>Ga0179593_1244273_pt1 | contig 19592 bp, 13 predicted proteins | sample CZODoug2_1_08_16_FD_185931 | JGI IMG/M metagenome (GOLD analysis project Ga0179593, IMG submission 185931) | Vadose zone soil fungal communities from Angelo Coast Range Reserve, California, USA - CZODoug2_1_08_16fungal (PacBio error correction) | ecosystem: Environmental > Terrestrial > Soil >...
AAAACCAAAAAAAAAAAACAACAAAAGGCAAATGTATAGAGAATACATGTGCACGAAGAGATTATGCAAGAAAACTAACTAATCATGAACAGATGGATTTAAAAAAGCAAAGACACAAGATCAGGTGACTCGGAACTAATGAAGATCGGCAGCTGAATATCCGTCCAGGACTATGCAAAACAGAGATAACATCAAAACTAATAAAAAAACCTACACTAACAGAAAAAAAATAAAAAAAAAATGAAAAGAAGCCCAAAAGAAACAAAAAAAAAAATACACTACAAACAAAAATAGGAAAATGCCTATGCGCACGAAAAAGACAAAATAACACGACTGCGAAAAGTAACGGACAAAATAACCAGCACTATGAGCTACAAATAGACGTATAGGCAAATGCACAAAACCACATAAGTACCGAAAGACAGAAAATAAAGTCAACTGCACATCAAAAAATGTGAAAAAAAAAGATAACATACAAATCATAAAATAACACCGTGTGCAATAGACAGAAAAAAAAAAAAAATGAAGCCAACAAAAAAAAGACAAAAAAAAAAAATAAAAAAATATAACAACAAAATAAACAAAAAAAGGATAACAACACAGAGAATCGCATCAAGATAAAGAAACCAAAAAACAAACAAAGAAAATAAAAAACAAAAAAACATCAGAACACGCAACAGACCTCGATACAGTAACCAGACACAAAAAACCAACACGACAAAAAAGACACAAAAAAATAAAAACAAAGAAAGTCAAAAAACCACTAAAGCGAAAAAAAGAGAAACATTAAAAAAAACATCCATACAACCAAACAAAGGATACACCAACAAAAGAAGTTACACCGAAAAACCATCACACACACAAGAAAATAAGACTGAATAAAAATAAAAAAAAGAAACAAAAAAAAAAAAAGTATCCCGAGAAAATCCAACGAATAAAACCAACCAAACAAACCAAAACCAGAACAAAATGCCGCCATAAACAGCGCAAAAAAACAAAAAACACAAATAAGTCGTGAAATAAAACAAAGTAAGTGTGAGCACCTCAAACAGAAAATACAGTAGAACAAGAAAAAGAAACCAATAGAAAAAAGCACAAGCCAACAAAATACCGAAATAAACACAAAACGAAATAAAAAAAAAAAAAAACGCACAAAAAAACACAAACACCACACAAGTAAGAACCCCAAAAACAAAAAAAAGAACTAATAGCGAATAAACTAACACAAAGTAAAAAAGTGTCCAAGACAAAAAAAATAATAAGAAACCACCAATAACACCCGGCTACATAGGTGAAACAAAGTCTGTTTCACATAATAAAAAAGTGCTAATAAAACAAAGAAAAAAAACAGAAAAAAACCACAAAAAAAACATAAAAATCAATGAATATACAGCAAAAAAATAACACACAAATACCGCGAAGCAAAGAGTCAAAGCAAGTACAAGGACCAATATAAAACGAAAACATCAATTCCCAACTAAAAACACACATACAACTAAAACAGCTTTAAGTGTGAATATAACATACATAATCAAAATAACACCAAAAAAAAAATAAAAAGAAAACAGCGATACTAAATACCAAATCCAAAACGCTGACCCCTAAAACGCAACAATAAAAAAAAAAATATATCTTACAAATAAACACAAAGAAACCAAACGAAGTATAAGACACAAACTATAAGCCAAATCAACACGCAGATAATTGAAAATAAAAACACGAGAAAAAACAAACAAAAACGAACGCAACACCAATAAGAAAAAGTAAAAAAAAAGCTAATATGAACACAAATAGTGAACAGAAAAAAAAAAAAAATACGAAAGAACACACAATTTGAACACCAAAATCTAAAAAAAAAACAAAAAAAGAAAAAAAACATCACCAATAAACTCCCACATACATAAAGAAAAAATGTGCAAAAAATACGTATAAAATAATCTAAACCAAGTGACAAAGTAAACAGCAAAAAAACTGACATAAGTAGAAAAAAGAAAAATCATAAAAAAACCAAAGAAAAACAAAAAACAGAAACACCAAAAACCCAAAAAGGAAAGACAAAAACAATGCAACAATCTACCTAATTAGCAAAGAAAATAAAAAAAAAAAAACACACGTTTACACAAAAAAAAAAAGCGAAGATAAAAAAAAAAAAAAAAACACCATAAAAAATGGTACGCGGGCACAGAACATGTCAGGGACAATAGATTACAAAAAAAATTCCCGATGAAAACCCAAAAACAGTGCGGAAACAATTGAATTAAAAGTCTACAAAGCCAAAAAACAAAAAAAAAAAGAACAATCCATACAAAGAGGAGCTGCTAAGGTAAACAAAATAACAAACCGTGCGAAAAATGTTTAAATACAAACAAGACACCGAAAAGGAAAACAAAATTAATAAACAGCGCATTCGTTGCGAAAAACCCGGATAGAACAATACCGGAATGAACACAAAGTACCCACAGATCCAAAATGCGTTGCTGATATATAATATAGACGCACAAAGCAGCCACGATGTGCAAAAAAACGCCGAATGACGACACACTCCCTACCTGCACAGAATACAGATGTTTTAAAGAAGAAAATATGAAAAACATAGGTAATAAGAGCGCGGGAGAAGTGTAAACACACTAGAAAAAGAAAACTAACCCAACCATGCAAAGTATAAAACACTTACGAAACGGAAAAATAAAACAATTATAAAAAAAGTGAAAAAGCAGACCAAAAAAAAAAACAAAGCAAAAGAAAAACAAACAATAAACAAAATGAAGAGAAATACACATAAAAAACAACAAAAAATATCAAAGCAAAAAAAGAAAAAACATACACAAAAAAAATAAAAAAAACCAACAAAAAAAAAACACCAAGAAAGAACAAAAAAAAAAACAAACAACACCCCCCACACCCACCCCTTATCCCCCCCTCTGCGGCCCGCCCCCACCCCCCACCCCCCCCTTCCGCTCCACCTCTCCACCAAAATTGAATTATAACAACCAGTTCAATCGAAATCCTACACCTAAGCCAAACAAAAAACAGGATCCTTTGACCGACTGCGAATAATGAAGCGCGTCCTGGCTCAGTCCGCTATATGCAGAACCACCAAAGACACCAAAAATGACAAGACAAAAAACAAAAGATGAAATCATCAATATAAAAGATATAACCACTAACTACGAAGAAGAAAGCTGACAGAATCGACATAAGTTATGCAGTTACAAAGCAAAACATAACCGAAAACAAACAGCAACACAAATATGAGAGGACACAAAGAAAAAGCAAAAAAACACAACTTAAACACCTCACACTCCGAACTAAAGAATCAACGAACCATATGTAGTGCCTGACAACAGCGACAGAGTCACGTGAGACCGCATACACACCTGACGACACTAAACGCGAATCGACAACAAGCAAGGATATGGTCGACATAAAAGCGAGTAAAATTCCTAAATATGCTGGCGTCCTAGAACCGTAACGGATCATAGAACATGTAAACGAATAGGCTAGACTCGGACAAAAATAAGGTAGTGAACACACTCGAGAGCCACTATAAATTCGAGGTGCGAAACAACACAAATAAAGACACAAGAAAATCATTTCAAAACCCCGAAAGTGAGACTACGAAAACAGGGAAAATTAAACAAGATAATAAAAGCCAAATATGGTAAGACACAAAACGAACGATCACTATTAACGGGATATATTACTAAATCAAGCACAATCCTCAGGTAATAATGAAAACTTAAAAAAATAACACTTGCAAAACTATAGCACACAACAACGACAAAAAAAACAAGTGAGACAAATAACAGCGGGACGGGAAAGATACCAACTAAAACTCAATCCTGAAAGCTGAGACAACTTCCGACATTAAACTGCGACGTAAGCACAAACAGTTCAGACAGTGCAGTAATCTGAATTCAACACAAGAAAACAGAGTATTACCATAAAAAATGAAGGAATGTCATTACAATCAACAACACCAGAGCGGCTCAATGCCAAAAGAAAACTCAAAAAACAAAATATAAAAAACCAAAGACAATACCCAAATACACGACACGACAACAACAAAAAGAAAAATAAAAAAAAACAAAAAAGACTACGGAACTTGAAACACTAAACTCAAAGACATGTACAAGACAATATGCCCACCGAGACGAAGTACAAACACAAATCACGCACCACATAAGAACCTGACCGTACAAATCCAAACCCAACTGAATCAGACAGAATGAAGATCCAGTCTAGAGGACGAACAAAAAAAAATTCAAATAAACCCAAAAAAAGAAATAAAAGAAAAAAATGACGGTGATAAACAGAAACAACCAAAACAAACGCCAACAAAAACAAATGCACTAAGAACGTAAATCCATGACATCCCAATACGCAACAACACGTAGACTCAAAAAATAAAAGACCGATGACTGTGGGCACTTGATAGCACCCAGCGTGTCAGAAAGAATTAAGTTAATGTGTCCACGAAGGACCTGCAAGTATCACAGAAAGAAAAAAAAAAAAAAACAATAACCATCGGGCGGCGCAAAATACGGATCTAGACTAACGATCCCAGAAAACACATTACATTCCCGCAAATTACTAAATGTAAAATGAATAAAACATAAACGTGGAGCAAAAGAACAATACTAAACAGTCAAGCAAACTGAATGGAAAACAAAAGTGCTAGTATGTGAACCACAAAACAGAACGCACAGACACACAAACGCAATACGACAGACAAAAAAAAATAAAGACGAAAACGTCGAAAGCACGATGAATGGTCGAGCGAGATACAAACAAAGAAGCATCTATAAGCTCTCCAATACAACCCGAACCAAGCTAGCCTAGTACAAAAAAAAACCCAAACACACGAATCATAATAATAGTCGAGAAAATAAGTACTGATAGAGTGCAACACAACAAAACAGAATGCCCAACACACAAAAAGTGCCGAACAGAATAAGAGGCACTAAAAAAATTATGAATAGAACCTCGAACAAAATTAGTGAAAAACGTAAAAATACTATATGTAACATCATAGCAGGAAATCTCGAACACTCGAAAAAATATCACACTGAAAAGACGCACACGCTACAATCACATGCTAAGAAGAACAACATACGCGAATCGGGACTAAACAGATAAACAATAAAACAACAAATCAAAAACACAAAAAATCAACAACAAGAAGAATAATATACGATGGGACACGTAGGAAGGAGAGTCAGACAAGATTAGTCCCAAACAAAGAAAAAGAAGAAGCACGAAAAATAATACGGCCGAGATCGCAAACAATCCCATCCAACGAAAAGATAACATAGAAAACAAATAAACACAAAGTGCAAACTAACAAACACAACAGAAAACCAAAGAAAAAAAATCTAATATTAATTAAACCACCCAACGCACACAAGAAACGAAAAAACACAAAAAACTAACCCACAGAAAATAAACACCAAATAAAAATCAACACAAAAGCCTACAAAGACAGAGTCATTTCCCAAGTACAAAAAAAAAAAAAAACAATACGTAAGAAAAGCAAACAAAGTAATAAAGAAAAAAACAAACGACAACAAAAAGAAATGGCATAAGAAAAAGCAAAAAAAACAAATAACCAGCAAAACTCAACACAAAAACGCAAGAGCAAACAAAAAAGAGAAAAAAACAAAGAAAAACCCCAAAGAAATAGCGAAAAACACTCACACAATAAAACAAATAAAAAAATAAATCATCCAAAGCGATAAAGAACAAAATCAGCCCCCAAAGAAAACACAGGTAAAAACGTGACAACAACCCAAAGAACCAAACAAAAAAAACAACAAAAGTAAAGATAAAAGAAAAACAAACTAACAGCCGTCGTGTCTAACACCAAAAAAAAAACAAGAATATACAGGACTCCGTACAGACAATCAAACAAACGACCCAACCTAAAATCTGGATCGAAAAACAAATAGAAACAAAGCTTAAAAACCACAAAAACAATACAAATAAACGAAAGAGAAAGATTACATAAAAAAATCAAACGTAAAAAAAAACATAGATCAAAAAAAACTAAAGCAAAAAACAATAAACAGAAAAAAAAACAAAAACACAAAAAAAGGACAAAAAAACAAAAAACAAAAAAACAAAAAACAATCAAAAAAAATAAAACAAATGCTACACAACAAAAAAAATTGACAAAGTACACAGCCAAACAATAGAAAACCAGCAACTGCTAAAAGACAAAGAGAAACAAAAAACACAATCAAAAATAAAATAAAAGAAAAGAAACCAGTGCATACACAAAAAAAGACGCCAAAAAACAAGTAGACACCACACACACAAAATCGCTACAAATACCAGAACACGTAAAAAAAAAAAAATCATAAGCGTCAACACAAACCAAAAAAATCACGTACATAAACCCCAACAAAAAAAAAAAAAATAACAGAACACAAAATATCCAGCGGATCCATAAAAAGACGCGAATCGCCCGCGCTAACTGACTATACGAAAACTTCCAGCCCACATATGAATAGAAACATGTCAACTACACACACGAAGAACGAGAAAAAACAACACAAAAGTGACACAAAACAAACAAATAAGCAAAAGTAGGGTAAAAAAGGACGCAGATACACAAGAAAAACTGTAAAAACAAGCTCACGAATTCAGAAACAATCAATGTAACCGTCATTATAAAAGAAACCATATAAAAAATCACAAGCGTAATCACTTCAAGTAATAATGATCAAGTACAGTTGACTACCGTGCGAAAAAAAAACACAAGGAAAAGATAATGTTTAGAAATGGTTCAACACCAAATCCCAATCAAACCAAAAAAAATCAAAACAAACAAAACCCAAGCTACAACATAGTAGCAATAACGACACTGAACCGAACGTAAACGACACGGCACCGCTGATCAACATACAGCAGCAAAGAAAAGAGAACTTACCCAGGCTTGAATATGTTAAAAATCTCCAACCAAAAATACCGTAACGAGCCCAAAAAACGAAAAAACAAAGCACCAAACATAAGATAAGCAAACCGGAATCAAAACCCAAAACCAAAAGAAAAGCGTAGTCGAGACTAAAAAAAAAAAAATATAAAGCAAAAAAAAGAATACAACACAAAATAAACCTCCAGGAAAAAAGGCTCACACCAAAGCAAAGCACAAAAAAATACCCGATCACGGAAAAAATTAAACAGAATAGACGCCACAGAATGAAACAATAACACAAAAGAACAACAAAAAAATATCCGCAAAGCGGCAAAAACCTAAAAATACCCTACAATGCGCACAACAAAAAAACCAATGACAAACCAACCCTAAGGACAAACCAGACCTCCAATACTATAGCACAAAATACCGTCGCCAAAAAGAACAAAAAAACCAAACACACAGAAAAAATAACACAATAAAAATAACAACAGCAAATCACTACACATCCGACAACGATCAAACCACGAAAAAAAAACAAACCCAAAAAAAAAGAGAGCAAAAACGTGATAAACAGAACAACACAAGAAAAAACATGACCAACAATAAACATATACCACCCAAAGCAAAAAAAGAAACTAAAAACAGACAGGCATATCAAGAAAACAAGACAACAACAAACAAACCCTGAGCTAATAGAACAGAAACACACAAAAAACATATAAAAAACAACAGTCACCCAACCAAAAAAAAAAAAACAAAACAAAATGAAACAAATAAAAAATAATCTAAACAAAAAAATAAGCAAAAGAAGTTACATCAACTACACATCATTATGTAATCACCAGCCGCAGAACACGAGACCCAAACAAGACATCAAAAACATCAAAAATTAAACTAAAATACAATCATAAAAGACCTAAAAAAAACAAAAGGAAATCTGCAGCCAAAAACCAAAAATCACCAAAAGCCGTAAAAAATAAATCAAAAAAAAAAACGAACTAAGAAAGCAAAGAACAAAAGAAAAACAAAAACTTAAATAAAAGTTAAACAACACAAAGCACAAAATGCCCCTAAACCAACAATAAGCAAGAATCGTCAAAAAAATAACATCGTTGAAGCCCAACAGCCATCATCCTAACCAACAAACAGATACCAAACAATGTAAACACCACCCATATATAAAAAACACGAAACATAAGAACAAAAAAACCAAAAACAGAAAAAAAGGACGTCTGAATCCGTAAACAACACAACAATCCACACAAGAACACGCGACAGAATCTGGACCACAGAAAAACGCACCAAAAAAAAGCATACCAGAACAACACCAAAACAGTCTAAAAAAAAAATAAAGAACTAAAAAAAAACAAAGAGCAATAAAACACAAAAAAAAAAAAAAAAAACCAAAAAAAACCGCCTAACCAAAAAGCGCAAACCAAACAAATGTCTTAAACCCAACACCAACAAGGGATACAAAAAAAAACCGACTTGTTTACGACATAGTCCAGCACATAAAAAATCCAAATGCACATCCAGCCATATCAAAAAACCACAATAACTGATCCGCAGAGAACGTCTGTCGGAGCAAGCCGAATATCATACAGCATTGCAACACCCACTTAAACACACAAGAACAGAAAAAGCCAACGCCGTCCAACACCACCATGAATCAGAAAGAAACATCCAACTACCCGAAAGACACTGCATACAAAAAAACAACAAACAGCAACATAAAAAATAACATAGATCACAACGAAAAATATAAAACTAAAAAATAAAAAACAACAAGACAGACTAGAAAGCAAAGCAGACAAATAAAAAAAAAAAAATAACGCGGAATATTGAAAAAAAAAAAACTCAAGAGACATAAGTCAAAGCAAAAAAAAAAAGAAAAAAAAAATATAAAAAGAAAAAACGAACTAAAGAACAACAAACAGAGGAACCAAAACAAGAAGATCCAATTACATCTAAATCAAGCTCAAAGAACAACCGCAACAACGACCAGGAAGGTCAAACGCCCAGTAGCAAAAGAAATATGGTACATAAAAAAAAACCAGAATATACAAGACAGTATCAATAACAAAAAGAGGCACAAGAACAGACAAAAACAAAAAAGGCAGGTGAAACAACAAAAGACTCTAACTAAAGCAAAAAATACAATCAGCACACAACTAAAACAAAAAAAATAGCAATATGACAAATAAGTAATATAGACATCAGAATCACCTAACCACTAAGAGAACACACCAACCTAATCAAAAATTCAAAACAAATAAGTAAAATGAGCAACTGAAACAACAACAGTAACAACAAGTCAAAACTAAAAACCTAACAGGACACAAGCATCAGATAGTATAGATGAAATAAAAAATCTCAGAAAATGATTACATAATTACAAAAGACAAGTATCCCAAAAAATCATATAAAACACAAAACACGAAAAAAACAAGCTCAAGAAAAGAAATAACCATAAATTCAAAAAACACAAAAATAACCACCATAAACAACCCCAAAAAAATCAAAAAAAAACAAACAGCACGTCTAACAAGACGAAAAAAAAAATTAAATTACATACACGCGTTAGATATAACACAAGACGACGACCCAACAGGTGTCAATAAGAAAGACAAAAAGACAAATCAACCCTAAAAAGCAAAAAATAAAAACCAAATAACCAATCAATCAGAAATAACACAAATCCTAATCTCCATTCAAGAGAGAGTACGATCGACCCACAACAGACAACGCACATGACAATATACAGAACTGGTGAAAAAGCGATAAAGAACAAAAAAAAAAACAACGAAAGCAGAACAAAAAAGCCAAAAAATACAACGAACTCAAAATAAAAGACAAAAATATACGACCAAAAACAAGAAGCGAGAAAAAAAAACGAAACAACGAAGCAGCACCCACAAATAAACACCATAAGCCCAAAAACTCATCAATATAAATCAAGAGTGTACACCTTACAAAAAAACACGACCACAACACTGAAACGCTAAAATAAAAAATCACGCGCACAATAAACAAAAAGGACAAAAACAACTATAACAGAAACAAAACCAAAAAAACACGAAAAAAGCACTAAGACAAAAAGGAAACCAACAATACACTTCACAGATAAACAAAAAAAAACGATAAAAACAAATAAGCAGACCCTAACAGAAACACTGACCAAAACAACACAATAACAAACAAAACACACAAAAAATAAAATAGAAAAAAACAAAAAACTAAAAGCCGACTACACGCAAAAAATGAAAAAATCAAACTCAAACCTAGTAACCCGAACAACAACAGCAGACCAAAAACTAAAGAAGACAGGAACTCCACCCCCAACAAAACAAAACAAAAGAACACTCACAAACCAAAGACCCAAAATAAAACCAACACAAACTATCAAAACTAAAAAACAATAAACAAAAAAACTCATAACAGCACAGAAGACAAAACCACACGAAAAACCACGACACAGACTAAGAAACAACAATATAACCCCACCAAAAACAACACAAATAACACATATAATGTCAAAAAAACAAATCCATGAAAACAAAGCAGAAGCAAATAAAACAAAAAACTACCTAACAAAGCCACTAAAATAGACATATAGGAAACCCCACAAATAAAATAAAAGACCATAAAAAATACAAACAAGAAAAAACGAATGCACAAGAATAAAACAAAAAAAAAGATACACCAAAAAATGAAACAAAAAAAAGCTGAAATATATACACAAAAACAGAAAAAGAAAAAAATAAAACAAAAAAACAAAAACAATAAACAAAAAGCCCCGCAAAAAAACCATGGACCAAACAAAAAAACGACAAAACAAAGAAAAAAAAAAAAAAAATTAACAGAAAACAAAAAAAAACCGACAAAAAAACAATCAAAAAATAAAAACAAAACCAAAAACAAACACAAAAACAAAGCCCTCAGCACCAGAAAAAGCAAAACCACACAAAACCAAATCATAATAAACACCATGTCCAACAAAAAAAACCCGATAGAAAAAAACAACCAGAATCACGACTAAAACCAAAAACCCCAAAAAAAAAAAAAAAAAGAAGAACAAACGAAAACCACGAAAGTTAAAAAGACCATACAAACAAACAACATTAAAAAAGAACCATAACGCTCAATGCCGAACCTAAACAAAAAAAAAAAACCACATCCACGACCCCCCCAGGCCAATACCGAATGAACCCACAAACCCTACCTACCCCATAACACCACTAAACAATACCGCACAACCCAACCAACCACCAGCATTCAAAACCCACAAAAACCAAAAAACACGAAAAAAGCATCACCACTTAGAAAACACAACCAAACCCCATCACATCAACACAGCCACCCCACCGAAGCGCACTAATCACGACTAAAAACCATGAACAAAACAAAAAAAAGAAAAATCAAAATAAAAACAAAACCTCCCATAACAAATAATAAAACTAAAAAACAACACGAAAACAACCAATAAACTCAACACACAAAACGCCCTGAAAAAAACCACACCTCATCCCACCCAAACACCACACCCCCCTCCCCTCAAAACCTCCCCCAACAACCCATACACACCTAAACCTCACCACCCCACCAATATCCATAACAACAAAAAAACCACACAATCACAAACCAAAACATATACAATACAAGACACAAAAACACCCCGATCACAAAAAAAACCACAATAATATACCAAAACGCAATACAAAAATAAAAAACCAAAACAAATAAAAACAAACGCCACCCCAAATACAAAACCAAAACACTCGACCACCACCCCCGCAAAAGAGACCACAAAAGACACACCAAACAAACAAACACCTCAACAAAAACACAAGATACGACAAAACACTAGCACCAACCCATCAAAAAAAACAAAGAAAGAAAAACCGAAACAAAAACAACATAAATCGTCCAAAGAAAAACAAACAACAACCAAAATAACCCTGCACACAATAAACCAATAAAAAAAACACCACCCAAAAAACAAACAAACTAAGAAACGACACGTAAAAAAAGAACATCAAAAAACCATAACACCAGTAACACCCTCCAAACTATCAGAAAACAGAAGCGAATAAAAACAAAACACAAAAAAAAATAATAACAAGAACCAAAAAAACAAAAAAGAAAAACCTAAAAAACGCAACTTAAAAACAGACAACAAGAAAAACAAAAAACAATAAAAAACAAAAACACAAAAATTAACGCCAAAATATACAAAAATCACACCTAACGCCCGCAACCGCCGCCCAACACAGAAAAAAAAATACCAACCCAAACAACCGACCAAAGTACAAACGAGACCCCAAATAACCTCAAAACACAAAAACCTCCTCTCGCCCCATAATAACCCCAGACAAAAGTCCCATCCTTCACCCCCATTCCAAAATATCACGCACTAGAACACAACCCAAACAAAGAAAATTCAATAACCCGCATCAAAACCCCCCACCACCACCCACTCACCATACCCGCAAAAGTCCCATCCACACCCGCCCCCCCCACCGCAACACCAAACAAACACAATCATCTCCATACACCTGACCCGCCTCACTCCCCCAACCCACCCCAAACCCCCCTCAATACCAAAATTAAAGACACTAAACCACAACACTACAAACAACCACCAACCCCACATCCGCCAAAAACCAGCACCAGCAGGGCGTATCTACAACCCAACCCCATAAAAAAGAACACACCCAAACGACAAACTGTACCGCCAAGCCCGTAACAAAAAAACCCCCACTAACCAAAGCCTTCTACACAATAAATCCAACAGACAAACCCCTCCCACCATACTCAACCCCACCCCCGCCCCTCACCCCCCCTCCCCCCCCCCCCTCCCCCCCCCCCGGCCTCGTCCCCCCCCCCCCCACCCCCCCACCCCCCTCCCCACCCCACTTCCCCCCAGCCTCCCCCCCCCCCCCCCCTCCCTCCCCCCACCCTCCCCCCCCCCCCCCCTCGCCGCCCCCCACCCACCCTCCACTCGCCGCCCCCCACCCCCTACTCTCCCCGCCCGCCCACCCCTGCCCCCTCCCCCCCACCCCCCCCCTCCCTCCCCCTTCCCCCCAAACAAAACACAGAAAAAAAACACTATCATGTAAACACAAACAACCATCACACACCAACAAAAACACACCAACAACAAGCCACTGACACCAGAAACCTCAAAAAGATAAAATACCTCCCACAAACATACATACACCAACAACCGATAACCACCCAATAACATCAACCAGAAACAAAACAAAGACCACAAAGACAGTCCCCAAACAAAACAAACCAAAAAAGAAGCAATCACACCAAAAATACAAGTCTAAAACACACCTAACAATAAGGAACCTCCAACAAACACAGACATAAAAAAAAACCGCACAAAACAAACAAAAATCACAATTCAATACAAAAAAAAACCAACAAAAAAAAGCACAACCCTCACAAAAAACAAAAAACCAACACCGACAACAAACCATACAAAAACCTATCCCGCTCCAATCCCAGTACCACGCATCAAACACCCACGCCCAGACCCCAACCAACAATAAACAACAAAATAACGCAAACAAAAAAACCACTATAGTACACAACACATAAAACAACAAAAATCCCCACAACTAAATAATACCAAAACAAACCACCAATGAAAAAAAACAAAACAAAAGAACAAAATCAAGATGAAAAGCGAGAACCAATATAAAACAAAAACAGCAAAACAAAACAAAAATACACAACCACTCACAAAAAAAAAAAACAAAACATATACAAAATAACAAAACAAAACAAACAAAACCAAAAAAAAAAACAAAAAAAACAAAAAAAAAAAAAAATAAAAATAAAACCAATATCAGAAAAAAAAACACAAAACACATACTTAAAACACAAAACAACAAACAAAAATAAAACACATAAAAAAAAGCAAATCACAAAAAATAAAAAAATAATATGAAAAGTGACAAACAAAATATATAAAATAAAAAACGTAAACAATAAACAATCGACAAAACCCTAGCAGAAAAACAAGAACAAAAATGAAGAACGAAAAAACATTGACTCAAAACACATAAAAACATCCAAAAAGAAAGCTAAAAAAAATAAAAACAAAAAAAAACAAAAGAGAAAAAAAAAAAAACATCACCAAATAAAAAATAAAAAGATAAATAAAAAAGATCAAATATACTAAAACGACACACAAATCCAAAATTAAAAAAAAAACAAAAACCAAAAAACTAAAAAAAAAAAAACATACCACCAAAACACATCAAACCAACACAAATAATAATAAAATAACAACAACACAAATAACATAAACCAAAAAATAAAAAATTAAAAGGCTCAAGCAAACAAAAAACAAAAAAAAGAAAATCACAACACAAACATAACAAGAACGAATAAATTAAGAATAACAGAAAACACGAAATAAGCACTATCATAACGAGACAACAAATGCCACCAAAACAACCTAACAAAAAAAAAACAAAAAAAAAAAGGAACCATACTAAATAACCACGACGCAAAACCCCAAGACCAGAACACGAAAATCAGCATGTAAAATAAACTCCGTAATAAAAAAAAATAAACAAACAATCAATAAAAAAAACACCAACACAGCAAAAAATACACTCGCAATTGACAAGACGAAAACAAAAATAGAGCAAAACAGACGGAACCAAACAAACCCACAACCCTCACATGAAAGCGAAACGAAATAAAATAACAAACATACAATAAAAAATTCTCAAAAAACAATAAATAAACAAAAAAAATAAACCACAATCGAAACTGAAAAAAAAAAACAACAAACTACAAAAACAGCATACCACCCAACAACACAAAAAAAGAACTGTATGCCAAACTAAAAGCCAAAAAAATCAAAAAAACATAAAAAAAACACAAAAAAGCCATTCAACAAAAGAATGGCGAATAAAAACACTACCAACACGCCCTACCTAAAATAACGAAAACAAAACAAAAAAAAAAAAAATAACAACAAACCCAACAACAACAACACAAACGACAATAATAACCAAAAACAATAAATCATACACAAACGCAACTATAAAAAAAAAATCAACAAAAAAACAATATAGAAAGAAGAACGCCAAAATAAAACCGCAAAAAAAACCAAAAAAAAATAAACAACGATCAAATAAACTAACAACAAAGAAACAAAACATCAAATAACCCAAACACAACTCACAAATAAACCAAAAAGTCAATCCAACCCCAAAAAAACGTGAAAAACAATAATACACTTAACCAAATAGAAGCACACAAACAACTCCAAACACACAAAGAAAAAAAAACAAAAAGAAACAACCAGAAAACACACCCAAACAATCAAACAAAAAACACAACAAAAACCAAAAACCAACCGCAAAAAAAAAAACAAAAACAAACCATACACACGAGAAAAAAACACACCAAACCAAACCAAAACAAGAACACATGAAGTAAAAAAGCCCAAGCAAAAGAATACCAAAGTGAATAAATGCACAAATACCAGACAAAAAAAAAAAACAAAACAATAAAAAAAGCAATCAAAGCGAAACAAACAACAAGCACAAACAACCCCCAAAAACACACCTCCGAAAACAAAAAAGAAAAGAACAAAACCAGATAAAAACAAAACATCAAAAACATAGAACAACAGAAATAAAAATCAAAAGACACACGCGCTAAAAGACAAAAGACTACCATTGATACAATAACCGTAGAAAAAACCCACAATAAAGAAAACTAGAAATAAAAAAAAAACAAATAATAAAAAAAAGAAAAACAAAAACCAACAAAAAAAAAAAACATAAAAACAAAACAAGAAACATACGTATAACTCATTAGCAAAAACTAAACACACAAATGTAAAAACTGGAAAAATGAAAAAAAAACAATCACCAACATAACAGAACGAAACCCCAAGAGTAAAATAGAACGAAAAACCCTAATCTAAAAACATCATGATAAGCCCCCAAAAAACTAAAAACAACATAAAAAAACAATACCAAAAACAAAAAAGCAAAACAACGACACGGATAATCAAAAAAGGAAAAAAAAAAAAAAAAAGAAAATAAAAAACCTAAAATTTAAACAAAATGCAAGGCCACCAAAAAACCATATAATCCAACTAACAAAAACCACTAGACAACCGAAAGCAGCACACACGTACAAAGTCCAACAAACAAACAAGCCAAACAAAAATACAGAAAATAATAAAACGACATAATAAAAAATACAAATGTGAAGGAGAACAAAAAAGCAAAATAATCCCACGACCCAGACTGTAATCACAAGCAACAGTAAATTACAATATGTGATTAGCAGAAAACAAATATGAAAAAACATAAAGAAAATCACGTGAAAGTAAGACAATAAAAAAATATAAAAAGCCCCACAACATGACCAATAACAAATACCAAAAAAAAAAAAGTAACAAAAAAAGCCCCCGAAAAAAAAAATGACAAAAATACACACCAAAACAATACCAGCACATAAATAAATAAAAAAACTAAATAAAACGAATAAGCAAAAATCTTCAAGTAAATAAAAGAAAAAAAACAATTACACCAAAAAAAAAAAAAACACACAAAAAAAAAAACAAAAAAAAAAACCAAAACGCGCACATACATAACTATAATTGAACCACGGAAGCCGTTGCCAACGACACCAAAAAACTAATGGAACAGAGAAGACACTCGCTAGACACAAGTCCTGCCCAACATACTGTCTGCAATGAAATAAAAAAAGACGTCCACAAATAAATAAAGAACAAATCAATCCAACCGAAATACCAAAAACGTGACTATAGTAATAGCTGCTAAAAACAAAAAAAGGCAAATAACAACAAGAGACGTGAAAAAAAGAGACAGAACAGGTGGTACAGATCAAACAATCAGCAAAATCATGAGACAAAAACAACTACCAAACAAGAGACGAACAATCGAAGAAAATGGTCAACGAGAAATACACCTGAACAACAACATGAAAAAAAACTAAAAATCTCGTAAAAGAGTGAAACAGACGTGGATACGTCCACATACCAGAACCATAACTAACATGAAAAAAAAAAAACAGATATCAGCGTTTGAAGATGGAGAATACAGATCGGCAGTGCCAATAAGGAACACGATCCGGCTATGCTATAGAGCATGTTAGAGAGGCTGGGGTAAAAAAAAAAAACCAGGTGATGACTATAAATCAATAATCGGATGATGACATCAGAACGTACAAGGCAGGTTCTGAAGGACGCGGAAATCAGCGGTCACGACACAAATGAAGGATAATTAAGACCGACCCAAGACCGTGAGCAACAGTGAAAGATACCCCGGACAAAAATATAACAGGAGAAAGCAAACGAATACTAAAACAAGTAGCGTGCAACACAAAAATACACAGTAACCACAATCCCGGACAAAGGATAAAGGACATATATAAGAGCACTAGGCCATACGCCGAGTACAGTTACATAAAACACCAAAAATGAACTAGCAGTGAAACAAGGGACAAAATCAAGAGTTAAAACGGATAGAAACACAGGAGAAATAACACCGATGTTAATTAATCAAACATAAAAAAAATAAATAAGTCTAAAAAATAACAACCATGCAAACTGAAACAAGCGCAGATACCTCATAACAGATTAGCGCATAAAGACAAACAAAATAAACAATGAAATAAACTAGAGTGGCCTGACCAACCAAGTGAACAAAACACAAAGTGAGGCAACAATATACAAAAAAAATAAGAAGTAAGCTGTGAAACATGCCGACAGTAGTTGAAAAACAAAAACCAAAAGAGGAATAAAAAACCAAAAAAAAAACAAAAAGATAAGACTATCAAAAAGAAAACGAAACTATGAGACAAAAAAAAAAACAAAAAACACACAAAAGTGCAGAAAAAATAAAAAACCTGGAAGAAACAAACAATTGCAATATAAAGAAAAACACATGCAATAAAACTAAAAACATCAATGAAACAATATAGCTAATGAAAAAAAAAATAAAAACATGAAAACTAAAAAACCGAAAAACGTAACAAGAGAAATGAACGACAAGCTCAAAACGAATCAACAAAAACACAGAACGAGATAACATCATACCAAAAAGATACCATCATACGAACCCATGCACAATGACGACATAAAAAAAAATACAAAAAAGCCTGACACTATGACAAAAAACAAAGCAAGCCACAGTAAGCGAATAGAAGAAACAAACAGACAAAGCGAGCGATAAAGTGGAAACGAAAATGCAAAAACAGAGAACCCGATAAAGTAGAAAAAAGATGGATATACATGCAACAAACAAAAAACCAAAAAAAAAACAAAACAAAACAAAAACCGAAAAAACAGAAAGCACATCAATTAACAAAACTAAAAAAAAATACAAAAAAACATAACCGATTGAACGATTAAAAAAAACGCTACAGTGCAAAGACGAAAAAGCTGAAACATTCACAAAAAGTACTGGCACAAAAATGAAAACACAACCACAAATATCATGTGCAAACAACAAACAGAATCCCCAACAACAAAAAAATATATGTACGGATAAACGCCAGAGAGAAGAAGCTAAATACAATAACCATGTAAAAAAAAAAAACCAAACTACGAAACGAAATACAAATCCGAAAAAGAACACAAAGAGGACACTAAAAAGATAAACCCGTAACCAAACTACTAAACACAAGAAGAAAATATAGCCACGATACACAAAAAAAAGTAAGGAAAAAGACAACAAAACAAAAAAAACCACACAAACCAAAAAAAAAACAACAGCAAAAAAACAAAACAATCCAAAAACACAGAATAGCACAAAAAACATAGCATGAACCAAAAAACAACCGAACGTAAAAAACCAAAACATGTGAACTGAACACTAACAATAAAACTGAAAGAGATCTAAAAATAAACGGGACACAAAAAAAACATAGATTCTAAAAAAAACAACCTAACAAAAAAACATCAACAGTCAACAAGGAAACAACACAATAAAAAACCCAAATAACAGGCGGGATGACGCCGCATAAGAAGAGAGAAACCATCAAACCAAACAATAAAAATAAAACAAATACCAAACAGAAGAACACCTATACAAATAACAAAAAACATTCCAAAAAAAACAAAACACAAAATCTGAAATCACAAAAGAAATAAAAAAATATGGAAAAACTTACTAAAACCAAAACAAAAAGACGAGAAAAAAAAACATACAAAAACACAACCAAAGAGACTCTTGCAAGAGACTACCAAAAAACCAAAAAGAAAAGAAAACATGAAAAAATAATGAAACACAAAGAACAAAAACAACAAAGCTACACAACGTAAATAACAAGATAACGAAACAGACGCGAAAGCAATACAAAAGGAATAAGGTCAATGAGAGACAAGAAGAGAGAAAGGAATGGCAACGTCTGCCCACCAAAAGGATGCCCCAACTGGAAATAAGAAAACGGTAAAAAACAAAAACAAACTCAAACCACAAAAACAACAAGAAAAAAAAAACCAGATTCAAAAAGTTATAGCAGACATGGATGTGCATTTGAGCAACGAGAGAACAGACAATACCGATGGGTAGAAAGTGGCATAATTAAATCCCCTGTATCAACCATGATAGAGAGCGAATAACCAGAGGCGATCTAACATAGCCGTGAAAGAAAAAATAGC
>Ga0179593_1678739_pt1 | contig 19592 bp, 21 predicted proteins | sample CZODoug2_1_08_16_FD_185931 | JGI IMG/M metagenome (GOLD analysis project Ga0179593, IMG submission 185931) | Vadose zone soil fungal communities from Angelo Coast Range Reserve, California, USA - CZODoug2_1_08_16fungal (PacBio error correction) | ecosystem: Environmental > Terrestrial > Soil >...
CGGGAAAAAGAAAAAGGGGAATGGAGTCCCGCGCTCCAACGCCCGCCAGAAACCACTAAAACGGACCGCAGCCAAAAAACGTAAGTTCCAGACGCACGGAAAAGAGAAAAAAGAATCACAGGAAGGAAGAACCAAAACAGACGCGCTTCCTGAGAAGACAAAAAAAAATGGCGAGAGAAAGAAAAGGGGGAAAAGGAGGAACCGGCAGTGGGAACTCAGGGAAGGGTAGGCCAACAATGGATCCGCAGAACGGTCAGGCTCGGGGGAGGAAAGGAGAAAAAAGGGGGTCACCCCGCCCCAGGGGGAGGGGCAAAAATCACCCACCTACCTGCTGGGGTGTGATGAACTAGAAGGAAAAAAAAGGGCAGAAAAGACAAGTCATAACTGGTCTCAAAGGAAAGAACCGACACTTAAAAAAAAAAGAGGTCGTGACGTTCCGTGGGAGGGAAGAAATATGGGTGGAAAACCCTCTACCAAACCGATGCGGACCGCTAAATAGAAAATAAATCCGGTCACTTCACAGGGTTCGTAGCAGGAGAAAAAAAAAAGACTTACAAACATGAGAAGTGGGGAAAAAAAACCTACTAAAAACACTTCTCGAGATGCGAATTCAGGAAAAAAGCTCTCCGGGCAAACCGGAGGTGTTTTCCTCACTGGATCCTAAAAAACACGGAAAGAGAAGAAAATACGGAAAGAAAGTCCAATCAAATTATTCCTTCCCGACACCACAGATCGAAAAGCCTAAAAAGGGGTGGGAATATCCTAGAAATCCTACTGCAGGATGAAAGATTTAAATAACATACGTATCAAAAAAAAAAAAAGAGGACATCCGTACTGGTTCGAACACACACTATCATCGTGAAAAAAAAATAGAGTTAGGCAGACCATCGGCAGCAATTCCTCTACGACAGTGAAAATTTGACTCCGCCCAAAAAAAGAGTCAAAAGTTCTCGCTCCAAACGGGGAAGAGGGAGCGTGCGCGTGGGCGGCAAAGGGGGGAGCATGCTAGGCTTAAACGGGGAAAGAAGGGGGGCAAATTTGGTCCTCCGCATAGACCAATACAAAAGAAGGAAATGTCACCAGAAAAATCGACAAAAGGGGAAAAGAAGGCGCAACTTTTGGCACAAAGAAAAGTTCGGGGGTTCGCGGCCAGCCGATCAACGTGGGGGGAAAGGAAGGGCTGCAAAGTGCAAAGCAGCCGGGCAGACCATGAAAAAGGGAGGTTTGGGGGGGGAAAACTGTGTTGAAGGGGAGGGGCAATTCCCCCGGTGGAACAAGAGGAACCCAAAGCGGGTCAGACAGGTAACAACCAACAAGAACCAGTCTCGTAATAGACGGGGAAACCACCAGGAAATCCTGGAAGTCCCGGACAGGAGAGAGGTTCTGGGAGGAGACACACCGGACAAAAAAAAGGCGTCGTGCTGGGGACGCACGGTCAGATTGACGTTAAATCGGGGGGGGGGACACGAAGGGCCCGCTCGGGACTGCAAGAGGAAAGGGCTGGAGGGAAGGAAAAGAACGCAGTTGGAGGAGGGGAGCTTACCAGGAAAGACCAAAGTAGGACATCCGCGAATCAAAATCCGAAGAAAGGCGACCTGCAGTAGAAAAAAAATCGTCCAAGAAAAACTGGCCTGTGGAAAAAAAAGAAGACGCGAAGATTCAAGGGGGGAAGCCGCTGAAAAGAACCCTGCGGGAGATGGGGGGACTATGTAAGATTTGGGAGGAAAACATGCGGGTGCTAACCTAAAACTATCTAACCGTCTCCTGGGGCCGAGAAAATTATGGTAGGGAGACTCAAGGAAGGTAGAGAAACCTATTTTAACTCGTCTGGGGGGACTGTATCTCAAAGAAGTCGTTAAATGGGACGGTATCGAGGTGTATTGAAGGGGGGCGTCCGGATCAAATCCAGTAGTCAACACTGGGGAGAGTTGAGTGACAGAGGTGAGGTGACGCCCCCGAAGGGAGGAAAAAAAACGAAAAAAACATCGGAACTGAACTTTTGGAAAAAAGGGGTCGAATCCTTCAAAGGACCGAAAGATCGGACCATGAAGATCTCAAGGCTTTGGAGGGAGAATACATTCCTGGCTTAAGTCCAGTCCCCTCGGGCTACAGAAAAAAGCAGGTGGGGGGAACCAAAAAGGGGAACCGTCGGGGACCAGATTTGTTTGACAAGGGGGGGGTAAAGGAAACCTTCAGAACGTCCCGAAAAAGTAAAAATGACCCATGGGGGGGGCAAAAGGGGAACGTATGCCGACGCGGGAGCCTGCCAATATGTTTGGTAAGAAAAAAAGGAAAGCAAAAGTACGCTGCCTTCGGTAAGGGGGAAAAACCCCAAGGGGGGGTTGCAAAAAAATACCTCGCTATTTGTGTCTGAAAAGGAAAAAAAGTGTGCGCCGGGGAGAAAAACCGCTCGGCAGGGGACACACGGGAAACCTTAAATCCTGCAAAAGAAAACTACGGCGGGGTGGCGCCAAGGTAATGTGGAACTGGAAGTGGTGGTGGGGGACAAACTCGGGAGTGGGGCCGCAAACTAGAAGAAATGACGAAACTCCAAAGAGAAATTCTAAAAAACCATGCAATCAAACAAACCGAGGGGGAAACACAGGACCGAGGAGTCACGTGACAGGGGAAGGAAAAATGAGTAAACAAAAAAAAACGGGGAGTGGAAAAGGAGAGATTCACCCGGACAAACAGGGGATCATAAGGTCATCGTGAACGAGAGAGGTAGAGGAAGGGTAGTAACGTCTTTCGCCCTAACGGGGATGGGAGTCAAAAAAAGGAAGGAAAGAACGGAGTGGGAAGCGGCAACTGGTCAGTGGGGGTCGTTGAATGGCAAAGGAAATTGGCAAAAAAGGTGTAGTGTGTAAGCGGGCGCACGGGGTTAACAAACAGGCGGTTGGATTCTGCCAACCGTTGAGAGACAAAAGGAAGAATAAAGCCTAAACGTGCCCACCGGTCCGCAAACTTGGAGGTGTACTGAGATTGCGGATGGGCAATCAGACGGCAGGCCAAGTACGTGAAGAACGATAACGTACCCGTTTGCAGAAAAAAAATCGAACCCGTCCTTAAGGTGGAGAAAAATGGATGAGAGGGTCCAAAAAAAGGGGTAGCGGGACAAAAAGCTGACGTAGCAACGAAGGGGGGGCGCCCCGGGGAAAAAGGGGGGCAGGGGGGGTTCTCTGAAGAAACGAGGAAAAACTAATATGACAGTGGGGGTACTGGCAATGGATAAAACCCCACGAGTGAAAAAAAAAGGCGGAAAAAGAGCAGGTTTCGCCGCTTCTGTGTAAAGGGGGAAAAAAAACGGGAACTCCAAAAAATGAAAAAGAGGCTAGACTAAAAATTGAAGACAGATAGTACAAAAAACACACGATGGCTGTGTCACCGAAGAAAAAAACAAACAAACTCACGTTACCATCGGTAGGGAACTTCTGGGAAAAAGAAACAGACTGAAGGGGGGGGATTTGCAGCAGCGGGGGAAGCACAGTGGCGCCGGGCGAACAAAAACCAAAAGGGTCCGTGCGGGGAACTCCCCATCCTGCCGACAAAGCGGAAACCATCAGTCCGAAGGGGAGAGAGGGGAAGGAAAGGCCGTCTCGCTGAGAAGGGGAAATGGGGTGGATTTGGAGGGAAAAGGAAAATTCCAGAAAAAAAAACGGGCGTCGGCCGCGGGCTTCTCTGGCGGAGGGGTGGGACTTCCAGAACCCAAGGGGCGGTAAAGGGAACGCGAACACCACTACCCAGGCCCCCGTACAAAGGGGGGGGGAACCCAGAGCCGTCGTCGTCCCCCCCCCGACGAACGAGAAAAAGGAATAAGGAAAAAAAAACTTGAAAAAAAAGCAAAAAGGATTCTCATAAGGGTCGATGAAGGGGGGGGGGGGGAACCTCTCAAAAAACACCGGCCAAAAAAAGAAAAAGCAATTGCACAACTTCCCAAAAGGAAGAAAGTGAGGGTTTTGGGTTCTTCGGAGAAGAGGACCAAAGGTGTGGTTGGGGGACATGCTACAGGCAAGAGAGGAAAAACACGCGCTAGCTGACCGCCCTAAAACATTGGGAAAAAAAGGGCAAAGACGGCATCTTCGCCCGGCACAGGAAAGCGCCGAGCAAACAGCCAGTTTCAAAGGGATCAACAGGGAAAAGGAAAAAGCGAAACACGAACCTGAATCGCCGGGACACAGACAAAGAAAAGGGGAAAAAGTAACAATTAGAGACTGTGGACCAAGAGTAGGCAATGCCGAAAAAAAATTGAAGTCGACGCGGCCCCGTAGGCGACGCAGGGCCGTGGCACGCGGGGGGCAAGACGTGCAAAAAAAGAAATCCCTGTTGAGGCCGGAGAAGTGAAAAAAAAAGTGGGGGGAAGGAAACACAGGCTCAAGCTGTCGAAAGGAAGGACACCGCAAACCGGAAGACCACGCGCTGATCGACCCAGAAAATCATGGTTGAGGGCGAAACGTCTCAAAGACTGGGGGGGAACGCCAATTCGTTTCGTAGATCCCTGGACTGCATGCAACGGGGGAGGGCCAAAAAGAAGGGGAACAGGGAAGCAGAAATGGCGGGAACCTGAAAAAGTCCGTTCGGTGAGGGCTCCGTGAGCATCACCACAGGAGACCAGGAGAGGGGGGTAGAACCGGGGGGAAAACGTCTAAGCACCCCAAAGGGTCAAAACAAAACTCGCGTGGGGGAAAAAGAAAGGGGGGGGAAGAACGAGAACTCGCTGGCGCACAACCAGTGTAAGCCACGACTGGGGTGACCGATCGAGGGGGGACAAAGAGCATCAGTTCAAGGTGTGCCGTCACCCAAGGAAGGGGAAAAAAAAGCACGCCTTGGGGCTCACGAACAGGAAAAAAAGAGGGACAAGGGGGCGGAGAAAAGCTGCTGGGCTCTAAAAAAATACGGGAGGTGGGGGGGGGGGGTGCCCGGCATCACGGTCACTCGTCAAAGGGGCAAGGACACCAGCGAACAAAATGTGACTCGAAGCAGCCGTAGCATAACGACAGGAGACGGGGTCGGTCCACCTGCTGATCGGGAAGGACCGAAACAACAAGGGGTGAACAAACAAATCCTTCTCGACTAGGTGTGGGACGAGTCAAAAAGGGAGTAGGAAGGAAAGGGAGCGGGGGGGTGATTCGGGGGGGGGGACGAACGTGCGAGGGAAAATACAGGGACTGCAAAGGGAAAAATGCTATCCGTCAAAGAAAAGGGGGGAAATAAAAAGTTGGGCGGGGCGGGGTTGACAGTTGCATCCAGGAAGAACTCTCGGAAGATAAAAGAATATCTCGCGCCCCGAAACGCGGAGCACAAAAAGTTGAAGGAAAAAGGAAGAAAAAAAAACTCCGAAGGCGGCTCTCCTAACGTCACCCCAAAAGAAAACAAGAAAAAGTCGCCACGAACCCCGAGCCACAATCACCCAATGATCAAGAAGACTCCAAGGTCACGAGTGACCATAACGCACCGAGGACAGAAAACCCGACGAGCAAAAAAGTAAACCTCGGACGGTCGGTGACGCTCCGTTGTTGTTGGACGGATTCCCCATCAAAAGGGGGGACGCGCCCGTGCCGACGGTGGGATGGCAGGTAGCGGGCTGCGCCCCGTCTGAAGGAGATCTGGGGCGCGAGCCCTAATTGTTAGACCAAAGAAGCCTAAATCTACATAGAACTGAACCTGTTTTCTAGAGCCAAGCATTGCTGCAAAGCGCGGCGGCTGTTTCACCAGGGGAGGCAAAAAGAAGCTGGGTTCCTACCAGCCACACAGCCACAACGCAACAAAAAGCAAGGGGACCAAAGCCCGGCCCTAGCGAAAAATGGTCGAGAAAAAGGGAAAAGAAACTAGGCGAAAGGACCGCGGTCTGCGCGAAAAAATCGAGCAGGAAAAGAAAAGGAGGAAGCGAACGCATCCCCCTGAAAAAAGGGCCGAGGGGGGGAAACCGGAGCACAGGAACGCACGAAACAGTCCGAAGAAAAAAAAAAAACCCAGAGGGCCTGGGACGTCGAGATTTTTGCGCCAGTGCCAGATCCAAAAAGGCAAGGAAGGCACCGAGCGAGGGTTGACTCGGAGAGTCGAAAACCAAAGAAAGGTCCCTGGAAAGCGCGTGTCAGTCTTTAGGGGGGGCAGGGGCAGAAATAAGGGGGGCGTGAATCACAGGGGGCGGCGAACCCACTGCAAACAAAAAAAAAGGAAATTAGAAATTCTCCACGGAATCAGTGTAAAAGAACGCGGGAAAGGTCAAGGGAGGTAACCTTCGAGCCTCGCCCGAGACCTAAGAGGGAAAATTCCGACGATCTGGGTCCGATGGTACGTCCACGGCATCAACGGTCCCCTCGCCAGCAAGAAGAAAAACGACTCCCAAAAACAAAAGTATAGAATCCTAGACACAAAAAGAGAAAGGGGGAAAATGGCCCCCGAATATTTGAGAAGTAAAATCAGGAAAAGCTCCGGCCGAGCAACTGAAACGGCATGCATCGGGGACCTGTACGCCGAAAAAAAAAAAGAAGGGAAAAAACCGGGGGTTTTTTGGGGAAACCTTCTGGCCCAAGAAAGGCGGGGGAGAAAGGGGCTCTCATGCTAAAAAACACCCCCGACCGAAAAACCGCCTCGGACCCACCAACGAACCGGTCCATAAAGAGACACGAGTTCGAGAGCCTCACGAATTTCTACGGGCAAAACGTCCGGGAGGGGAAGGGAAAAAGACCGCTGAAGGGTTGTTTCGATCACGTTGAAACGAAGACAAAGGTCGCTCGGGGGGGGGAGCACCGAACGGAGGCTGTTGTTCAGGGAAAAAAACTAAAAAAAAAGTACTAAGAAGTTGGAGTAGGCCATTCCTTGACAGAAGAAATCCGAAATGACCTCTATAAATCAACAAACTCCCCTCTTGCGTGCCGGGACCGGGGTAATAAAAAGGAAGGGGAGCCAGGGGGAAGGAATCATCTCGAAAGGTGGTGAAAGCCACATTTATCGTCAAATCCCAGGGGAAATTAGGGTGTTCCCGCCTGTCTGAAGCGGCGGCTCAAGTGAGATCATGCCGCGAAGCTAACACTGTCCTCCAGGGAGGGGGGGGAAGAAACAAAAGGTTCTCACTGAAAAAAAAAAAAAATTTGGTCGTGGGCGGAGCGGATACCGCCGGAGGCGGGTCTGGAAAGGCTGGGGCTTGAAAGAAAAAAAAAAAAAAAATGAAGAGCATCCGGTAACAAAAATCAAAAAACTGTCAGGGGGCAAATCTTTGGAGGGACCGGCAGCGTAATACCGAGGGGACTGGGAAAGGGTGCCGACGTGGGGCGATCCATCAAGCACTGGGGCATGCAAGAAGCTCAGAAACACCGGATCACTCAGGGGGGGGGGGGGGGACTGAGAACATTTCCTGCGAGTGGGGGAAAACACGGCTACTCACGCCTTTTGGACATCAGGAAGTCGGGAGCAGATTTTTACATTTGGTTCACCTGAGAAAGTAGAATTGGGGTGGCAACCGGGAAAAAACGTTTTGTGAGTTAAGCGAAGGAGTAGTAAAAGCGCCGAACAGGGAGGATTGGTACCCTGCAACAAGACCAAAACATGGAGTCACTCGTAAGTCATCAGGAGGAAAACGTTAAGAAACTTAAACTCGCTTATGTTGGCCGAAGGAAGGTTTTTCAGGAGCAAGGCAAACAGGGGGCGCGATGACACGCGAAGGAGGGAAAAAAAACACTGCCAAAACAAACCACTACTGCACGGGCCACGGGGAAACAAGGTGGAGAAAGTAAAAAAGTTGCCGCTCGCGGGGATAGAAGAGAACGTTTACAAAATCCAGGGAATAAGCCCGACCATCGAAGAATTCTAAAACTGCCAAGAAGGAACGAAAAGCACACTACTACATAGGAAGTTCAAACAGGGGACGGAAAAGGAAAGCCTACACAGATAAACAAACAACAAACAAAAAACAAGGAATTAAATGGAGGATCGATTCACGTCCCGGTGAAGCTGGGCTGGAAGGGGTCCGATCGGTGGGAAAGTCGCAAAGGCAGGTAGAATTCGATTTCGGGGGCCTCGATTAATAAAAAGATCTGAAAGGGTCATGCCCCTAGCCCAGCTGCAAACTGGTCCTGTGGAAAAGGGGGTTATGGCAAAGACCCCGCCCAAGGGTAAGGCGGGGGGGGGGAAAATGAGCGCGCCGTGGCGCGCCCACGAGAAGGGGTATGGCAGGGCAAAAACAAGAGGGGTAGAGCCGACAGTCACCGGGTGGTCCTGACAAACACTGAGGGTAAAGCAGTTATCGGGGTTTACATAGGGAGACAAAGACGGCTGAGCACCTTAAACTAGGGGAAGAAGTCAACCTTTTGTCAGCAATGCACAAGAATCGAGAAAAGTTAGTAAGAAAAGGAAACTGGGGGAGGAGTAAACGCAAGCGGCGTAGACTAGGGGGGAAAGAAACCGAAAAGTGACAAGTCCAAGAATCGATCAGGCCTGGTGGAACAAGACAAAAGGACTCCCGAGATGCTCAGCCCAAAGGCAAACGTCCTCCGATGGCAGGGGGTACAAAAAGTGGAGCAACCGGAAAGTAACCCAACACGACGCCCCCCAAGGCCGGATGAAGGGGATAAAAAAATAAGGGGAAGAAAAGCGCCGTAGCAGCGCGGGTCTCGTCAACGGCAGAACACCAAGCCAAAAGGGAAGTGAAAGGGTCACGTGCAAGCGAAGGGAAAAAAGGGCGCGGGGAATCTCGAACCAGGAAAATGAGGGGCGCACACAGAGCGTCGCAACCAGGGTACCGTGCAGACACAGCAAAAAAACGGGGAACACCCATCGTGCCTCGGCCAAAACCAGGGGATAGGACAAGGCGTACCGAACCTCTTGCTGGAAAAAAAAAAGTGATGTATTCACGTAAGCGCGCCGCGGGAGTAGCCGACGGAAGAAAAAGGAAGGAGGGTAGGAGGGGGTCAGCTACGGCCTCAACCACTGGACGGCGGCATAAAAACGCAACCGGAAAGAAAGATACAAAAAAACGAGCGCAATCGTCTTCAAAAAGGAAAGGAAAGAAAGGACACCACGAAAACGGGGGAGACCAGAAATTTCGTGATGCTTCTAATGAAACTCACCAAAACAGCGGGGCGGGAGGGGGCCAGGGGGGGAGGGGGGGTTGCCGACGAGGAGTCGTTCTTGTGGGGAGCCGGTATCCAAAAAGAAAAAGAAGGGAGAAGTCAGCCCTACAGTGGAAAAAAAACCGGCAGCCGGGGCGTCAAGAAGAAGAACGCCGCGACCAAGACCTTAACTGAAAAAAAAAAAAACACAAAAAACAAGACCTCTGAAAGCGCGACGGGGCAAAAAGCGCCAGAAAAAAACATGCCGGTATGCTGGGGGGAAAGGGGTAAAGGGAACTATAGGGGGGACCCATCGGACATCTAAAAAAAGGAAGTCATAGCAGGGAAACGGTCGGCAAAACGCGCACCAGCGACGACTGGTACAAGAGACCATTTGGGGGGGGGGGGAAGGAACCTGGGGAGGGGAGGAAGTGTAGCACCAGGCAGAAAACTTCTTAAAACAGGAGGGCTAAAAAAGGAAACTAGGGGTCTACACGCTCAAACTGGCTAAAAACCAGAAGTCGAGGCCCACGCAACAGTATAGCAGAGACGTCGTGCGTCGTCACCATGTGAATGGCCAAAAACCAAAATCAGGCTGGAAAACGGCCGCTGGAGCGGGGCAAAACGTCGGTGAGTGTTGACGGGGGGGGACGCAAAAAACAGTGTCGACAGCCATAGACACTAGGCGCTGCGAAAAGAAGCAAGAGCCCTGCGCAGGGGTCAGCCTGCAAAAAAAAAAAAAAGAAGCACGACGCTCCACGTGAGGGGGAACACAAAAAAAAAAATGTAGCGCCCCCCCGTTGGAGAAGGGGAAAAGAAAAAAAAACGTAGGTCGATCATGGGGGGGCGGGTGGTAGAGGGGACAAAGATAGGGGTCGCACACCAAGGGAAAACCCGTCCAGGGCGGGGTAGAGTCTCGAGCCACAGACGGTCGAGGTGACACGAGGTGGGGGGTTAGGATCAAGAGCAAAAAAGGGTAGTGCTCCCGCACCAGCGCAAAAAATGGGGGGCGGGGAGCCGGGCGGTCCCTCGCCGCCAAAAAAGGAAAAGAAAAGGCTCACGTCGATCCGGGGAGGACACGAAACCGAGGCACAACACAAAAAAGATAGGCAAGCGCGCGGGTGTAGAGGGGGGTCGTTCTTAGAGGGTCGGGAGAAGAAGGGGTCAAAAAAAGGGCGCGAACTTCCGGGGGTGACAACATGGGGACCAGGGGACGTAGTATATAAGAAAAGCGTGGGGGAGAGACAAGGGAAAAGGCGTCGGGGCGGCTCGAGGATCTCGAACAGCACACAAAAAAAAAAAGGAAAAAGAGAGATCTCGGAGACGCACACTCGACGAACGGAAAAACATAAAACTACGCGGCCTGGGAAGAGGCAGCGCCTAACGTCCCCACCAGCACCAACAGGAGCCGGAAAATCGGGGGACCAGGGGAAGGAAAAAAAAAGACTTAAGCGCTCGCGCGACAAAAAAAAAAGTCAAAACAAGGGAACTCTAAGACGGCGCAAACGGGAAAGGGCGGTGACGCTGTTCCGTGTTAGTGAAACGGGAAAAAATCAGGGAGGGGTACCTGCACGGGGGGGGGGGGGGGAGGACAAGACTCGACTGAACGAGGGGGGGTGCGGGCTCGCCTTCACCATTTCGCATGGTTCTCGAAAAACTGAAAAGGGTTGTATTGGAAAGTCAGAACAAAAAAAGAGCACATCAGAAAGGGGTGGCTGAGAAAGAAGAAAAAAGGATCCGGGGGCGTCCGGTTCTGTAGGCCACTGATATTCCAGAAAGCACAGCAAAAAACCTCTCTTCATAACTCATTGGGGGGGGGCTACGGCAAAGTAAAAGGACAACTCCTCTGCTTACCAGTTCGAGTACAACGTTCTCTACAAGAATAAAAAAAGAAATATTGGGGAATTACGCAGGCTCGGGCAGAGAAAGAATTTTCAAAAAGGGAAAATCGCATCACCTCTTCCGAATAGTGCTACTGAGGCTAAAAGGGAAGAAATGCACCACAGGACACGAAGGAGGAAGGACCAAACAAGAAGGTCGAATCCGCCTTATCGTGACTAAATTTGGACGCGGCAGAAAAGCCGAAAGTAAAACGACAAGGAAAGGGGGAAATAAAACGATTCAAAGGCACGAAGAGGTAAGGGAATACAGGGGAAGTTGGCTCCTATATCTGTGTTCAGAAAAGAGGGACGCAGCAAGTTTCGCAAAATAGGTCAAATAGCCTGGTGCTCGCAAGGGGCACCCTGGCGGGGGGAACTCGGGGGACGCCAACGTGCGTTTAAGAGAAAGCGGGTTGCATCTGAAGGGAACAAGTCGGGAGACAAACCCAGCCTCCAGGAGGGCAGTCAGGAAATCTGCTATTAGGCTATGGGACCACTGCGGACGAGATCTAGGTCTGGGGGAACAAGAGGGGTAAAAAGTCACTCCACCACCTCAAACAAACGAACGTGAGCTCGGCGGGGCTATCCGGCGAATCGAGGGCGTGGGAAAAAATTTCCGTCATCCAGCGTGAAACCGGAGTGCCCGTCGCGTCGGTTAAAGACGACCGGAAGGGCGTTGGGGAAACAGGGGGGGGACGTGCTAAAAAAAGCAGATGGTAAACCTGCCTCAGCGTCGGCTCATGCTCACTAAAAATCCTCCCTCGGTAATAGAAAGAACCAAGCAAAATAAAGGGGCCCCGACTCACAGAGTTCTGGGGAGTAAAAAAAAAATGAGAAAAGGGCGCAAACGTCGTGCAGTGACGCAAGAAGGATTCCCGAGGGACTGTGGGGGAGGACGACTGTGAAAAAGACGACGGGCCTCGGGTCGACATGCAAAAAAAGGGGGGCGGGTGGTTGGGTCGGCCGACTACCCCAAGTGAAAATTCGCCGTAGGACGAAAAAGGACCGGGAAAAGCAACCGAGCGACGCAAGGGCACTAAAAAGGGAGGACCATAGAAGCTGGCTTTGCGAAAGCGCGAGTGCATGAAAAGCCGCAGGGAGAAGAAAGAAAAAACGGGTGGCCTGCCTGCGAAGGATGCAAAAAATAAATCCTCGGCGGTTGCGACGCAGGCCAACGAGCTCACAAAAAAAAAAAAAAAAAGAAAGGGGTCCGAAAGCACCCGCAGGATCAACACTACTAAAGAAAAAAAAATTGTGAGGGGCGGGTTTTGCGTGAGATACGCCGAAGCCGCGGCATGGCTAGCGCTGCTTCCCAGTGGGAGGTCGGAAAAAAGAAGGGAGTCACCGGGCAACGCGTTGTGGGGCATCTCTAAAAAAACTAAAGGGGCCTACAGAAGGGGGGAGCTCGGCTGGGGTGACGCTCGGGGGCGGGAGCAGTATGAAGGCATCACGAAAGAAAGGGTTAAAAAAAAAAAAAAAGCAGGAAAGCGGAATTGTAGGAGCGCAAATACAGTGGCCGGGAACAAGAGCGCTCCAGAAAAGAAAGGAACAGAGGCCGCCTTTGGGGAGAACAAGGGCCAACCTCTGGGCTCAGATTTGTTGTCAACAGGGTTTCGGCTCGACCTAAGGGGGGAAAAAAGGGTGACATTTACGGCTCACGTGGGGATGGGGAACGGGAGCGAACCTGCCTTCTGATTGGAGAACCACGCGGACTGAACATTACTAAAAGCCAAAACGTCTAAGGAGTACAGGGGAAAAAAAAGGAATAAATCCTAAAAAAGGGTGGGGGGGAAAAAAAAAGGTGGAAAGGGGCAGACCCCCGTCGGCGGGGCCGGGTGGGGGCCCCCAAATCTGAAACCAAGAAAAAAAGAGACTTGGTCCATTCACGGGATAACACCAACGGAACCAGGGTGCCGGGTAAAGTGTCTTAAATCGCCGCAACCGTTACACATCGAAACGCGGCATACAGAAATGGAAATACCTCTCGGACCTAGGACTTCAAAAGAAAAAAAAGGCTGAAAAAGACCTATTGGGTCATCCAGTCCAGGAGCGGCCTAGGTCATAGTAAAGAATGAGGAAAATATATAAATATTCCTTCCCGTGGCAAGGGGGGTAAAGGAGGGGGAGCAGTTCAGGTACGGGTTGAATCCTCCGTACTAGAAATAAGTGGACTCAAGGGGAAAGGGGTGCCCAGTGAGTTGTCACGTGGCGGCGGTAAAAAAAACAAACAAACAGGAAGGGGGGGGGGCAACGTGAAGGGATTGGTTAAGGGGGGGGGGGGGACGGGAAGGGCACGCCGTAGTTCACAGGGTCAGTGAGGGGATCGCAAGGGGGGAAAACAAAGGAAGGGGCCTCGGGTTTATTCTTAAAGAATAGGGGAAAATAGAAAAGGGGGGTAGGCAGACGTTGTTGACACTCTTGTCCCTCCCACTGAAGAAATTAAAGGAAAAAGGGGGTGCAGATTCTACCAATCAGACGGGGCCGTACGCCTTCGCAGGGCCCGGGTTGCAAAGGTCCGGTGAAGATAAGGCTGGAAGGTAAGGAAAAAGGGGGAAAAAAAGGAAAAAAAAAATGGGGGGTAGCAAGCAAAAAAATTCGTAGACGAAGGGGGGAGCGCCACAGGCAGGAAAAGGGAGACGGAAAAAAATCAAAAAGCGTCGTACGTGCCTGGGTCTGAAAAAAGGGGTAGGAATGGCTCCTGCCAAAAAAAATAGTGCAACCAGAAAAAACGTCGCGATGTAGCGTTCATCTTCTTGGGGAGGAAAAAGGGAGGGAAAACCAAAAACGACGCCCCGGCCACTACCCGGGGCTGCGAGAATAATAAGGGAAAGAAGTAGATCAACCCATCTTCACAGCTCGAGTATCCCCACCGCCGGGGGGGAAAAAAAAAAAAAGCGGAAGTGCGGATCACGGCACAGGGGGGGGAAAGGCAAGATCACAGGCTCTCAGTCGGTCTGCAGTAGACACGGCGGGGGGGGGATCCAGCCGCTTCGCGCCCGTTGCCAACCATCTGAAGGTTAAAAAAAAAAAAAAAAAATAGGAGGCAGGGGATCCCTATCGAACTCGGACCCAAACAGCAGCAGGAGTCCACAATTCCTCGTGAAAAAAAAAAAAAAGAAAAACGAAGGCTTCGCCGCAACTGTCGGGGAAAAAGGGGGTCCAAAAAAAAGCAAAAACTTGGGCTGGGGAGTCTGAACCACCACCAAAAGGGCGCCGTCTCGTAAACGGCCATACGCCGTTGCGAAAAAAAAAACCTGGCAGAACAGAAGCGATGTGCGTCCACCACAAGGGCGACTTCAAAAATTCAGAAAAGGGAAACAAGAGGGTAGATCGGTATGTTACAGGGGGATGGGTGGGTGGCGTCGAGGGGTAAAAGGACAGTCTCGGGGGGGGGATGCGACGCGAGCATACAATCGCGAAAGGGCTTAGCCACAGCAGGTTGGTGGCACAACACTGCAAGAGGGCCTTCAAAACCGTCGAACAGAAATCGCCGCGCCCAGCGGGTTCAAAACAGGACATAAAAAAAAGATTATGCGCCACAGGGACAAAAGAGCCACTAAGCTAAAGAAGGTCGAGCTGGGGGGGGGGAAAAAAAAGGGTCTGGATGGCGATGCGGAAAACAATCGGACCAGATCGAACTAAAAAAAAAACTGGCTAAATCGCCGGAAGAAACACTGACCATCTTCCTAAGACCTCAAAATGGGATCGAGGCAGAGCCGTTGCCTGGTGAGGGAAAAACCAGAAAAAAGGAAGGGGGAAAGTTCAAAGGCGGGGAAAACGACGGAAAACTGCATTTACGACACCATCGCGGAAGAACCAGAAAAAAGTGAGAGGCGAAAGAAGTCGCAAAAAAAATCTAAAGAGATCCGCAGGTGAAGGGAAAAAAATCAGGGGAATTCAGGATCGCAAAACGAAAAGGCGATCAAGGCCTTTGCCTCCAAAAAAGGATGGGGCAAGGCAAAGTGCGTTGCCTTCACGTTGTCGCAGCAAAGACTCAAAAGAAAGAAACAGAGGGGGCTGAGAAAGCACTGCAGTGCGCAATCTCGACGGACACAACCGTCTGGCTCTCGTAAAAGGGGAAAACCAGAGGGGTCGAAGGAAGTAGAGGCGTAGAGTCGAAAAAAACAGGCGTTTCGTGCGGTGTGCGTCGAGAACCAGCACGATACGTGGCTACGCGCAAACTCAGACGCGTGGGCTGAGAAAAAAAATAAAAAAGGATAGTCGGGTCGAGGGGGGTCTGCGCGTCCACAACAAAAAACACAAAAAAACAGAAAAAAAAACAAAAACAGCCGGGGACGGTCATGCAATCAAAGGGGGGACTAGAAAGTTGACAGCCGAAGAAAAGCTCGCGGCGGTCACTCAGAATCGGGAATCCGACAAGAAAAGAAAGCAAAAAGGCCAAGTCTCCCGTCTACCAGGAAAGGGTCTGGAAGGGGGGGTGGAGTTCACGCTCGAGCGCGTCGATTCAGAGTCTGGTGTACTGCAAAGGAACTTCAGGAAAAGAATCACAAAAAAGGACGCGGAGCTCGACAGCGTGCCGGCGTGCCGGAATCGCTGAATCTGAAGGATGAAGAGAGAGATCGGAAATAAAGGACCGAAGACCGGACGTAGAACAGACCCGACTATACAGCAGGGAGAAAAAAAACCCCACAGCACCCCTGTCTAGAAGCAGTCAAAAGAAAAAAGACTCCCAAATTCTCGACCGCTCCTCCATTCGGAGAAGGAGGAAAAATCAAACAACCGACAGCTGCGAGAAAAAGCTCGGTGGGGGGTGCGCCGTGACGGGCCGTCGGGAAAAAAAAAATTTTACCCCGACGCGGTTGACCAGCACGCAAAGGGCACTTGGAAGAACGGGGAAAAGGCCAGGTCCGTCTCCAAGGCGCTGGTGGACGAGACACAACCTGGTTGATGACAAAAGCACGACCGCGAAAGGAAAGGGAAATCAATTTGGACAGACAAAATGCTCGAACACGGAGCACGGCGGGTTCAATGCAAAAACGAAAGAGGAAGAACAAAAACAGCCCGAAAGCATCCTACCAAAACCTCGTAAGGAGCCCTGCGGCACTTCGAAGAAAAAGGGGGGGAAAAAAGAGAAGAAAAAGGAGAAGGTCCTCGCTCCTATGTGTACGCGCACTTGCGAGGAAAAGGGCAGCCGGAAAACTTGACAAGGGGGAACGAGAAAAAAAAAAAACCACTCGTGGGGCGTCCGCCCGCGAGGGGTGGGGAGGAAATTTCTGGGGACAAAAACACTGAGGGCGAAGGCAAGGAAACACAAATTCTAAGGGGAGAGCGGAGGAACTGGCTCGCCTATCGACGATTTGGGGGGGGAATCAATAACCAAACTGTAAAACGGTTGGGGATTCTAACACAGACTACGGCCGAGAAGATGTTCAAAGGGACGAAAGCCCAAGAGAAAAACAAAAATTCGGGGTCGCCGAGCGCGTCGTAAAGAGGTTCCTTAAGTCACAGGGGGGTAAGAAAATCGCGACGGAGTCCTGGGGACATCAACCACGAAAACGAAACTAAAAGAAAAACCGCTGGAGCTAACAACTGGATCTAATTCATGTTGCGCGGTGAGGACGGCTAAACTCCATGCGCAGACTGCAGGGGGCCCACAAAACCAGGGAAAAAAGGGGGTCGGGGATCCCGCTCTGCATCCTCGGACGCAGAATCGCAAGCCCGATGAGGAAAGCCCGTCGCCTCTTTGGGGTTAACGAATTCGGATCACTAAGTGGTGTCGCAGGGAAAACTGAAAGTTCGCGTTAAACGGGAGCTAATCAATTGCGCGCCGGAGCAGCTGAAGAATATGTGAACTGTCGGGGGGGAAAAGAAACGCGCGTGTCCCTGAACGCGTCAACTTCAGTCAGAAACAAACCCGCCGCGTCCATCGGGCTCACGCTACGCCAACAAAACGACTGTAAAGAAAAAAAGGAAAAAAAAAAAAAACGAGGAAAGGAGAGCCTCAAAAGGAAAATTCTCCGGCCGGGGGGGGAGAATGGGCGAAAAGACCGGATCCTGTTACGACGGAGAGCGAAGACCAGGGGCTCTAAGGGGGAGGGCAAGACCGGTGCGTAAAGGAACGGGAAAGAAAAAAAAAAATTGGAGGCCAGGGCAAAAAGCCTGTAACTCACCTCCGCCGTGCCAGACGAAAAGAACGCGGGGGACAGACGGCGCCGTGAAGAAACATCGGAAAAACCAAAGCGGGGGGAATTTCTGAGTGGGGGGACGGGAAAAAACCCGCATCCGTGGAGGGGTTGGAAAAACCCTGCTAAGGGCGGCGAAATAAAAAAAAAAAAGAAAAAACGGAGAAAAAGGCATTCCTACCTAAAAAACACTGTTCGGGTCAGTCTGGGGGCCGGACGCCCAGGAGTCGAAAAAAAAGTAGGCTTTGGGGGGGGGGTAAACGCGGTTGGCAGAGCCTCCAGCATCGAATTTTTCTTCCATGGAAAAAAGGGGGGCAACCAGGGCGTCGTAAAAACGGGAAGCGCGTTAGCCACCTTGGGGGAAAAAGGGTTGGGGAAAAAAGGTTAAGACAAGTCACGAATGGCGGCGAAATTCTACATCAGAGAACAAAAACACTTTTTGCACAACGTGGCGTTACACTCGCGGAAAACAGCGCAGAAACTGCGACTACTCTTGGGGAGGACCGGGCAACTGGGGGGACGCCCTCAGTGACGAACGCCCCGCCTTTGGAAAAGCGCGCCCCTGGGAACCGGACGAGAAATTTTAAAGTTTGTAAAAAAAAAAAAAGCCAGGGAAGTACCCAGCCGGGCCTGCGATAGTGTGCATTTGGGGGGCAAAATTGACCGAGAAATAGAGAAAGGACCTCCGTTGCCGTGAGAATTGGGGGGGGAAGAAAATCTGGAAGGAGTTAACAGTACTGGAGGACAAGGGAGGACACGGGTAACGAAGTCTGCAAAGTGACGAAGGCTCCCGCAAAAAAACAGGGGAGGGGGTGACATCATACACCCGCGGCGGTCAGGGGGGAAAGATCGCTAAATCAGGCCACCCCGGCCAAACGCTTAAGGGAACATGGAACTCACGGACATTAATTGCCCAAAAACTCTGAAAAAGAAAAAAAGGGAACCGCCCGAAAACGTGGGGTAAACTCAAAAACAGAATGTCCCACTCGACCTTCTAACGCCAGAGACAGTCAACCACAGGAAAAAACAGACCGAGAGTCACCGAAGGGCAGGGAAGGGAAGAAAAAGAAGGGGAAAAAAAAGGGGAAGATTATGGTATATTCACGGCCCCAGTCCGGTTCCTCGGGAGGGTCGGGGGACGCAGGAGGAGGACCTCGGGGGAGACTGTTCTCGTTGGGGGGAAGATTTGGGGGGGTCAAAATGCGTCATGACAGACACCCGAGTAAGGGGAGTGGACCTTGGTCACCTTTATGGCGAAAGGGCGGTAGCGCGCGTCACACCGGCCGAAGGGGGAAAAGGGGGTAAAAAAAAGGTTAGGAAAAGAATCGATTATAGACGAACGTTAATCCAATCTTTTCAAGACGGTAAAAGGGGCCAGCTGGGCAAATGTCTACAAATCAGACGCAGCCGCTTAAACGAAGCGTCGGAAAACTTGAACCAAAAACACAAGGGACAACGAGCCCGCTGTAAGGTAGAGAAATGAAAAAGCTTGGGCAAAACCGTACGCGACAAGAAAGGGAAAAGGGGAAGGAGGCGCCCCGGCGCACAGGCATGGATGCGGTCACAGACGGATGCTTCCAAAAAGGGGTCTGACATCAGGGGCTGGCAAGGGAGAGCCGAAAAAAAAGTGCAAAACGTCTCGATGTAGGTAGCCGCATGAAATAAAAAAGGAAAAAGGGGAATGCCAAAAAAGAGGCGAACGGGCCCGTGCTACACAGGGCTTCGAGGAAAAGAAAAAAAAAAAGGAGCGCCGAGTCACGACCTTAGGTACTATTCGAAAAAAAATCCGGGCGTTACAGAGGTCGACTGGCAGTCGTGCGCATCCGAACACAGGGGAATCTGACAGAAGGCGGGCGACTTCAGGGTCTGCGGCAACAAAAAAAAAAATTCGCCGGGTGCGTGCGCCGCCGGTCGGAAGCGACATCCACTCAGGGGGCGCCAGGAAGAGGGAGGGAACGGGAAAGACCGGCAGCCGCTGCTCGCCAGACAATCTTCGTTGGACGATGGAAATTTAAAAAAAAAGAGAAACGAGGGGTGGCGTCGGCGCGGTCTTCGAAGGCCGGTCGAATCGCGGTCAAAAAAAGACGCGGGGAAAAAGAAAAAAAAAAAGGGAAGTCGGCGAAAGCCCCACCTCCAAAAAAATCAAAAATGGTCTCCGGTCGTCACGACGGCATCTGAAAATACAGGGAAAGCGGGGGGCAACCAACACAAAGCGGCCGCGGGAAAGGTATCCTAGATCGAGCGTCGGATGTCCAAGGGTCGTGGGGTGGGGGGTTGTAAGAAAAAAACGGAGGGGGGGGTTGAGCAGGAGCGAAGAGAGCAAAAAAACAAAATGACAGCCTGGGCGCAACGCAAAACGAAACCGGCATCCGGGGGCAGCTGCTCGGCTCGAAGGAAACAATCCAAAGAAGGAAACTTCACGTGGGAAAGCGCCCGGCCGCGAACAATGCCTAATAGTCCTTACGGGGGAAAAAAAAAGAGCGGGGGAACAGGAGCGTAATCGAGGGTAAGGGTCTGGGGGT
>Ga0179593_1339335_pt1 | contig 19591 bp, 21 predicted proteins | sample CZODoug2_1_08_16_FD_185931 | JGI IMG/M metagenome (GOLD analysis project Ga0179593, IMG submission 185931) | Vadose zone soil fungal communities from Angelo Coast Range Reserve, California, USA - CZODoug2_1_08_16fungal (PacBio error correction) | ecosystem: Environmental > Terrestrial > Soil >...
GGGAGTTTTACTGAGCTTCAGATGGCTAAATTTGAAAACCCCGGAGGGCCTGGCTTTGGGCAATACTAACGGTGGTTCTGGAGGGGATGAAGACTCCCTCATGGGGGGGGACCGAGGAGGCCACAAACAGCGAACGAACTTCCGCCTGGGCTCAGGTTGGGAAAAACGGGAAGGGCAGGTAAGAGGTCTTGCTAAAATCTTGGGGGGAATTACTTGCCGTCGGGGAGGGGGGGGGAGACATTTCCCTCGGAGAGAGGAGGAAGAGGTATCTGGTCGGGTCATCGTTGCAACTGAACTAGCGATCGGCATAGCTCTAAACACAACGGAATAAAAGAGAGATGTTGAAGACTGGAGTATTCTCATTGGACGCCACCTATACGACCAAAAACACTCCGCGAGGCGTGCGGTGAGTCAATGGCCAAGAGGCTCGAAAGAAAGTAAGTCCAACTCTTTAGGGAAGTCACGGGAAGAAATTGGCCAAAAGTCCGTCTGCTGAGTGCAGGGAAGAAGAGGGCACACGGGGGTATAATTATTAACTACAAGATTGGGTACCAGGCACTGGAGAAACCAACATGAATGGGAAGACGGCTGAGTGCCCGAAATCCTCTATTACGCGGGGGGGGCCAAGTACCTTTCGCGTGAGGTGAAGAGAAGGAGAGAGATGAAAGGGAAAAGATGGTTTCTCCACTAAAGCCTACCGTAAAGACTCGAGAACTGGAAAGGAATTGAACATATCTTCCGGAAGTACCTGACACGGGGGTGGAAAACCTATAGACGCTATACGCTATACGGACCAAATCTGGGGGAGCTATCCAAGTCTATCTAGGGCAAGATTTTCCAAACATATCTAGAAATCCATGTAAGCTAACCTTCGAGACGCCAAGGAGGAACGCCAACGGTGGTCAAGATGTAGGCTGAGATTATTAGCTCCCCATCTAGGTAGGAAACCGCAGACATCTAATTGGGGGCACGAAAGACAGTCGCTCTTTCCTCGGGGGAAGGGCAGGGGAAAAGGAACTCGCCAGTGTTCCGCACACTCTTGCTGGAAAGGCGGGGAAATCTCTTGAAAGACGGCAACCCCCCGACGAAGAAACCGCGCGACCGTGCCTTCAAAGGAGCTTCTCCACGAAAAAATGGCCGGATATATGCGAGGGGCAAGGGCAACTGATCCAGCACGCACGAGCAAAAAGGAAAAAAGATACCGACTAAGTTGCATAAAAAAAGAGCAGCAAGGGGGTAAGGGCTAAAAAAATTACCAAGAGCGGGAGTTGCGTTGTGGCGTTCGCGGGATCACTGAGTCTATTTGAATGCTGAAGAGATTAATTCGGAAGGAGAAGGAGAGCGGGACGAGGGGCTGGTCCCTAAAGGAACGGATAAGAAGGCACCGGGGATAGAAAACTTTCAAGTTTCCATCAGAGGGAATAGGGAAAAGGAGAGGCAGACAAGGGCAGGGGAAAATCTTACTGGAAAACCTCGCCACTGGGTTGCCGGGGGGCAGTCTGACTGTGGTGTAACTACTTGACAAAGTGATCAAAGAAATGGGCCCTGAAAAACGAAGGACTACCTTAACCTCCAGGCGTGCCGGAGGACCGGTAATTGTCCGAAGGACCGTAGGAGAAGGGAACTACAACTGCAAACGTTGGAAAAGACGGAAATAAAAGAAATCTTCACAAACTAGCAAAAAGAACCAATCAGAGAACCTAAAAAGCCTTATCATGACACCGAAGAGGAAAAACTAGGGTGAGCGGCGTGTCTCAAGCCGAGCCCCAGCAGTGCCGGCTCGGGAAGAGTCAGCGAAGAAGAAGGAAAAGTGCAAAAAAAACCAAAAAGTCCTAGCAACGATCCAGGCAAAAGAAAAAAGTGAAGTGCCCGGTACGAGCCCCCAAATCATGGCGGAGCGGCGGGTCTCGACTCCGGATATGGGGCGGGAAAGCGCAACTTAAATTGGGGAGGGACAGCGATCCAGAACGCAGCCACGGCGGCGGAAAACACGGCCGAAAAAGGCTTGAAGCGTCGAATTATGCAGACAGGGATGGGGGACGAGGGGGCCTTAAAAGTCCCGTAAGACGCGGACTAAAAAGGGAATCGGCAAGAGTCCTCGCAAGCGTGATTTCCCCAGCTTCAGCATGGGGCAGGAAAACCGCGGGGACGTCCGTGAGAATGGGGAAGGTCATTCAATAAATTTCAAGAAGAGAGTCTTTTGAACTGGACTTGGCAGCAGTGATCGGTAGTCGGGCCACGACAGTTATTACTCATGGAAAGGAAGATGTCCTCTACATTGGAGAGGGGAACGCAAATGTATTAACATGGTTCCAGTTTCGGGGCCATTCATAGGAGCTAAACCCAACATCGAGGGGGGAGCCTAAGGGGGAGATCCAGCGGTGGTCGTCCCTGCTAAACCGTCAGCAAGGGAAAGTACAGGACTATTTTTCCAGTAAAAACTGATCCGTACCGTCGTTCGGCTTTTTCGGCATGACGGAAAGTAACGAAGGAGGCGGGGGACGCTGGCGATCTGGGGGGGATGACAAATCTCTTTTCTTGGAATACCGACCTGCTGTAAAGCCTCGTCGGGGGAATGGGGTCGGTCCAGAGGGGGTCACGTGGGTTCTGTCCATATGGGGGGGATGGGTATCACTCGTACGTGGGTAACTGGTGTGGACCTTGGGGGTGCGACCGGGCTTCTGATTGGGGACAGGCAGAGCCGTCCAGGGAAAGAGAAGGGTGCTTTCAACCTTCTCGGTCTAAGGGCAGGGCATGATCATAAGCGGGAATATGTGGCGGCGGCAAGCTTCTCGGTGTGCTTGATCGGGCCGAAAGGCTCAAGTGGCTAAGGAGAGGCAACCCTAGGGACCTACCTCTTGCGGCAATTCTGGGTAGCTCATAGACACCCCCTTTCCTGGGCGGGAAACAACGAAGATCTCATTCCTCCTAGGGCCTCAGGTGCCAGCTGGCCTGAGCCTAGGCTGGATCAACATATATCACGTAAGAATCAAGGGGGCGGCCTTAGAGGAAGATGGAAATTAAATTACGAGCGAAGCGTACGATTCTCAACGGCCGGATCAAAAAAAATCCTACCCGAGCGGACCCGACGAAGATACAAGTGGGCCCCACAATGCACTAAGGACATAGAGTGCTACCTCCTTAAAATCTAGTGAGAACAGGGGGGAGGGCTGCCATCTTAAAGCGGAGAGCGGCGTCATAATACTGGGAAACTGATAGCATGGCGACACGGAGGAAAAAGGAACGGTCGCACCCTCTGAATAAGAGGATCCATCGCAAGGAAAAGGAGAACGGTCGATTGCTGACGGTGTATCCAGTTAAATCAAAGCTGGGGGGATGTAGTGGCTAACACGACCCGCGATTGTGGTTACACTCGAGCCAGAAGACCCAAGTCCACAATCATCAATCAGCGTCGAAACGGAAACGTCCCTGAAAATAAGGGAGGGGGGGGAATCACTTGGCTCCGATAAAAAACTTGCTGAAATGTAACAGGCTAATAGAAGTGACGGTCTTAATAGTACTGGCCAGGAAGGAGGGACAAAGCACGGGCTAAAAATAGGCCGCGAGGGTCCTTAACTTGCGCCGCGAAGACAGGCACGGCGCGTCCTCGCTCCTCCTTGGGAAAGTGGGGTCCGTCGGACCTATTACATGGAAAGTGGCCGGTCCCGTCCGGTTCACAGGCCCTCATCATTGATCACTGAACTCGTCGAGTCCGGGGGTTAGGGCGGCGAGCGCTGTCCGACCAGGCAAGCATGGAAAACGACGTCTTCCGAAGGGGATCGCATCCGATGAAAAGGGATGGCGGAGACGTGCAGGCAAGTGGCCTGAGTGAAGTGTTAATCTTGGAACAATGGAATGGGTGTTCTCGGCATGTTCAGGTCGAAACAGAGAGGACAGTCCCGTGAAAACTGATAGGCGGGAGGGCACGACTCGGGTAACGCAACCTTCGGGTTCAAAAGGGACAGATGAAGCACGATGTGGATTCCTCTGTGGGCTAGGGGAAGGTCTATGTGAATAAACTTCATTTGATCGGCGGCCACCGTTCATTAGGGGATTCCGAAAGGTGACTGGCCAACCCATGACTGTCAGGACAATACCGGCGGAGGTCTGGGTCATTTATGCTGTTGGCCGCTTTTAAGGGTGGCATCTAAGGGAAAAACACGTGATCGGAGGACACGGGGCGACCGGCGTCCACCTCAAGAGACGACTTCGCATTGGCAATGCAACTTACTTCAATCTAGGCCCGCGAGCTCGTCCCCTGTCCCATGGTAGACATACATCGGTTGCAGGGGGCGGCATCATCCCTTCGCCGGTCATTGACAGACCCCTGGGGCTAAAGATTCTTCGGGAGTACAGCGATAGCGCAGCCAACCGGACAGCGGCATAAAGGGGATCGGAAACAGACCTCAGATAGGGACGGAACCCGGCAAGTGAAAAAGGGTTAGAAGAACCTGTCCGATCTTCCTGCCTTCATCAGGACCCGTTTCGGGAAAAAAGGCGAAGCGTGCATACGGAACTCTTAAAACGTATCGGGAATGGGTCCTGGGGGGTTGTCTAGGGCGACCGGCCTGAATGTTCTGCAGGGAGACAGGTCTTGACTTTCGCGACATGAGGACAAAGTCGTGGATCACGAGTCCGAGAGTGGGTAAGCGCGTCCACACGAGAGGAGGTGGAAAAACCGATGGGACTTGAAGGGAAGGGTCTCAGGAACGGCCTGTCTTTTCCCTACGGGGGGGGGTCTACGGGGGGGGGGCCACGGCCCCGGAATGTGGGGCTCATAAGACGAGGAAAGCTAAGCTTGACAAAGTGTGGCGGGTCCATCCCGGGAGGCCTCTGAGCACGCATTGAGCAGAAAGGGAGGAGCGCTCCCTGTTTTGAACATAAATATCGGGACGCGGTAGGAGGGATCTCTAGGAGGGAGAAGATGAAAGGTAGGATGAAGAATGAAGGGGGTCTTCCCCGTCCGGGGTCCTGGCACGATACTGTGTTAAACGGGAAGGAAACTGGGGGGATTCATAGGGTCACGGGAAGGAGTGGTGATACAGACGGGATACCCATATAGGAAAAAAGATTGAAAAATCAAGGGCGCACTGGGAAAAAAGGGGGGAGATGAACAACAGCGCGGTGGACTTCAGGCTACTGAAAAGCGCCGATTATGGCACAATCCAAGTGGTTTGTGTCCGTTACAGACCGTGGAAGACATCATGGGGGGAAAGACTGGCAGGCCAGTCGCCTGAATCTCTCTGCTGGGGTTGGAAAAAAAAAAGAAGGAAGGACGAAAATCTCTTGTCATAAGGGGAGTCGCGCCAAATTGAAGCGAAGATCCTCTAGTAGAAGTATCGCGTGGAATCAATCCTTAAATCACAAGCGAATTGGGACACATGCTCGCCGAGCCAGGAGGGATGAAAAGGATGGTGAAGATCGATGAAGGCGCATAGGCCCGATTATTACCTAGACTCATGGGGAGGAGAGCGAGAAGGCGAGGAAAGGCAATTACTTTGAAACTGGAGAAGTCACGGGCCTTGATCCTGGTGACAGGAAACCGGCGATCCGGGGCAGCGGTGCCAATGGGGTATGGAGGAGAAACCCTGATGGTACGAAATCAAATGCCAATCTGGAGGACCTGGAGAGACGAGATCAAGATTCACCAAAGCTCTGGGGTCAAAAAAAGAAAACGGAACTTAGATGCATAAAGACTTCGCAGGGGGGGCGGGAGAACCACCTCCGTCCGAGGAGCATGACGGAAACCAGGTGGACCTTTAAGGACAGGAAGGATAAGGAAAGGGGGAACGGCGAATACCATCTTCCTGGACATCCCATAGAGGTAAAAACCTGCGCTACGACCCGCCATCGCCAGGACGAGGATAGTGTAGACCAGTATCTGAAGGGAGACTACAGGAGAAAGGGCTGCCGCAGGTGGGTCTGCCAACGGTGGGTAACAAAAAGTCTCGGGAAGAGAGGAGGCAAAAAAAAACAACCCAAATCTGCCACCGGGAGGGATAGGAGTGGCAATCACTTTAATGACATATTCAGATGTCAAAAATGATCTCCCGGGGACTAAGCGATCACGTGCTTCGATGGAAAGTGGATGGAAAGAGGGGAGGATCACGGAAGGATCTTCGAGAAGGAAGCAGGGCCTGGGGCATCCCCTCTTACAATTTCTTGAGATCCGGGGGAATCGGGTGGGAGGGACCTGAGAGAATAAAAGAAAAGGGCCTATATAAAGGTACTCTCATACGTTCCGTCAGCGGGATCAGAAGTGGTTTCCGGCTCAACCTATGTCCTAAGGGGGAGGGCAGGATAATGCACACCGGTGGATTCGCTTCTGCCGGGACAAGCATGTCACGAAAATTGTAAAAAGGCACCAAGGGACAAGTAAGAGGTCTATAAAGCACCAGGGAAAGAAAGGGCGAGAACATTGGAAACTCGTACAGAAAATTATATACCGGGAGGGAAAAGCGACGTAGCTTCTCGTGTAACGGTGGCAGGAGGGGAAAAAGGGGGGGATCAATTAAATCAACTAGAAGGGAAGGAACCCAGGGAAGACTGAAAGGAAACGAAGAAAACGGCGGGCCGGGTCGCGGGGTCAAATTCTCGACTGCCCTCAAATGTAAAACTTTGGGGGGTGGGTTTGGGTGGGGGTTTGTTTCCGCGGTCACAACAGAACGAGGACACTAGAACGACCACCATCTAAGAAAGGACCCCGAAGCTCTCCGCTTCCAGAAGCGCTTCCAATACCCGTGAGGGAGGAGGGCGACACTCTCACAAATCGTACATCAGGAGAGTAAAGAATAGTATAGCGTACACTGGGAAGGGGCTGAAGACATGTGCAAACGAGCAGATATAATTGTAAAGAGCACGCCCTAGGTCCTTAGGCACTAATCCCTATCCTTTCCCATCATCTACGAGAAACGGGTTCGTAACAAGGAACGTCTAGGGGGATTGAATCTCAAAACCTCACGAAGCAAGAACAAATACGGAATCCGAGAGCAATTTCCTATCAATGGAAAGGAGAAGGAGTGGGTAAGAATAGGTTCGTCCAGATCCGTCAGGCGGAAAGAAGGGGGCCGGCCTTACGAGGCTCGGACTCTCATACTTCAGGGTCCTCGAAGAAGGGTAAAAGGGGGGAACCGGGTGAGATGGCATGAAATAGCAGGCCAACCAACTCATTCCATTAAAAAATCTTGAAAAGAAGATTTCGGGTGGGGGACTGTACTTAACTCTTCATGAGGACTGGGACAAAAACAGCTAACCTACCTTAGCGTGGCACCGAACCGGGTCCGGGCCTGCTACCGGAAATGCCGAGAGGACAAAGGGCTCCTGATCGGGAGCGCACCATCGGCTTGGTGACCCCCTTCCTCCAGCATGGGGGGGGCGAGAGGACACGGGGGAGACCCCGGCAAATAATTCTCCCTGCCGAATGGGGGCTCATTAAAAGCGGCGGCAGGAAGACTTCGTAAGGCGTAGGGGCGGTCGAAATGCCGCCTTACAAGGACAAGGGAGTACCGAGCTTGTAGAACCAGCAGAGACGCTGGCAACGAAATGCTGGCTTAGCGGAGGAGTAGTCAAAAGGGGGGGGAGAGGGGAAAGTGGGGGGAAAAGAGGGGGCGGGCATTTGGCGGGGCGGGAGGGGAAGTGCGGGGGGGACCCTACAAAAGGGTCCTGGTCTACTATAGCGGTTTAAGTTCCATCTCAGTTTCAGAGGACAGGGGTGTCGCGTCAGGCCTTCTAGTGTATTCCAGGGAGCGATGGGAACCTAATTCAAAGAGAAGACCTCGGAGTCATTTAATGGGGGGGGGAGAACTACACCACAAGTAGGGAAGGATTAAAAGAGTGCAGTCCGTACTATGGGAATGAGATGGGTCCTTATCGAAAGGGAAACGGAACGGGAACGCGGGGGATCAAATAAAAGAGCACCGGCAAATAGCGGCTAGCGGAAAATATTGGGAGCCCTATTCATAGAGGCGTGACAGAAACATTCAGACGGCGAGTTTCCAAACGCCTCCGAAACAGGAGCTAGAAAAAGGCATCCTAGCTATTGAACATCACTCAGGGAGTGACAGTACCGTATAGGGTGTGGGGGGGGGAAAAAGCTGAGGGGGGGGGGTCAGAGGGGGGAGGGGGTTGTGGGTACTCAAGCTAACGCTGTCCTTCAACAGGTCTTAGCCGGAAGGAGGGGGGAAATCGTGGGCAAGCGGCTGAAATGATCGGTTTATTGAACGGATGAAAGGAACGGAAGAGAAGTACGGACTTAGAGCATAAAGGATCTTAAATAATTCACCGCTCCTTTGTACTCCAGAACGGGGCAAGCTGGAGTCCTGTGAAGAAAACAGGAGGTTGGGAGTCGAAAGATATGTCTAAGCAAAGCTGTAATCCTCCTTACCTTCCGGGAGATTTCGAGAAAAAGAAGGGGGGGAGCAACACTTTTTGGGGGAGAATAACCTTTTCGGTAATGAAGGGAAAGGATAGTCTAAGAAGAACTGGAAGGATGAGCGTTCCTGAATTAAGAACTACGCTAATTTCCAGAAAACTACTTAGAGGGGGAAAAAAGACTGCGGCTCTGATCCTGAACGTTCAGGGGGGAAGGGGCGCTAAAACAATACCTGCCGGGGGGAACAGAACCGTTCAGGCCGAAGGAGAAAAGGATCCGTTAGGACCTCCCTCTGGGTCAGTACTGGGGGCTTGAGGGCAAGATCTGACCAGGAACGGGCCTTGGACAAGCTACGTCAGGAGATCCTTACCGCGTCTAGAGGAGAGCGGGGCTCCCTTTCGGGGGTCTCTTGACGGGAAGGCCATCTTGGGGAAGGATTATTGGGGGCCCTTTCTTGGAAGAGGTTAAAACCTCTGTGTGACGTTGCTCGGCTTAAGGCGGTACAAATAGGTCTTATCCTTCCCAGCAGGGGGGAAGGAGGATCAAGCAACTCAAGCACCCTCTTGAGGCGCCTCAGTGTGGGCTTTTTCCAGATGATAAGAAGGGGGTTGGTTTGAGGCTTCGAGATATTTGATGTCTATTTCGCGGCTGGAGCTCGCCCATAAAAAAGGTTTAAAATAATCCCAAGGGTGCTGCAACAATTAGCGGACTGCCCTTACCAGTTCATGAATGGAGGAAGAGTCTGGGGGGGCTCTTTCCGAACGAGGTTTTAGAAACGGAGAAAAGGGAAAAGTACTTAAGCGCGCTCAAACCAGGGGAGAAGCAGTCATCTTTTTGCCTGAAGTAATGATGCGGGTCAACGAGAAAGCTCAGAAATGGAAAATGAGCCAGGGACAGTTCCGAGTAAAAATTGAATGGGGGGGAGGGGACGGGAGCAAGTCTCAGTCTGGGCCAGAGAACTATACGAGACGAAAGCGAAGGCAGGGAAACCGCTCTAACACTAAAGAATCGGGGGGGAACGGGGGAGGCCCTGAACTGCGAGAAAGACCAGGCGGAAACATTTAAAAAAAGGATTATGAAAAAAATCGCCCTGAGTTGAAGGGGGCCGTCTCATGAGAGAAAAGGAAAGAATATCAAAGGGGGGGAGAAAGAGAAATTCTGAAAAAAGGGGACGGGCAGTGAGCGAAGAGGTCACCTTCTTGTAGAAGGGTGGAGATTGAAACCATCTCCCTTCACGAAGAAGGAGGACCAGGGGGTGAACGGGACCCTTAAGCCTATGGGAAAGTATCCGTAACTGGAGTGAACTAATTATGTGCGTGTTGGAAACATAAAGTTGCAAGGAGTAGCGCGGAACCATAAAACGGTGGGGGAGACATTCACTGGCGGCATCCATCCAGAAGGAGTAGGGAAGCCTGGATGCGACTCCAAGGGGTTGGTAAAAGAGGAGAGGGGGGGTAAAAAGTCTGGGTGCGGGCCAACCTAGGGAAAGGGGCGTCAGTGGGATCCTCTCCGGAAAGCGGGGGAAGAAGAAGGACTATGGTCTGCATTGCTTAAGAAACCTGAAGGGGTAATTCATGGACTTACAGAAAGGAAGAGTAAGGCAGTTATCTGAAGTTTGTTTGATGACAAAATCCTACTTCGTAGCAGAAAGTCAGGAATCGTGCTAGCCTATTCTCGAAAAAAAGTGGAGGGGGAGGTCCCTGAAAAATCCGTTTACTGGAAAGGGAAAAAGCTGCTAAAAGTCATTCTCAACTTCGAAGGTACCAGGCCGGCAGGGTGAGTGTTAAATACTCAGGGAAGGAGGGTACTCCTCCATAAGTTACCTCTCTGCGTCGAAAAAGAAGCAGGGAGAGGGGGCACGGAAAGGCAAACTTCTCACAGGGTTCATTACTTCCAGTCGCGAGAAAAGAGGCAAGAGCGAGAAGGAGGAGAGTCTAAGAGGGGGGGAGAAGGGAGGAAGAAGATCGTGAACACCGTCCACAAAAAAACGGGATGGAAAAAAAGAAAATAGGTGTGGACGATCTCCTGAAAGGCTAGCTCACTAGTAACCATAGAAGAAGAGGCGCGGGGAGTATGTCGTAAAAGAGCAATGAGGAAAAAGGAGAGCACAGAGCCAACGAGCAGGAAATGTAGCTCGAAGGGAATGAAGTCGGTCCACTTATTAGGCTAATTAGGGATGAAAAAGAAACTAAGTGTCCGTCAAGAGTTAGCGTCGCTGAAAAAAAAAAAGAGACATCTAAGCTTGAAAAGAAATTGTGAGCGAAGCTTCCTCAACGATCAGATCTTGGCAAATGGGGGGACTTTAACAAAAGACTGAAAAAATTCCAGGGAACTAACAGGAAAGTTGAAACCAAAAAAATGGGGAAGTTCAAAAAATTACCTATAGAACATTCACCAGACCTGCAGGGGAATACCAGCGCTTACTCACTAATCTTGCATATCCCTCAGGCTCGAATCCATCTCCCGAGCGGCTCGAGAGTTTCAATTTGCTAACGGAAAAAAGGCCAGGGGCTGGGATTCGCGAGGGACGATTAGCTACCAACGGGGTGCAATTACGGGGCCGGGTGGGTTGGGGGGGGAGGGTATCCCCATTAAGGGGGGGAAAAGCCTGGAGAAAGAGTAGGTGGAGCGCCATGCGTCTAATGGGGGGGCCTAGAAAGGAAGGGCCACTGAAAATCTCTGCAGCGCTCGTGACTTTGGGCTATTACAATTCTGACTGTAAGAAAAGAGGGGGGGGGAACTATATTGCGAGAAAAACGGCAGCCCAGCTCACTACTCTACAAAAATTAAGGGCGATTTTACGCTTCCAGGGGAACCTGAGAAGGACAATCACAAAAGGGACATCATACGAGCCGGACGAGAGGTTTCCGCTACCGTCAAGGTGGGACAGAGAACAAGAGACAATGGAGGTTCTGGGGACGTGAGAAGGGATTATTGGAAGACTGCTGACTAGCGAAAAGATGCCGTAAAGATAGTTGACGGGAAGAAATGAAACGACATTCTATTCCCTGACCGATGCAATCGAAAGGGGGTAAAAAGCGGAGAAAGGGAAATTCAAGGAGGCAGGAAAAAACTAATCATAAGACTCGAAAAGGAGGGGGAAAGCGCCTGGGGAAAAAGGGAAGAAGTAGAAGAAATTTAGGGCAGTGGATCTAATACTAAGAGAAACTAAAAAAATCGTTCCAAAAGGAAACGGAAGGGGAAAGGGGAGGGGAGGGTACTAATTCACCTTCTTCGTTTGAAAGAAAAAGGAACTTGGAAGACGATAAGAAAGGGGAACGAGGAAACCTCCAAAAAAACTCGACTGGGAGATAAAAAGATGACACCCCGAACGCTAACCCGAGGGGAGGCGGTGCTAAACGGCGCCTCGCCCCGTGAATTGGCGCGCCGAGGACTAGGAAAAGGAGACTAGAGGAACAGGCAAACAGGGAAGCGGGGAAGGAAGGATAAAAAGAGGGCCGGGGACCACAACGCCAGGGAGAAAAGAAGCGGAAAAACGCCGCCGGAAATAGTGCGGACAGGAAAGGAAAGGGGACAGCGCTTCCGCAAGGGAAAACATAGGGGCGACCACGGGCCTCAAAAAAGGGGAGACTATAAAACGACTCGGGAGGCGAGGATTTCATGACCGGAGCGCAGAATAACACTTACATTCTCCTGGCAAGAGGAAAGTGAGAAGCTTCATTGTAGATAAAGGGGCTCAGCGAAAGAAGGACCGCTAAATGAGAAGGCTTTAATATCCATTTAGGGAATGGGTAGTGGGCAGCAAAGTTCTTGAGGCGGAAACAAGTGAAGCGCAGGTAAAATGAAGAGGACAAAAAAATCCTTCAATGAAGGAAAGGGGGCGGGGAAAGTTTCGAAATTTCTGACTTGATCAGACAAGACGCGGTGGGAGAAACATGACCAGCTTTGCGCGGGCGAAGGGCTACAAGGAGGGAACAAGTCTCTAAAGAAAAAGGGCGAGGGAAGAAGGGGGGGGACGGCGTACAAGGGGTCTGAGGGTTCTCATGAACGCCAAGTAAAAGATCCCGAAGCCCGCAAAGGAAATGAGAAACCAAAAGAAAGAAGGCTCTTTAAGGGAGGGAAGGAGCGGAGTCTGGTTTCCACTGCTCGCTTCTTTTCCTCAGGGGGTGGGGAAAGAGAGACTGGGAATTGTCCGCGAGTCTTCTTGGAAGCGTAAGGAAGGGGAGGGAAAAGAGGACTCGGGGCAAGGGAAGCTAGGCATCGAGCACAGGCAGCGGAGAAGTAGAAGTTTTCTTGGGGGAAAATAAAGAAAAAAAAAAGGAGAAGTGCGGATAAGTAACCGAAGCCCCTCCGTGCGTCATTTCTGATCGATCTAAAAAAAAACACGAGGAAGGTATCCAGAAAGGGGCCCGACCCTAGGCGGCGATATGGGGAGGAGATGGACAAAATGCTTAATAAAAAGCGGAAAGGAAAGAAAAGAGAACGAGAGCGCCGTCTCGAGGCATGTCTCCGGGCACCGGAGGACCGAGCGTGAACCGACAGGAAAGCACTTAAGAAATTGGGATTCCGTCCTCCAAAAGCCAATAGAGGGATTGACAGAATGCAACGCCTTCCTCTTTCAAGCCCGAAAAGGAGACCAGCTGCAAAAGCCGATGCGGTGGGAAAAAGTCTGGGGAGGAGATGGGAACGGGGGGAATCACATGTCAAAGAAAGAAGGTCCTAAAAAGACCGTGGAGCCTAATACGTCCTTAAGGGATCGAAGGGCCTTGTAGGAAAAAAAAAAGCGGGGTAATTTGCTCACAAGAGAGTGGGGGCGCCTCAGAATGGGGAAAGAACTGTACCCTCTCAGGGGAATAAGGCAGAGGACCTTCCGGATCTGGCATACACAGGGACCGGATTAAGCACGGGCAAAAAAAACGAAAAAAAGTGGGGATCAATAGGAGAAAGAAAGGAAAGGGAGCTAGGAAATGAGTTGACCTGAGGTCTTCTGGTCGGCGCCCTGCAGAACTACGTCAAGGAAAACCGGTACCCCTGAAAGGGGAGGCGCGGGAACACTAAATTGGCGGCTCGTGACCAGAGACTCTGTGCCGGGGGGTAAGGCTCTTCGGGTCGGAACGTGATTCCGTTCGCCAAGTTCCGGCCAACCCCAGCTAAAGGTTAAAGGCCGATGGGAATGCGTTTAGGTCGCCGGACGAGGCAAAATCGGCCTGGCCCAGACACCAAATCGAAGGAGGACGCAACGGGGGGCTTCCACCGAGGGACTGGAGAAATCACGTGGAAAGGGAAGGAACCGGCAAACTCTGTCTTGGAGTAACTGGAACCTATCTGGGCGCAGGAAAGGGGATGCCGACCGAGCGACAGCTTCGATCCGAAGAAAAAAGGGGGACCTGAAAAAGAACAAAAAATACGGATTCGCAATCGGGGGGCGGTGACAGAAAAGGAGACAGATTGGATAGAGGTGGCTCTGGGAGGGCTAAAGTAAAAGAGTCCCGGGTTGATCTTTCATCACCTTTTCGGGAGGGTGACCAGTCGGGAAAAGGGGAAGGACTACCCCGGCGTCTGCCAAAAGGGTCCGGCGGGGAGGGTCTGGAAAGCTTCCAAAATGAAACGCACTAGAGGGGGAAAATCACGGGACTTAATTACTCAACGTCAGGACCCCTCTTTCCCTCCTGGCGACAGAAGGTAGACTGTGCATTACCCTTGCTCTCATTTAGATAGAGGAGGGGGAAAGGGCCCCAGGAAGTACTGAGATCCCGAGGAAGAAAACCGAACATTGGTCTTGAAAAGGGTGTACATATCGCTTAGAGCCAGAAAAAGAAGAGGTAGCAAGCTGACATCTCATGCCAGATATCGAAATAACTCGGCTGTGTTGGGAAATCTGTGACACGGTCTGCGGTTGAAAGGGGGGAGCAAATGAGGGAAGAGGAATGCTCGTAGGCCTTATGTGAAATGTGCCCTCCTGGCAAAGAAAAAAATATACCAGGCATTGGGACGCGTGAGAAGGATCAAAAGTTGGGAGAAGGCATTAAGGTCTTGAATTGGGATAAGGGACAACAACGGGATTAAAAAAAAGATACTGTCAGAATCTTGGTCGAAGAGTCCAGAGGACAAAAAAACGGAATATGTGGGACAATTTTGCCACAATACGGAAGTACAGGAAAATCCTTTCTGCAACCTAAGAAAAAAAGGGAGGAAACAGGCTCAAAAAAAAAAAAGAACGATATTCTCATAATCTGAGCAGCAGGGGGAAAAGTGAAAACGTCTAAGGTGGGTAGGAGAAGCAGGGAGGGAGCCTAAAAACGTTAGTCTCTCCCCTTTTTTTGTACCAAGGGAAGATCACTCGGGTTTGCACGGCTCAGACTGAGTGGTCCGCTAAATTATAAAAAGTATGGGAGAGGGGGAGTAAAAGGGCCAAACTTGGACTTGCAAAATGGGCATGGGCCTTCCAAGGGCAAGTCGGGTCCATAAGGGAGGGGTGGGGGGGATGCAAACTTCCTACATGTGTCTGGAGACAGATCACGGCTCGAGATTACGTCGGACATTGTCTGGACTAATGCAGGGAGGTGGAAAGGACCTCAAGAAAATTCGGAAAGATTAATGGACCATCAACTTTTTTGCATGTCCATCCTCAGCTTCGCCTCACAATAAAAACACAAAGCACGCTGTCCACGTCGCGAAAAAAATCGAGCAAGGGCGAGTTTCCACGTATCAAAAAAAGGGGCAGTAAGGGGAACGTCAGGAGAAAGGATCCTCGAGCATGTCGAGAATGATAGCGCGTACATACAGAGCCTTCAAAGACAAAAACAAAAAGTATTAGAAGGGTAAAGATAGAGGAGAGTTGAGGAGAAGGAGAAAGAGGACGAAAAAATAAGGACTTCGTCCATGCTCTGGCTCCTGTCAACGAAACGGGACAAAGAAAAGGCCCTCCTTTAATAACTTCCCTTTTCCGAAACGAGCAAGGATAGGTAGGGGAGAACTTTCCAAAACCCATGAAGAAGGAGAAAGGAAGATTGGAAAACAAGAGCATACTAGTTAGTCCTTTGCGCCGGCTTCAGAAAGTCACGCTGCCGGTCGACATTTCGCGACTTATTCAGAGGAAGATCATCTGAAGAAGAGAAATGGAGCATTTTTAATCCAAAGCCTTAGATTCCGGGCCCAGTGTGAAGTTACTGTACCAGAACTTAGAGAATAATGGAACTTCACTGGGGGTGGAGACCCTCTCCTTCGAGAATACAAGATCGACCACAGCCTCTCGAGCTAGGCAACTGTAGGAAAACATCGGTACACAAAGGGGAGATCAGGCCATGAAACATTCGGAAATCACCGCGTCTCGGACTTTCGCCAGTTACTTTCACTACGGCTTCCGGAGGTCGGACAAAGATCTAGGCACTCTTAACGGAATAATCTATTGGGGCACGGACCAGCGACGGAAGGCAGGCCCTGAAACAGGAAGGGGAGAGACTAGGGATGAAGAGGCTGCAAGGGCTTGAACAGGCTCCTCCCTCGAAGGGAATCTAGCAATCCGTCCTTTCCTTAAGACAACGCTCTGAGGTACAGACTTAAGAGTGAGGGAAAAGGAAGGTCAACCTTAGCATTCTGAACCTCAGGCCCTAGCAGCCATGACGAGAAAAAAAGACTAATGGGTCCAAGCAGCAGGTTAAGGCAGAAAAAGATTGAGAGATTGTAGGGGAGCGGATCAGTCCGATTGCCTCGGCTTACTAGAGTCTTATGCCGAGAAAAAACGAGAGATTCCACGAACAAAATGCGTGCTAGGGGAAAAGGAAAAGGACCCTTTGCTAGTTCCCTTAACCGAGAAGGCCCGGGCTATCATTCTCATGAAAGTCAAAGGACTCGTAACCACTGAGTTTCCTGCTGGCTTTACTTGGAGAAAGGGAGAACTACGAGGGCCCGACAGACAAGACTGAAAAGGAGAACGGGAATCTTCGGGCTGAATTTTTTCTCGGAAAAAGGATTCGAATGCGGGGACGATTCAAAAAGCACATGACTAAAAAAATAAAGAGAAGGAAAATGCCAACCCTAGGAACATCAAGAAATATCCCTATTTTTTAAGGTGCGGGAGTGAATCCCGCTAGACCAGCACCGTTACTAGAGCGGTCTCTCGAAGCCTGAGAAAAGGCAAGAAACAGGTAAAGAGACCCATATCTTGGGACCATCGACTCTAAATTTTCCGGCCGGCAACGGCCAGGAAAAGGGAGCACAGTCATAGAGTGTCTAAAAAGAGGAGGGACCAAAAGTCCGAGGACATGGAACAGCATAGAGAAAGGAAAGGACTCCTACAAGGAGGAGGAATCACTCTTGAGAATTTCTCCGAAGGGTACCAGGGGTCATGCAAAATCAGTCCGTTCTACCAGAAGGACCCCCGTACATTCTGAGGCCGCTCGGTCACTCTAAGAAGGTTCATGGGAAAAAGCGGACCAGTATCTCGTTATTGACTAAAGCTCCAACTGCAGACAGCCTCTGTGTCCGTATTATTTAGCAGTTGAAGTTTCAAGGTCAGGTAGGCGGGGGAAGGATTAACCTAAAAGGTGCCCTGGAGGCAAGAGTCGATCGGAGAAAGAAGACAGTCTCATAGGGCACAGCCAACTCGCGGTGGGGAGCCCCGGAAAAAAAGTGGACTGAGTACGCATTTAAAAAAGTCCGGGAAGGGATATGAAAAGGAAGAAGAAGTAGACACGTCTTCGGCTAGGCGCGGAAAAGTAGACGCCAGAGCCGCAGTACAATCTTGAGGGAAAGCAAGGAAAAGTTGGAGAAAGGAATTAAGGGAATTCCTTAATATGAATCTTGGTGGGCACTCGAGAGGTAACGGCATTAGGCTCCAACGGAGGCAAAGGTACCTGGCGGTCACACTCGGTCATAAAAAGAAAACCGAGGGAAGAGAGACGCGGCGCTCGGAATCAGGGGCTAATCTGTCCGACTTCGCGGGTTCCCGACGATAAGGCAAAAGCTCGAACTAAATCTGGGGAGCCTCAGAGGAGGGGAAAAAAGGGATATAGAAGAGGAAGGGAAGATTGAGGATCACTGAAGGGGACTACTTACGCCTTCAAGAAAGCGATCATCGGAATCAGCGCCCGCGGCATCGATGAACGATGGGGGACCTCCTATGGCTGACCAGGAATATGTCAGTTAACGGGGTACAACACTCCGCGCAACGCGAAAAAGCCCTTATCACGGAAGGACACCATTCACTCAACGGACGCGTAAACCGAACCTACAAGAGATCGGGGGACAAGAGAGCCAACATCCTGATGAGTTTTCATAGTCTTTCATCTGCTTTCCGGGAGTCAGGGGGAAGGGGAATAGACTTCTACTAAGGGAACTGAGGGAACAGGAGAAAGAATTCCATTAAGGGTCCTGATGCAGGGGTTGAAGCCAGGGACGATCAAATCGGTGATACACTTTTTGCTCACACCGGCGGAGTTGGAGGAGGACAGATAAGGGGGCGCCTGGAAGCACGGAGAAAAGGAACGGTGAGAGGGAATCAGCCATTTAACAAGGTTACTGCAAGTGTGGCAGCCTACCGAGAAAAATGTAAATGTAATAAAGCAGTGGCATTCGAAAAAGAGGGAACTCCGATGGACGGGAAGGAAGGCCTGGCAAATAGGCTAGACCTGTTCCTACAAATAGTGGCCCCTGTTAGCTTGTCGAAGCGGCCTAGCTCCGGGATGTCCTTGAGGAGGAGTCGCAGTACTGCACTTCCGGCCGCCAAAGGCCGGCCCAAGGTCTGGAAAGCTCAGACCTGGCGACGAAACTGGTCCTTCGATTTGGCTGGGAGGACCGGAGGGGCGGAGGGGTCATGAGTCCGTCTAACCCGAGCTCTGTAAGAACCGCTTCCGATGACAGTGGTCTCAGCTCATGCATAAAGGCCCCGCGTGAGAAGAATTATGTTCCGGGAAAAGAGTGGGCCGGGACACCTGGGCTAACGTACAAATGTCTCGAACGAATCTGTCTTAGAACCAAAAAAGGACGAGGGGAACTCGCGGGTAGCACGGACGCCTACCTCGGGATTAGCAAAAGGGGGGGGGGGTAAAGCAGAGGTACTGGTCTATTGCTCGGGGAGGTAGAGGTAGCGTGAGTTGATAAGCTGACCACCGGGCATTTTCCAGCAAGTGACTGCGACGGGGAGGGGCCTAGGTAGCGGGGCAGAGGGAAGTGTAGGGGGAGTTCCGACGTCGGGAAATCAAGGAGGATCCGTGCCCCCCATGCCTCTGAAAACGCACCAACTCCGTGGCGACAAAAAATGGGGATGCCCGACTCGCGGGCAAGCGAAATCCCTGGCACAGGGGCGCCAAAGGCAGCTTGTAAGTGCTTCATAGAATTGCAAGGTCATTCGTGACCGGGGAGGGGGAAAAAACATCATCAGCTTCTGGGGGACTGGCAAAGAAAGAACTGATCTTCAATCGGCCAGAGGAAGGAAGGATCCGCAAAAATCAAATAGTGTCCATATTGCTCCTCAAAAGGGATCAGGTTCGGTCACATGCTGATGTCAAGCTCTAACCCCTATTTTTGTCGCAGAATGTTCCTACTGCCAAATGCGATCAGACCTGTTGGAGATGATAATGGTGACAGGACCGGTTTATCTCTGAAGGAGCCAGTTCCAACGTAGGTGGAAGAGGTAAGCAATGGGTCAAGGACTCGCAAGCCGAAAGAGTCTTACCCTGGCCTAAGTCAGGTTGCCCATGAATGTCAGCCATATCAGGTCCTTGCGGGACCAACTACGAGGAATGTGGATCTCATCGATCTTGGGGAGATACTCGGGAGCTAAGAGTAAAAATGGGGGATCCATGCTTAGGCAGTAAAAGATTTTTTCGTCGGCCACTGGATGGAATCAACCGTGGGACAAAGATTAAGGCTACATGGCGAGCAGTTGCTCTCTCTCCGCTTCTGGACGCCACGGGAGCAGGGAGTCGAGGGGGTGCGTCCCCTTTATTCCTTGAATGAAAGATAATTGACATTGCCTTACTTCACGGGGGCTGAAGAGAATGTTGATCATGTTTCATTCATTTTTTCTTGCCTCCCCTGATCCAAATTGACGCCTATCGGATCTGGGAGAGGGGGGGGAGAATCTATTTTGGGGCGCGGAAACGCGCGAGGGGTACTTCTCATAGGTCTACTTCCGATACTGCCTGAAAAGACAGATTGGGGGCACTAAAGAATTGGACAGCGCTGCCAGGCGACCACCAAAACCTCGCGGCCATAGGGGTGAAGATGGAGGGAAGGGATTTGGGCCAGCTTTTCAGG
>Ga0179593_1373503_pt1 | contig 19590 bp, 37 predicted proteins | sample CZODoug2_1_08_16_FD_185931 | JGI IMG/M metagenome (GOLD analysis project Ga0179593, IMG submission 185931) | Vadose zone soil fungal communities from Angelo Coast Range Reserve, California, USA - CZODoug2_1_08_16fungal (PacBio error correction) | ecosystem: Environmental > Terrestrial > Soil >...
CGGCCTGGCTCTTCTAGCGGCGGGAGTCAGAGGAAGGGGCCGATGTCTATGTTTCGGACTCTTCAAAGTCCGCAAGACGAGAACTGCACCTTAAGTAAGAGGGACGAGCAGGGGAAATGATCCGGCTCTAAAAGACCGGTCAAGTCAGCGGAAAAGAGAAAGAGGGGGGGGAGTACACGGTAAAGCGGCTCGCGGGATACCTTTGCTCGCAGTGTTCAATTCAGCTAAAGCTGGGAAATGAAGTCTTTGACCGTCAACATGCACGAGAAGAACGGAATTCGTCGTCAAAGCTAGCGGTCGCGGGCAAGAGAATCAAAAGACGTAGTCGGGGCACAGGTACGGGGCCCGGGGGGGAACGTCATGCTGGCGGGCTAGCCACGGCTGCAGCGAAAGTCGATCTGTGAGAAGTCGGTCGGCCAGACGAGGGTGTGGGATTCACGAACACGGAATAAAAAGTCTTTAGCTAAAAAAAAACAGAGGGGTGCCCGGCGGCGTCGAGGGCAGTCGAAAGCTTCTTTGAATCGGGAACAACAGGGTTGTTAGAGGGAAGTATCGGGGGGGCATACCGGAACAGGGGGGGAGTCGAACAGGTCCCACCCTGAGGAAGGGAGGAAAAAGGGAAAAAACGACCCAAGAAGCTCCTCCGTTGTAAAGGAGATCGTCTCGATGGAGGGTGTCAGGTCTACCTCCGAGACTAGTGGGCGCCAAGACGGGAACAACCAACTGGGCCTGTTTCAAAGGAGCAAACTAAGCGCTGGGGCAGAGGAGAAGTGGGCAGGGGGAGCAGGGTACGGGGCACGAAGGGCGGGAGCCTGGAAAGAACGAGACCAGGTGAGCGGGGAACCAAAGACTGAACCGGCTGGGTGGGGGGGGACCAAGCGGGCCCAGCCCAACCTGGTCACGGAGGGGGGACCTTCTGGATCGAAACTGGTCTGGAAAAAAAGCGCGCCGAACACCTTCGGAAGGTTGTCACTTCAGCGAGGCGCAGGACAAGAAGGAAAAGCCAGACATGGAGAAAATGAGGAGGGAATCCGGGTTCGGACATTGCCATCTGAATCTTCCGGGGTCGTTTCATCAGGAAAACGCCAAAAGGGACCCGAGGTGGGTGACGTTCGAAGGCGGGCCTGCGGCACTGGGCAAAGCAAAGGAAAGCGTGCCGGTCCGGGAAACCGGCGGTCCCGACAGGTCCGCCTGACGGCGCTTGGAAGGAGGGTTGGTCTTGCTTAAGAACGCCAGGAAAGGACAGCACCGAGGTGAAGTCCCATGGGGGGTTATAGGCTAAGGAAAAGGGCGAACCGGGCAGCGTGCGGGGCATGACCCGCCTGACGCGGCAAAGATGCGCTCGGCAAAACTGGAACGGAGGAAAGCAGGTTAATGAAAAGGCGAAGGCTAAAAAAAGACGTCGTGCAGACAAAGGAGCCCATGGGAGGACGTCATCGTGACCATGATAGCACCCTCGCAGCAGGAAAAGGGCATGGGAGATCCTTCCCATCTAGAGAGCGCCAGAAAGGACAAGCACGGTCCATAGAAAGCGCAGGAACTTTCACAATTCCCACCAAAAAGTTGAACATTCGATCCAGTTGGAAGGACGCCTGCCGAGTGAATGCAGAGGAACGCAGGCCCGCGGCAGGAAAATAAGACGCCCCCATTTGGAACACAGTTAATCCAATGGACCGAAGAATTCACCGTAGTGAGTAGATCCGGCGAGGTTGCAAAGGAAGCGTTGACGAGACGAGGGGGTTGTGTCCATCCGCGAGTATGCGCTTCCGTTCAAGGTGAAAAGATCTCGGAACGAGACGAAAGGAAGCAGGAAGTCGACGACCGCAACCTGAGAGAACCCTCCGGGGAGGGACGACGTTTCCCTGAGTTACAGGTGCAAGGGGGAGTTAAAGTGCGTCTGTCGGATGAGCGGCCTCAGACAAAAGGGGTCCGAACAAAAAGTGTGTAAAAATGGGGGAGTCGCAGGCAAAGGAAGGCCGTGAATGCCTGACGGAGAGACGACTGAGCACGGGCTGATCTTGCCACCTTTGAAAGGGACCTTCCCGAACCGGAGGAAGCATCAACCTCCGAAACAAAAGGACAACTGGGGGACTTATCTTGGCCATCTGGGCCGGTTGGAACCAAGGGTTACATCGTGGAATGGGAGTCCGGCACCAAGGAGGCACGCTTGAGCCTCGAAGGAGGGACTGGTGGAACAGTAGTTATCACTTAACCGAAACCAGACTTGGTTAAGGGGGGGGTAACCACGGCTCCGTACCTGGAAAGAAAATAATCGTCAGAGGGAGGGAAAGCGGGACAGGGCTAAAACTCGAAAACTACATCGGCGGGGGCAAGTGGACAGAAGGAGGAAAAAGAACACGAGACTAGAAATGAAGCAAAAATGTATACCAGAATGAGACCAACGCCAAAATAAACACTACTTAAAGGGTGTAAAGAGCTCGGACAGCCTCTGGGGCTGAAACGGAACCATGCGAAAAACGGATCAAAACTAATGGGGGCGAAACCTGTATTTCAGGTCGTCGCAAGGGCAGCAATAAGTCCCCCAGAATAGGAGAAAGCGGGGAAAATCAAGAACAGAAGACTAAGCTTACCCAGTGCAAAATTGTGACTCAGGGGCCCCTAATTCCGAACATCTCTTTGTGATTTGCCGGCGCTGGCACGGGCCAACTCCTACGGAACCGCCAGCTAAAAAGAAGGTCAGACTCCGGAAGATTCCCGTGGGAAAATGGTGTAGAACGGGGCTGCATGTTGGGTCCGGGGGGACAACCGGGATACGGGCGGAGGGAGAGAGCAGCATTTTGTCGGCAAAGATAAGCCAAACCGGGGGAGGAGGGGAAAAGGGACGGCCGGTCGAGTGGAATACGGAGGGAGAAAAGGTACGGGGCTCCCTGAAAACTCGTCGGGAAAAAGGAGAAGAGATGAAGGAGAGGACCAGAACGCCGGGAAAGCCAGTCAAAAAGACCGGGGAAAGGGGAATTACCTTCTGGAACTGGACGAAGCGGGCAGTTTAACCTGTAAGAGCACGCAGAGTCTGCAAAAGGCGTAAATAAGGATTTGGGAAAAAAAACGGGATACTTCGTATTAAAAGAGCTCTGGGGCAAAAATTCAAATGCAGCAACGGCCTGGAAAAAGTTGCAAAAAAGAGAAGGGAACTGGAGGGGTTCACTTAACTCAAAAAAAAAAAAGTCAAAAAATTTGGGGGGGGTGCAAAGTTTCCTGCAGGAGGCGCAAATGAACCCGCCACCAAAGAATAGCCTGAAGCCCGAAAAGGAAGGGGATATATTAGGCTTGAAAACATACGAAATAAAGGCAGTGAAAAAACGCCTTCATTGTTTAGGAAAAGGGAAGGGAGACTATTCGACAAACCTTGTGGGGGGGGTCGTTGAGTGGGGCAAAAGGAACCGGAAAAGGCTCATAGGAGGAGCGCCAGAAAAATTTGGAGAGGGGGGAAAAAAAAACTGACGTCAATCAACAGAGCGGTGATGCCGCGGAACGAGGGTTATGAAAGCGGCGGGCTTATTACACAAATGAATAAAAGACGGCGGGGAAAAAAAGTCTAAGTGAAAAAACACGGCCGAAACAAGAAATGGGGGATTCGGGCGGGTCTATGACCAGGACGCTGGGGGCTTGGGGGCATGGGATTGGTTTGTGGAATTTCTCCTCGGGGACCTCGAAAAGAAGTCTGCCGATTTAACGTATAGAAGATCGCTCCTCGTGCAAAATAAACATAGCACGGCATGGATGGCAAAGTGTGAGAACCAAGGGGGAACGCGACCGGGAGCCCTTGCGACAAGGACGAGAGAAGTAGGGGGAAGAAATAAATGTGGCAGAGCTGCGGGCGATCCGGGGCACTCCTACGGTTAGTGTGGGACATCCGCTTGAAGATCTTTCAAAGACCATTTGCATCCTGCGAAAGAAGGAGTCAGGAGGGTGTATTGTTGTGGGGAGGTGACGAATGGGGGAGTTGAGTGGCACGTCAAAGATTGAACGTAAATCGTTTGAGAGCAAGGGGCGATGTCCTACGAAGGCGCCGAATGAATCGGGATCAGAAAGAGGCGGAAAGAAGGGGGGGAGTGGTGTTGGAATGAAAAATGAGTTGACAGGTGCAAAGGAATCCGGTTATCGGGGACACAATCAACTCTTTGAGTGGGGCAGAACACTGAGGAAAAAAACGCAAGGGATTTGGTCATAAGAAGGCACCCGCAGTCTAGGTCACAAACCCTTTAACAACGAGAACATGTCACATTCGCGAGCGACTGGCAAAGAGAAAAGAGGGAAGAGAAAACGCCACCGGGGAAAAAGACGGAAATTGCAACCATCAGTTCTTAAGGCTGGCCTAAAATCCCTTTTGAAGGTTGCGGATCCTTGATCATGAATAATACGGAAAAAACCGCATAAGGCGAAGGCGAAGTGTGTGGGGGGGGTCACCTAATCAGAATGGGTACTTGTCACTGCTGGGAAGATGCTCTGAGCAGTTGGGGCTGGTCCTTGTGAGGGCAGGTTGTGACGAGGAAAGAAGGAAGTAATGGACAGAGTCAATGTCTCACGGGCGAGCCACTGCAACAACGCGCCAAGGAATAACGCAGCAGTGAAGGAAGGAAGGACGTCCAGAAAAGAGGGGTTCAATAAGAAATCCGACAAAAGAAACAAGGAAAACTCACATGGAAAAAACCGACAAACGTGCAAAGACACGAACCGATCCTGGGGGACGAGGGAGGACTCATTGGTCAACCATCAAGGTGGCGTCTTGGGACATCGAGGAGGGAAGGAACAGACGTAGAGGAAAGTAAAACACGCCCAGTGATGGAGGACGACTAAAGCAATAGGTATCCGCAGTGAACCTGGGGTATTGGCGAGAGCTAAAAAGGACGGGCCGGCGCTTAAAAGGGCGATGCGAAGGTAGGACGCCAACGAAAGGGAGGCAAGGAATGCAAAGATTTCAGAACCGGAATTCCTTAATGGGGAGAGCGGGTCACAAGGGTTGATAAAAAGCCCCGGGCAGAAATATATTTTCCAATTGAAGAGCAAAAAGGGTGGAGACATGAACTTCAGAATGGGGAAGGCCATCGGAGGGGAGGTATACTGGCACTCGTGGGAAGGGCTATGGGGAAACTAGCGAAAAATGGGTCCTCGACCGGTCGACCACCCGCCTACGGGGCCTAGGGAAAGGAACTCTTCCGCCCCGTATGAAAGGATGAAGCAGTAGCGGAAATTAATGAGAGTCCGGTGGAGCATGTCTCAACCGATGCTTGTAGGCTTGAGCAATAAAGTCGTCGTGGAAGGGGAGGCAGCTTCACCTGGTTCCTGGGTACAGTACGAGAAGGAGGCGCGATCAACCAGACGGTACGGCCAGGCAGGCGAGAAGGGGGGTGTACAATCGAGTACAGATGACATCAAGGAGAAAACTCCAGGGAAGACGTCTGGGGCATCGGGGAAGGAAGATTCCTCCGAGACGAGCAAAGAAAAAACATGAGCAGTCGGGAGTCAGAGAGCGGGTGGGTGACACGATGCGCAATCGAGCGGTGAATACTGAATCCCCCAATGTCAAGGGGCAATTCTTCCACATATAGAGTCGCGACTACGCTTTCGGGCGGGGTAAAAAGGGGAAGCGCTTGGAGACGGCCTGTAATGCTTTAACGTCATGAAGGGAGGGTTGAAGTGAGCAAACCGGGTCTACTTCCCAAGAAACTTGAGTGGAAGCGTCGAAAGTGGTGCGTTTGGCTATCGGGATTTCTAGTCGCAGACAGGGGGAGGGAGGGAACTTGAAGAACAGGAAGAGGGGAGAGTAAAGGGCACGTGGTCTTCAAAGGAAAAACGCCAAAATAAGTCGCAACCGGTGATAGGGTGTGGCACCAAACACGAGACGCATGCGGCACCGGGGTCAATGCATTTGACGAGGAATGATGACCCGAAGGGGGGGAGGCAGACTACGATTGATGTAATGAAACTAAAAGCTGAAAATGGGAAACAGGGACGTCTAGAAAAGTGCGGAGAAACAAGCTGACGAGTGAATTAAAGCATCGTTTTGAGGGGGCCTGGGTAAGAAACTTTACTGAGGAGAGGAAGGGCCACAAAAATTGCCATCAAAAGCTGAAGTGAAAAGGTGAAAAAACCCAAAACGCAAGGGGGGAAAGAGGGACAGATGCCAGTCAATCGTTAATAAGGGACATCCAAGAAAGATCATGCGGGATTACACAGGACAGAAAAACTTTGCACTTGAGGGGAAGGGGAAAAGAAGAGCAGAAAACTGGGGTCCAACCACAGAGGGAGAAAACAAACTGGGTGTGGTGGGTCATGCTGTCGCAGAGGCCTCCCACGCGACATTTAACGGAGCGAGAGAAACGTGCTAAAGCACGCGCACAAGAGAAAACTTGAAGACGGAAAAAGGTAAAAAAAAAAAAATAATCAACGACAAGAAGCCACAGATTCCCTTCTTAAACTGCGCCGGAGAAGCCGCATTTCTGCGGGTGCTGGGGGGGAGTCAACAGGGACGTGTCCTTAAGAACGATCCGGGAAATCTCTGCGCGCGAATCATTAGTCCTAAAAAACACCGAAAGGGACCTATAAGGGGCCCATGTTCGAAAAAGGTGCGTGAGAGAAGAAGAGAATGCTCGGACCAAAATAGAAGGGAGGGAAAAGTGACCACAATAGGGAGCCAGAAGTGATGATAGAGCCTGCTGATCGGAACCCTCTGAGAGTCGCAAAGAGAGAAAAAAGCTTGTCGAAACGTTCTCGGGAAGTGGGGTCAGCCGGTATCAGGGAACCCTCGGAAAGGGAACTGAAAACAATAACCCCGGCAGATACACACGGTACGAGGCTTTGAACCTCGAAAATGGCGTCGCCCGCCCGATTCCCCATCCTCAGTCGTGAACGAACCGGTCGGTCCAGAAGTAGTGAGAGACAAGATTTCCATGTGCGGAAAGCGGAGTGACGTGAGCGGGGACTACACGAAAGGGAACAAGGGAATACCAAGGGAAAGGAGCCTCGCGCAAATACCGGAAACCGCACTCGACGAGGGATGGAGGCGTACCGAGCCTGCGGAAAAAAAAAGGGGGATCTAACTGGTGCAGGTCGCGGGGAGGAAAACGAGCAAGGTATAATCGGAAAACTGGGTCACGGCGAAGGCAAAAATGGGAGAACGAAAGGACAGCAGACCTATGCGAACATCCGGCAGTGCAGACCTGTTGAAAGAACTTGCAAGGACAAATTACCGCTGTCAGATAAAGCCAGTAATATGTATCAGGAGCCAGTTAAAAGAAAGCCAAAACAGGGTAGATCACCTTAAAACGGGGTCGGAGAAGACTGCAACTGAAGAAATGAAAAAATAAGTCTCAAGATCAGTCATGGTCCAGGCCCAAAAGAAAGTTTGAGGACAATCGGGGAAGGGAACGCCTTGTCTCGGCAAGGAGCAATCTAGAACCAGGAAGAAGAGCCGCAAAAGCCATGGAAGGGAACCATAACCTGGACTGCTACCGAAACCAATAACCCACCTCCGATGATTCAATTCTAACGAGTAACAGAGAGGGCAGGACAAGGAGAAGTCAAACCATAGAGAAAGAAAGTGGTTCTTTAGGGACCATAGAACGACGCTCAACACAAACAGGGTAACCCGCGCACCAAATTCCTAACGCGTAGGCAGGGAAAAAAAAACCTTCAGAAGGGCCAAAAAGGTAAAATGGAAGTTCACAACACAACCAAGCTAAAAAAAAACTTGGGAAAATAACCACACACGCGTTATCACAAGAGTCAAACCAAAATAATATCCGAGACACAGTTTAAAGCAATATGAAAAAACATGAGCACGACCATTCTCACATTGGTTCCTTCTCTCTAGAAAACATAGGAGAGGAGGGGATTAGAAGATTGAAACTTAAAACCCAAGAAAGAACCGATGCGGAAAAAGTAAAGGTATGTGAGGCGATTGTGGGGGGTCAAGGGGGGGGAATCCCCGGAGAAGGAGGGAGATGTACGGGGCGGTTGGGGAGAGGGACGTGAAGAATCGGGGTGATCGGGGGGTGGGATCTCAGATGGCCCATGTTTGCGGAGGGACTCGAGAAGCCTGTATCAGGGGGAGAGGGGGAAATGACTCCTGGCAAGGAAGGTACGCGGCGACTGCCTCTGAGGCGGGGTCAATGGTGGGGGGAGGGAGCCGTCCCCCGGTTGCAGGGGTCGGCCTAGAGGCGGGATGAGCGGAGGGGGGCGAGATGCTCAGACTCTGCCAGAGAAGCTGCAAGTCGAGATCAGAACACACGGGGGGTGAGGTACAAAGAAGGGGGGGCGTGTGCAGAAAGTCTGGGTACGGAAGTTAGAGAAAACATCGTTGAAAGCTCGCAAATGAGTCTCTACAAAGGGTGGGTTCTGTCTAAGGGCGAAGTCATGATGCAAGTGTCCGGCGAGGGCTAAACAAAGAAAATGGGTAACAGTGGGCCGTGCAAACAGGGCTTGCCCGGCGATGTCGAAAGTCCCGGCACGATACGTCGTCTCACGAGAAGAAGTCCCAAGTGACTCTGGGGAACGAAGTCCGGGGTCAAAAAAGAAAGGCATGCCTAACGACCCGAGGCCTCTGGACCATGGACAGCCAGCGGCTAAGGGGGAAAGGGGCAGAAGTAGGCGGTCCAAATGGAAAAAAAATGCCAAACATAAAACCAGTCCCCTACCTGTCCCGAAAAAAAAACCGAGACTGACTCTTTCGGGGGCTGAGAGAGACCTAGATAATTTCCCTACCTTGACGCTACACGCTAAAGTGTAAATCGGGCGGCCGACTAACTGGGAGGTCAAGAGGTCAATAACTAAAGTGCTCGCCCTTGTCAGGTAAAAGGCAACTTCGGCGACTTTGACGGAGAAGGGTGTCATCATGAGGACTTACAAAGGAAAAAGGCGGCGTCTACGCTAGCGCAGACGAGGTAGAACCAGCGCCGAGGGGGAGAGAAGAGCTCGATCCAAAGTTCTGGTCTACAAGGGGCGGGAAATCCAAGTAGAAATAGAGGAAAAGGCTAGCATTGGATCAAAGCAGGAGGATAGGCCACAAGGCCCTCGTAACATGGAAAACTTAGACCAGGTTTATGTGTCCGAGAGAATAGGGGCGCAGAAAACTCAAGACGCTGGGATTGCCAGGATACCCGGAAAAAAAAACTCAAAGAACGGAACGGCGATCCGGCGCAGCCCACCTGTCCTTTTGTGTATCTCGATCGCGGGGCTGTCAGGGGGGGGGTGGGAATGAACCTGGCGGGGTCCAGTTTCGATGAGATGGCCCATGGAACGCTCTCTCAGGTCCGGCGATGAGGCCCAGTTCAGGCCCGAAAGCAAACAAACAAAAAGGGGGGTAATAGGGTGGTGAAGAACGTATGTCTTTTCTAAGAGAAAGCCAATTTCAATTATGGACACTGGGGGAAATAAAAGCATAAGAGACAGAGGGAAGGTGAATGCAGAAAACGAATTGACGGGCATCAAGAAAGGGCACAATCGGATCGTCATGGGAGAACACGTCTCAAAAGAACAGAAGGGCGATGGAGGGTCATTTGTAAAACAGATAAGAAATGGAACAGAAAAGGCAAATCGAGGATATGAATAAAAGAGGGAAAGGGGTGGCCTGACGGTGATAGTTGAAGTAGATAGGGTAAAGGGAAGGAAAGGAGGGTAGGTAGGGGGGGAGGCCGGAGGAAAGGGGGGGGAGAGGGAGAAGTGAGGAAGAGCAAGGGTAAAGTGAGAGAGGGAGGGGGGAGGGGAGGGGGGGGTGAAGCGGGCTAGGATGGAAAAAAAGAGAAGAAAGAAGCAAGAAGGCAGGACCGGGAGCGGGGGGGGAGGATGGGGGAGTAGGGGGAAGGAAGGGGGGGAGGGTGAGGTATGAGTGTTATAGGGGAGTGTGGGAGATGTGGGAAGAAGGAGAGTGGGACAAGAAAGGCGGGGGGGTGGGGGGGTAGGGGTGAGCTAACGAGGATGCAAAAGGGAGGAAGATGAGATAGGTGGGGGACAGGGAGGGGAACAGGAGGGGGGGAGAGGGGGATGAAGGAGCAGGGGAGGAGGAGGAGAAGGGAGGTGGGGGGACGAGAAAGAGGGCGGGGAGAGGAGTGAGGGGAAAGCTTAGAGTGGAGAGATGAGGGGAGGAGGTGCTGTGGGGGAAATTCGACGAAGGGGGATAGGATGTAAGAGGCGGGAGGGGGAAAGGGATCGGGGGATAGGGGTGATGGATGGAGGGGTGGAGGGGTGGGTAATAAAGGAAGGGGGTGGGGAGATCGAGGCGGGGTGAGAGGAAGGAGTCGTTCAGATGAAGGTGTTAGGAGAGCAACGGAGGGGATAGTGGAGGGTGGAGGTAGAAGTGTGGTGGGGTGGAGGGAGGAGTGGTGGTAGAGGGGAAGGGGAGGAAAAGGGGGGGGAGGGTGAGAGCGTGGAGTGTGATGAAGAAAGAAGAGGTGTAAGCGGGGAATAGAACTTGAGGACAACAGAGGGGGAAGTAGAAATGGGATGGGGGAGATGAAGACGGGTCGTCGGGTAAAAGGTGGGTAACGGGGGGGGGGGGGTGGGAAGGTAGAAGGGAGAATTGATAGGATGGTAAGGAATGATAGGAAGGGAGAGAAATGTGTGGGGTGGGGGGGAAAGATAGGAGACAGAGGGGAGTGGGCTGGAGGTAGAGTGTAGGGGAGGGGATGAGGGGAGGGAAAGTGAGGGACAGGGGGGAGCGGAGTGTAAGGGCTGAGGGGAAAGGGGACGGAAGTGGGGAGAAGGGGGGAGAGCGGGGTGGAAAGAGGGGAGGGAGAAGTGAGGCGAGTGGGGGGGGGGGTTTGGGGGACAGCAAAGGGGGGTGGAGGGGGGTGGTGGGAGGGGAGGAGGGGACGTTTGGGAAAGGGGAGGGGGAGGAGGGAGGGAGTAGAAGGAGGGTGGAAGGGGAAGAAGTAGGAAGGGGGGAGTAGAGAGGGGGCGAAGCAAGAAAGTTAGAAGAAAAAACAAAAACGAACGACCGAGGAAGCTGGAGGGGGGGAGAGGGGGATGGGGGGGAGGGGTGAGGGGGGAGGGGATGGGGGAGGGAGGGAGAGGGGGGTGGCAGGGGGGGGGAAGGGAGCGGGGGAATAAGAAAGGGGGGGGAAGGATGAGGGTGAGAGGGGGTGAGGGGGGGTTGATGGGAGGGAGGGAGAGTGGCTGGGTCGTGAAAAGGAAGCGGATGGAGAAGGAGGGAGTTTGGGGGGAGGGAGAAAGGCAGGAGGTTGGGGGGAGGGGGGGAGGAGTGATAGGTGGGCAAGGAGGGGAAAGCGAAGGGGGAAGGGGCGGGAGTGATAGGGGGGGGAAGGGGGAAGAGGGCAGAGGGTGAGAGGGGGGGGAAGGAAAAAAGGAAGCGGGGGGAAGCGTGAAGGCGAGGGGAGAGTGCATAAGAGAGGAAGGTGTGAGGGTCTGGGGGCGGGGTGTGGATGGTGAGGGGAAAGAAGGGGAGGATGGATGAGGGGGGCGTATGTTGGGGGGGGAGTGGGGGGGGGAAGGCGGGGGAGAAAGTAAGAGCAATGGGGGGGGGGGGGGAAAAGGAAAGGGGAAAGGGGGGGGTGGGAGAAGTGGGTGGGGAGGGGAGGGAGTAGGGGGATGTTGGGGAAGTGGAAAAAGAGGAAAGGGGCAGCGAGGGGCAAAAGGAAGAGGGGGAGAGGAAGCAGAGAGGGGGAAAGGGGAAACAGTTGGTGATGGGGGAGGGGGGTAGCGGTAAAGTAGGGAGAACAAAGGGGTTACGTAAGATCTGGCAGGGAAGTGGTGGTGGGGGAGCAGGAAAATGAAAGGAAGGGGGGTGGGAGGGAGTAGGGGGGGAGCTAAGATAAAAAAGGAGGAGGGGGCGAGCGTGGGAGGGGGGTGGCGGAGGGGTAGGACTGGCACGGGAGAGGGCGACGGAGGGTGGGGGATGAGGGATCGGAAAGGGGGTGATTCGAACATTAGGTGAAGAGAAGGTGGTAGGGGATGTAAGGCGCCGAGAGTGGGTGTAAATTAAGGGCGTACGAGGTAGTAACAGAGGGGGGGAGGGGGGGAGGGGTTCGGGCAGGAGGAACGGACTGGGGAGGGGGTAAATGGCGAGTGGGGGGTGGGGAAGGAGCATGGAAGGGAAGCGGGGGGGAAGGAGAGGGGGGCGAGTACATAGAGGATGGGGTTTGGGGGGGGTCGGTGAGGAGGATGGCATGGAGAGCGGGGGAAGGACGGAATTGAGGTTAGGAAGGGAGGGGCAAAGGTATGGGCGGAGGGGAAAGTGGGGGGGGAGGGGGAGGGAAAGGGATGGGAAGGAGGTGGGATTGGTAAGGAGGGTGGGGTGAGAGGGCGCGATATGTGAGTGGGGGGAGGGGAAGAGGGTGAGGAAGGGGTGGGGAGTGGGATTGGAAGGGAAGAGAACGAGAGGTGGAGGGAAAAATCGGGGTGGGAAAAAAGGTAGGAGCAGACTAAGGAGGGGAAGTACGGGAATTTAGGTGGGTGGGGGGTTGTTAGGGCGGCGAGGGTGTACGGGGATGGTTAGTGTGAGTAAAGAGGAATGGAAGGGGGGGGGGGCAGGGGAGAGGGGAGGTTAGGGGTTTGGTGGGAGGGCGAATTGCATAGGGTAGGGGCATGAGAGGCGAAGGGAACAGGGGGAGGGATGGGTAGGGGCGGGTTGATGAATACGTTGGAGGAGAGGGTAGACAAGAGGAAAATAGACACAGTGTAAGCGGAGGAGGGGCGCGGAGAGTGGAAGGCTGATTCAAGTGTGAGAGGGGAAAAAAGGGGTATAGGAAGTTAGTATTGAGCAGGGGAACGAGAGATTGGGGAGGGGCAGGGAGGGATGGACGTTGGGTTGGAATGGGTGAGGATGATGGGTAGGGCGCGGGAAAGGAAGGAAAGGCGAGGGAGAGAGATAGAGGAGAAAGTGTAGGGGGGTCCGGATGGCTGAAAGAAGAAAGAGTGTTGAGGTGAGGGGAGGGGGTTGGATTGGGGGGTGATTAACGAGTGTGACTGAAGGGCGGGGGATGCAGAAGGGCAGAGGTTGGAAAGGAGAGGGGGAGTCAGGGAGGGAGAGAGGTCATGGGGTAGGGCAGAGGGGCAGAAGGGGTGAAGGGAAGGAGAGGGATGAGGGGGAATAAGGGAATGGGAGGGGGGGGGTGGTGGGAAGGAAATAGAGAAGGGGGCGGGGGGTGGGCGAGGGGTGGGGGGGGTGGAGTGATAAGGGCAGGAGACAGGGGAGACAGGAAAAGAAGGGTGGAGGGGGCAGTGGGTAGGAAGAGAGTGGGGAGGAGTAGAGTAAGGGAGGAGATAGGGAGCGTGGAGGAAGAGCGACAAAGGCGAGTGGAAAGGGGCGGAGAGTCGGGGAGGGCAAAAACGAGGAACGAGGACGAGGGAGAGACAGGCAAGAGGGAGGAAGTAGAGGGGGGGGGGGGGGGGAGGATAGATGGGTAGGAACGGGGGGGAGTAAGGAAAAGTCGGGAAAGGCATTCGGGGAGTGGGAAGGGAAACAAAAACGGGAATAAGGTTAAAGAGAAAGGCGAAGGTGGGGAATGTAGGAGATGGGCGAGTGGAGGAAGACTAAGAAAAGTAGGGGAAGCGGACGAGGAAAAGGTAGGTGAAGGCAGGGGGGAAAGAGGAATAAAGAGGGGGGGGGGGAAAAAAGAGTAGGGAGGGTGGTGGGGGCGGTGTGAGAGAGGGAATACTAGGTGATAACAGGGTATCAGTTAGAGATGGGGGGGGACGGGGGGGGGGCTGGGATAGGGGAAAGAGCATGGGGAATAGGGAATTATCAAAGAGGGGCAGGGGAGGAAAAAAAGAGAATTACAAGCGGGGAGCGGAGAGGAGTAGCGGGGGATGAAGGAGGCAGGAAGAGAGAGGCGCAGGGGGAGCAGGACGAAAGATGGCTGGGGAGGGAGGTATAGAGGGTGAAGGAAATGAAGAACTTTGTGCTCAAGCGGTCAGCGCGGCTTATTACAGAAACGTAGGTTACGAACAAACACCTATCCATCATAGGACACACAGTCATTGAACCGTGCACGGAGGGCGTTCGAGGGGGAAAAACTATCACGGGGCGAAAACAAGGTGTCCGAGCCGGCGGCAGAAAAGGGGACTAGGTCAACCAGCAAAGCGGCAAAGTCGAAATCCTTAACCGACTAAAGGTGCGATCAAACAGCCGAGACAAAAAAGAATGCAAACCAAAACACAAGGAAAAGAACGAGGACCACATCACCAAGTAAGCACAGCGGGAAGTCAGAAACGAGCGAAGTTCAACCAAGGCTCCCAGGAAAATGGAGCACACGATTTCTCAGGAAAAGCAAGACATGAGTAAAGGGACGTCACTCCGCAGCCGATCGAGCAAAAGCTCGGGTGGAAAGGGCATGACGCATAAGGGGATTCCTTCAATTCGAGGGGGCGCAAAAGGTCCCACATCACTAGAAGAAGGGAGCCCATCAGGGGAAGGATGAGGCTCAACGTTCGCCTCCGTAGGATCCGGGCAAGGGCGATCGCCCATCCTTGAGGGGAATCAAGAACATGGGGAATGAAGACAAGGGACGCTGACGAAAGAAACCGATAGGAAGGAACCTAAATTGACGGTAAAGGATGTCGGAACTAAATCTGACAAAGTCGGAACACGGGTTGGGGAAAGGACGCGGTTAAAAAACCGAAAGGTGGGGAGCGAAAAAGCGGAATGGTGAGCCATGAACAAGCCGCTCGACGACCGGGGAAAACAAGCTCCCACAAAAAACAAAGATTCTGAAAGAGGGCCGTGAGCGAGAGCGCCGTTGAAAAACGACGTTCGATACAACTCGTTGTCATCTAATACAACTCACTGCAAATCTGCGATTATGCACTCAACTCAGCTATGCCCTACACATCGGAGAAGGAATTTTAATGAGGACACTGCTCCTTTGGTTCAAGTGGAGAAGAAATCGGGATTGGGAAATTGATTTCGACAACCTAGGGGAAAAGGGCCATCCATGAGGAATTAAGGCGTTTGAAGCTACAATGTCCGCCAGGGAGAGGGGGAGATCTACGCGCAATGAGCCTTACGTCATCCAAAAGGAAGGTTGTATCCTCTTCCGAAAAGAAAAGGGGTAAAGAAGTAGGGGATACAGTGTTTCTAGGAGGCACACTGGGAGACGCTCTTCCTGGCGCCAAAAAGATGACCAGGGAAAAGACGGAGGGGGGAAATTGTGCTAAGCACTAAAGCGACGGGACGTGATGGCCAAAGTGTCTGCACCTGGCGGCAAAGGTCCTTGAATGGCGGAGGATCGTCAATGATTCTACGCATTGGAGAAAAAAAAAAATTCAAGCCCTACCGGCGGGCGTCTGGGAGACGTTTTTTGGAACTAGGCCCGTGAACAGGGAGAAGGGAAAATTCCTAGGAATCTTGCGCGCAACAAGAACCAATGAGAGGAACAACAAAAAAACCCACGCAGCAAAAGAAGGGTCTGTCACAAACTGAGCTAGGGGGTCTGTCACAGGGGAAAACACATACGCAAAGTCGACTTATTACGAAAAGTAGGGCCTGAGGAAAGGGGGAAAAAAAGAACGCGGATTTGCGAAAAGCCAGTAGAAAAAAAGGGGGGGTTAAATGCTTTAAGATAAAAATGTGGCTGCCGAGGCAGGTAGGAGGCGGTACGATTTGAGAGTGGCAGCAGCGGGATCGAAGGGAAAAGGATGCGTGAGGGGAACAGGGCTGCGGAATAAAAACCGGAGGGGAGAAGTTGAAACTGACAATAGATGGATCGGGGGAACGAGGGGAAGAGGAGGGACAGAACGAGGACAGACCGAATGATACCGAGATTTATGAGAACCATTAGAGGTAAAAAAGCTAAGGTCAGAGGGGGGACAGACCAGCATCTCAAGATAGCGTGGCAAGGGCGAAAGAAAAACAGAAAGGCCAAGTGAAAAAAAAAGCCAAGATGACAGAAGACGCAGAAGAAAATTTCGGGAAGGAGCGTCAAGAAGTGGAACAAATGGGAAAGGCGCTCGGCGGGAAGGGAGAAAAGGATCGCACGCAGCCTCCGCAAAAAGGAAATTGCCCATGAAAAAAGAAGGGGGGAGCTCTGAGAAGGAAAGAATTGTCTCTTTCTCAGGGGACGAAAAGGTCTGGCCGTAAAAGAGGAAAAATGAAGCACATTGAAAGTCAAACACGAAACTACCTTTCTCTAGCACAAATCGTCTCCGCCTAGGGAAAGAGGGGACGAAAATCAAAAAAAAAAAAAAGACAACCAAGCAAGAGAAGGGGAATGAAGGAAAAAAGAGGGAACAAAGGAGAATTTGATGATGACTAAAATCGGTTTCACGAAGAAGGCAGGTCATGGTGGGGGAAGAACGAAGGGAAAACTAACACTAACGCCAGAAAAAAAGGACTGAATCGCGTGTTGAGGCCCGAAAAAAGGGACTCCGACAGAGGAGAGAGGGGGATCGAAGGTGTCGAGGCAAGCAAAGCCGAAAAAAAGGCGAGAAGAGATGGCCACTGCTTGCACATCACCACCGAGTGGGGGAAAAGGGAAGAAGTCGTCTTGACAGAGTGGACGGCCCTAAAAATTCCTTCGTCAAACGCGGGAAGAGGGAAGGGGGCGGGAGAGAGGAGAAAGAAATCAAGGTAATGTGATCCAAAAAAATTGACAAGCAAAATCGTTAAAGTCAGAGGGGGCTGCAACCATTTTGACCTGCCTGGCAGAAGTGGGAGCAAAGAAAGCGAGGGGTCCTGGGGTCGGCAATCATTACAAGAAGGAAGAGAAGCTGGAAGGATCGTAAAAGGGTACAGGGGGGAAGTTCTTACATGAAAAGGGTCAAAGGACTTACGGCCCGGCCGTAGGAAGGGATGCCGCAGGGAAAGGGAAGAGAAAAATGCAGAAAATCAGGGCTGATCATTTTTCCGACGACGAAGGAGGGCGGCAAAGGGTGTCGACCTGCACGTCTCCCGAGAACACGGGACGAGGACGTCCCGCCCAGTTGACGGCTGGCGAAAAGCAGACGAAAGAAAACCTGCTGAGCTGAGCAAAGCAGACCGGGGACCAGGTGTTCCAACCGAAACTGCAAGAGGGTCTTACAAAGAAAAGGAGTATCACCTATGACGGAAGGGGACGACGGGTTAGGGACGGGTAAGTGGTGCCTCGGGCCAAAAGCGCGCACGCAAGAAAAAAAATGTGAGGGGACGGGACCCTTGACCGCCGCCCAGCGGAAGGGAAGAAAGGCGAGCATGTGAGGTGGAGCCGAGCTCATGAGAAGGATTAGCACGGTTCACACACGACAGGTTCGCCCAAGCGAATAAAGGAAAGGGAGAAGGGGGGGTGAGAACGGGCGAAGAGCTATTTAAGAACTCGTCAGAGGGTTCGGGGGGGGGCGTGGGCGCCTTATATTGTACTATAAGTGTATGGGAACATGGAAAGTCCGTCGTTGTCCTGAAGTCTTCCAAAGGGGAAAGGCTGGTCCGGAAGGAAGCCGGAACCCACGCAGGGAAAGGCCGCCTGACAAAAGGGGGCAAAGTCGGCGGTACTCCATACCAAAAACTTAATGTCTGTTCGGAAAACTACCAAGGGATACCTGAAACAGCGCGAGCGTCTCAAGAGACCGGCAGAAGGTTAGTTCAGTTGGAATAGTCGTACGAGGGAAACGGCGGGGAAAGGCCAACGTAAAAGGAACGCAAGCTGGGCAGGGGGAGTCTTTTCTTTCAATCAACAGTTAAGGGAAAAGTCAAAGGGGGCATATAACGAAGAAAAGGGGGCTCGGCGTCTCGCCGCAGAAGACCGGAAAAGGTACCCGGGTCAAAAAAGGCGGAAAATCTGGTCGGACATTAGAGGGACGCAATAATCCAAAGGGAAAAGGCAAAACCCTCAAAAATGACCACGGGAGAAAGTCGAGGGCTAGGGAGGGGAGGGGGGGTCTCAGCAGGGCGTGTCGGCGAGCAAGAGCGAGACACGTGCCCAGAGGATCGAGATGAAACGGGTAACAGTCCTAAAGGCTCAGGGGAAAAACTTTCTGGGAGGAAGGTAAAACCGCACGCACATAGGACGAGCATGGAGAAGGAAGGAAGGAGAAATTGAGAGTCGGAAGGAGACGTTGGGAAACGGGTGGATTAAGAAAACCCTTAATTAACTAGGGGGAAAATAAAAGGTCGAGAACGAACAAAGAAGGGAGGGAACGTCGCAAATGAAAAGCTGAAGCTTCAGGGAAAGTACTGGAGGCATGCCGGGAATGGGACCTGTCGTCTAGAACTGAATCTAACAGTAAGTGGGGGTGACGCGGGAAACACAACGGCAATTCGAGAAAGTAGGGAGCAATTCAATATTCGGAACTGCAAGGCAAACCTGGGAGATCTTGGTCAAAGACGGGGGAGGCCATCCCTCCCTCAACTCATTAACCCTAGGGAACTAGGTGCGAAAGCCGCCCAACAGGCAGTGCGCGAACGGCTAAGAAAAACCGCAAAGAATGCACGAGATCTTAAAGGACCCTCCAAAGGGTAAATTCAAACGAAGGGTCTTGCCATGGCAACGCGAGAAGCAAAGAACAACATGACCAATCAATTAATTCACCTGGACCGGACGGGGCCGCAGAAAGCCGCAACGGACAGAGAGTCTCCGGAGTAGACCGCGCCGCAGTCGCCGGAAGGAAAACGGTACCCCATCCTCAAGGCAACTTGGAGGAAAATTATTAAACCAAAACATGACCAAAGGGACATGCCAAAAAGGGAACTCTGCAAGGACAGCATGCGAAGTGGCGAGGACCTGCTTGGAAAGGCGCAAAACTCTTGAACAATCGATCAGGGGGGAGGGTCTCGAGGGTCAGCCCGCAAGGTAGGATCCCGGCATGTCATCAAAAACGTGAAGTTGGGGAGGGGCCACTGGACACAACCCTCACTTTCAAAAAGGGATGGAACCGCGAAAAGGCTCACAGGAACTGCTCCATCCAAGGCCGTGAAAAAAAGAAAAGCACAGAAAGCCAAAAGCTTCCTCAGAAGGTTGGGAGGAGGAGAACCAGAAAAGCGATGGTGGGGAACCAGAGTGGTACGAACGAATCGTGCTCAAGGCGACATACACCGAAACGTCGCGAACGGGAACATCAGTTAAAACCGTGCAGCAAAGACCAGGGAAAAAGAACCTGGAAGACCCACGGCAGAGCCGGGGGAGGGCCCGTAGGAGCGCCAAAACGGTCTCGGTTCTGGGAGATCAAGGCAGAAAAACTGACAAGAAGCAGAGAAGAACGACGAAGAACCTGCCGCCGTAACCGCTGTTTCTAGCACTGCACGCGGATGCCAGGGAAGAAGAAAACTCGTCGTCTACCAGGGAAACACGAACGTAGAAAAGAGGCTTGCAGCGCGTTGCTAGAAAACCGACACAGGGGAAACCCCCGTAAACCAGTGGGGCCAGCGAGAGTCTCTCCCATCAGACGGCAACGAAGAAGGCCGCATTTCAAGCGGGGCAGCTTTACGGTCACGATGAGGGAAGCGGGAGAGGAAGGTACACTTAAGCACTCAGCAAAAGAGAGAGTAACGCGTACGTAAAAACGGCGATCTTCTGCAAAGAAAAGTCCTACCGCGACAAGGAGAAAAAAATAAGTACCGAAAGCGTGAGAAGAAGCAAAGTTTCCGATCCCTAACCTAGACGCGGAATAAGCCCGATGACGCCCTCCGCCGTTAAGCGAAAGCAA
>Ga0179593_1355806_pt1 | contig 19584 bp, 21 predicted proteins | sample CZODoug2_1_08_16_FD_185931 | JGI IMG/M metagenome (GOLD analysis project Ga0179593, IMG submission 185931) | Vadose zone soil fungal communities from Angelo Coast Range Reserve, California, USA - CZODoug2_1_08_16fungal (PacBio error correction) | ecosystem: Environmental > Terrestrial > Soil >...
AGAACAGGGGTTGGGGGAGGATTTGTTTGTGGTGGGGTGGGAGGGAGGGAGTGTTGAGGCCGCTCAAGGTGGCGCTCCAGGCAGCCTCGCGCGGGCGAACGAGGGGCGCACGTCGACCCGCCCATGCTCGAACGATGCCGACGCGAACAGGGGAGGAAGAAACGTAGCGCCGTCATCACCTTGGCATGAGAATTTCGAGATACAGGGTGAAGGGATCAAGGAACATCGTCTCCAGACGGGAAAACAACGCCGAAATGGCCCTAAGCAGGCAATAAAAAAGAGAAAGAATCCGTGCAGGGGGTCGAATTACAAAGGAATCGAGGAAGGTATAGGAAATGTAGCTGCAAGGGATAGGTAACCTAGAAAGAAGAACAATGGCAGAATCGAGAGGGAGGGACGGGGAGTAGGCGATCGTAGGAAGATAGGCACATTTCAAATCTGGCATCTCAAATTCACGATTCTCAAAACTAAAAGAAAAAAAGCCGAGCAATCCATTCATGGCAAAATGGCCAGATGCGCTCCGTCCTAAAGAAAAAAAAAGTGCATAGCTCACGGGTACGACAAGAGGCAGGGTTAATAAAACACCCATACGCTCTGGGAGGAACTTAAATCAGGGTTAAGGGGGGACGAGGAGTAAAAACTTCAGCAGGAAAGCAAAGACAAGAAAGTACGAGACATCCGCCTTGACAAAGCTAATCACGCTTATACTATTCATTCACTTATTGCAAATGGTGAAAACCAGACAATGAAGGGAGCAAAGTGACACAGCCGAGCCGAAAAAACCGAGACACAAAATATGAATCACTACGAAACCGTAAAAGAGAAGGGCTGCTACAAACCTCGGCTAAAGAAGTGAAAAAGTGATAGACAGCAAAACGCCACAGGTATGAGAAAAGGTTGGGTCCTGGCGCTGCCTGAAGGAGGGCAAGCGACGTGTAGCGTTTGGTCGAGTGAAAAACTAATCAGCGCAAGCAAGAAGAGGTGTGGTGTGTCCCGGGGGAGGACCCTCTTTACACATAGACGCCCATTACCTCAACGATAGGTAATGAAAAAAAAGCATAAAACGAGCGGAGGGGGGAGGGTTGTGGAATGGATAGGAGCCTGACTCGAAATGGCCGTCTCGCGGCGGAGCCGGGTTTTCACCAGGAAGCGAAAAGCGCAGGAAACCGACGTAAAAAAAGGTGGCAAGGGGGGTGTTTTTTGTGGGGTTTGCAGAACAGCGAAACCGAAAGCTAGAAGGGGCCACCGTTCTAAAATGGCCGAGAGAGAGCATCAAGGGAGAGCTTCAACTACTCTCTCCGGGGGGTTTCAAGTGCCTCACAGAGGTCACCGGTGACTTGAGGTGGGGAATCGGGGATCGCGGGCAAGAGACCAGAGGGGGGGGCAATTTTACGGGTGAACAAAAAGTAAAAGGGAACTACTTCTATTCGGCAACGTTAGGAAAAAGGAGAAAACTGCTGCTACTATTTATAAGAGGATCATATTACGAGATATATATCGACATGGGGATCTAGGCTTCGACTCGTTGGATGATATCTCTATCAAGAAAAAAGTTATTATTAAAATGATATATATTAAGAGGCGAAATCTCAAAAATGGGTCGGACGACGTCTAGAGCTGGAAACCCATCTGTAGAGAATTTCGAAAGGGGCCAAAGTTTGAAAGAAAGGTCATTCGGGGTGTTGTGAATGACAGGCCAATACTTCCGTCCTTGAGAATGGTCTCGGACATCGAAGTCAAGGAAACATCAATGAAAACTTTAGGTACAGTGAGGAGGCAGAAGGCGCGAGTAGCGTCGAAGCCTATCACTGACGCAGCAGAGCGCATACTACTTTGGTACATGCAGAGTTGGCATTTGTTGAGAGTAGCCCTGAAGAAAACAAGTTCACTTGGGTCGAAGGTTAAGAGTGCCGTGCGGCTTTCCTATTTCATACCGAGACCTCAGAAGTGATTAAGGAAGAGAGGGAAAAGGTCTCTACGATCATAAGGAAAACAATTAAAAACGGGTTTGGCCGGGTGAAAAAGTGTTGGAGGCCTTACATGTTTTAGATAGAAACGGAGGGGGAATCAACTGGGATAGTACGGGCCAAAAAGGGAAAGTGAGCAAGGTAAGCAACACGAACCAAAAACGATTTCTGACGACGCACTGACCCTATATGCAGGCAGCCGGGGGGCGCAACAGATAACCAGTACAACTGGGGGCTGACCTAAATATATCGGGTGAAGAGTCAGTAAACCAGGAGAAACCTGGAGAAGAAAAGGAATGTTTGGTCCTCATCCATTGGGAAAGTGATTCATTAATCGAGGCGCGTGACAGATATGGCTTGGGGGTGAAGAGTTTCCAAATGGAGAAGGGGGGGGTTTGGGTTCCGGTTCCTGGAGAAAATAGGGGGGTGCTAAGACGGTGAAGTCTTTGGATCAATTCACTTGCTTGCTACTACTATAGCAATGAACAGATTGCCATGGAGGGAGGGGGAGGAAGGCAGGTTTATGCAGCAGGACAATTCGAGGGTCCGAAAAGCGTTGGTCTGGCTAAAAAAAAAAACAAAAAAGGGGAACTCCTCCAAGACGAGAAGGGGTGTTTTTGGAACTTTCCTTCTGGCGGGAGGGGGGCAAGTCGGAAGGGGGAGTTTTCAGGTAGAGAAAAAGAACAACAGCAACGACTGGAATGGCTCTGCTGGAGGGGATGCGGTGGAAGTCCTCGAGGGAATTGGGGCAGGGTGCAGAGGGTGCTCGACGGGCGAGTCGGAAGCAGACATCAACACGCAAGGAAAGCTAGGTAATGCTTCAGGGGAGGACTCTGTATTGAGTACAATGAGTTAAAACACCTGCACTTCGACGACCGCGTAAGGAGAAATTAGCGACCGCAGAGGGGGTTAAACGCTACATTGGAAGTGAAAAAGATCGTAAATCAGGCTGAGGGGAATTTGTCGAGTCGTCTTGCAGGGCGCTGAAGGGGGGATAACTGGCCCTAATCAGTCTAAAGGAAAAGAAGAAACTATCACTGCTGGACGCGTTCCTCTTCCTCGAACAAATACGTAAAGCACCGATGAAGGAGAGGCTGCTGGGAGGAACAGGATAGGACGGCTAAAAATGCGCGGAGCAGGGGAAAAGCGGGACACCTGCTCGGGCAGAAAGGCTGAAACTAGAACTTGATGAACAGGCTAAAAAAAAAGGTTTGGGGCGCCAAAGAAAAATGGTCAAAACCTGAAGGGGTTGCAAGGCTGAGGAATCAGTGGGCTTCGTTTCTATGGGCAAAGGGGCTTAATTCACTCATGAAGGCCTGGCGCTGCAGAAAAGGTAAATAACCGGTCTTTTAAACCTGGGGGAAATCAGTATCTGCGGCTCAATAGGAAGAGAATGATTGTTATCTGTGCGCGCAAGTGGGGAATAACGCGGAGAAAAAGCCTTGCTAGAAGTTCCCCAAGGGACATGGGATCGCGACCGACCCCCAAAAAAGAGGGGAGGGCCATCGCAAGCGGGCAGATCCGCGCGGTGAACTAGGAGGTGCTCTGGCATCTGGAACAGAGAGGGAATCGACAATTTCAATCTATGAGTGAGGAGGCTTCGAAAGATTCCCAAACCTGGTGAGGAAGGGAAAAAATCGAGTCAGAAGAAACAAAAGGGAGGGGAAAAAGAATTAAATGATATAGGTGTTGTAAGAGAAAAATTAGAAAAATAGATACGAATCATCGGGGAAATGGGGAAGGATGAGATAGGGTGGAAATCGGGCTCGTGGTCACAAGAGGGGACTCGAGAATCTCCCGAGGGTGGACAAACCGAGAGGTAAAAAGTGTCTAGGATCAGAATGCCTGAGGGGTTACCATGCAGAGACAATCAAACTTCCGGCGGGGACCCATGGCCCGATTGAGACCGACAAGAACCATGGAGAGCCAAGGGATCGAATCCAGAGATGTGCGCACAGGGGTGGGAAAAAAACACGGGTAATCAGGCGCGACTCGGCGGAAGCGGGTCCAATGCCAAAAAGTACCAGCGCCAAGACAAATAACCGATTCCTAAGCCTTGCAAATAGGGGCTGACCGGGGTGAAAGGATAACTATGTGCCGGTTCATACACATGTAGGAGAGAATGCAAAAGAAAAGACGGGGGGTGTAGGACGACCCTTTGTAAAGATCAAGGATCCGAGCATTAGGGGTCAGAAAACTGAGGATGAGATTTCCGGGACCGCATTACCGTCTATCCCATTTTATGTCAGACCGAAGCTATGGGGGTTTGTTGCTGGGAGGAAAAAGGAGAAAGCAAAAGCCGGCAGCACCGGATAGTTCAAGGCGCAAAGGGTAAGCAGGGGGGGGAAGTTAGCAATGGGACAGAGATAGCAGACAACGTGGGGGAAAACACGAGAAGAGTGAAAAGCCGCATTATTGACGGAAATGAGGACCGGGGGTTCGAGGAACAAATTATTCTATTAATGGTACTGACAGCGTACTCGGTGGGACGGGGACGCAGTAGAATAAAACCGAGCACGCAACAATTAAGCAGCTCTTCTGGTCTGGTAGCGTGATGAATAACCATTCTTCGCTCGAACACGTATAGCAAAGAGGAAGAAGGCGACAATTAGATGCTCAACGAACTACGAGCCCACCTGAGGGGAACCCCTTTCCATAAAGAGAGCCCCCGAGAAAATAATGGGAAGGGATCTCACAGCACAAATGGGACAAAGGGGACTGAAAAAACCAAGAGAGGTATAGTAAGGGTCCAGACACCGGTGGGAAAGGGGAACGAGAAGGTGGAAAGAAAATTTACGGCGAAGAAAATACAGCCATCGCCTGGCACCCTTCTTCAAAAAAACTGCGTATAATCGGGCTAGCATCAAGGATTGATACAGATGGGGAAAAAGAGGGTTCACCAATCCCTGTAGGCAGAAGAAACATTTTCGACAGACGAAACGGGGCCAAACCCAGGAATGAGGGAAAGGGAAATAAATCCTAGACACTTACGTCAAAAAAAAAACAAAGGCTTTACCACTAAATGGTACCAGCCGGAGAGTGCTTATGATAGAACCCAAGAAAAGTGGAGGTGCGGCACCCATTTTATAGGGGGGAGCTAAGGGGCAGTTGCATAGGTTGGGGGAAGCGTAAAAAAACGTTCAGAAAATAGTTTGTAGTGATTACAGAGGGGACAGCATCACGGTGGGTCGGTACGGGACGGGGTACCCGATCTTGGCGTAGCGCCCTCCATGCATGCTCCAAAAGGAAAATAGTAGGAGAAAAAGCTCCAGAGCGGGGAAGAGAGGGGGACGGGATCGAGACTGAACCTGTATCGACCGGCCGTCAAGGGTGCGACGTTTAGGTAAAGAGGAAAACAGAAACGCACGAGCTGGTACACAGACCCTTTGGAGTGGAGTGGCGCTTCACAGCGACAAAAACCGGTAAACCGGGACGGAACCGGCTTAAAGGTGTGGACCGAGAGCGGAAATCAAGTTATAGCGTCTAATAAACGAAAAACGACCATTGGGAATTTCCTCAAATAGTCACATCATTCCTCTATGGGGTGTACTCAGAAGGGGTAATAGCTGGAAGACAGGGGCACTGAAATTGAGACTGAATTAGTCACCAGATGGCGAAGGGCATCAAAAAGTTCGGAACACCGGCAAACGTACTATACAGAGGGAGGGTGCCTTTACGCGCCGACTGATTGAAACCGGGGGGAAGGGTCGCATGATTAGAAGCTGGGGAGTTCTGATAGATCTCTCACAAAAAAGTAGTCTTAAGGAGATTCATCAATACGCGGGAGAAAGAAGAAGTCTCAGAGGTAGTTCTCAGGAGGGGACGCTACTCTTGAGGCATCAAAGCAAGAGACTTCGAACCGTCTCAATTGTTCCAGAATAACAAAAGTTTGAAATTCATCTCAGTCGGGGGGTGTGAGGGAAAAGAGGACTCAAGCCCTTTCCGCTGGGGTCAGAGTACATAGAGTCTCGCGAGGACAACATCCGAGACATTGGATCGGGGTAGGACCGTCGCGCTGATGACTGGTCAGGACTCCGTAAGATACAGAGATTTCCAAAAGTTACTACGGTGGAACCTCTGGGGGTTTGGGTGCGCTGGGTTCCGCCCAGGCCCGGCAACTGGTTGAGACAGGGGTTGGAAGAAAAATAGGGCCTGTCGTGCCTTTTCTCGGTTCAGAAAACTGAGAAACTCGTCATTGCTCGCATCCTTAAGAGGACAATGTAGCGAATCGCTAAAGAGGACAACAGCAAGGCTCACAATAGCTGGGTGGCGTCGACTTACCACGAGGATAGACTGAAATGGAGGAGAGGATGACTGACTTCGTTGGAATACAGTCAGGGTAATAGGACGACACCGGATGATTGCAGAAACTTGATGCCAAGCGAAACAAAATATGGGGAGAAAATGGCGAGGAGGCAAGAAAAGTTGCGGCTAGTACAAAACGACCAATCTGGTGTCTTGGACTCGAGAGCATTTAGCCTGCGGATAATTATTCGAAGAGCGACTGGACGAGAGGTCTTGTGTTTGGGTCCTCAATCAGACTGTCCTGCTGATAGAGAGGCTTCGTCTGGTCCAGTATATCTTTGTGGTGGACCATAAGGGGTTCGTCTCTTGGTCTCAAATGGTTTTGTGGCAGGATACCCCACAGGGTAGCAGTGTGGGGGTCTGCCTTTTAGGGTGGATCTTGTAGGAACAATCTATTAGCTAAGAATCTGGGACGCAGGAAGCATCGTGAGTATTTCGGTTGAGGCTGGATTGGATGAATGTGCTCGGACTTCTCTGGCCGACCTTCATGTGCTTTCGGGAGTTCCCCGTCCTACAGCTGCGAGGTGTTTCTGAAGGGACCCTGCCGCTTGTTAGAGGTGGAGGGGATTAGGCATTTTTATGGGGAGATTTCGAGACTGATCGGGCCCACCGGACTAACTAAGGGGGCGCTTGTTGCGCGTCGTTTATGGAGGATCATTGCGTTTGCCTCTGTGCGCGGGACGCGGACAGAGTGCAGGGAACGACATTCGCACGCCGGAATCCAAGTCGAGGCGCCTGTTGGGGGTCGCTAGTTGGACAGCCTTAAAGGTTCAACTCGCTAAAAATCGTCCGAGACCGGGAAATCAAATCGTGGGGCAGAGGAAAGGGAGTCGTGAGATTCAGGATGCAGGATTTAATTGGCGTACTGATGGGGGAGGGATGGCGAGCCAGGTCTTTCAGAAAGAACCTATATCATCCTAGAAAATGCCATGAACTAAGGTGACGGGAGGTCACTCGTCCACTAGCCAAACCGCGGAAGGAGGAAAAATGGACTGGGAAGGAACTTGGTCTGGAAGGACAGCTCAATCACTCAGTCTTGAGGACCTTATCGGACGATGTGCTCCCTAACCGAATTCAAGGGATTAAATTGATTCGTCTTCAAAAGGATGTGGTAGAATGGCAAACTTTTCCACGCGCAGGGGGTTGAAGGGGCTTGCTCAGGCGGTGGGGGGTGGTCTGGGGCAAGGGATGGGCAAGGGATTCAGGAACGGGCGACGTGCGACCACTATTTGCCTGGGATTTGGCAAAGCAGGATAGAAAATATGATGCTCTACAACTGAAGTGTTATCGGACTGCGGGGCGAAAGTCTCTGTGACAAACAGACTGGAAGGCTGGGAGGAAATTTAAAACTACGCCCTTTCAGGAAGATTTATGAGCGACCGATACTCCAGGCCAGCGAAATGCGGTCTGGGCCACCCGTATTGAGGGATAGGGGACGGGTTCCCCATATTTTACTCAAAGTGTCGAAGGACGGGGCGGATCTGAGTTACATAGAATGTAATTAATTGGGGTTTGGCTATGGTCGGGGTTGAAGTCCAATTGTTTTTCTGGGACTATCTATTCGGAGAAGGATGTAAATTACATTCGAAATATATAGGTTTTTACCACATCAGAGGGGGCCTAGGGTGGACCAGGAAAAGACGACCCTTCACAAGAAATTGTTAGGCATTAACGAGACTTGTTCCGCAAGAGTGGTCCGCGGTCAACCGGGGAAGTCATGCGCGCAGAGACTCCGGTATGTGGCAATGGAACTCCGGGTGGGCGGGTTTAGATGAAAACTCGGTTGTGTGACAGGCTAGCAAACCTCCGGGAGGCCTAAGTCGAGGTAAAGCTACAAAAGGGGGAGCAGGATCGAGCCGGGATTGGGCTAAATGGTTAGCGCTGGCCCTGCTTTCTCGAGAAGGAGTCATCATTGAAGATTGCCAACAGTCCACGCCACGAAATAAAGAAAGAAGATGAGGAAAGATGGGGGGGAAAAGTTGCGGAAAAAGGTGGTTTGTTTTTTGTGAAATTCATACAGGCAAGGGGGGGAAAGTGGAATGGGGATCAAGTTATAGAGGGTTGCGGTTAGTATGCATCCAAGGTGCTGATCAAGGGAAGAAGAGAAATAGACGAAATTGCGAAAAATCAGAAAAGAGAGGAAAGGTTTGAGGCTAAAGAATAGTTTCGAGAAAAGAGTCCCTCAGGAAATAAATTATAGGAGGGAGAGCTCATAAGCATGGCAGGGAGAGTCAAAAACAGTAGAACTACAATGAGAACAGCATTTTAGAAAGTAAGGGGTGGGTCCGTACCATTATAGGGAGAGCTTTATAGGACGCGGATCGTAGTGCAACGTGGAGAGGGAGGAACAAATCACTAAAAATTAAGCGTAGGTATCATAGGCGGAAGTAGGCCTCTTCAACTGCCACATGGAGGGGCGAACTGAAAACCTCAAGGGCTATGACGCAAGAGAGAACCTATCCCATCATCAGAGGGAACAGGTCCTCTTCTCGGAACACAGGAAAAAAAAGGAAGATAAGCTAGAAAACATCACTAAGAGGAAGGGGACATAAAATAAAAAACCGGCAAGAGGTAAGTGGATAACACGCGGTGAGCCTCTATAATGGGACAGAATACTCCAAACCTGGAAATCCCGAGATTACATGCTGTACTTAAGGGAAGCTCATCGACAGCTGACATGTAGACAGAGAGTAGGCACAGATTCAAAGAAGCAGAAATTACAAAATTTGCTCAGGGAAAAGAACTTTAAACGATAGAGCTAGGGACACGTAATCCTATAACTCCGGGGGGGAGGAGACCATTGATGAGGAAAAACTCCTTCGAACCGAAGGGTCAGGGACTTACTGAGTAACTTCTGCAGGAAGCCAGAAGAAAAGATAGATGGGGGAACCCAGGGGAAAGAGGGTGGGAGCCAATTGAATGGGGAAAGAGACGTCTAATCAGGGGGGGGAGAGTGCCTGCGATCAGGGCGCAAAATCAAAGGTAGCTATCGATTATGACCACAAGCGAGGGGGCATCCTCAGGGTGAAAAATTGTGAATACGACAAAGATCTGGTAAGGGGGACTCAACCACAAGAAAAGCTAGAATGTCGGTAGGTCGGGATGGGGCTCGAAAAAATGAGGGAGAGGCATTCTAGTGATCAAGTGGTTATGAAGATAAGAAGGCCACCACGGGCTTTACCCTAACCAGGGGCGGGTGGAGGCAGCAAAAGGCAAAAAAAAGGAGTATTTGGAACGTCTTAAAGTGGGGAAAAGGGAAGATCCGGATCTTCTGAGGAAGACGAAAAAGCGCCCTTATTTAAAGGGAAGCAGATAGGTCAACACATTAGATTGGGTGGGCCAGAGATTGTATGACTTCCTCTCAACGGATTCGATTGGACACAAAGAAAAAAAACCCCTTGGCATGGAAGGAAGGGGAAACTTGTGAGAACCTTCAGGAGCGAAAAAAGATGTCTTTTTATCCAAAAAAGATTAAGAAGAGAAGATCCTCCTTCGAAAAAGCGGGCGGGGGGAAAAAGGGATTGCTTATGCCGAAGGACATACAAAAACGGAGGGATTTTGAAAAAAGATCAAGCCACTTCTAATCGGGGGAACCATTCGGCTGTAGATGAATCTGGGTGAGGTTTTCTTCTAAGCGGTCGGAAACCGTTCAGGCCGGGGTGGAGCATTTTGAAGCCGTGGTTGTGTTCAATGATTGGAAAGAGGAAGTTTCTTGCTCTTCAAGACGAGAAAGGCGCATCGCAAAACAACATGATTAGAGGGTGGGGGAGGAAACGTTCGGGGAAAGGAGTCGGAAATATAAGGGGAAACCTCTCTCTTGAAAAGTGACGAAACTGGGGGAAAATGCGAGCGGGAGGCTGGGTTTGAAGAGGGGGGGGGGCCTAAAAAGGAAAAACGGCGTAAGCAGGGAGGGGGTTTTCACGGGAGGGAAGGGCGGTCAGAAAACCGGAGCACCAGAGGAACTTGCCAAAGAGAGCTAAAGGTCGAGGGACGATCGATAAAAGGGAACCAGTCTAAAGCAAAGGGAGCAGGGTTGCTACAATTACCACTAAGATTTTGGGAAAGACATGCGGGCAGAAGGCAACGATCTGGGTATCAAAGGAAAGTAGGAAACGAAGTGTAGCGTTAGACCGAATTAGGAGTAAAAACAAACGATGTCGCGAAGAAGGAGATAGAAAAGATGGTCAAAAGCCAAACAGCGAAAGAGAAACTTGTTTTCTGAAGGAAATATAAGTCTTGGGGGCGAAATAAGATCGGACGCAGAGGAGGGATAGGTTTTCCTCAGCCCTTGTGCCAGGATGCTTTATCGCTGAGGAGGGACCGGAATGCTAATGTTTTTCACCTTTTGTAGGGTCGCTTTGTCGCAAAGGGGTTGGGGGGGGAAGTGTAATTCATCTGGGGGGATCAAAAAGTCTGGTGAATATTTTAAGCAGAAAAAGTGCTGCTACTAAGAAGAAGAAAAATTAAAGGACGATTTTTAGCTTTTGGAGGGGCGTTCTCCGGGGGAAAAATTCCGGAAAAAGCAGGCCGGGTGAAGATCACGGACAAGAAGAAACATCGGCGGGTGGGTTATGAAACATGAAGGGAGGGGACAGGAGTGAGGTGATCATCTTAGAGAGCCGAAGAAAGGGGGGGACGGCCTAAAAGAAAAGGGGGCGGGGGGAGGAGGATCGTGGAACGACATGGGGGAAGAAGGTGCAAAAGCAGGGGGGAGTACCGTTGAGAGGAGGGAGAGAAAACTGGTTTCTCCCAAGACTAAATGAATCATTAGTCAGTGCATGGGGGGGGGAGGAAAAACGGACGTTAAGAACTTACACGAGGCTGACGCGTCAGCAAGTCATGAAAACTCAGTCCTGACCGGGAGGACGGTATCGGAAACAGGGTGAGGGGGGGTCACGGACGGCTAGGGAGAGACTGGGAATGGGGGGGGAGGGACGGGGGGGCAAAAAAAGAGTCAGGATATGGAAGGTCGAACAAAGCCACTCAGGTGTAGCCACCTCTTCTGAGGGGTTCAGGGGGGGAAAGCTGATCTCTGTGCCAGGGAATCGGCCGCGTAGGGAGGGAGAACGGGAGAAAATGGATCTCCAAAATACGGAATAACCTCATTCTCGCTAGGAAAATTGATACCTGATGGAAAAAAACACGGTGTGGAGAATCAAAGGAACGACATGACGGGGCGTATTCATCTTCGGGGGGGAGGAGGGGTGGTGTCGATGCACTTGGTGTCAGCTTAGGCCCAAATTCAAAAGATCTGAAACCGGGCTGGGGGAAAACAGGATTCTAATATAGCGGACAATTTTCATGAAGAAGGATGGGTGGGTGACTCTTGCAGGCGGCAGTTAGAAAACGGAAAAAGGGCGTTCTAGGGTCATTGGCGCGAGATTAATTTGAGCTCTAAGAGGAATAAAAAACAGGCGGAGTCTGAAAAATTCAGGTCTGCTAAGAGAGATGGTCCAGCGTTGGGGGGAAGCGATCTTAAACCATCGGAGGGGGGGTGAGTCGACGGCAAAAGAAAAAGGGAATTATGTTTGGAGATACTTGTTGGGTGAGGGGGTTAAAAAAAAAAGGGGTTGTATGTCGCAAAATGCGCTAAACTCAAAAAAAGGGAGGGAAAAGATAAGAGATTTTAAAAATCAACCCCGGTAGAAACTCAAATCGGAAGTCATTTGGAGGGAAAAGCGTCCCGGCTTGCTGGAAACAAAAAAGGGGGAGGATGCGCTCCCCCTGGGGGAAAGACCATATTGTGGGGGGGGGAGGGGGCTACTTTATTCCTAGGTGTTCGGAGCCCAGAAGAACACTTAGAAGAAAAGGGGAGAGACAAAATAGTAACCAGAAGGGGGGGAACGATGCTAGTCGAAAGGATTGGTCCGCTGAAATCAGGAAACTGGGAATGGAATACCGGGGAGGCATGGCACGATGAAAAACATGGACCGCGAAAGCTCAATCCAGAAGAGCTGAAAAAAAGTCCTTTTTTAACAAGGTTGCAAAGGAGACACGGATAAGGGGGGAAGGGACTCAATTATATACGGAATGCGGGGCGGCACTATCCCGGTGGAGAGTCAAGTAAAAGAGAATAGAAGGCTAATTAGAGTCCGGAAGAAATCTCTGACTGGAAAATACTCCGCGGGGGGGGAAGAGAGAATATCCCTCAGACCGAATAGTGAAATGAAAGGTGACGATGGGGAGTTATCACTGGGAACAGACGTCGCCCAAAAGGGAAAATAAAAAGTCATAATAATGGCCAGGGGGCACGTGAGGGGAGGTACGTAAAATTAAATTTCATACGGGTAAGAGGAGGGGAATTTTCCCTTTTAGGTAGAAAGAGAAAACACGCAGAGAAAGATTTCGCGTAAAAGAAAAAGGAAGCCCGCAGAGAAGAGAGAAAAAGGAGAAGAGACTGCATAAGACGCGGCAAAAAAAAGAAGAGGGAGGAACAGGGCCGAGAAGGCCCCGGAACCAGTAAAAAGAATTCCTAAGAGACAAAATCCCTCCAATAGGGTAACAATTTCATAAAAAAACCAGCCCATCTGTATTCTGTGGTATGGACTCAACCGAAGTGCAGGCCTATAATGGCGGCAGGGCTCCGATTAACCATCCATCGCCTAAAAAGTGACTCCACATGATATCTCGGGGAAAAAATATCAGGTTAAAAGGGTTCCAAAAAAATGGAGAAAAAATGCCCTTTATTCGGGAAGGGGGGTGAAAAAAAACAACCATTTCTCCAGAGAAACAAGTCACACATAGCATCGATTTCACGACGAAAAAGCAATCCTTGCCGTCAGATGGAGGAAGAAAGAAAGAAAAATCGCAGTAGAGAAAAAAGGCCTTCGTATGAAAAATCGGGAAGAAAAACCTTAAGGAGGTCAGAAAATTGAAAAAGAGTCAGAGGTCGCCGAAACGTACCTTGGGGGGGAAGAGAAGGATACTGGAGACGAGAGTGAAGACAGGGGGTCAGGGAAAGAAGATTTGAGGGGGAGGGAACCCCGAAACTCTTTTGAAAGCTCGCACGATCATTGATGCCCCAGAAAGAGAGGGGGTAGGGTCCAATAGTAACTTATGTTTGGGGGGAAGTATCAGAAAGGGCAGACCGGGAGGGGAAGGAAAGGATCTCAGGGGTCTGGACGAAGCGCCGAAAATGCTAGGGGGGACCATTTGACAAGTAGTGAGGGTTGTGGCGCGAAACATCAAAAGAAAAAATGGACCAACGTGCTCGGTACATAGGAGAATTGTTTCTCTAGGTTCAGAAAAGGTCGCATCCGAACGACGACACGCCGGGACTTTAAACCCATAGTCAACAAGTCTCAAAAATTGGGACTCAGATGGTATAGGAGACCTAGACCATGGAGAAGAAATGTTTCCTAAAGAAAAACCAAGAGGGCTGTCTTTGGAAAACCTAAAGGCACTAGGTCTTTTAGAGAAAGGACGCGAAGACGAAGAGGTATACCAAAAGCCTTCTAATTCCGCCTGAGTGGAGGCGAGAAGAGCCAAAGGATGAAGATGTATGGGGAAAAAAAGCTCCTACTGACTGAGGAGAAAAGGGTCGATAGTCAAAGATGCAGGGAGCGGGATAGCAAAAAGAGGTAAGAGCAACTCTTTTTGACTAGAGGAAAATCTCATTCCTGTTGGGTTTAGATGGTGCCTGCCTAGCCAAAGCTGGGGGTTTCAACAGGGGATCTAAGAGAGGGACAAAAACATCAAAGGGGAAAATAGTTTATTCCAGGATCAAGGCCTATTCTAGAAGGACTGAGGCGCTTATACTCGCGGCCAAATTGGAGGTGAAAACGGGCGGGGTGGTGGTGTCGGGGCCCAGGGAAGAAAAAAAAAGAAATTCCATGGTTAGAAATTTTTACCGAGCGTTCCTTTGGGGATACCTGGAGGATCCTCCGCCTTGATCGCGAAAGCATTTCGCTATAGGGAATGATCGGGAAAACGGTCTATCATAGAAAGGCACAGGTCAGTCAGCGCCTGGCGGTCGAGAATGTAAAAAAACGAGCTGGAGAACTGGACATTTTAGGAGAGGCGGCAGGGGAGGGGGGTCTCATCTTGGGAATACAAAAGACAACATTAGCTGGAGCATATTCGACTGAAACACCACTCGGGTAAGAAAAAGTCTAAAGGATGAAAATATGAAGGAAGCCTGGGGAAGAAAACGGACAAAAAGTTTTATCTTATCGTGGAGAGGACAGAGGAGAGGTGGACCGGGGGGAGGGGGGACGGCGCCAGCGGGTTGTGGACTCAGTTTGTTCCAACGACGGTGAGGTTCGGATTCTGAAAAGAGATGAGGAAGGGTTGGGTCGTTTTTTGAGGCTTCTCAAATGGTGGGGGTCCGGCTCTACCGGGAAGGTGGGAGTGGTGACCCGGCTCAATGGGGAGAACTGGAGAGACTCAGTATCAAGGAGGGAAGGCAAAGCTATTCTGGGAGGGGATTGGGAAATTTCTGGAAAAAGAGCTCAGAAAATCGGGAGGGTCTCAAAACGGGAAAGCCGACAGGGCGCTGGTGGGGGTTAGTCGTTGCGCGTGGAAGGGATGGAAAGGTCCCTTTTTCTTCTCTGGAGGAGCGTCGCCGGGGACGCGAAGAGGGTGGCTCGGCCTTCGCGCGGTGAAAAATAGGGCATTGGGACGGGAAGGGGAAAAGGCTCAGAGAGTGGGGGGGAGGGAGGATGTTTCCTCAGACGCGAAGTCACAGCTTACGATGCTGAAGGGGGCGGGGGAAGAAGGGGGGGGGGTCTGAACCGAAACGTGGGGAAATAGTTGACAGGCGCGGAATCCAGGAATCACCTCGGAGGTTGAAGGGGGAAGGGGGAGGAACTTCTTATTTTTCATGGGGGGTCGGAAAGTCGTTCCGGAGGAGAAGCCTGAGGGAACGCCCGTCTATTAGGCATGAAACTACGTGGGACAGGGGGAAACTAGCCCCACGACGTTCACATTTCCTCTAGTTTCAGTCAGCAGGCCTCTGAGGGAGGTCATAAAAGGGAGGGGATTACTCCAAAGATGGAACCGAAATTCAGAATATTGAAGCGCTCTCCGTATACAGCTTAAAAAAGAGTTTGAGCATGAAAAATGGAAAAAGAAGGAGGCTTAAGAAACACTTGGGGAAAATGGCAGGGTGGGGGAGGTCAAAAGGAAAAAGCAATCCTGACTTGAGAGGTGCGATTACCAAAGACAAATGTTAACCGTGATTGTCAACGGGGACGATAGAAAGAGGGCTAGTGAGGAAATCAGGTCCCTGAAGGTTATAGGTCAAGATAGGTGCGCAGGATGAACTTCCCTCAGTAATTTCTGTGGAACTGAATTCACCTACGAAAGTTTCCTGTCTCACTCTACCAGCCCCCCCATCTCGGGAAAGGCCTGGACGTCTTGTGGAAGTCGCTCTTGCTTGTGGGTGGGGGGGATCTTTTGTGGGAAAACATCGGCATCTGAAAAAAAGATAGCGGAATAACAATGTTCAAGCTGAGGGGGGGGGGGGGGTGTGATCTCTTCTGAAATAATTATTTTTAAAAAGAGAAATACAAGCCCAAAGGAGGGGATGGGAAAAAAGCATAGATAGTGTTGCGATAGCTCCCAGGGGGTAGTCCTCAGCCCTCGGAGGGACCTCCTGAGGCTGGCGGGAATAATCTTTTTTTTCCTCTTTCTCTCCGCGTGTTCAATACGTCGGACTACTCCTTTTATGCATACCTATGGGTGTTGGGGATAGCAACCTTCCTAATGGGTGACGTTCATCGAGGAAAGGAAAAAAAAACTGCTGAAGGGAGAATTGACGGCAAGAGAAAACGCCGGAAAGACACAACACAAGCCTTGGGTATTTGCGGGCTCGTGACTAAGGAAGAGATGAGCATCATTGTGAAATCCGAAACCTGATTCGAAGAGGAAGGGCATCGGGCCGTAATGAACAACAGAGGCCATAAACAAATGAGATAGGCTTGCAAGAAGGGGTGACCAGGGGGGCCCAGTGCGAAAACATCTTTTAACCTGTCATAAAAGTAGAGAGTAGAGTTTAGGAAGGACATTTGGTAAGAGAAGTCGAAAGAGGAAAAGCTTATGGAAAAAGAAGTCCCAGAGGAGACGGAAAATGTGAAAATACGAAGAGGGGGGGCGGAAGCTAAACGATCATAAATTATAGTTGAAGGAGGGCGTATTTCAGGGAGCAAATCAGAGGCAAAGCAGAAAAAAAGGGGAATAAATCCTATGATTAAAAATAGTCCCTTTAGGAAAAGGCAGGAAGTGTCGATTAATTGAGAGTTACTCAGGGAAACGGTGGAACGAGAGCAACTAAAAAAAAAGAAATCGCGTAGTTCGAGTTATGACGACAGGGAATATCTTAGACACTTGAGAAAAAAAAGGAAAAGAAAAAGGATGAGACCAAAGCTTATCAATCAAGAGGAGAGGGAAACTGATCTGAGCCGACCTCTATAAAGAAAAATGCAAGGGAACGCGAAAAAAAACAGCCGCTTAAAGTTGAAAAAAACACCCATCGCCAATGAGTTAGAGGGGGGCTTGGAAAAAGAAAACGAGTGTAAAAAAAAAAGGGGGCCCTATCCTTATCACCAATCCCGGAGAACATCGCATAAATGCGAGCCTTCGTATACTCTAACTAACAGGATGGAAACTCGAAAAAAAATGGAGACAAAATATGAAAAGGAAAACAAAAACCATTGCAAGACAAAGAAACGTCCCCACCATCAGGGTAGTAAGATGAGGAAGTCAGAAAAACAAGGTACGGAAGGGGGGGCCACGAGATGGCGAAAAGCCAGACAGGTCAAACCTTACGGATGCAAGAGTCCAGGAGAACCCATGTATCTGGGGACATGTCGAGAAGGGGGTGCATTAGGGGGCAGCGCGACGGTCGAAAGCCCGGTGGGGGCGAGTGCCGGGATCATGTTCGTCAATCCAAAAAAATGTGGGTGGAAAATAGTCCCAGGATGAAACCCAGGATAGTGGAGGGGAAGGGGGGCCCGATTACATTAGAAAACTATCTGTGTAGGGGGAACTCCAGCAAAGGAAGAGCGAGGAGTTATCTAGAGAATAATTAAAGTCAAAGATTCAAAGGGGGGCTCAGGGGGGGTACTCCTAATGAAAGAAGGCGAGGAGAGGCTGTACTGGACCATTGGGAGTTGTTTGGCGGACAGACAGAGCAAAAAGGGAAAAGCCTCATTTTCAAAAGTCGGAAGTTTCTAGAGAGGAGCCCGATATTATCTACGACGACTGCAGGGATTTAGGAATAAGAGGTAAAAAAAACAGTACTCTTTATGTTTGGAGAGAATGTAGAGAAGGAAAGAGATCCATGGAAAGGAATTTGCAGAAATTCAAAAAACCCGACGCGAGACGGGACAAATGTTCGGCACCGTAGAACTGACTAACTATTTCGGGGAGCAAGGAGGGAACGGACTCTTATAGAGGCACTCCTGAGTCCGTCTTCTCCACTCGGGATGGCGGAAACAAAAAAAAAAAGGAAGGGGGAGGGGGGGGGGGAGGTGTATATATTAAGGAAGCGAGAGACAAAAATGGGGGTCTTTCTATCTCGATGGTAATCGAAGTCCAGTACTTCCGACTGTGGTTAAGAAAAAGGGTGAAAGAGAGGGAAGGACGGGGTGGAGGGAATGACCGGTAAGAATTTTGCTCTGGTTAAGACAGAAGTACTTAGTAAACAGACAGGGAGGGGTACCTGTTATGAAAGTCCGGGAGAGGTAGGGGAGTCGACCATATTAGGAGAAGCTCGAAAGGGTGGGCTACTTTTTGAAACAGGCATTCGGTGGTGAGGAGTGGGGGTCCGCCTAAAAGCCAAAATAAAGGGCATTGTGTGTTAAGGTGAGCCTTAATTAGTGAAAAAAGGATAAAAAAGAAAGTGCCACGGAGATTATCGTAAAAGGGCGATAAGGAACCTACCACAGCATAGAGACAGGTTATTGAGTCTACCAGGATTTTTAGACCGGGTGGGGGGGGCGGGGGAGAAGGCGGAACGGTTTTCATAAATAGGCAAACCTTTATTCGCTGAAAAAAACTAGCATTCACGCGAACAAGAAGATTGGGAATAGAGATGAAAAAAAGTTTCAGAGAGGAAAACCATAAAAAGATCAACTGGGTCTGGGGGGATAGACGTATAGGGTTCGGTATGAGTCTGGTCCGCAAGTGCTCTCTGAGAGATGTGTTTTTCAGAATCACTTGTTCTTACGGGAAAGTGTATCTTAGAGGGAGGGGTGGACCTGAGGGAGATGTTTTGACCCAGGGGAGTTTCAGAAAAGGGGTGGTGTGGATGCTAGGACTTTTTTGAGCCACCGGAAGCTTTACGCAACTGTGAGCGAACGGGAGCCACAAGTGGGGGGGTGAAGCAGGGGAAGGGAGAGGGGTCTTTATGTCTGAGTTATTAATAAAAAGGGTGAAAAGCAGGGGGCCGGAAAAGGGGTGGAATTTAGAAGGAACGGGGGACTGGGGGGGTTTGGCTGGAGGGAGGTGCGCGTTCGGCGTTTGGGGAGGTTCTGGGGAAGAGGGCTCGCGAAGAGCTCCTGGGGCAAACGAAGAGGGGACTGGAAAGGGGGGGAGAATAGAGGCGCGGGAACTTGGATATACCGTGAGTCTAGATGTTGGACGCAAAATCCGCTCGGGGGGGGGAGCATTGGTGCTTTCTGGGTATTAAAAGGGAGCATACGCGGAAACGGAACCTTCATCGACCTCTCAGTGTTAAGACGAAAATTAAAATGTACGGGAAAATATTCGGGAGGTCGGGGAAAAAAATTACTTCGTCGGACCGGTTCCACGGGGGCAAAAAACCGAGCGAGAAGGGGGAGAAGAACCGAAGATCCTAGACGGCGCTCTCTTGCAATAATCCCCCAAGCGGGAGGAACATGGACGCTAAACTCAGAAAAAGAAGTCAGCCTGCGGAAGAGGGCGCGGCTCCTGAGAGCAACGGGCTCGGCAACGAGGATCGAATAAGGATGCAGCTTCACAACGTGCGGCGAAAATGTAAGGAAACCGACGTGTGGGAAACTCTTCAGGGCGGGAGGTGGTCTTAGTTTAAGTTGGGCAATGTGTCCGGAGGAAAGTGAATGGCGGCGGCTAAAAGAAACAGGAGAGGGAGCATTAAGGCTGGGGGTCGAGCTTCAGGGGACAAGGAGGGGTAGGCTTCTTTCTCGCAAAATGTTGTCAAGAAGGTTGTAAATGGGAGAGCAGGTCACATTGGAGGGACTAACATCCACAGAAGTATTTACCTCCCGAGGAGGCGCCTTCAGGTCCCGTGTAAGAAAAACCAATCAGGGTCAATCGACAATTTTGTCGACGCATGAAAAAGGGGGTAGATTCCACAGGGTGGGGAGGCCAG
>Ga0179593_1523213_pt1 | contig 19583 bp, 29 predicted proteins | sample CZODoug2_1_08_16_FD_185931 | JGI IMG/M metagenome (GOLD analysis project Ga0179593, IMG submission 185931) | Vadose zone soil fungal communities from Angelo Coast Range Reserve, California, USA - CZODoug2_1_08_16fungal (PacBio error correction) | ecosystem: Environmental > Terrestrial > Soil >...
TATGCGGTTTGGAGGTACGCGAGGCCCTGGGTAGTGCATAGATTGCGCATGTTGGTTGAACTCAGGAGACGTGCCGCACAGGGGGAGTTCCATGTTGTTGGGACAGTGAAGAAGGAGTCCACCTCTTCTTGACATTGCGCCTCCGGGCCTGCCGGGCAGCACCCAACCGGAACGCCTAATGATTTCTAAGGGGGAGATCGAAGCGGGGCCCAGTCCTCCCAAAAGGATTCGCCATAACGTGCGTATTAAATCGGATGCGATAAAGATATTGCGTTGGTTATTGACCCTTGTGGACGAGAAAAAAGACGCCAAACTGTTTGATTCCTGTAACCGCACGGCCTGGTGGTGGAAGGCTGGCTTTGTCTGACGTGGTCTTGGAAAACTCACGGGGTCAAGGGGAAGCCAATGGGACAATTACGGGGAGGCCCGGCTCCTTTTAATGAACTTGGCCAAATGAACAACTTAGTAACTATTATTTCCAATGGGGGGCGGCTTGGGTGCATATGGGGAGCTCAATACTCAGGAAGTGAAAGCCTTGTGGGAGAAACAAACCCCCAGTGGTTTGTTGGAAAGAACTCAATTAGCTGAACTTCCTTTTCCAGTAAGGAGTGGCCCAATAGGGGAGCGAGACAGCTGAGGGGGAAGAAACACGCTTGGCAAAGTTTTGGTTCAAAAGGGAGGGGTGGAAAAGTTTTGAACGTTATTGGTGGCGTGCGATCTATCAATGTACTTTACATTAGTTAAGAAAACACCAAAGTCGTTCTGGCTTGAAGGGGCAGGAGAGAAAGAAAGGGAAAAAGAAGAAGGGAGTTTCCCGTCCCGCACACGGTTTGAATAAAAAGTATGACCCCACCTTCTACCCTCACAAAAGGGGACGGAGGAAGAAGAGTATTTATTTGACTCCGGGTACACATAGGCCATTTGCTCACAGAAGTAAAGACCTTATGTACTAAGAGAAGGGGGGGGGAAAGGGAGGCCGTCCGGCGCTGCCCCCAAGATTCGCTTGTAAACTAGAGACATAGTGCAGAAGAAAAAGGATGGGTTGGGAGATCAGGACTGAGTGACTTCTCAGGCTGCGAGGGATTGTTCAGGGGTATTCCATAATTTACATGGGGCAATTAACCTTTCCCCAGAGACGCCGATGGAATCTTATTTGCTTCCCAGGGCCAAAGGGGAGAAAAAGAAAGGGCTTCCTTTATAAAGCTCACATGGCGCGGGAAACGCTTCGTAGCAGAACCCCCCCTCCAACAACCATACATGGGGGAAAAGAAGGGGAAGTCTACCAAACTCGGGGCGAGTCCACAGGTCGTCTACTAATGACAATTAAGAGAGACAAATGGAGAACCGACTTCCCCTTGGTCCAGCCTACTGAGAAAGTTGGTAGGAAAAAGTACTCTCCATCTAAAATTTTTGCCTCTCCGAAGATGGCAATGGACTACAGAAAGAAGCGGGGGTGTCGAATTTAGCGTAGCTACTGTGAACTAATTTGCAGACTTTGGTTAAAAAGAAGGAGAGGCTAAACGTCATTGGAGTGTGATAGCATTTACTCCTACTGGAGCTAAAAGCGCAAAGGGGGAAAAAAAGAAAACCTGACAACTTCCCTGGGCTCTCCTTCCGGCAAACGCGGCGATCGCAGAACGTCGAATATCATGGTCTTTTCAGCCCGGCAGTGTAGGAAGTAAGGATCGTCCCCAGGAGCATACAAAGAGAATAGATTCCATTGCGTGGAACCCTAAAGTCGGAAAAGAAGCCGTCCCCCGTCGTTTTCTGGCGGTGACTTAGCATATTGAAAAGGGGTGGAAAAGAAAAGCTTGCCAAAATCTTCTTTGTCGGAAGGAGAACGATCGGGAGACTAAATGGGCGCGAATGCCTCAGAAGTCTGCCCCTTCAGGATAGCATAGCTAAGAAGAACTCCCTCCCTCAGACTGCTGGCGGTAACGGAGCCCATTGCTGAAAAAAAAACCCAGTTTCCTTCCTCCCACTACCATGCAGAAGGATACTTGGGGCTGAAAGAGAGAAAAAAAAACACGCAAGAGGATGGAGGCCAGAGAAGATCAGTATCCCCAAGAAGGCGGCATTAGCAGTACAGACGGAACTTGGCTCAAAAATGTAATCCGCACCAAGCAGAGAGAGAAAAGGCTAGTAGCAGAGTTCACCTATCCACCATAGGCAGCTTCGTTATAAGAAGGCGGAGTACGGAGTCGCTAAAATCTTGGTCAATGTCTTAAAAAAAGGGGGAGCCTGGAAGAAGAAAGAGGGTTTCAACAGTCCTTAGGGGTACACGTGCGAAATCAGGGTACCAGGCAGGGACGGGTAGAAGAAGGGTGACCGGTTTTGCGGAATTACTTCCAGCCCGTTTCTTGGGTGGGGCATCAGTACAAGAAAGCGCCGTACGAATGCCCTTCCGCTGACAACTTCCACCACGTAAACCAATAAAAAAGGAAGTCGGAAAGAGTTCGTAAGATATGGAACGTGGAGAATAGTTTGTTCGAGTAAATTTTTTGGTCCGTCTTTAGTAACAGGAGAACCACTGCATGGAGGGACTGCAAGTTAGGTCGGGGGAGAAAGAGAAGTCGCTAGCGTATTATCAAGTCACGCTGATTAAAGCAGCTTAACTGAAACCTCCCCCATCGGACGAGGGTTAGGAAAAAAAAGAGTGTCTTCTATGCTGGGGAGAATAAAACGGGGGGGAGGGGGGGGCCTCGTCAGAACAAGGTAGCAGCATCCTGGTCCGAAATTCGGAGCGGCCCTTTTTTCTTCTTTCAAATGGTCCTCAACCATGGTTCTCTTACCTTAAAAAAAGTTATTATCCTCGGGCTCTTTTTGCGCGGGTGGCACTACTCTGTTGGTGTTCCCTTATTATTATGCTCTTTTGAGCTTGTTAGCTATATTTTTTGGTTCTGTGCAAAAGTTGTTCGACCCTATCATACCAGGGCCTCTCTGGAACCACAAGTTGGCGCTTCGGGAAATCCTCTACTCCGCGCTAACTTTAAACTCGGTGGTCGGGAGGAATGGTTGGGGGCAAAATCTTCTACCAACAGTAAAGTACGATGTAGTTGTATTGAGGGAAAAAACACAGTTGACCCCTGGCAACCAGGGGTCAAAAGACCAGCGTCGATTGGCCAAGGGACATCCTACATCGCAGTTCAACGGTAAACCCCGCATCGAAAAAAAGAGGGGAAGGGGTTCTTCAAGAGATCAAAACTGTCAAGAAGGAGAAACAGTGTGGTTCACTCATCTCCACGCATGAAAGGCAGAGGTGGATGGAAAGAAAAGGGGAGGGAGGGTCTGTTCTCTGAGAAAGGGGTCCATGGGGGGGACAGGCCTAACAGGAAGAGGATGCTTAGAAAAAAGGGGGAGGGGACATTAAGTGTGAATAATTAACTAATTCATAACGGAGGCGGCCACCCTGGGGCAAAATAGGGGGCTCCCCAGAGACGGAACTTCGAAGCAACGTACTTTGTGGGGGGAGATGAAGAAACTAAGGGGAAAAAAAATCCCAAAACCAAGCACAACTCAACCAAAACTCTCGCCGGAGCAAATAAATATCATCGAGAAAAAAAGCAAGAGAGGGGGCTTAAAAAAAAAGGATGAACAGAGAGAACCAACTGGGAACCTTCCTTAATGCTGAAAGGACGTTCAAAGACGCCAGGGAACGAAAAACACCCTTGGGATAATGAAAAGGGAAAACGAGAAATTCAAAAAGCAGAATACAGGGGGGGCGCTCCAAAAACTAAAAATCCTAAAGGCGTGCAAACCCAATAAAAATGCCCCAAAAGGAGGCTGGGGGCGTCATTTTCCTCCTAAAATGAGAGGGAACTTCCAAAGTCAGTTACAGTGCAAGGCTCCTCTAACCAGGAGGATAGTTGAGAAACAAGATAACAACGAAGCAAAACCAAACAGCGAGATGGTTATTAAATAATTCAAAGCCTGGGGGGGGTAAAGTCTTTGCAAGAAGAAAAAGGGGGAAAGACAAGCCAAAAACCAAACATTCTGCGCATCCAGAAGATACCAAGGTATTGTGAAATAACGAGAGAGTTGGAGGAACGTGGGAAAATCTCTTTTCCGAATACAAAACTGGACAGGAGGGAGGGAGGCGGGTGGGTGGGTGTTGTTCGATGCAACCACTGCGCAATGGCGACGGAAGAGGCGATGGCTGTCCAAAAGTGAAACAAAGTGGGGTAACTCCAGAAAAAGAGGGAGGAAGGGAAAAAAAAGAGCAAGCTCAGTCACTTGCACGGGTAAAAGAGTACACAGATGCGAAAAACAAGCGAGGAGATCGATACGTATGATGAACAAGCTATACTAAAGAGGCAGGGAAAGCGGGGAGACTCGCAGAACCTGGTTCAATAAGGGGGAGTCCAGTGTGGGGAACTCACGAGAGACGTCGGCACCGGAGAGAAAAGGGGGTACACTTTTAAGGAATTGGGGACAGACTTCAAGGAAGGGAGTGGAGGGAAGGGAAGAAAAGAACACCTAACAACGCATCAGGAAAGGACGACCCGGTAAAAGAGCAAGCGATTTCCAAATTCCCTGCTAGGCAAAGAGGGGGAGGAGAGGAGGGGGAGAGGAGAGAGAATGGGGGAGGGGGAGGGGTAAGGTACCGGTTGGACCTTAACCGCTCCAAAACGTCTTTTCAGTGTCCTCCTGAGAAAGGGGGGGGGAAGAGTCAGGGGGGGTTAAAATTTGAAGCATCTCCAACTGGTTCCGGAGCCGTTCACGAGTAGAATGCGGAACGAGCTTCCATGAGGGAAAAAGACAAGGGAGAGAGAAAAAAAAAAAAGCAATTCCAACTTAACAGGACAAGATGGGGGGACTATTGGGGTTGCAAAAGACGTGGATGTGATGGCGAGGCACTACTGGGGGTGAGGAGTCCTGGTGGTTGAAGGACGGGAAAGAATCCCAGGGGTTTTAACAAGAAAGGTCATGGATATTAGCAAAGGCGTTTTAGTGAGAAAAAGAGAGGGCGACAGAAAAAACAGACGATAAGTTTGTTTCCGAAAACTCGGCTTGGTGAAGGGTGGGCCGGGCATGATATTGGATTGCAGAAGCTTTGTAGCGGTGTGATGGGTTAGGGGGGGGCGAGATGCCGTGGGGAAAGTAAAAGGGGAGGTTCTGAAGATAACCCCATTCGTAGGTCATTAAGTCCTGGGGGGTTCCCTTCTTCAAAAAGTTGAGGAAAAGGAAAAAAGGGAAAGTGTGGGGAGGCTGCCTAAGTTAAGGGACTGGGGAGTATGTAACGGAACCTATAATGCTGCCCACGTTACCACAACCAGAGGATGTTAATGTGGTTGGCCCTAGTCGGGGCCACCCATGCCGGGCTCAGATGAAAACATGCACAGCTTGTCCATAAAAAAGAGCAAAGGGGGGGAGTCGGCATTTTCCCTATTCGGGAACATGTGCACACAAGGTTTCTACTAGGATAAAGAGGAGGAGAGAGAAGGGACGAAGGAGGGGTTTTGTACGAGGGTCTGACGTAGAGGAACGATGGTGTTGGGACGGCAAAGGGAAGAGGAATCGAGTCTCACTGTTCAATAGTTCAACGTGGACAGGCCCGAATTCTAAGAATTAAGAGGGGACTAAGTTGGTCAAAGGCCGCCTGGCCACAGTTAAACAAAATCTTGTCGTTGCGTATTTATAGATCTGTCCGTCCCACCGACTGTCTCTAGGGGGGGTCGTAAGGGAAAAGAGGAGGAAAACTCCCAACTACGACAAGCAAACACAGCATCATTTCCTCGTGAAAGTACCCCCTCGTCGCTTGACACAATTTCCAGGAAGAGAAGGAAAAGTTGAACAAAAGACTCCCAGGGGTTTGGAGAAAATTCAGAATACCTGGCTCCGGGGAAGCGAAGCAGACCTTTTAAAGGAACGCCATTCGCTAAACACAAGACAAACTGTTTCGCTATCGACCGGAAAATCGCAATCGTCCTCAAAGAGAGAAAAGGCGGTGGGGAGGGGGAGAGGGTAAGGGGCGTCTCTCGAATCAGGCGAGGGGAAATCCGACTTGAATCTATTGAAGATAAACAGAATTAATTGACGGTATAATGGACTTATCAGGGTTCTCTGGGGGGATCGCGAAAAAGGGAAAAAAAGATCTGGGAAGTCCCGAAACCGAGACTGTAAAAAAAACCGTAATGGACCTTCAGGGAGCAGAAGTTGTTTCAAGGGGGTGGACGAGGTAATGTTAAAGAAGTTAGTCTCTTAGAGGGGAGAATAAAGAAAAACTCCCCTTCAATGGGGAATGTATTGCCGGCACCGAAGTTTCAGGCGCCCACGAAAAATAGGGGCGAACCAAGTAATTCTAAACGGTGTCGTCCCCACTACATGGGTACCGAGAAGGGGGAGAGGTACTCTGACCAGGCGAAATGCCCGTGGTGCTTCGTCAGTTTCTCGGGGGAAAAACGACTCACATGGCCTCTAAAAGCAAGAAGCTACTCCACTGTGGATTCTGTCTCTCATGCTTTCACCCCTCCTTCCGGAGGGGCTGACGTCCTGTATTGGTTCGATTTTCTTCTCGACCATTTAGTAAGGATCCGCTTAATCCTTGCGCGCCGTCCCGGAGGAGACTTGGGAGACTGAGAAATCTATCATCACCCCCGGCTTCTCGAAAAGAGAGCGATCCCCCACCCAGCGCTGCTTTATCAGGGAACGTAAAAGGGGCAGAGTCAGAAAAGAGAGCAGCCCCCCAACCACGGGCGAGGCCGCGGCTTGCGAAGAAAGACCTCCACTCAGATCCCTCAGTTGAACTTAGATAAAAACTGTAACTGGGGCGAGAAAAAACTGGGTAGAAAAAAACGCAACAACTCTACCGTGTCGCCATTTAGAATGACTGCAGGAGGTGGGGAAACGTGCTTGGGAAATATGGTATAAATCGGGTTCACCTGTGAGGGTAGGGGTCTTTAGATGCGTGCAAATGGGTGCATGGACGATGGGCTTGGCAACGTTTGATTTGGGGTTAGCGAGGAAAATAAGCGCCTAGACATTCTCCACCTTCCTGCGTCCCACCAGTAAAAACACGCCTTAACGAGGAGAGGAGCAAAAGGGAGGGAGGGGGGCATATTAAACTCTGGAAGGGGGATTTTTAAGGGTTCAGGCTATATTTCTTGGGAATTATGGGTAAACAAAGAAAAGAGGATAAGGGGGAAAGGAGAGCAGAGAAGTAATGCGGTGCAAAGCGGGAAGAGAGCTAGAAAAAGGATGAGGGCCCAAATCAGATGCTCAGCGGAGCTCGGGGAAAAAAAAAAAGAGAGGTGCGACAAGGGGGGAGGAAGAGGATGGCAAAACAGGAAGTTTTGCTGTGGAGAAAGGGTGGAGAGGACCAGAAGGGCCCGGACGGAGGCCAAGAACTTTTCTAGTGGCGGCTGAACTTGTTAAGAGAATGTCATTAGTAAGCAGAGGGGGGAAAATCAGGGGGAAGAAGGAAGTTCTAATGGTAAATAGTACATATTCAGGGGGGAGGTGTTGAGGGGGGGGAGAGAGTCACTTACGCCCGGAGAGTCAAGGGGGGACGAAAGAAGACGACGCCAAGAAGTGGTGTATCCGGGGGACTGCAGTAAAGGGAGCCAGGCTAGTCTTGGAAAAAATTTTTTGGAGGGGTGCCCAAGTGGAACAAGGGGGATGGGATCCATTGGAAGGGGGAAAAGAAATAAAAGAAAGTCACCGCAGACGCTGCCAAAAAGCATGAAAGGGGGTGAGGGAGAAAGAGGGAAGAAGGTACAAAGAAGGTCTGGTTTCAATTCGAGGTAGAAGGAAGAGAGAAAAAAAAGGGGAATAAGGGGTTTCTTAGTTCTTTTCTTATCAATTGCTAGGGGGGGTGGGAACAAGGATGGAGCAATAAGAAGAATACACTTGGAGGAACAAGTGGGGAAGGTAAGGGGGGTTAGACAGAGAATAAAGGGGGGCCTTTGTGAAAATAATTTAAAGAAAAAGGGGTTCTTGTATCAAGAGGGAGGTTTCATGGCGTTCGCGAGATCCACCCATCCCACTAGAATAGAACCTAATTTTAGTACGCTAGAAGTAAGGGGAAAGAAGAACTGAGAGAAAGAAGGAAAGACAGCAACTCTAAAGAGATACGGAAAAAAGAATAATCATAAGCATTGCAAGCGAGTGTCTGACAAAAAGGAAAAGACGGGGGGATCTAGAAATATACTGGGAAACACTCTTAAGGAACATCCAGGAAAGCGGACGTGTGCAAGAGGGAGACGCCATTCAGGTGGAGGAAAAACCCAGGGGGGGGAGATATAAGAGGGCAAAAACCTCCAGCTCTTGAAGAAGAAACGGAAAAAGAGGGGGGAGTCAAAACAAGAATGAACATATTGTAAAGGGTCCTTGGGTGCATTATTGAAAATTGTTGGGGGGGAAAAGGTAATCCGGAAGGACAAAAGGACTCGTATCCAAAATTCTTGGCATGGAAAAAGGGAGAAAGAGAAAAAAAAGAAAAAGTTCTAATCAAAAACAAATAATGCCATAGGACCCACAGCGAGGGGGGGAAAAGGACACCTGAATCAAAAGGTTTGAGAGGGAAAGCGTACACAGGGTTAAAGAAAAGAGGGAGAAAACAAAGGGGGATCGGGAAAATCAAGTTCTTGGTGAAAAGAAGAGGAAAATAGTGAGGAACTGGAATTATCCCGACCTTGCCATGAGCGGGGGGGGGGAAGGGGGTTTGGGGCGGGGCCCAAAAAGACATCACGAAGAAAGTCCGCGGAAAAGCTTCAAGTCCCCAAAACAGTGAAGAGGGGGGGTATCAACCTGAAAGCAGAGAGACTCGGTTGGGGGACCACCCTTCGAAAAGGAACTTCCTTTCAACTCAAAGAGTCATCTCGGAAAAATGGCGGCATCGGGATCCGAAACACGAAAGAGAGGATGAAGGAAGGAGAGGGGGTAGGAAACAATGAGGATCGTGGTCAAGAAGGAAAAGGAGGCACAGAAATTGTGGCAAGAAGACAGGGGCAAGGGAAGAGGAAAAGGAAAAAAGTGTGTTAAAAATATTTGGGATTTAAGAGGGAAGGTGTAAAAAAAAGACGGAGTAGAAATTAAAGCCAGGCGTGTCTGTCCAGGCGCAACCAACAAAAGAAAAACGCAAGAAAAAGGGGAGAAAAAGAAGAGGACCGAGAGCGGGCCAATTCAGAAATCAGAGAAAATGAGGAAAAGCGGGGGACGGTATTAGCTTTATAAAGAAGAAAGAAGGTGGAGGGTTGTAGCCCCCGTGTAGAGGGGGGAGAAAAAGGACAAAGAGAGGGGGATCAGGGGAATCTTCCAACGGAGGTGGGTCTCTGGAGTCGGGGGAGTTGGAGACTGAAAGAGAACTAGTTCGAAGGTCCGTTTCACTGTAAAAAGGGAGTGGGTACGTCCAAAAGAACGGCAGGGGAGGAAGAGAGGAGACGCCCAAAAGAAAAGAAAGACTATATTTCCAGATGGGAGGGAGAAGTGGGTTTCACAAAAGGGAAGGCCTTGGATGAAGACAAATACGTAGAAAGAGGTGGGGAAAGGGGGAGAGGAAAAATATGAGCAAGTCCCCAATTGGGACCCCTTAAGGGCGAGTAAGGATGAAAAAGGCCTTTAAAAGAAGGGAAGGAGTTGCCCATTCAAGACATGCTTTAACCTGCGGAAGGGGGTAACAGATGAGTGAAAGGAAGGGGGATATGGAGCGGTTGTGGACGGGGGGTGATGGGTTAACTTGGGGGGGGAAGAGGGGGTCAAATTCAGGAGGGTAATAACCACACAAGAAGGGGGTTAGGAAGGAGAACGGGGGGCAGAAAGAAAAGGAAAGAAAACACAAATTGATACAAGCTTGAAAACCAACAACGGAAGGGGGAAGGAGGTTGATGGGGGAACGGGACTACAGGCAGGAAATCCTATTACGCATCACAAAATGTTTCGGGAGGGAGAATGACGGGGAAAGGAAAGAGTGACCAAAAATCAAGCAATAAATTTCTTGAAGACGAAGATGCCTTGTGGGGAGACGGGGAGCACACGAGTTCGCTGTAGAGGGATTGAAAAAGATAGAGGGGGGGGAGGGAGGGTGTTGTGTGATCGGGAGTAGAGGGGGAGGGAACGGAAGGAATGCTGAATGGTGGGAAGGGGGGGGGGACCTTTACTGGAAGAAACAATGGTGCAAGTGGGAAAAAGGAGACCTACCCTAGGAACCGAAGGAAGAGGAGGGATAGGGGGATGTCCTAGGGCCACATACAACCTATGACTTGAAGTAGGGGATATGGAATGTGAAGAAAAATTTGAGGGGAAGTCTTCGGGGGGAGAAGTGCACACACAAAAACGCCAAACGAAAACCAAAAGATGGGAAAGGGAGAAGACACTCTAATTGCCCGATATTAAGAAAGAGTTCAGAGGAATGGGAGGACAGGGGGAAGGAGACCGCCAGAAAATGAGGAAAAGGGTTCTAGGAACCGGGCATCTCTCCATTTTGAAGGACTGATCGAAAAAAGAGGGTGGAGACTCTCCAAGTCGAGGAGGAAGAAGACAAACATAGGGACTTCTTTTGGATTCATGTAGCCGAGACGAACATCGAGGAAGCTACTTTTAGCGAGATTCCTGAACAGGAGGAAGGAGGGGAGGCAGGAAAGAAACAGGGGGCAGATTTTACTACGCAGAATGGACAAAAAGAACAGAGAAAGAGCCTTAACAATAAAATACTTCCCAGATGCGCATGGAAAGGGAAAGAAGACCAGGGGAGAAGGTAAGTAGTTTGGACTAGTGGGGAAAGCGGCGATTCATAGAGGCTCAAGGGTTCCGAGGGGGAGAGAATGCCAAGAAGACACCTGGGTTAGACCAAGTCATTACCGGAACCAATGTCAAGCGGGAAGAAAAACCTGCGTGGACATGATTGCCAGAGTAAAAAAGTGAAAACAAGCATGAAAGATAGAAGGGGAGTAAAATGAAACGTCGAGGGGGTTTGGTTGTAGTACGAAAGGGGGGGGAGAGGAAAGAAAGGAAGAAAAAAGGAGGAAAACTAGGATGTCAAGATGATACGCCCCTAGGAGAGAGAAGCTAGGGGAGAAATTGGGGCTTGATAATAGCAAGACAACTGAAGGGAAAATGGAATAAGGGACAGAACATGGGGCTTAGGAGGGGATCCTCCAGAAAAGAGAGAGAAAAAGGGGAAGTCAGATCCCCAAAAAAGGGAAGGGAAAGGGTGGACGCAGGGAAGGGGATCAGGCCCTTTCTAACGCAAAAAAAAGGAAAAACGGATAGCCTACTGAGGGTGAGAGAAGAAGAGGAGAAATCATCATGTCAAGGAGTTATACACGGCTGAGTCGTATTCGCAAACGAAGAGAAAAAAAGGGGGGAAAGGAAAAAGTGAAGAACTTCCTATCCTTATGGAGAGGGTGGGGAGGGGAACTGGTAACTGGGACTAATGACCGCGTCGTGTCGGGAAGGGGACGTGACAATTGGGTTAAAAGGGAAAAGGGCAAATGGGGACATGTTGTGGGGGTGGGGGGAGGGCGGGGGGGGGGGGGGGGGGGAACTCAAGGGAAGAGAAGTGGCCTGATCAAAAGAAGAACACAAAAGAAAGAAGAGGAGGACAGGCAGGAGTGGAAACAAAATCGTGTTGAGGGAGTGAATAGGGGGAGTGGGGAGCTTCGATGTTGGGTTCTTGGACATCCCCCAGGGCTCGCGTGACCTGAAAATGTCAATGAAGGGAGATGGGGGTAGAAGGTAAAAGGGGGATCACCGGAAGGAGTGACGACGCTTCGAGAAGACATAATCTAGGGGTGATTACAGATGCAGGGAGGAAAAAAAAGGGGAGGAAAGGGAGGACGGAGGAAAGAGAAAAAGGGAATGCGCGTGCCCTGAGGAAGGGGAAAAAAGGGTTTAGGGGAAGGGGAAAAAGGGGATCTTACCAGGGTGACAGAAATACTGGGGGGAATCTTTGAACAGGAAGGGGAGAAGTGGGGAAATTAGGTGAGGGGGTGGGGGGCTTGTTATGTGGGAGGGGGGGAGGAGGGGTAACAGGGAAGAGAAAACAGAGAAAAGGAACCAGGGTTGGGGAGGAATAGAGAACAGGATAGGACGTCCTAGGGGGGTCCGGGGGGGGGGAAGGCGTCCAAAAAGAGGAAAATGAATTCGTAAAGGGAGTAAAACGCCAGTCTGCACAGGGGGGTCGGTCAAAGAAGAGGGGATCCATGGACAACCAGAATCGGGAGGCCAAAAAAGAATTCCAACATAGCAGAAGAGATACTTCTTGTCGGGAAGGGACTATAGATATTGGGGAGGGGGAAAAACGGAAGAAAGAAGATCAAAAAAGGGATATTTTGGGGAAGAAAGGCTGAGGGTGAGGTGTCAGTAAAAATGAGTGGGTTGAAAGGCTGTCAAGAAATAACATAAGAAAAGATCTTACCAAGGGGAGGAAAGGGAGGGATATCAGTCCTCCAAAGGGGGAACTAAAATAACGGGTGCCCAGTGGAAAAGAAAGAGAGGGGGGAGGTGAAGGGAGAGAGACAGAACCAATCAAATCCACCGGGAAGGGGGGGTGTGTTAGTCCGAAGTAAAGAGAAGGAAGTACAAGCTTAGAATACGGGACCACAAGAACAACGTCCACTGAAATGGAGAAGAAGGAGGAGAGAAAAAAAAACAGACCAACCTGGGATAGGACTCAGCATGATAAAGAAAGAGGGGTTGAACCCTTACTTCTTAAACTTGGAGAAGAAAGTAAGAAGAGTGTTCCACAACCCCGGGGCCTGAGTTGAGGGAAAAAACGGAAAGACAAGGAAAAGAAGTAGAAAGTGAGGGACTAATCTCGGAAAAGCATCAAAGAAACAACTTCAGGGCAACAAGGCAATTCCCCAAGGGTGAAGGAAGGGAGGGGGGAGGGAATGGGGGAATGAATGTGATTAAGAAAAGGAGAAGAAAAAGTGAAGAAAGGATAATGGAAATAGGGGACACTTCCAGGGCGAGGAGGAATAAGGGGGAAAAAAGACGAAAAACTAACCTAAAGCTAGAGTGAGAGATAGAAGGAAGGGAATGACGGGGGGGGAAATGGACAAGGTAAGCACCGGGGGCACCGAAAAAAAAATAATAGAAACAACAAAAGATTTTTGAGAGGGGAAGCGTTGGAGGGAAAATGAAAATGAAGGTGGGAAGATCTTTACTCAAAAGGTGTTCGCCATTTAAGGTAGGGAGAGGGGACTGTGGGGGGTGGCCAGGAAAAAGAGAGGAAAAGGAGAAGGGAAAAGAGGAGGCCACTTTAAAAGGGAAACAACTATTTGATAGCACCTTAAGGGGACGACGTCTCTAGCTGAGGACACAGGAAAATCACCGTTCACCCGGGACGGAAAAGAGAACGGGGAAAACAGAGGGAGAAAAAAAGAACAAAGGTAGGGGGGGGAAAAGGATACTCGGGAACAGTGGGATGAAGGTCGGGGCGGACAAGGGTACTTGGAAGTTGACAGGGGGTTTTGAAAAAAACGAAGGGGACAAGACTGAGTCAACTTTGAAAAGGGGAAGGCCAAAAATTTAAAAAGGGGGTTGCATGGGAGCATTTCGGGAAGAAGAGGGAGGGGAAGGTGGATAAAGGACGGGGGCGGATGGGACGCCGCACCAAAAAAAATAAAAAAAGGGCGAGAAGGGGAAAGGGGAGACCAAAAAGACCTTTATCGATCCCAATCCTCCAAAACGCAGAAGAGGGAACCAAGAAAATCGGGGAGATCTTGGAAGATAAAAATCCTGGTGGGGGGGGGGGGGTTTCTGATGGTAGGCCCTTTGTTAGAGAGGGGGCAGAGAAAAAAGAAATGTGGGGGAATTGTGGGAAGGGGGGAGAATACCAATCACTTGTGGTGTCGGCTGAGGTGGGGGGGTAAGGGGGGACTGAAGAGGCCTCCTCCTGTGGGGGACTGCCTGGGGGAACCAAGTGGAAACGAGGCAAGGGCGGTTTCCTTGAATATGCCGTTGCGGCAGCAAAGGAATACGCATGGGCACACCGGGTAACAAATCCACATACAAACTAGATGGCCCCATAGGGGAGTCAAGGAGCCCTAGGGGATGAGGTTGTGGTCTATTAAGGAGAAAAAGAGGGAATATATGGGGAAGTTAAGCCGTTTGGGAATATACGGGAGAAGAACCCGTGTAAAAAAAGGTCATGGCGAGGGCTGGAAAAACTTTTAGCAGTAAATGATGGCCACATCAGTTGGAAGAGAAACCTTCTGGGACGGGGAAAAAAACTTGCGACTTTGGGATAAGATGTATTTATGGGAGTGGAACGTGGTGGTTGCTTTGCGATCAAGAAAGTCACTTACCTTCTAGGTCGCAGAAAAAGGAAAAAAAAAAAAAAAAGGTAAAAGGTCCGGTAATTCAACTTGGGGGGGGGTGGAAGGAGCGCAAGTGAAAAGAAAAGGAATTTTGAGTACAAACTGGAAAAAAATCCTTGAGGAATGAAGGGAGGAAAAAATAGAAAACAACAGCAACGGGGAATAAATAAAATCCTCATCTGAAAGGTGAGTTGGAAAAAGCAGACTTGGGCATAGAATTCGGAAAACAGTGTCCAGACAATGCAGGGGGGGTGGGGGGAGCCTGGGATAGAGTCGAAAGAAAAGATTCTCGTGTACTAAAAGGAGTGACATAAAGAAGGGGGAGAAACGAGTAATTGGGCTGCGAAGAAGGGGGTCACGGATGGTGGAGAATAAGGGGGGTTAAAGAGGGGAAAGGGCCAATAACGATAGGAGTAGAGGGTGGGAGCGGGGGGAAAATTGAGGGCTAACAGAAAAGGTCCTCCTTAAGAAAGGTATTGGATAGGGGAACAAAGGAGAGAAGAAAGGAAGGAACGGAGGATTGGATGGGAGCTCCAAGAAAAAGGGCGGTCCGCTCGGGTGGTGAGAAAAAGGAGCACTAGAAGAGACTCCAGAGCGAAAGGGACTCGAAGAGGGGAAAAAAGAGCTCACGCTCTTAAAAATCTTAAAAAGAGAACTCCAAGATAGGCCCGTGGGAAGAACATTAGAACAATCCACCGAGGAAGGAGAAAGGAGAAAACATGGGTTCTCCTGGAATACACAGCTTAACGGGGGGAAGATAAAACCATGGAAAGGATAGGGACGCATAAGGGAAGGGGGGAGGGTCGCTGCGCATCCCTCGGATAAGGGGGGTAGGCTAAAAATAGGAGGGGAGCCAACCCTCATTTACTGAAGGAACAAGAAAAACAAGCAAAGGGGTATAAAGCAGAATTGTGGGGGTGGGTGGGGGAAAATTCAGAAGAATTCCAAACACCTCGCGGAAGACAAAGCGGCGAGAAAGGAAGAAAAGAGGGGGGGGAGATGCAGATTAGGAGAGGGTTTACAAGTGAAGGAATTGTAGTAGGGTGAATTAGAAGGCTGATGAGCTCAGAAAAACCATCACCGGGGAAAAAACGGCCGGTAAGCCTGCACAGGGGAAAAACTACACAGAAAAGCCTCTGTTGCAAACAAGGAACTGGATAACAGAGGGAATTGGAGAAAGAAAAACGGGGGGAAACAATAAGGCTTAGGGGAAAAAGAACTTCCGGGGGGTCTTGGGCTAAGATAATAAAGAGTCAACAGAAGATAAAAAAAAGGAGTATGAGAGAAACTCAAGTGACTAAAGCCGTCGTCGGAAGAGTCGGGGGGTGGCTTTGAAAAAAATGCTGAGAATCTAAAGGAATCTGGAGAAAGTGCCCGAATGTGGGGAGGGAGAGAGTCCAAAAACAAAAGAGGAGTTGAAAAAGGGGTCTATCAAAGTCAAAAAATTGAACTGAGACTGGAGAGGTGGACCGAAACGAAGAGCTATCAATTAACGCACGCCATCCGTAACGGAAGGGGACGGGAGGAAGAAATGATGACATCCCCGTGAAAAAAGTAGAGGGAGAAGAGTCGGGAATTAGGGTACGGAGAGTATCGCCCGGGGGAAAAGAGCCTTAAGCCACAATCTAAAGGGTTTGCAAAGTTTCTTGGAAGCTTAAGAGGGACTCAGGAAAGTTGGGGAAAAAAGGAGTCTTGGGTCCCGTTACCAGGCCGCCAGGGGAAAAAGGGGGGGATCAGTAAATGGGTTTGGTTGCAAGGGCGCAGGAAGAGAAGCCTATGAGCCTCGCGCGCCGGAAGCGAACAAGTCCGATAAAAAAAGTCGCAAAGGGGAGGGGCAAGAGAGGAACGCTGTCTTGTTGAAGGGGAGAGGGGCTTTGGAAGTCGAGGATTTTTGCTTCTTGCAGTAAAAAAAGACAAAAGAAGATCAAAGGGAAAAAACAGAGAGAAGTTCTTGGGGGACAGAAAGAGAGAGAACAACGGGGAAGACCTGATAAGTTCGCCTAAAAACCCAGCAGAGAGGGACTATGCCTTGAGGGTAATATACAAAAGTTGGAGATGGGGGATAGAATGGTGGAAAATCAGAAGGGCGAAAGGCTCTAACTTCGTATTACCATTTGTGAATAGTTAGTGGAAAGGTCTCAGAAAAAGGAAGGAGAGGGGGCGAATGTAGCTGTCTCTTTTAGGAGGTTTCACTGAGGAAGGATTGGAATTAAGGGGAATTAAGAGAGGGGTCGTGTTGCGGGGGCAAAGAAAGGAAGGGGGAAAACCTGAAGCCCACGAGGAGGAAGAGAGATTTTTCTAAACAGAAATCTAAAGAAAAACTCCTAGGGGGCTGGTTGGCCAAACGGCCACAAGACGACTGAGGTAGGCTTCCGTGGGGGTGACCACACTGGGAAAACGGGGAACAGGGGGTGAGAAGAAAGGGAATTCTATGACCGCGAAAAAAATTAAGCACAGTCCGAGTGTAAGAATCAGGGAGCAAAATATACGGAGTGAGTCAGATCGGCCAGGGGAAAAAGGTAGTGCTAACTCTTGTTCAGGAGGAACGACTCAACGAAGACAAAAAAAAGGCATTGGGTTTTGGGGGGCACTACACGTTGGCTGTCATGACGACTGCATGGGGGAAAGAGGTGAGGGTAAAAATAGCTGCGATGCAAACTTTTTGTCACGGGGAAGTTGGAGGATCAGGAATAGGTCGGGGAAGTTATGAAAGGGCGGACAAGGGGTATCATATCTGTGGGGCGTGATCGGATCATCTCCACATGGACTCCACAAAACGGAGGGGGGGTGGGGAAAGTCCTGATCAAGAAGGAAAAGGGAGACCGAGCCTGCATAATAACCAAGGAAAAGACAAAAAAATCAGAAACCGGAGCAAAAGGAGTTCGGTCAAAAAAGGAAACAATCGATTCTTCCAAACGGAAAGACAGAGTCTATCTCAAGGGGACCTACTTACTGTGGAACGGGCAGAAACTAGAAATGGTAGGCACAAAAAACTGGTTAAGGAAGACAAGGGGGGGGACAAGAAGAAAAAGGAGGCAAAACCCTCCTCGCAAGCAAAGAGTAAATCAACGGAAGAGCAAAACCAAATAAGCAAATAGTGAGAAGATATTTATGGGTCAGGGGATTTCAGGAAATAGCGTAACACGGGGAACGCGGGACGTAAAGGTAACGGGAAAACAACCCATCAAGGGGACGAACCCTGAACATGGAAAGCTGAAGGACCAAACGAGCCAAATAAAACCAAAAAATATTATAACCTGCAAAGATTTGGAAGGGATGTAAAAGGAAAAAGAAACAAAAAGGACCACTTATGGGGGGGGGAATAGCCTTAACTAGAAGACCGTACCTTGAGGGGACCCTAGGGAGGGAGTCACGGGAAAATCGAGGGGGAAAAAAAACGAGAAGGTCAGAAGGCATAGGGCGGGGCGGGGAAAAGGGGTTTTTGTTGGAGGAAAAAGACAATCGAACGCAGTTCGCAAAGGGAAAAAAGCGCGGAAGTCCAAACTGTGGAAAGAGGGGAGGAACCGTGACTCTCGTCGGGTAGGGGAGAAAAAAAGTGGGCGCATAGAGCCTAAGAAACTATCGGAAAGAAGAAACAACTGATCCTAGGTGAGCGCGAAAAACGAGAAAAACTGAGGGGGAAAAAGAGAGAAGAAATAAAAAGTGAAGGCATCGTGGTCGGCTAAAAATTGGAGTGCACGGACGATAAAATTGGGAGAAATGTTTGGGGAACAGAAGAAATCGGTCCCGGGTCCACTAGGTGTCACCTGGTGGAGGAGGAGGAAAGCAATAGGCGTACATGGAGCAGTTCGAGGGGCCGCCTGGCCAAAAAAAAACATGAAAAAAAAAAGGGTCACGGAGAAATCTAGGGCAAATTCCCAATTGACTCAAAGAGAGGAGGGGGGGTCCAAATAACTGCTGTAGGCTTTTGAGGAAAGAAGGAGCACTGGGGAGAGTTTTTGTGATGGGGGCCACCCTTGGGAGGGATGGCAAACCTGAGGAAGGGGAGGTTAAGGTGTATAGCCCTATCACGAAGGGTTCAGAAGGAGGGACTGTGGTGGGTCATCTCTCCTGACTGGGGGAAAAGAGCCCAAGACAATTTAAATTACGGACTGAAAACTGGAAAGGGGTATGAGAAGGAAGCGCTGGGAACGAATGAACAAGTAAAAGAACGGGGAGTGCGGTGGGCCTAATTGAGGAGAAAGGAAAAATATGGAGAAGAGGGGGGAAGGAAAACAGGGGTTGAAAAAATACAGACTGAAAGGGTGGGAAAGACAAAAGGAAGTTCAGGAAGTAATTTTCAGAAAAAGAAGGGGCCACGAGATTGCGCAGAGGAAGGAAGCAAGAGGGAAGCAAAGGGTGGCTAAAAGAGCTATCTTCGTTTAAAAGGAGGAGGGATTGGTTTAGCTGGGGTGAGGTGCTTTCGGAGAGAATTTGGTTGAAGAGGTCTCGGAATAAAACACCCAAAAGGAGGGACGTTATGGATCGACGTGGTCATAGAAAGAAGGTACATAAAAACGGGATGGTACAATGCTGGCCGCACACGATTTCAGGAAGTAGTTTAAGAGTCACCTTAGAAGAAAGGGAAACTATAAACAATGGGACCTCAGAGGTAAGGGGGGAGGGGAAAGATGCATTGGTCCAGAAAAAAGAATCCTTTCAGTAAAGGGAATAAAAAGACATAAGGGAGGGGCCTTACAACGGGGAATGGGGGGAGGAAAGAGGACCTAAGCTAACATTGTCCCACTATGAGATGACTGAATAGAGGACAGGGATATCGTAAGGGGGGGGTTTGTAATACGGGAGTTCTTGGCTTTATGATTAAAAGATGGTTGATGGGGTAAGTTCAAAAGAAAAGGGGGTCTATAACAGGAATTGGGAACCTCGTACTACCCAGAGGAAAAAGAGGAAGTTATGACGCAGGGGGCCAATATAAGAAAAACTAGGACTTGCGGGGGATTATTTACTCAAGAAGAGGGCGCTTGCTTTTTGCTACAAAGCAAAACTAACAAGCCCGCATAGGGAAGCAGAAAGACGAAACGCGCCGTACACATATCCACAAGAGCCTGAACTAAGGAAAGTTAATAGACAAAGGGGAGAACTGGCAAGAACTATTACCAAAGTTGAAAAAAAGCACTCTCGACCATTCATGAGTCGCCAACTTTTGAGGAGAAATTCAATGAAATAAAAAACAAGGTGTCCGTCGTTAGACGAGGAAATCAGCGGGCCGAGATTTGGAGAGAGGAAGAGGACACCTAAAAGGGAGAAGTCTAGTTCGCCGGAGCTTGGGACGAAGAACAAAAAGGAACTCGACCTGGGGAA
>Ga0179593_1291616_pt1 | contig 19582 bp, 21 predicted proteins | sample CZODoug2_1_08_16_FD_185931 | JGI IMG/M metagenome (GOLD analysis project Ga0179593, IMG submission 185931) | Vadose zone soil fungal communities from Angelo Coast Range Reserve, California, USA - CZODoug2_1_08_16fungal (PacBio error correction) | ecosystem: Environmental > Terrestrial > Soil >...
ACTGAAAAGCCCAGCAACAGGACAGGTAAGGACGCACGCCAGGTCAAGGGGGGAGTTCACCTGGCGCGGGCGTTAGCGATGGGGTAAAGGACTCCGCGTGTCTACGGCGGATAGGGGACGGATCATGTCGCGATTAACACGGAAAATTGACCTTCCAAATACTAAGGAAAGCCGATGTGAGCTCGGAAGGTTGTCGCGGGGCCCTGTAATAAAAGAAGAGAGAGATTGCGAGATAAGGGAATAGGGAGTGGTAAAAGGAAAAAAAGGAAGGACAAAAGCGGCAAGAATAAGAAAAAAAGAGAAAAATACGCAGACCTTCGATCCGTCAAAACACAAGCCAACACGGGAGATAATCATGAACCGGGTGGTTCTCTACGAAATAGAGAATTACTTGGGGTACCGACCAGTACACACTTAGTTACCCTATGAGAGTGGGTTATCTGATGCCAAGAGGGGGGGACTTCCGCTCAAAATAAGGAAAAAAGAAAGTGAGTGAGAAACCTTCCGTCCAGAAAGAGAAGGGAACCTGATACTTGAACCCCTGAAAGGGGAAAACTTAACCAAAGACTTAGAATTAATGTGATGGAAAACGAAGCCCCGGGTGTAGAAAGTGGGACACAGGCCGAGTTGAGTCAGTCCAGATTTCGCACGCGAAATTGAGTCAAAACTATACCCACAGGGCACTGGGTCAGGGCTTGGACGCCGGCGAGCGATCATGCACGGCGAATAGTCCTTGTATAGAAAAAGGGGGGGGTGCGATTGCCGTGGGAGAAGCTAAAAGGAACAAGGGAAAAAAACGACGGACGGCTTCGTGACGAGTCGGCTCCCGCTAAAAGGAACCGACAGCAAGGATGAAATAGGGCCAGTCTAAAAGAAAAGGGTGGGGAGAAGATTGTGGGCCATGATTACCTGCATAGAAGAGAGGTGAATTAAACTGACGGGGAGGGGAGGATGAATCATTCATCAGGGTGAAACTAGCAATACAGAGGACAGAAAGGCAAAAGGCGATCTATAGGCTCGGGCAGGTGTGGCAGGAGGGTGCAGTTGAGCAACAGAAAGACCTCTGCACCCTCATTAGCTAAAAGGCAGACCAAAGTAATCCAACAGTAAATTCTTCCGGGAGTTTTTTCTTTAAGACGCTGTTTACGGGGGGCAGACGGTGGAAGCGTCGCAGGGGAGGCCAGAAAGGGGAAGAAACTCCATAACAACCACAAAAAGGAAGACCAGCAAAGACGAGGGGTCTATGGGAAGAACGCTCCTACGCGAGTCTGACGCCCAGGATTCATGAGAATCGAGTGTCGAGCGTGAGAAGAGGGCACTAGGTACCCTTTTCGAAAAAGGGAAACAGGCGAAAAGGTCCCTTCGATGCCGAAAAAAAGAAAAAAACGGAATTGTTGATGAAGGCTAGTGGGAACGGGGCTGCAAGTCCGATAATTAAGTTGCAGCAAGAGGCTCTGAGATACGAACAGGAAGCGATTGAGAAGAGGTGGGGGGATTATACTCTCAAAGTCGGCATTTCAAGATGACGTCTCAAAAAGAAAAGAGAGACGTAAAAAGGTCGTTGATGCCGTCATGGTGGCCGAAGAGATGCATTAGGGGGGGAGCGAATCAGCAAGATCTGAATGGCAAAAAGCGACCGCTAACATGCGTTCAGCTGGAGGAAAGAAAGAGCGTGCTGGTGAAGATGGCCGTCTCAGACGAGGGACATGACATATCCGGCTATGACGAGGAAGATCCGGAATAGAACAGTAAGAACTATAGTAAAAGAGAGCACTTAGCAGAAGCTTTTGAGGCAGGGCTGCCGGGGAAACGTCTGAGGGGAAGGAATCGAGGCGGCTCTCATGATACGGAAGGCGATACAAAAGTCCTCATAGCGCGCACGTCACCCAGAAAAATCGGGGCTTAGAAGAGCGTTGGCACCCTGGAACTTAGGGGGAAAGGAGGCGCCCGCTGGCCCAAGCGCCGAGCTTGCCCACCAAAGAACACACTTGAAGGGGGGCGAAGCCCGCAGAAGAAGGGGGCGCATCCAATCCCAAAGGCGATGTCCCGGAGCGAAACCAAAGGGTTGGAATACACAAAATTCGAGAAAGGGGAGGAGTGACAGTTTTCTCCCCCCAAAGTGCCTGTAATAACAAAGAATTCCGACGGATCGGCTTGTCCCGCGTTGGAAGAGAAGAAAACGGCCGGGAGGGTAGCTCTGACGCGCGGGGAAGGACGGATTTCGGCTTACCCAAAGCTCAATACTGATGGGTTTGCAGGAACGGAAGGGAGGGCCGGAAACCGTATCACTAAGTTGCAACCGGGAAAGAAAGGGGATCCGATATGAACTGAAAAAAAAACGTTCTTTGGGGGGGGGGAGGGGGGCCACAGAATCACATGTGGTTTTCGCAGTGGGGGGTGAAAAGGGAAAAGGGACCAGAAAAAGAAGTCGGGCCTTACAAACCGGCTCGGAACGGGGGCTCGTAAGTGCCTCAACAGGAGTCGAAACAAACGCAAAAAAAGTAAATGAGATGGCGCTGGTCCATTGGTCATCGAAGGCGAAAGACGGACTCTGCGGCCCATAGGTAGACTAGGGCTGAGAAAATAAAACACTGTTTGGCAGACAGTAAACACAGCCTTCCTAATGGCCTGGCTGGCGCCGAAGGGCGATGGATCAATACTACTGGCAGAATAATCCGGGAAATTCTGAAGTGTGGGCGCTCGATAATCGTGTGGGAGAAGCCATCGACGCGTGTCGAGTCAACAAAAGAAAAAAGGGACAATCAGATTGGAGGGACTTAGGAACTAGCTTGCCAATGCACGGGTTCTCAGGGGGAGCGAAATAGAGAGATATCCCTTCAGAGATCTACTATGCAGGAGGGGGAACGCCGTTGAAGCGAGATCAACAACACAACCGAGGTGGAGGGGAGAGGGCAACTGCGTATTCTCGGGCTAAAAGATCGGCGCGCGAGGATGGAGCCTAACAGAGCGAAGCCGGTAGAAAAAAGACCTCCAAAAACGCGATTGGAATATTGGGGAAACGTCCGCAAGGAGGTACTAACAAAAAAAACCATCAAATGGTTGGCCCGATCAAGCGCGGGCAGTGCAGGGACTCGCCGGAGGGAGTGAAGACCGCGCCGAACGTACGTCCGAAAAGAAGTGGTGGGGGGGGTGGGGTCGCGCGAGGAACCTCTGCGCCGAGGACCGAGGGGGGGCGGAACGGAGAATGACGCACAACGTACAGCGTCCCTCGGCAGGTGTCTTGAAGGGTTCCTCATTTAAATCGAGAACGGTACACCGGTGGGTGTACATCCCTGACGCATCAAGGGGGTATGCCAGCGTTGGACGAAGGAGGAGAAGGCCACGAGCTCATTGCAAAGGGGTTTGCCCAACGAACTGGGGGGGGGGGAGGGAGGAAGATTCCACTGAGGGATCCCCCCTAGGTCCTATACGGCGCGTGCAGGGCCCGCACTGCTGAGCTTGTCCTGCAACCATAGAATTCCGCTAGGGGGGGGGAAAAACTCGAAGAACATCCCGCGGAAGATAACACTTTCTAGAAAAAAACGAAAGCCGAGAGGCGGAAAAACAAAGAAAGAAAGTAGACAATAGAAGGACGCTCGAGAGAGCCCGGTATCGCTGCCCATCAATTCGAGGGACAAAACGTGGGACCACAACACCGTAAATCCGGGGGACGGGATCGTGACAAAACATCGAAGGCTTCTGCCGAACGAAGAGGCCGGGTGATGGGCAAGCTCAGGCTGCAGGTGCACGGAAGGGAACCATTTCCAGGCGGTACCCTAGGGACCGGGTTAGAATCGAGAAGATATGTCCCCAGACTCGTCGCCCTATTGTTGCCTGTAGAGAGAAGAGAGTAGGTGAGGCAGGCCCAGAGAGGCAAATCAGATCTTCCGGGAAGAAAGGATGGGTCCTCTTCCTGACTAAGATCAGAGCGCCGGACCGCCGGGGGTGTCGAGAAGGGGAGAAGAAAGAAAACCTTTTCCATAAGCTGGGAATAGGGCAGGTGAGGCTTTGAAATTACGGGAATTGGAGAGTCCGGAACTCGGACAAAGGGCTACAAGAGAAAAGGGGTAAGGTGACCGGGACTGTATCTTTTCCTTCACTCGCCGAGCGCGGAAAGGAGACGAGTAAAGCGAACCGATTACATCACGATGATGTGGATATCTCAGAGCCATGTAGCTGGAAAAAAAAGCCGTGAAAAAAAATGCGCAACAAGAAAAAGGACTCAACAAGGTTCCTAGAGGATCCTTGATGACTGCGTAGAAGTCGCACGAAGCAAGCAGTGCCGTCAGTAAGAGGAAATCTGACGCCGGGATGAAAATGACTCTAGCTCAGGCCTCCAAAAAAAGGAAAAAGTCGTAAAGAGAAAAAAAACGGGCCTTTGTTGCTCATAGCGAGGAGGGGGGAGGAGCGTCATCCCAATGCAGCACAGAGAAGACAGCAGTCGACAGTAACGACTAAGAAGGCCAAGAAAGAAAAAGGATTTCACCTTGATCGGGTTGTCTGAAATTCATCAAGGCCATGAGGAGAAGATCCACCGGAATCTTCAACTGCACAACGAGCCTCGGAGAGCCAGTTTGGGAAAGAGAGGCCCTGACATGTAGGGGAGTAGTGAAAATGCTCAGCGGAATCAGCGAGAGGAGGAACGACCTACGCCTTCAGGTGTCCCTAGGAGAAAGAGGACACACAAAGCCACAAGGTACCGTAAGGCCTAGATAAGGGGGGGTCACAGGAAGCTTTCTGGGGCATCGGGCTTGGCACAAATGTAGGCGGCGCAGGAAGGAAGGTAGATGGATGGTGAGGCTTTCTTGCCGAAACCCCGGCACTAGCTAACAAAGTAGACAAGGACTACGTCGAAAGTGCATAGAGGGCCGCGCGCACTCACCCATTTCAACATCCTTGGGCCTAGAAACTAACTAATCTTAAGAAAGGAGCCGAGGGAAGGGGTGTCAAATCTAAAGCCGGGCGGGGGGAGGGAAACAGTATTTGAAAAAGAGGCGTTCCCTTCTCTGAGGTTGTAATGACAATAAACGCGAGGCACACAAACGCGAACCATGGTTCGACTTGGAAGAAAGGAGATTGACGTCGCTAAAAAATTGGAGAGGAGTACTCAATTGAATAGGAGAAGGGGAGGGGCGATTAAAAATGGAAGGGAAAAAAGGACAGAAAGGCTATTTGCGGAGAACAGTATCCCAGCAGCCTAGAAAGCGACCGCGTGTTGGAGAATTGGGAGAGGGAAGGCGCAGGCCCGGAGCTTTTCTTGCGCTCATGGTGAGTTAAGAAAAAAAAAGAAACCGTGGTGGGGACAAGAGCTGTGGGGCATGAAACTCCATCAGCTGGCACCGTATATCAACGCAATCGCTAGATGCGCGAGGAATAAGGGCGACCGGGAAAGGAAAAAGCGGTCCAGGGGCTCCGGACTCGTCATCCCGCAAGGTGGGCGTCAGAAGAAAGCAGGAAAGAGAAAGACAGGAAACAAGCTGCAAAAGAAAAAAACCACCATAGAAAAACATAACCCGCAGCGGAAAAAGCCAATAAGCAAAGTCGCCCGCGAGTTGGGGGTCCTTCCTGCCGGGGGGAGAGGGGGGGCGCATGATCTCAAAACAATTGAGATAATTACTGGAAACTCAAAGCTACGAAAGTGAAGAGAGTGCGTTGAAACTTTTCATTGCATGGAGATGCGGCCAGGAAATGGTGTGCGAGATGGTGGTCGCGCTGTCTACGGCTACAAGAGGCTCGCGGGAGGGGAGAAACTTCCTACCTAGACTGAAAATACACCGATATCGAAAGCAAACAGGTTGACGCTCTGGAACGTGAAGAAGACGCCAGAGGAAAGCGATCGCGTCTGATAAGGTGCCAGATGGGGGGATTAATATGAAAAAAACAGCTGGGGACACGGATGAAGGGGAAATAAAAGCAAAGTGAGCATGCAGAACGCGAAATCGGCGAAGGAAGGGGACAATTCCCCACTAAAAACCCTTCGATAATCAGTCTTCAAGGGATAAGGGGGAACCACGAACGGTGGGGAGGGAGGAATCACATGCGCGCTGCGATTCTTTGAACCTATTCTAATTGGGGGGAAGAGAGTTGCAACTTGGGACGACGCTCATAAGGAGTTCAGTAGACTTACTCCTCCGAAGTAATAAAGGAAGTGGAAAAGACGCTGCCATCCGAAGCGAACGCAATCTTTATTAAAAGAAGGGTCTGTCACAACAGGAACCAGGGAATTGGGTTCGACGTAACTCAGTCGAGAGGAGCCCGATTCGTCCTCAGGAAATTATCGTTCTATTACAGGCTGAAAAAGGGGGGGGGGGGGAGCTTGGCCTGACACGTCGGAATAGTCCTTGCTTGAGAACCGCCGGGGAACTTGCTTGCCGGGGAGGAGAATGTCAACGTCAAAAAAAAACAAAAAAGGCGGCGGAGGGAACATGTCGCGCAGCCAAGTCTCCATCAGAAAAAATTCCGGATCACGGCCGGGAGTAACGGACCTTGGGGTGCTCGCGTGTTGAAGGAGGAAGGGAAAATAGAATCTTCTATTTCCTACTCGGCAAGTTGAAGGTCTTCTCTGAAAAATCTCAAACAGGAGGACTAGCTTGCCAAAAAAGGGAGAGCGTCCAGAGGATAGTTGGTGCTGTGGTCGAAAGGTGAGGTCAGGTAACGGCTAAAATCTCTGACTATAACTAGCAAACGATCGCCCAAAGGTGAAGAAGGGCCGGGAGGGACGAACATTTGAGAAAGGAAATGTCAACGCCTGCATGAGACGATACGACATACCGGCATCGCTCCTGGGGAAGTTGGAAGAAAAAAAAGAAAACCATGTCAAAGGTATCCATAGAAGAGACGCGAGACTCCGAAAAGATTGCGGCAGAGGTAGGCTCGGGAATGAATGAGTCTCCTCTGGCACGAAAGGGGGGGGGGGGGAAAAAAAAAAAATCTTGGGGACTTGGAAAAAGGCGTGCTTCACGTAAACTAGGAATCTAATCGAGGCACCGCAAGGAAAGGAAGGGCTGGGAAACCTCGTTCTTGGTGGACCGTTCACAACAGCCAGTGGCTCTGAGATCGCCCATGGATGGCCCGTATCTGTGTCTACGGATCCGGAGCGATCGGCTTAGCAGGGGGAGGACGAGAAGGCAAAAGGCAATCGCATCCTATCGTGGATGCCGTAAGGCTGGGCAGGACGAGATGCGTCACAGCTATAAGCAGAGGGGGAACGGGGCCAAAAGGGCTCTCCCGCAAGTAATTACAACCAAGGGAGGCCCACGCTGTGGTGGGTGGGACGGGCATTCTCTCTACAACAAGAACCGGCTGCGCGCGCAACCTCCGTGAAGGCAACTCGCAGGAAGAAGAGAGCCTCGATCCGATCGCTGTTCTAGTGCTGAAATTAAAATCGCTGATCAGGCCAAAGAAAAACGAAACGTTCACAACTAGCTACTCCGAGGGACAAGAACGCGCGCAATCGCTGCTCAAAACCCCTAGAAGAAGGGTAGCGCGAGCGTGGCCTTTAACGTGTAGGGGGCGAAAAAACGCGGCCAAGGAAACTGACAGCGGGCATCAGCAATTACTTTCGTATGCGAAGAAGTCCCGCTGGGGCGAAAGGGTCAAAACCCAAGAAAGACGAAAATGCCTGGACCCGCGGAGCCCATTGTTGGAAGCGAACTTGCATTGGGCAGCGATCAAGGGCGGAGTCCTGTCTAGTGAAGGAACCCACGCCTCAGTATAGGCCGGCCCGGACCAGTTCGGGCTGTCCCAGGGAACGAGGAAAAGCAGCAATGGGGCGGGAAAAAAAAAAAGAGGAAAAGGAGCAAGGTTTTTTCCCAAATACTTCTGATGGGTGGCAGGACAAGATCCACAAGGCAGGAACGCACAACGTATGCGCCGCTGGGGGAAAGCCCATCTGTAGACTGAAGGTCAACCCCTTTAGTGGGGGTGTGTCGCCACACGAGGAAGGGGGTGGTGGTCAGGATATAAGTCATGTCAAATGCCGCGGGACAAACAATGGCAGTGGCGGGCAAGGAAAAACGGCGGCTAACTCGTAACGGTACACTCGCTAACAGCAAGAGCAAATTCTAGTTTCTTTAATGAGACAGTGAGACACCTAGTCTCAGGGGGAGCCATAGACTCGTCGGCTCCCCAAAAAAGGGGTGTCATGGGAAGAATAAAAAAGATAATGAGGCGGAGGACGGCTCGCGGGGTGGGAGGGAGTGCCAACATCGGCAAGGGGGAATCCGGAGCCAGGAGCTTTTTTGCAGCAACTATCATGGGAAAGCCATCGAAGGTGGAGCGTCAACCAATTAAAATAACGAAATGGGGGGGGTGGATCTTACGGTCTTTTCTAGAAAGAGTATGAGGGGAAGGGCAGAAATCATCATCAAAACTGATGGGGGGAGATCAATAAGAGGCGGACGTTACGAAAAACCGTTGGCAATGCATCCAACAACAGTGAGATTCTTAATAGCAATTTACAGGTGCCGTCCGAATGGTAGGGGAATCAGGAACGCGGGGATATCGCTCTTCAGGGACGAAAATAGAAGCGCATGTAACTAATCCTCATCCCCGACAAAAGAATTGTAAAGAGGGTTGTAATCCTCGACTTCCCAAACGATGATCGAGCGGCCCAGAAAGGCAGAAATTGAACCGTATTCAAGTCAGTGCATCTCTCCCACGGAGGGAAAAGGGATCCTCGCATGAGTCGGAGGAACTGGGCCCAAACAGTGGTTGGTGTTGGGGAGGAAGGCACGTCGGACCTATTACGAGTACCGTAGTGACCGAGAAATGGGGGAACACCCAGACACAAAAAGAAATGAACTTAGCTTGCCTGGGACGAGCCTGAAGAAGGGGGGAGTGTACGAACCTGGGAAGCATCCGGTTCAAGGACGGGGGGAGCATTGGGGTGAGGAACTCGGATGATGACGGAGAGGAACCACACAAACGGGGGGAATTGCCGGGGGGGGGCGAAACACAAACGAACTTCAGGGGGCATAGAGAGAACTGATGTCGCAACAGCGAGTCCAATCTGCGGCTGTGGGAGAAAAAAAAAAAGAAAGCGGGTCAAGTAACCACATGACAGGTCCCTAATCTTTTTGGTGAACGCGAAAAATCCGGACAGAAGCGCGGGGGGAGACGCTTCGGGGCAAGGCTAAGAGTCTGAGAAGACGATGACAGCCTCCGTCAAAAAATACGAGAGGAGGGGCACGGGGGGGGGAAGCAGACTGATCTGGAAACGAAAAAAAAACGTTCCCAAACCGTGTCAGGAGGGGTCCAAAACTTGGCTCCGCTCCGGGACATATAAACTGGGAGGGGGGAATTCTTTTGTTACGAAACAATACGTCGGAAAACTCAGAAACCGAAAGGAGAAAGTTGTCTTTTCAGCACTTACGTGGCGGAAGTTCCGCAAGATGAACAGGGGAAAAGATCGGGCGACCCGATGTCCGGGGGCACAGCAATGCGCTCATGTTCCAAGAAAAACTCGGGAGACAAAAAGCAAGGGGAGTGGGTGCAAATCAGAGTACGGGGAAGCCCGCTCCGCAACGCGAGGGCGGAGCCCGAGGAGATTTCCTAACGCTCCCGCTCTGCCAAAGAAAATGTGAGGGGAAGAAAGGGGGGGGAAGACGCAAACATCTGCATCACAAAGTGAGCCACCAGGAGGGAAAAAAGTAACGGAGGCTTTGGCCATGACCGTAAGAGGACCATGATGCTCGAAGCATCTCTTCTCCCCTTTACCGCACAAAAAGGGGCATTTGAAGTTGAGACTCTGGGTATACCCATTTCAGGGAGGGGATCGCGGATGCGACGAAGGGGAAGAGCAACGATACGATCAGAAGCTCCGGTGTAGAAGAAAGACCATTGGCAACTGCAACGGACGATTCCGTCGGTTTCTAAAACCAAGAAGCCTCAACAATGCGTTGCTAGGAGGCCCATTCAAGCCATGCTAGCCTCGGCAATCACCGGGGAAGTGGAAGTAGAGGTGCACGCGAACGCCCCGCGAACATCACGATAGAAAATAATCGCGTCAAGAGAGCGCTGAGGCCTCCGGGACGGAAGACTAAACCCACAGCACGGGAGGGTCCTTCTGCAACAAAAAGGATGGACGGGGATTGGCAGGGAAGGGAAAGAGGGCAAATGCGAACGCCACGTCGGCAAAAGTCCAACGTCACAAAGACAATTGGAAAATGGGGGCAACTGGGGAGAAATCGGGCTGCAAACGCTTAAAGAAGACGAAAAGAGCCTTGTACGCTAAACCGGAACATAAAAAACCACCACGAAAAGGAAGGTTGGCAACGAAATGAAAATCAACTGAGGTGAGGTATTCACACCGCGCAAACGAATAAAATCAGCCTTGGCCTGAGGATTCAAAAAACTCGAACAAAAGGACTGGCACAAGTTTCCTTACGAGATGAGCCGGAGGTTCATTCAGGCGGTCGGAAGATCGACGGGGACAGAGAAAATCGTCACCGATGAGGGGGGAAAAATGGGGATGTTTGCAGCCGGGACCAAAGACAGGCGGCCAGCTCACCCGAGCTGATAAGCAAGAGTCCCCCAGTGATAGAAGGCTGACAGCCATACAAGGAAAAAGGACTAGAAAAAAGAGCTAATGGTACGAGGAGAAATCTGGGCGAATGGAGTTTTCCAAGGCGGAACAAGACGGGGCCTGTCGTGAAGAATTCGTGACATGGCGGGAGGGGCCTTCGCCGCTTCGGGGAAGGGGGTCAACATGATCAAAAAAAAAACGGGCCGATAGCAAGGGAGAAAGTGAGAGCTAGTGAACCGTCGACGCAAAATTTTAGGGAGTAACAGTGAGAATAGGGTAACAGCTTCAGAAGCACGGAAGGGCGGGCCCAAGGGGGGGGTGGGGGGGGGGGGGGGGGGGCGGAGGGGGATAGGAACCTTACCGGCCCGAAGAGGTATCGACACTGTTGGCTGGCGGTGGGGGGGGAGAGAAGTCGAGCCTTACTCCCGGGAAAGAGGTCTTGCGCACACGGGTCTGTCAGGCGGACGGGGAACCTTTGGGGGCAAAGATTAAGACCACTCACATAAGACACGCTAAAAGAGCTGAATAAAAAAAAAGGGCACCTGCTACCAGTTCCAGACGTCAACAGAGGAGGGCTCTCGATGTGGAAGTGGGTCTCAAGGTCGTCTCTCAATAGCAGGAGAGAAAAAACTTCGGGAAGGAAGAAAAGGGAGGGGGGGGGGCGATCACAAAAATCGCGAAAAACAGCAAGAATCGAAACTGCCATGAAAAAAGCAAATTCGCAAAGCGTGTATACCGGACAAGGGCGAAGGCGTTTATCTCTCAAAACACCAACGAAGGAAAGATATAAATATAAGAGAAAAGAAAAAGAAGGTCAGTAAGGACGAGTGCGATATTTCAGTTTCAACTATCGCTGCGGAGATTGTGGAGATGGGGTGGGTCGCTCGCACCAGTGGAGAAGGAATAGATTCTGTATGTCCTTTCCCTACTCCCAGAAACCCTTTGGGACCACGAAGCCCGCACTTGGAACTCTCGGAACGGGTCAAAAAAAAAAAAAAAAACCAGCAAAAACCAACCCAAGAACCAACAAAAAAACACAAAAACACAAAAAAAAAAACCAAAAAAAAAAAAAAACCAACCCCAACAAAAAAAAAAAAAAAACCACCCGCAAAAAAAAAAAATCAAACAAAAAAACCAAAAAAATAAAAAAAACAAAAAAACACAAAAACTTCGAGGGCGGCTGTCTACCTTTCCTGATTTCGTGGATTCAGCCGCAACATCGCGTCCCCCCTGTCTGCCGCCGGCCAGCGCATACTCACTCTGCGCTCGACATCATCGACAAAAATCCTCACAAAAAACGTCGATATCAATAAGAAGGTCTCAGTGCCTACCGAACGAACGTGCTCTGACGGTTTGCCCCCAGGAAGCGGGAGCGTGCGATCTTGGGGTGACACCTAAATGGTTCCTCGGGTGGAAAAGCCAACGTAGACGATAAAGAGAGGAGGAAAAAGCTTCACTAAAAAAACCACGGGGAGAAAGGCAGTGGGGAAAATACGGCCACCGAAGCAAGGAGATAAGGAACGCAACGGGAGGAAAGAAGGTTAACTGTCAGCTTCTAACGTGAAAAGTTCTATTCTAAGTCCCCGATTTCCGACGGCGGGGGGAAAGGACGAGGCGGGGGGCGAGGCCAAGGCCTGGCAATTGGTAACGGGCAGGGGCGCCGCGGCGATCATCAAAGTGTCGAATCGTGATGAGAACAAGCTGAGGTCTTGCTTGTCAAAAAAATAAAACGCAAATAAAAGAAAGGGAGAGCGGGTCGCATGTTAAAAATCTGAAACGCGATAATGCCGACATTCATCAAGGGGTTATCAGGAAGAGAACCGGGGGGAGAATGTTGTGTTCTCGGGACTCAGATAGGAGGTAAGGAAGAAAGCGCGCGGAGACTAGGCGAGGGGTGAACTCTCACAGACGGGCGATCCTGTTCAGAGACGGGACTAATGTCAGTGTTTAGGGGGTGTGTATCACAGAGACGCTATGGCTCTAATGAAGGAAGTCAAAAGAACAAGATCCGCAAAGTGAAAGGATTTTGGCCTATAAAGGAAAATGGAAGGGAGGAGCATTGCGGAAGAATACGCACATCCGGTAAATCGATACATGGGGGGGGGAAAAGAACAGGAACCAACCTCGTGTAGGGGACAGAATGAAAGATCTATGGCGGCGAAAACTCTCTTTCTGGGCAGGACAAAAGTGGGAGAGGAAGGCGGAGTCAAGCAAAACCGGAAGGAGGAAACGGGAGTGCTGGCGTCCGAAGGCGAACGCAGGATTAAAGATAGGCCGAGAAGAGAAACCGCCAGGTGAGGCGGAAAGGGCGCAAGTCCAGAAGGGGAAAAAGTTCTTTGGACGGGCACGACTTCATGCGAGTTATCAGGCCGGAGAATTGTCGTATCGTTCTCCCACTGTACGGGAGAAAGAAGATAGCTAAGATGGGGAGCTAAAGCAAAGAAAAAAGGGATATCGGGGACTCAATTGCTTTGGAAAGATGCAGTCGGAAGAGCAGCACGAGAGAACTGGCCAGCCCTCCCGAACTACATATGGGACCGTCTGAACTCATGTTTCTGGGGGGGAGAGTGAAGGAGAGAAAAATAAAGCTTTACTCCGCCTCCGGGAGTGGCGCTCGGCAGAACGATTCCTAAGGCTCGTCGCGGTGGCGCTTGCACTAATCGAAGAAAACACTAAAAAGGATAATAACGATGCTATCGGAGGTACTAGAGAGCCGCATCGGAGGGCACCCGATAATCGTTGCGACTTTCCAATGCCGCTAACGAGGAACCAATGAACCTTATCTTTGCCATAACCACCGAGCGCATTAGTTAGCTCATTCAGCAGAAGGGAGATGTTTGCTACAAACTCCCCCAAGAGGGTTGAAAGAGGAAAAGGGAATTTTTCAAGCTATCTGATCTACGGTCGGTATGATACACAGTAGCCCTGGCCTGTACGCAACAAAAAGAACCGACGAAGGGGAGAGGAGGGTCCCTCGTTCTAAAGAGGAAAATTGAAGCGCTACAGAGGAGGAGGTCCGGATGTCGCGGTTTTTCCAAAAAATAGCACCAAATTCTGGACAAATTCGTCGGGCCAAACAAAGAGGAGCGGGAAGAGGATGTGGGAAGCCCTAGTTTGTCGGAAACCCGTGCGGGGGGGGGGGGTAGACCAAACGTCAGAGTGGGTGAATGAATCTGAAGGTCAGGAAAAATAGTCATAACAGCATCATGTACTTCCAAAAGATGAAGGAGAGGGGGAAAAAAGGGAATCAACGTGAGATACTGAAAAATCAAAGGGAAAGACCTGCTAGAGCTGGGCATCGTGTGATCTCTGGAGAACCTCGGTAAGCGTCCTAGATTTGTCTTAGAAAACCCCAAGCAAGAAAAGGAGAAACAGCAAATTAGACGATTCCGCTCGAATTACACAGGAAAGGACAAAGGGAAAATCCGGGAACATACTATGGGGCGGAAACCGATCAGACGGTTGGAGAGCCCGGAAGAACGCAAAAAATCCAAACCATAAGGGGGGCAGGAGGTTGTATAGGACTTGGGAAAGGAGGCAGGAGAGAACAATGCCGGTCTCTTTAGGCATGAGAGGCGAGCGATAATCCGGGAAAGATCAGAAAAACGGAAAGGAGAAAAGGTGCATCTCTATCAACCCTATTGTATTCGGGATAGAGCGAGCAACAGGGAGTACCGTAGAATATTAGTGCTCTCACCTGATGAAAGCGTGACTGATCAAAAAACCGATCAAGAAGACCTGGGACATGGAAAGAAAACCGGAATAACTACGCTTATTACCAGGTTTACGAGCAACACTCTTCAGGGATTCTCCAAACGATGATCGATCTCCAACATGCCAGAAAGGTTCCGATAAAAGCCGCACCCTTCGAGCTCAAGGATAGAGGGAGAAAAAGAAACGGCTGGAAGAAGGGGGGGCCAACAAGTGGTTGGGTTTTGGGCCAACCTGGTCAGAAGTATGGGACTCCGGACCAGAGGTTTCCGGATAATGACCATCAGACAGCGCCATCGCAGGCTGAAATCATCTGGAAGAAAGATAGACAGGGTCCTCGTTGAAGTGGGGGCAACCGTACGAAAAAACAATTCAGCGCCACTCTTTTTACGGCAAGCCGAATGCCATTTGTCTGCGGGTGACCCTGAACTACTGAGCCCGAACCACATGGGCAAAAAAAAAGAAAAAAAGGGGGAAAAGTCATAAGCCGGAAAGGAAACATTCCGAAAGGCTGGGCGTCCCTAAAAGATGAAGCTTGGCCTGCCAACCCATCAAAGGGCCAGGTTTGGAAAACCGCGAAAGACCGGACTCCCCAGAGCGACTACCAAAAGGAAAAGTCTCACAATAGGGGGGAAAAAAAGTCCGAGAAGGGGAGATAATAGTCTTATGTCAGTGGCTGAAGAGCCAAAGGACTCTCGATCGAGACCGATCGGATTTACACAATCCGTGTCGAGGACAACTTGCGCTACCTTCAGAGCTTCTATTTTTTGGGGTGGCGAAACAGCGAAGGCTGCCAGAGAGAAAACTAACGCTGCGGTTGTCCTCCTTCTTTTACGGGCAGCGAAAAAAAAGTCGAAGTAAGGGCAAAAGCATGAGGCACCAATTGGAGAGGGGAACACGATGCGCGCGATATGTCCGCGAGTACCAATCGGAGGATTTGCAATTTGAAGAGTAAAATGCGGAAGGAAAGAAGGACAACCGCGCGGGCGGGAAAATAAGTTGCTGCTCCGAGCGCAACGTCAAGAGAGCAGTTCCATCCTGGCTAGACGAGCGCCATCGTCAAGAAAAGGGAGGGAGGGGAAAGCGCGGGACAGCAGAACGGCACTGTGGGAAAAGGACTGAAGGGACTGAATTTACGGGGTCATCTCGTTACGGACAGAACTTGACGCGATTAGAAGAGAGGGGAATTTGCTGCTTGGAAAGAGGACGCAAAAGGAAGAGAGAGGAGTAGAAAGGGAAGGAACGCAACCGAGCGATCATCCTTCGAGAGCAAAAAGTGGGAAGAGTGCAAGGAAAAGAAACTGCCGTACTGGGCACAGAAAAAAGCACAATGCGGTAAAAAGGAAAACACTTGAATGTCGGCCCTAAGACGGGACAAAAAGTATGGGGAACGAAAAAAACGCACGACATATACTGTGAACAAAGGGAGAGCGCGAGCAGGGGACATAGTGAGGGCAGGCGAGGTACATGACAAACACCGGCGGGTCATGTGAGTTGCAAACCGCCCAAGACCGGGTCGGATCCAGGGAAAAAACAATAGTGTATTCCGGCGGCCTTACGGCAGAGGCCAGAACTTCCAAGGCAGGAAACTGGGGGAGAATTGGGGAGGACGCTGCTCAGGCCCAGGAAGATCGAAAAGGAGAAAAAAAACTAAAAAACCACAAAAAGTAGAGTGCAAAAAGGTAGAGTGCAGAAAAAAGGGAAAGGGGAGGAGGGCACAAAGAGATGCTAAGCGCGGTAAAAAATCGACAGAGCTGGGAGGATTAATACAACAAAAAAGGGCAACAATGTTCGTTACACGCGGGCAAGGTTTCCATCCTGCTGTCGGGGGGGAAGAGAGGGGCGCAAGAGGGAAACGGACAGGAAACTTGGATGTGCTGGAAAAGGGGACTATGTGCCAGAAGATATCCCTCATGTCCAGCTCAAAAAGAAACGGATAAAAGAACCACTGGCTACAAAGGACTGATAGAGCGAGGGCGATAAAAAACAATGACCACCCTGAAGAGAAGGAAATTTCGCTCGGACGAAATCGGACGAACATCGGCCTTATCTTGGGAAAGAGACAAATCCGGGCCGGTCCGTCGAGACATTAAGGGCAAAACACAAATGCTACACCTTAAAAAAGCTTCTGGGGGCAGTAGGGTTAGGGAACAGACATCGGCGAAGGGAACGGGCGAGAGGCCTCTACTGAAAATCAACGGCGGAAGAAGTTGCAATCGATGAACAAGGGGAAAAGAGGGTAACAAAATCGCACGCGAGGCAAGGGCGGACCCGTAATACGCGGGGGAAAATCGAAACTAAACAAAAAAGGGGAAAAAAGCGCCGCGGGCGTCTTTGGGGGGGAGAAAGGTCGAGCCTTCGCCCTCGATAGAGGTGAGTGCGCTCAAGAAATCTTCGGCAGCCGGAGGCTCAGGGTTCGGCTCCGATACACAACTAAAAATGGCACAGTGCAGAAAAAAAAGGGAAAAGAGAGGGTCATAAAGATGAAGTAAGAGGTCAACAAGCGGGTTCGAAGAGGAAGGTCCACCAAGGTCTGACGGAGGAAGGAGAGACAAAAAAGGAAAGATACATCCAGGAGAAGAAACGATCGACCTTCGCGAAACAACGCCCTCCCTCTTAAAAACAATTAGCCCGCGGGGAAGGCCTGCCGGGCGAGGCGCAGATCAACACAAAGGAGGGAAAAATAAACCACGCAACCGTCAAAGTAGGTCAAAGGAGGCGACTGATTTGGCTTTCAGGAATTCGGCTGAAAACGGGAAGAGGGGAAGAGAGGCCCATTGTAAAGAAGAACGAAAAGGATATTTCCTCTGTCCGAGAAAAAACGACGGCAAAGACCAGTGAGAAAATCAAAAACGATAGCGAGAGACAAAAAGGGTTTACTGAGAACGTGTCGAGTCGCGACCGGAACGAGAGTCGAAAACGGGGGAGAAAAAAGGATGGATGGATTGATGCCGCAGCGATGAACAACACGGCTAAGAAGCCCAGTGAGCGCAAAACGCGAAGCGAAAAGAACAGGCGACCCAACGCCGCAAACAAAAACGACCACAAGCAGGGAGCCTGGATGGGTGAAAGACTGCAAAAATGTGCGCGACGGGTGCCACGCCCGGGAAACAACGGGAGGCCGAGATTGGGTATCCAAAGATTCAAGGGGGAGTGCCTGCGCGACCAATAATTTCAAGAAGGAAAAGGAATATGAGAAAAAAGGAAGGCGGTACGGAGTCAAATTGTAAAATACGCTAGCGGCGAAAAACGCAAGAGAGGAACAGGAGGGGGTCGGACCGACCGGCACGGAATTGGTCGGGAGGACACTATCAGGCACAGAGGGATTCGTCGTCGGCCGGAAAGAAGAGAGATTCAGTGGGAGAATACAGGGCTTTGCGCACATAGAGAGCGATACAAGAATGAGAGTAATTGCGGGAAGCGGAGCTGCGCTTTCCTGGCAGAAAACAGCCAAAAAGAGGGCGGAGGACGGAAAAGAAAGCAAAAAAGCGGAATTGCAAAGACAACAAGAAGGGGGAACTCCAGGAAAGAGAAAGGTCGAAGACTGGGCCTGTGGGCAGCTGAGAGACCCGGCCCCGAGATCCTAGGGCGCTGATGACGCGCGCGCTTAGAAACAATTCGAAAGGAGGAGACGAATGGTTGGTGAAGTGTGGCAGGAGGTGCGGGGAAAACAGGAAAGAAGCGCCCTTCAGTCAAACAACAAACGATCTCCCAAGGGGAATGAAGGGTTCCCTAGACGCGTGGACAACACGGAAGTGATGGAAGAGAAGTTTGGACCTGCTGTAGACGCGCAAATAACCACGTCCCTCACAAGGGGGAGGGCACGAAATGACAAACGAGTTGGGAAGGGGGGATAACGATCATGCGCGGAATCCAAAAGAACCTTCTACTAAAAATGATCGGTCCGGTCTCGGTCACATATGAAGAAGGCACACCGGCGGGGAGAAGGGGCCAGGGGACGGCTACGCAATTCAATCCTAGAAGAGTGAAAAAACAGTTGCGAGGCGGAATAGGGAAATCGAGGTGAGGGGGAAGCGCCCTGGCTCTGAGATCGGCAAGATGCAAAGGATCGTATCGGTAGAGGGGAAAAAGGCGGAGGAGAGATCGCCTGTCAGGGAAAAAGGGAAGTTTCTAACGCGCGGACCAGGAAGATGCCTAAGTGGTCAAGGAACATAAAAAGGCCGAAGCCTAGCATCACTCTGGCCAAAGCAATCCACTCTAACTGGAACTCTCCGTCTAGGCAACGTGCGGTGAAGGTAATGATCATACTAACAATCCCTTACTTGAAGGCCTCCCGTTGGAGCGCAGGAAAACGGCGAAGAAAAAACCGATCCGATCGCGGGGATCTTGTCTGCCGCACACCTCTCGCTGAGAGAGAAAAAGAAAACAAACGTTGACGACCGGAGGATCGACATCTCCTCAAAGGGTGCTAAAGCAATGGCGATCACCAGAATAATAAAGGCCAAGGGAGGACCCCCGGAAAAGGTCGTACCTTCCCGTCCCGCATCCTGAGAGCCCCCATCACCAGACAGAGGAAAAAGGAGGGCGAGCAACCGGCGCTGGCGGGGAAGGGAAAAACCAATCCAACTCTGGTCCCAATCTTGGGGAAAAAAAGACTGAACGAACGGGAGAGATCAGCGTTAAAGTTTAGGATTCCCAGTAGCCATAGCACCTCAGGAAAACAACTCTCCGGACGATCTAAAAGAACATGGACGCAAGGAAAAGAAGGAGAGGGTTTTTCCAACGAGGGACAGGAGGAATGGGGTGGGGAAAACTTCCATCAGTGCGGCCCACAACACAACCGTATAGGAAAGGGGGGACGCCCATCAGTTGGTCTCGAGAGAAAAGTAAAAACCGTTCTTGTCATGTGGGGGGGTTGCAAAAAGGGTACAGGGGGAAAAGGGTTACGCCGAGACTGGCATTCCAGGACAGTCCAAAACGCGGCGAGGAAAAGGGATCGGACGGAAGACAAGAGAACGTTGAACCGTCATCGCGGAAAAACCTCTGCGAACGCGTCGAATTCTCCGTTCAGAGACTGTACTACCTACTCATAGGACGCGACCTCGGGGAGGGAGCAAACAAAAAAGGGGGGACCTCAATTATACGCCGTCTAAGAAAAGATCAGACGAAGGGATAGTCACAATGCATAGTAAGAAGAAAAAAGAGATGGGGGACCTTCTTCGGTTGGGAAGAAATCCGAGAGGTGGGAGCGTCAAAACGACACCTAGGGAAAGAAAAGCCGTGGGGAGGAAAAGGAAACTTGAGCGAGGACATGCCGTTCGGAGGAAAAATAAAAAAAAATTCAGAAAAGAAAACGGGTCAGAGAGCAATACTAAGGAACGCCGT
>Ga0179593_1686811_pt1 | contig 19581 bp, 21 predicted proteins | sample CZODoug2_1_08_16_FD_185931 | JGI IMG/M metagenome (GOLD analysis project Ga0179593, IMG submission 185931) | Vadose zone soil fungal communities from Angelo Coast Range Reserve, California, USA - CZODoug2_1_08_16fungal (PacBio error correction) | ecosystem: Environmental > Terrestrial > Soil >...
TGACAGACTGGGAGAGGGGAAAAAGAAAACGCATCAAACTTCAAAAAAGTAAGAAAAGGCCAAAGGGAGGTGTTGCGTAATGATTGAGGGCCGGCCATTTTGCTGCTGAATACGATGTACATTCGGTGGAGGGGGGAAGGAGACGGTGAAGAAGTTTTGTCGGGAGGTAGCAGAAAAAATCGTAAGTGAAATCTCAGGGGACCGCATCATCGGAGTGATAAAACCGGCCGGTCACGGAGGAACATTTCAGAAAGGGGGGAGGGAACCTTTTAAGGGGAAGAAAAAAAACTTGGGGCATGAATCGCAGAAAGCGACGGTTGCGAGTTTTTATTGGCGCATGGGGGAGGGAGGAGTCCGGCGAGGGGAAAAACGGAGCATTGAGGGAATGAGTCATCGAAAGAGTAATCCAAAAAGACGAATCACTAAACTGGAAACACTCTGAGGGAGACCGTCCAGGAACGGCACGAGGAAAAAAAAAGTGGGTTAAAGAAATCAGAGGTCAACCATTGCTTCAAAGCTACGGCATTGGACTCGACAATACAAAGGACTTCCTAAAAAAGGTAAACGGAGGGGGTGGGGAGGACTTGAAAAATACTGGTTTGGATCTGGATGGGGGGGGGGGGGGGGGGGGGGGGGGTTTGGTGGGGGGGGGGTGGTTTTTATATAGTCCAAAAACCACTAATCAATATCGAGGGTACAGAGTGTGGGGAAAAAAAGGGTCGGGGGGTGTTTAAAGGGGAAAGTACCCTAAGGCGAAAGGAGACCCGAGCTGCAAAGCCTGACTCATGTACAGAACAAGCCCGACCGCTTTCCTCTTGGAGAAAAAGAAGGGGGGTAGAAGACGGAGATGGAAACTGCAATCACGGGGAGAAACGAACTAGGAGAAAAGAAAAAAGGTTATCCATATCATGGCAAGGCACGTCTTGAAGAAATGTGGGGGGGCCAAAGAAAGAGGTGGCTTTCAGAAGTAAAGGAGGGAGGTTGGGAGAGGAAAGAGAGATAAACAATTTTCCTCAAGGAAGAAAAAAAGAAGGGAGGAGGGCAAGTGAAAAGCCGTGCCGCTGTTGCGAAAAAGCCCACGGGGTGTATCCCGATAATCAAGAGGACAGCTTTGGGGAAGGAATCTCTTCAACAAAAAAAAACAGAGAGAAAAATATAGGAGACGGAAGAAATTCCTCAATGGGGGGAAATCTAGAAAAAAAAAGGGAAAATGTCCATCGTCTAAAACCCGGACCGTGTCGGCCAATTGGCAAAAGTACGCTCCTTACTCCCCGCCTGAATCGAAGCCAAATTGAGGGGGGGACACGCCCGAAAGGGAAAAAGAAAGGGACCCAAGTGATTGGAAAAATCATTGAAAAGGGGAGGGGGGAACCGAAATCAAAGGGAGCGCACTTTCTGCTGGGGATTGCAGTTTCAGAGTCACCGTAAAAAAGAGAACACTTTAAGAAAAACTAGGGCGGTCTTAGAAGAGGCTTTGGAGGGAATTGGAAATGTCCTAGAATTATACACGATCATCCATTCGTGCCAGAACAAAATCTTTGGATGGAATGCCCCGGATGGTTCTGAAAAAAGATGGAAAAGTTTTGTGGAAGGGAGGGGTTTTCAGGGTGGAAAGTCAAAGTTTAAATCCACCAAACTCTGGTGGGGAGGCCTGTCCGATTGTCAGGGGGCTTAAATTCAAGGGAACGACATCTCCGAAAGAAGAAGTTATCAGGAAATTGACAGGGGGGAGGGGGACCTCGGGGGACTCTGGAGGGCATCAAAGGAAACGCATGTTTCCATGAGAATTCTTTGGGGAAAGGCTTCGAAGGGGGAGGGAGGAAGTTCACAGGAGGGGAAACAAAAACGCATGTCCTGAACAAAATCTAAAGGAAAATCCAGCCCATGCTAAAAGGGCAAAAAGAGGAATTGACGGTAAATGAATAACGAGGGTCGCCGAAAACCTTCCTCAAAAAAAAATTGAACTTGTTCTATCCTTTTGAAAGGAAAGGAAATAAGCAGTAAAAAAGGAAGGATTCAAGGAAGAACTCCAAAGGGAAAAGGGCGTTAAAGAATTAACCTCAAGTGGACATCCGTAGTGGCATCCTAACAGAATCCTCTTACAGCGTTATTCAGGGATCACAAATGGAAGAAAGAATGATTCCCGAGAAGAATCCTAAAAGGGGTTGGGTTCTGGAGGGGAGAATCATCGAACTCCGATTGATTCTTTGATCATCTTCACAGGGTCATCTATGGAACATCCTAAATGAACGATCATGGAGGAAAGGATGATATGGGTAACTACTAAAAAAGAGTCAATAGAATGGGGAAAACACCTAGAGACGGAAAAGGAAGAGAAAACCGTCAGAAAGTTCAAAGCAGGTATGCCAAAAAGTTAAGGCCCCCAATTAACAGCGTATTTAGTAAAAAGAAGTTGTCGATGTAGGATCCCTGTCGTAAAAGAGAAAAGCGTAATGGGGGGTGGAAGGCACTAGAGGTTGTCAAAATGTGTCGCAAGAGGGCATAAATCCCTGCTTCGTGGGGAAGGTCTAAGAAAAGAGGGGGGGACACTCCAGCTGAAATGAAAAAGTAGTGGGAAGGAGGGCTCACGGAGAGCTCGGTGAGTCTCTCTTCGCTTAAAAGAATCATTTTGTAAGTAACTTGGAGAAGAAGGGGCCTCGGAGGGGGGGGAATCCTGAAAGGGAAAAGGCCAGGAAGAAGACGAATACGCGGAAGAGATTGCACGGCGGTCTTGAATTGAAAACGCTGTGGAACCCTCGTAGGAAGAAAAGAGGTTATTTGGGAAAAATATTAAGTTCCACGGAGCGTCCTCACGATATGAGGAACTGGGCGGGAAACAAAAGGAACATACTCAAGAAAAAACACCGAAAATGACGATGAGCAATGAATACAAATGCAAGGCTCTGCTTTGGAAAAGAAAAAACCTTGAATCCAAAAGAGAACAAAACGCTAAAAGATAAGAAACAAAACAATCAAAGGAAACCGAAAAAAAGCATACTCAAGATCACCGAAATCCTATCGGAGCGCCTGGAATTCCGGAGAAGGACCTGGAGAATGTCGGCAAACGACCAAAGAAAAAAAAAACGAAAGGAGGGGGCAGAAAGAATGAAAGAAAGCCGCCATTGACGCTTCAGACTGTTTGAGTCTGACCTGGGTTGAGAAAAAAGATGCAAAAAAAAAGGGGGATAAACAAAAGACGGACGCGATTCCAGGTACTCGAGCAGTTCGCAATAAGCAGGGGATGAATATGAAACGGTAAAAAAAAGTCGAAGAAGGGGGAAACAGTAAACATAGTGACCCCGAGAGGGGGGGCTGACCGAACATGGGAGAGGTCAGGGCAGGGAGGTTGCAGGAGAAGGGGAGATGGGGACTTGCCCAAGAAACTCCGGTGGACCCGCAATACGGACCATTTCAATCTCCTGTCAAGAAACGGATGAAAAATAGGTTTGGACTGGCAGGGGGGGGGCCGAAAAATACAGAAACTGCAAACCGCAAGTTGGAATCGTTGTCAATGGTTAAGGGTAGATACTAGGGAAAGGAAGAAACCCAATAAAATAAAGGGTTGGGGACTAAGAGGAGGGAGCAGCGAGAAGATTGAAAGTTTGCAGACTCAAACAGCAAAGAAGATAACGAGATACCTGCAAAAAGAGAGGGGAGGTGTCGGGAGGGCGGAGCAGTTTTTTGAAAGCAAGCATATATGGCTCACTCGGGGGGGCGGGAAAAAAAAATTGTGGATACTGGGGGAGAGCAGGTTTCCTGCTAATTCCTACGATCGCCTTGTTCCAAGAGGGAAACGTGTTCCCCAAAAACGAAAAATCGTGGGGGGGGAAAGAAAAAAGGGGGGTTTTCCAACAGAAGACTCAACAACAAACAACGGCGGGAAAAGAGAGATTTTGAAAAAAAAAGGGGATGTTTTGAAACACCTCGGGAAAAAAAGGGGGGGGGGAAAAATGGGAAAGGAGCAGGTCGCAGTGGATCGGAAAAAAGAAGCATCCAACAAATCTAAACTCGCGAGAAGGAGGCCGAAAAAAGAGAGGTAAGGACGAAAAATAAAGGGAAAAAAACGGAGAAAAAAACGCAGAAAGAGAAGCGATTTCTTTAAATTTGGGGGGTGATTCTCAGTGGAGGCTCGGGAATCAGGCGACGGAATACCACAAGAGAGAGAATCTCAACAACCAATGGATTGGGGGGGTAACGAAGAAAGGCTGTACAAAGGGAGGGGGCCAACCCAAGGGGCAGGCGCGTGATTACTTCTTCATTGAAGGACCAAGATAAAGGGAACCGGGACGGGGAGGGGACGATGAAAGAGTGGACTATTTCAAAAGCAAGACCGTCATGTAATTTTCAAAGAGCAAGGACATCAAGGAACAATCTAAAGCAGCAGATAATCATAAGGGTACTGGTGAAAGAGGACACAGTTACCCGGCCATCTTCGGGGGTCACTATTTTTTGAAAATCGACTGTACACTTCGCAGGAAAAAATGAAGGGGCCTGAGGGGGGGGGGAAGAGATGGGGTAGAAAGCAAAAACAAATTCCACAGTAACAAGAACCGGGGATGAAAATAAAGTAATGGTCTGAGGAATATAAGCTAGGGGGAGGCGGAGGGGAATTGGGCTTTGGGATGGAGAGGATTTCCATTCTCGAGCTTTCTAATCGAAGAAATTCCTCGATATGAATGGAAATCGTGTTGGATGATGGAGAAAGTTTGAGAGACTTTAGGTTTGAGGAGGAAATTCAAGGTGGTGAAAACGCATATTCCCTGTTCCTGGTCCTCATTGCATTTCCTCAAGGGTGGGGGGACCCTGGGATGGGGGAAAATCGTTTGGGGGGGCAGGGAAAAAAGGGGAGAAAAACGGCAGCTGACGGGGGAAAAAGGGGGGGATTAATATATGTCCTCCCTGAAGGAAATCGACCGGGAGCCCGAATCCCAGGGCTAGGGGCCAAATTCATTAAAGGAGGCGTCGCGGGAATGGAAGGGACGACCAAAAGAAATCATTTCGCGGACACTTCTTATGGTACAGCCGCAGTACTCCGAGGCCAAGGCTTAGAGAAAAGAAAGTTGTGACAAACGAAGGGCCAAAAAAGATTGCGGGGGAAAAAGGAAGGAAAAGAATCAAAGAACTAAGGGGACAGACACCTTGGACAACCAATTCGCGGAGGGCAAAAAAATAGTTGACAAAATCAATAAAAGGGTTGGCGAAAAACAGGAGTCTAAAGGGGGGGAAAAAAAAAAAGTAAGTAGATCAATACCGGGGGGAGTCAGATTGGTCAGAAAAGGAGCGTTTTCGATTCTCTACTTGGTTAGGAGGGGTACTCCAGAGGGAAAAATGATTAAGAGGAGGCATAGCAAGGAGAAAAGGCGGGAGAGGAAGGGTTGTAAGTGAAAAACAACAAGAAAAGAAGGAGTCATAGGAGAGCATCTTGGAAAACCAACCTGCGGGTTCAAAGTAAGTGTTGTGGAGTGGGGGGTCATGTCGGGGCCGGACGGGAGAGAGTACACTGAAAACCAGAACGAACCTTAAATCTTCATCTGTCATTGATTCAGCCCGCTAGAAAAAAAAGCTCGGGGAGAGCTTCAGCAAAAATCAGGTGAGTGAGACGGGCCACTCACTCGAGAAATTTCAATGGCGGACGTGGGGTTCGGCGCCAAAAGGAGTGTTTAATTGGTGAAAGGAAACTTCATACGGGAAAGGTCGAGGGGTTTGATTGCCAAGAGGGCCTGGAAATGTGGGGAGACGCTTTGATGGTGAAGTCATCGCCTCGAATCAAAGCAACGGAATCAAAGAAAAGACCCTGCAATTGAGAACCAGACGACAGAAAGCATTCAGGAGGATGGTAGGACAAAAAAAAAAAAAAAACAAGGGGGAGCTTCAATCGAAGGCATTTCGCCAAGACAATCGACTGGAAAAAAAAACATGGAACGGGGGGGTGTGGCGAGGACGCCATACTGGGGGAATGTGAAAACCCAAAGACAGAAAAAAAAAAAAAAAGCCGGGAAAGATTTGAGAGGGGGGGCAGCCATCACGGTGTGTTCTCGAATGGGATGAGGGACTAGCAGAGCTACTGCGAACAATCGATTATGAAAAAAGGAAAGAGGGAAAATTAGAAAAGAGGGATATGGACGACGATGACTCTGGACGACACGGCCGCAGAATTTCGCAAGCTTGAACGGGGATGGAGGCGGCACGATTCCGAAAAAAGGAAGGAGCCAAGGAGGACTATAAATTCGGGGGGGGGAAAAAAAGAAATGCGCATATTAAGAGGTGCGGGGCGAAGGACAATCGCCCAATGGCTCGACACTTACGATATTCAAAAATTGTACATCAATGAGCAGATAGCCAACTGGTGGGAAGCGGAAGAACAAGCTGTTGAGAAAAGAACCGATAAGCGGGGGTTAATCCAGGAAAAAAAAAAAAGAGGGGGGGGGGGAAGATGGAAGAAAGCTGGAAAAAAGATGTCTCAAATGCTTATTCGCGAGTCTAAAGAAAAAAGAAGGCGAAAACCGATACCCAAAGGGGAAAGAGGAAAGAGGATTTCCACTAAATCCGGTCAAAGGGTCGAAGGAAAATGAAGGAAAAGGGGGAAGGACCGATATTTCTTCAACCAAAATTGAGAGGGGGGGAAGAAGGGACGCACCTGGCGCACATTGGAATTGAGGGCAGAGAAAAAGGTCAAGGTCACCAAGGGTGCAAACGGACGGGGATTGCATTTTCAGAGTCATAAGAATACATCCAATATGAAAAAGCACAGGGCGGAGGGGGTTCTTCGTGGCTCTCGTTGCAAGGGGGAAAGGAAAAAGGGGTCCCAGACATCGGAAAATCACCATCTTTGGGGGGGGCCCTGACCTCCGAATGGTTCTGAAAAGAGGGCCGCTTTTTGGGTGCCAAGAGTGATGGTAGTTGTGAGGGAAAGAAACTGGTGGAGAAAAAAAAAAACAGCGGTAGGGGGGGGCAAGACTGTGCTTGAATAACTGAAGGGGGGAATGGGGGCAGACGGGAAAAAAGTTTCAGGATGATCAACAGAACGGAACTTTCCCCAGGGGGGAATCTTTGAGGGGAGGCCTCAGGAAGGGTCAGTTGGGGGGGACGGGGAGGAGGGGGGGGGGAACCTCAACGCTCGAAAAAAACTCTCATTGCCTTGCCGCTCCCGGGCCCAAGACAAGAAGGGAGCCACTAACAGAGGAAAAAAGTCACGTGAAATTGACGTCCAGAACGGGAATGGGAACTTTGTGTCGATAGTATTTGAAACTATTTCGGAATCACTCGATGCCAAGCCGCGAGCAAAGCGGAAAAAGCAAAGGGAGAGGAGACCAATAAAGGGAATAAAATTTCTGAATCCGCGTCGTACAAATGAGGAAGAGTAGAATTCAAATGAGGAAGAAACCAAAAAACAGGTTTGGCGGCTCGCCCGATTGCTCCTGATAATACTCCTCCAGGTAGGTGAAGTCGTGGAGGCTCAGTGCATAAGTACAGGAGAAGAGAGTGACGAAAACAGGACCCTGCAAGCTATGGATGGGGGGCGTCCCAAAAACTCTGATTAAAGTACTTAAAGAAGAATCAAGCCGAAGACGTGAAATCCAAAGGGGAAGGTGGAAAAAAGGTGTGAGGAAAGTCATCTAAAAGTTCGTAAACTTAGAAGGAGGGAAATGCTCACGGTTCAAAGGGGGCTTGTTCAATAAAGGGGGGAACACGAAAAAGGTTGTCAAAGGCAGAGGTGGGGTGACGAGGAAAAAGCGGATTCCCGCCAAGATGTGGCAAAGAAATTTTAGCGTCCCCGGAAAGGGGCGTGTAAATCAAAGCAATCATGTTGGGGGGCGATCAATCAACGAGACACGAGCCTCCGACAATCGCCCGGGAAAATCGACAAGAACGACTAAAGAAAGGAGGGCCCAAGGTCAAAAAAAGGCGAAGGATATCAGGCTCCGGTTATATTTGAAGGTAACGAAAAAATATATTAATACACAATTACGGAGAATCTCAACGAGGCTGGCGATTATGAAAAGGGCGCTAAACATCCACAGGAAAGGGCACAAAAAAGGGAGGAAAGGACAAAAGCCCAACTGCGTTGAACTCTAAAAGACATTCCAAAAGGGCGACAAAAACCTCAAAAACGCTTCAGAAAATCACAAAAGTAGGGAGGGAAAAGAACGGAAGCAATTACTGCGGATTTCAAAACGCTCCTGGAATGGACATCGCCGTGTTTTTGCCGCGACCACCCAAGGCAATGAGAGAACTTCACCAGGCCACTCGGCCACTGCATGAAAGATAGCGACCAGCCAGTCCAATTGCGCAAGAAGAACCGGGGGGGGGAGTAGGGACCGGGTGGGAAATTGTCCTTATCATCGCGCCCAAAACTGCAGGACCCCCCTTTCAAGCATCCACAAAAACAAACGTCATCGGCGCTTCCAGGGGGGAAATGCCGTAGAGGGAGAAGTAGTAAAAGCGGGAAAAACAGTGTGACGATCGTACCGATAGTTCCAAGTAACATTTAATGTAATGTTTCCCCGGCAGGGGGGGTGTCTGACCGACGGTATAAGGAGAGGAAAGTTCCAACACGGGAGTCTTGATCTTTTTAAAATAGTCCACGCGTGGAAAACCAATCGAACACAGCAATCATCAAATTCAACCTGGTGAAAATTGGGATGGGGGGAAGGGGAGTAAAGCGGGGGGGAAAGCAACGGTCAAAACTACATTGTGAGCTTGGCAATTGTACTTTTAGGCGCGGGCAGAAATCACAAAGCCAAGAGAACGAACGAGGAGGGGGATCGTATCATCTTGTGGTCAACGGTAAAGACTCAAACCAGCCTGGGTCAAACAACAGCAAGCTAAAAGATCGGGGAAAATTGAAGAAGGGTTCTGATGGGGAATATGGTCGGTTGTCTCAGAATTTTGCGGAAATCTAAAAGGAAGGGCCTTCAGGGGGGGCAAAAAGTTGATAAAAAGGAAGACAGTGGTCCAAGCGGACGTTTTTACCGAACGCTTCTGAACCGCACGGATCGGTAACAAATCAATGGACCAAAAGCGAAACAAAAAGAGGGGGGAAAAACATTTATGTAAACGATCGCGTTGAGCGTTTCGTTGGACCGCTTACCGCTTGGAGTGGCGTGATGCATTGTAGAAAGGGGATAGCAAAAAAAATCAGCTCGAGAGAGCGGAAATCGGGGGAAAATATTACTAAATACTGCTCTTGATTTTAAAAACCGAGCAAACGTCAAAAAAAGAGGTGAAATACGGGGGGTTAGCGACATATCTTCTCGGTGGGGTTAGTTCTGGAAAACGATTTGCCAAAATCATAGGAAGTAGATACTATTCAGAAAAGAACACCAAAGGGAGGGGGGGGGGGGTTATCCAGATGCCCGTATCTTACACTTCAAAAAATTGAACTAAAATTACCCAGCGTTCCGTAAAAGAGTTGTAAGGGAGAAAAAAAGAGATTTTCCAAGTCTCCGGAAGAGAGGCGATTGACATGGGGTTCCGGATACCGGCGGGGGAGAAGACCGGGGGGGGGACGGGAGGGGTAGGATGCAGAGCCGCTTCATCTAGTCCGTCAATCCAGCGAAGGAACCATCTATCCTTTTACTTGGGGGGAAGGGTCCGAAAAAAGGGAAACACGGCAGTAAAAAAAGGTTGATTATTAAGGAATCAAAGCCGGAACCCTGAATCTCGCATGGGGGGGAGTGGTCCTGAAGGGGGCATTGAATAAGAAAACAAGTAACCGGCAGAAAAAAAACCGTTGCTGAAGCAGAGAAAATTGGGCGGCATTCTGGGTCGCTTCAAAAGAAAAGCTGGACGAGGTTTTCGAGCGGTGAAAAAAAAGGGGGGACAAAAAGCAGGGAAGACGAGGGAAATGACGAGGATAGAGGTTCCCCTCGTGGGAATCTTTAGTCTGCTTGTGGGGAAATCGTTGATTGTTTTGCTATCGGGAGGACGATTGGGGTTCGGGGGGCGTGGGGGGGGAAAGGTTTGGGGAAAAAACAGGCACGGTCAAGGTCAAGTTCATTTCCTCTGGGGGGGTTGGCAAACCTTGGCTGGCGGTGCTCGGGGGGGAGCTCGTAGGGAGGGAAACCGAAAAAAACGTAAAAGTGGATAATAAAAATAGCCAGGCTATATCGCCGAATGCCTCATCCGTCTTCTTGGAAATTCAATTAACCGGCGGTGCCATAAAGCGGGTCAGGGGAGGATATGGGCAATGGGGGTTGTTGGGGGGGGGGGGTGTTGTCTCGAATCAAGGATGCATTTCCGAACATTATTCTTATTTACGCGACCGACTACGGGGGGGGTAAAGAATCGAACAGGGACGACTTATTACAAACGCGATGGCTTTTGAAACGCTCGGTCGCCCGACCTCACCGAAAGGTAAAAGGGCCAGGGCCGCGACAGGGTACAACAAGGAAAAGGGGCTACCCAAAGTGCGGGGGGGGAAAAGTCCGTACAGAAGTGAATTGGGGAAATACCGGGGCTGGTTCATTGGGGGGGGAGGACCTTAAAGTTTGGCAAGAAAAAAAGTCTTAGGGCGTTTTCGAGTAATTGAGTACGGTTTGAAAGGTTTGCCAGAAAGAATGAAAGTACAAGAGGAACCCACTGCGGTATCGCTGATCAGCGATGAATGGATCCACGCATCAAACAACCAATACGGACAGAGTACATTACTAAATCGTGAATAGCCGACCGGGTGGGGAAAGGGGGGGGTGTGAGGGGATTCGCAGTTGAGAATGAGAAGAGGTAGGCGGTTTCCGGCGCCGGACCTGAATCGGCACTTGGCAGTGGGGGATTCAGGGTAGACATCGGGACATCGGACGTGCGGAGACCAAACTAAAAGTCGGAGTGTAAGAAGCGGATGTGAATTCAGCCCTGCCGTCAACCGGTCTCGACCACGTTAAATGGCGGAGTTTCGGGAGGAAAAACTTGCGGTTATGGGACCTTCAGAGGAATGCGAGGTGTGGGGGGAAATAGGAAATGGGCGGCAGGAAGGGAGTGGTGGTCGACGCTTGGGGAGAATGTATTCATCGTGAAGCACTAAAAACGAATCTGGAAACACTGCAGGTTATCGAAAAAACCGGAATGTCAAAAGACAAAGGTCTGTCGAGGGCAATTTACCCAAGAAACTCCGGCCCACAGTGTGGAAAAATGGTTTTGTGGCGAGAGTCCACCAGTCCAGCAACTGTGACTTGCTCGGGGGGGGGGTAAAAAAAGAGGAAGGAGGCAAAAAAAAAGGTACAATCGAAGCATGAAGCAAAGCTTGTGTCTTTGCTGGCACGAATGGTAAGGAAATATATCAGCGCTAAAATGCGAAGAAGCACAAGAGGGGGCGACGGAGGGAAAAGACAAAATAGCCAGTGACGGGATGGTCGACGGATGCCGGGGAAAACTGCAACACGGCCGCCTCATGGGCTCAATGCGAAGTGAACGTTGAGGCGGCGTAAGATTACGCAAAATCACTGTGGAGGATCACCGTAAGAAGGTGGAAAATAGGAAAGTGCCAGGGGGCGTCAGATTCATTTGAGTCTCTACTACATCGCCCAGGCCGACCGGGAAAGAAGAGGCTTTACATCAATGAAAAAGACAAGTGGGGGGAGAGGGGGAGAGCCTCAGAAGAATAGGAAACCGATAAGAAGGAAAAATTTGGAGGTGTATCGATCTAGCACGGGAAGAGGAATAGAGAGATCTTATAACCTTTAAAAACAAGGCTGCAACAACATAAAATTGCTTATCGGGTACTAGTCCTAAAAAGCGGGGCAAGGGAACCGATACAACTTGAGAAGCATTTGGGGAAAGTCCCGTGAGGGAAAGGGCATAGCGAAAGACAAATCTGCCGCCAAATTTATGTGGCCCCCAACCCGATATCTTGCAAGACGATGCCGTTAGATTGATCACCCACTGATGACGCAGGTCTCAAGAGTAAGCGACAAAAAGGATTCGACTGGGGAAGGAAGCATACATCCGTCAAAAAAAGAAGGGGGTGGAAAAAGCGTCCGCACAATCGGCTTTGTTCTGAAGGAAAGCTGGCTTTGGCAAAATCGATTGGCTGGGCAAAAAGGGAAGGGTCGCCTGAGAAAGGACAATGAAAAACCTCCTGAGGGGGAGGAAAAACACGAAAAGGAGTGACGGGATTATGGTGGCCGGTGATAACCAATCCCTTCAAAAGAGGAGGTAAGGGGTGGTCCTTCCCGCCACAACCACCAGAGGAACTGGGGGGGGGGGAGGAAGGGGGAAAATTGTAAAAAGACTGGAAAAAAAAAAAGCAACGGCAAGGGAAAAAACACAACTGACTGGGGCCGCTTAGGCCCCGCCGGTTGCTATTCGGGCTCAATGCGCAGGGGGGTACATTTCTTTAGGAAGTGGAAAGTGACAAGAAAAAGAAACGGGACTAAAACCAAGAATGGCAGCACGCGCCGTCATCCAAAGGCTCCAACTACCAATAAGAACACATAATTGAATATCAACGGGTGAAAGTTAACGCAAAGGGGGGAGAAGAAAAAGAAAAGTCGATGGAGAAAGACTGAATAAACCGCCCGCACCGAAAATCGCTGAGAGGTCCGCAAGGACCGATGGAAATAATGTCTAAAGAAATGAGCGAAAAAAGGTCAAGTGGTAGCAAAAAAACCTGCCCGCGTCTTTATTCATGGAAAAATGGGGGGCAAAGCGAAAAGCAAGAAAGTTCCCGGAAAAAAAAAAACCTAGAAGCGGCTTAGGAAAACAAGTGTCAACCATCGTCCTTGGGAAGGTAGATGTTTATCATCGGCCCAGGCTTATCATCGGGGAGGAAGAGCCGTTGAACGACGCTTGGAGAAAGGGAGGAGGGGTACTCAAAAAAAGAAATCAGAGAGAATGAGTACCGCCAGCTCAAGCGGGGACGAACGAAAACGCCTACTAATCTTGGAAACGGTCTGGGGAAAAGGATGTTCCGCCACAATAAAGCCGGGATAGGAAAAAAAGTCAATTTAAGAAGGAACGTAAAAGCGGACGCGAAGTTGTCATGGATTTTGGCTCCGGGGTAAGCCTCTGAAAAGGGGGGAAAGTTGACAAGGGGATGCGGCGGGGGGTCGGCACGAAAGGAAATACAGCAAAGAGTGGTATGGCCGTGGGGTAAAAAATTTTAGCTCTGAAAAAATGTAGCGCGTGATAGAAAAGAAGTGAATAGGCGCGAAAAGAAGCGGAAAAAAGACATTAGACCTCCGTCCAATGCAGGCCTTCTAAAAAGAGACGCTCCGACGACCGAATTTGCACCGAAAGGAAGGGAATTGGAAAAGGAGGATGGGAGAGATAGGAAGTAGAATATAATCCAACACTGTATCTCTCAAGGCTGGGAGGGGGGGGAAGCGAGCGAAACAAAAAAAAGGCAGTGCCACATAAAGGGGGGTCCTCCAACCAAAGAGGGGGAGGCAATTTAGAAAAAGTCCGAGGGGGGGAGGCTTAAAGGAATAAACAACAATACAAAACCGGAAAGAAAAATCCTCAAGAGGAGCACATCAACATGAGACTAGAAAAATCCTATGTTGAGGATCTCAATAGTCGTAGAGGGTGTGGCCTCTACCATCAATTGTGCCCCTAAGAAAGGAGAACAGAAAATACGGAAAAAATTGAGATGTCAGGAAAAAGTTGGGGAAGTGGGGCCGGTAATTGGGGGGGGCTATCAATCTAGGCACAAAAACAGTACCACCCGGAAAAACCAAACAAAGACTGAACAGGGTTACCGCGGCTTCAGAAAAAATACGTCGGAAAGATAAAGGGGGAAAAAAAACGGGTCAAGGGGAGAGAGGGAAGTCCCAGGGTAACTTAGGACCGACATTTATATTGAGCTTCGCCTTTGTGCTGCCCGTGCAGAGAACCAAAAGCCTGGGGAAAGGGGGGGGTGGACAAGAGACCACGCCGGTGAAAAACCAATCTACCACATTTCAATATCATGAGAGAGGTATGCAAACACTGGAAATTGATCTGGCAAGGACCGCAATAAGGAAAAGGCCTGGCTGGTAGGGAAGTTTTGGAAGCTACGGTGACAGAGTAGCCCAATCACCAAGAGGGGTTCAGATGATGGGAAAAAGGGATGAGGAGGAGATGAGCATCAGGCAACTGTGAAACACCACCGGTAAAAGAAGAAAGAGAAAGGTTCAAAGGCGAAAAGGGATCGGTGGAAGGGATTTGCTGCGGAGGGTGGGGCAGATTATTTCTTATTGTGGCTCCGAGTGGCGTAACTCTAGCGGAGCCTTGGGTGGGAGAGGGGCCGAAAAAAAAATGATACGGGAAAAACGGTAATAACTCGAACGCTGATCGGGGTTAACAATCACAATTGGTGGGGGCCAAAAGCTCCTCTGCAAAAAAAAAAAGAAAGGAGTAAAAGAAAAGGCAAAAGGTACCAGAGCGCGGTGGCAGTGGCAGTTTACCAGCTTGGGGGCGAAAAGTCGGGTCATTCATGGGAGGGAAAAAAAAGCATGCAAACATCCTCGAAGTATTTCCCGCAAGGGCAATCTTACGGGAACACCTATGGAAGGAGAGAAGATCCGAGTCAACGCAGAAAGTCCTCAACGATTGGGACGAGGAGGACTAAGAGGGAGCTTAGGGTTAGAAACCTGGGCCAACCCTATGTCTGGCAGATACCTCCTCCAGGGGTCGCATCATCAGGAAAAAAACCACGAATGGGACCCGGTTACAAAAATGACGGTAGCAGTTGCTCCGCTCGTGATTTAGGGCGGCATTTACCAAGCAGCGCTCAATTTCCAGTGCACGGACGAAAAGGGAAGAAAAAGGGGGGGAACGGTCCATGGGGGGAAGATCAAAGGTGGAGACAGGGCGCCGGCTTCAATCTGATGTTAGGGAGATCCACTCCGGGGAGGAGACCAGTCAAATGAAACTATAGGAAAAAAACCCAACAAGGGTTCACTACTTGTAGATTTGTGGGATAGACGGCCGAAAAAGGTAAGAAGGGGGTTGTGGATGTAAGGAAAATGGATTTTGTTTTCAAATTGATAAGCAGCACCCATTCAAAGAAGGAAACACGGGTACTGGGGAAGGGAAGGTCGGAAATTAAATAGAGGGGGCTCGGCCTTGTGGCCGTCGGGGGGGTGCTGGTCGCGGAAACAAGGCGGCTATTTCCTTGCGTCGGAAAGGGAGGGAAAAAGAGGGGTAGGTTCTCTCAGGAGAGGGTAAATAGTGGAAGGGCGAAGAGGGGGGAATAAGCGGATAGTCAATAAAACCAGAGTTGGTTGCTTTGGTTGGACATGTTCAAGGTCGTTCAACGAGTGCCGAGGGGGACTCATGCGGAGGTTGGGGGGGGGGGCTGGGGTGGTGTTGTAGACGCGTATGTTCCCTAGTGGCATTCCGCTAAACGCATCAACTCTCAAATGGAGGAAAAGGGGACCTTTCCAATGAAATCTCAAGCCTCAGGAGGAAAATGGACCGAGAGGTCTTCGAGCGTCTTCGTAGGCAATGGCGATTGTCGAGTTTCAAGGGAAGATCAAGGAGAGAGCAGGTATTGAAAAAGATCACGTCACCAATCACGCTAAAAAAGTTGGACTCCTGACACATTTCTCAAAAGGGGAAAATCAGCATGGCGTGGGAGAAGAGGTGTCGCAAAAACGAAAAAGGGTAGGAAAAAAACGAAAAAAAGGCTAAAACAAAAAAGCCGAGGAAGTGCGCATTATCCGAAACGAATTTTACGCCGACGGGAAGGGTGACATCTCAATTGAGGGGAATCACCGCTTGAAAAGGGGGGGGCGGACCTAAAGGGGAGTGGGGTTGGCAGGGAAAATCGAGGCCGAAAGAAAAGACTTGCAGATGGTACTTCCCGGAGTTCGAGGGACAATAGCGACGTCAAAAGAGAACCAAGCACGCGGGGTAGAGATGTGAAGGGGGAGGATCCACTTCATCAACCGGCAAAAAACAAACGGAGTCAAGTATGACAAATCGGAAGGCAACGCAACAGACTTGTGAGAGAGGGGTGGAGGAAATGGAGAAAAGGGGGGGAATAGGCGGTAAGCTCGTTGGTCGGCGTACGACTGAAATCGGTCGGGCATTGGGCTACCGCGAAAAAAGATGAAGATGATCAGGATCGCCGGAACGGCGTGATTCTCTCAAAAGAAGTTCAAGTAGACCAGTGAAGGCTTATCCGTGAGGGGAGCCACACCAAAGGGAGGGGAAAGGGGCAGGGGCCGTCGCAAAGCCTCTCGTGCGATTTTGTTTTTTGGTCGCATGGGGCGGCTGGTGCCGGGGGGCAAAGGGGGGGGGGGGGTGTCGCATTCCTGCTCGTTCTGTTTGCTACCTTTGAGTGAATGAGTGCAATAGGAAAAAGAAAAAAAAAAATCAAGAAAGACTGGGAGGAAAAAAAAAAGCTCTGACCTCGCGAATGGGTTCAATTGAAAGAATGTGGCGGAGTCCGGAAAGAAAGAGAAAAATGTAAGGGAACCGCCACAAAAAATTGTTGCGCATCCACAGACTGTTGAAGGGGGTTATCGAGTCACCCGCCAAAAAGCACCTATCGGCACAAAAGCCGAAAATATGTGAAGAACCCATCGAGGAGGGGGGCAGGCAATCAAAAAGAGGGGGTTCGGGGAAAAAAAAAATGGATGAGAGAGTGCTGATTCAGCCATTGCCAATCGAGACGGGGACCAAGACTTCATTGCCTTCAGAAAAAAACCGTGTCGCCGCTTGGATCAAGACTCGACGTGACGAAAAAGACGGCCGAAAAGGGGGCGAACTTGAAAAGAGCTGCAGTCAGGAGAAGGTCCCAGGGCTGTAAGAGGGCCTCGTCTGAAAAATATCGGGGGGTGAACCACCATCATGGGGGGGTGGTCCGATTCAGGCGGATCTCTACGAAAAGAAAAGGGAAGACACGGGAAAGAGGAAAAGAAGGGACATAAAGGGGAGGAAACAAGGGGTTCGGAATGCGGGACTAAAAGGGGCAGACTTTGGTTAATTTAGACGATCTTCACAAAAACCACCACTTAATTAGAGAAAGAGAGATATCGAATAAACTTGCAAAGCTGCATCCAAAGTGGGATTATGGAAGGGATAACGAACAGAGGGAAGGAGAAAAAGGGACCAAAAAAAAGAGGACATTGATGGAAAATGTCTTGTTAGGAAGCAAAGAAGCCCGCTTAATCTGCCGAAAGGGGTGGGGTTCCCAATGCCCGAATGGGAGTCAAAGAAAAAGGGGAGTGATGACGAAAAAAAAAGGGGGCCTCGCAAAAGCTCAAGTTCAAGTTCGCTTTCGCAACTGAAAGGATTTGCAGTTTCACAGAGGGGCCGTCTCAATTAGCCCAGTCTTGAGCGGAAGAAAAAAATAAGGGGAACTTTGGGGGAGGGGAAAAAAGACTTTAAAAAAAAATTGGGGGGCGGAAAAGAGCGACAATTCGTTCCAAAAAAGACCACTTTGGGGTGCACTGCCCCTCAAAAACGACGATGGGGCCACAATCGGCAAAGCGGGGGGGGCAAAAGATATGATGAGGGGGAGGGGGGAAATATATAAAAGAAGGAAAGAAGAAACAACAATTTCAAGAAACTTTTGGCGCCGAGACGAGTTTCTTTGCTTAAAATGGGGAGCTTGAAGATCAAAAACTGGTGTGAAAATCAGGAGAGAAAAACCTGGGGGAAAAGCCGCGGGGAAGTCTATAATCTCGGGTGTCCAGTTCGTGATTTCGTCTCCTCTGTGGCTTTCGAAGGATGACTCTGGGAAATCAAAGCGGACAGCGAGGAGGGAAAAGAACAAGGAACAAATACATCGCAAACAAGACGACTTGAATCACGATTACGGGGTTTTGTACATGAAACGCAAGGGTTGGCAGGAAGAAATCCGCCAAGTGTGGGACGGGGATCAAAAAAAAGACCGTGCCGCCATCAAGATTCCGCAAGGGGCGATTTCATTATGGCGCGTCTGAAAATCCCAACCAAAAGGATTTAGGGAAACGACGGTAAAGCAAAAATGCTGGGAAAGACACCAACCAGAAACCCTCAGTTAGGCTATTCCCGATTGCAAAACTCCTTGGGAAGAAAAAATCAACTCCGTGAGTGGAGGGGCGGTAGTAGAAAGAGGAACAGAACCGGGAACGAGATGGGAACGGATGCTATTGGGTACTCGAACCTATCCCGAAAAATGCCGACAGCTATGAAGAACCGATAGTTTCCCGCACCGAAAACGCCTAAGTACTTTCAAATAGTCTGCCAAGGTCAGGTCCGCCCCAAGGGGAAAAGAGGGGGTATTGATTAAAAAAAGGAATGGAAAAAAATCAGGCGAACATTCAACCGTCGACAAAGGGTCTGGAGTTGGGCCATAATGTTGAACACTCCGAATGGGAAGGTTGGGTCCAAGAAAAAATACATGGGGGACGAGCGGATGGGAACAAGCCAATCTCGTTTTGTGCCGGGAGAAAAGGTGCGGCGGTAAAAAGGATAAGCAATCGGGGAAAGGGCTTCCAATAATAATTTTTCATGCTGAACATATCCTGGAATGGGGGGTCGAGTCGCCAAAAGGGCGAACACGCCGGAAACGACGTTCCTGGTGTACCGCGACGTGTAGGCAATGCTCCGGCGATTGGGAAGGGACGGGGTCCATATTTAATCAGAGAAGCGTCTAGTGGGGAGAACCGAACATACCGCTACAGATAAAACCAAAAAGCAAAGGTTCCGCCAAAAAATGAGAAAAGTGAAAGGAAACAAAATGAACAGGTTGAAAAAAAAAAAGGGATGAACAAAAAACACCTCAACCAAAATCACGAGCAAGACGGCTAAAGAAAGCAAAGGCTCCAAAAGAAGAAAGAAAGTATATTAACTCAGATTAATCGCCGTCCTTTGCCCGCCAACATTGCCACGAAGGAGGCCTATAAAATCGGGGGGGCTCAACTTGACATGAAAACCCATGGGGGAGACGCTGGGAAGAAAGTTGAGTGAATTGAGGCCTTTTAAAGGGAATTGCGCATCGCGGCAAAAAGTCAAGACCTGTGGAAAAAAAAAAAAGACCCAGGAAAGGGGGAAAAGAAGTCACCCTCAAAATAAACAGGATTATTAAAGAAGCTGTAACGGGTCAACTGTTCGAATGAGGACTAAGGGAAAAAAGGAATTGGAGAGCGTTGAAGGACCTACGGAGATTTACTCGGCTTGTGCCCGTTTCTGCTACCATAAGGCGGAGGGAAGCGGGGGGAGGCCGCCGGTGATAACCCAGGACCAAAAGGGGCATCGCTTAACGTTAGAACAAGGGAAATTGATCGCGGGGGCAGGGACTCGCCGACAAGAATTCACTGGCACCCCCTTCAAAAGGGGGATCGTGGCAATGGGGGACTTGGTAAGAGAAGGAAAGAGATAACCAAAGGTGTGACGAGGGGCGGTAATCTCGAGCTGGTTGGCAAATTTGCCGAATAAAAAGAACACCGAGAAGATAAAGCGAGAAAAAGCAATCGAAGGGTGAGTGGATATGTCCTGACGTTTGCTGGCGGAAGCTGTTTGGGGGGATCAGAGAGGGCGAAAAGGGGGTGCGGAGTGGGGTCGGTAATCATCTATGCTATTCTCTTTTGTGGATCCTAATGGGGAAATCCAAACCGTGGATAAAGGTGTAACCACGAAACGAAAGCGATCTTGTTGTCACAATTGTTTTGA
>Ga0179593_1715353_pt1 | contig 19581 bp, 28 predicted proteins | sample CZODoug2_1_08_16_FD_185931 | JGI IMG/M metagenome (GOLD analysis project Ga0179593, IMG submission 185931) | Vadose zone soil fungal communities from Angelo Coast Range Reserve, California, USA - CZODoug2_1_08_16fungal (PacBio error correction) | ecosystem: Environmental > Terrestrial > Soil >...
CCTGGGGAAGGGGAAGAAAGAGGAGGTCACCCAAACTACGAATTTCATCTTCGCCGATAGGGGGGGGTAAGGCCAACGTCTACCCCCTGACCGCAGCAGATAACATCAACCGGAAAAGATAGGAACACTCAAGCCTCGTCGGAATCGAAGAGGAAGAGAGCAACCGAAAAGAGGGCGCTCCCTTTCATATCACAGAGTGGCAATCGAAGAGTAAATTCGCACGTCCATTAGACCTGCGGAGTCTCCGAGAGGAAAAGGAGGGGGCGGTGAAAGGGGGGGGTGTCGGAATAAGCCCAAGCAAGGAAGGGTTTTATAAAGAAAAACTTACAAAAAGGCCTGGGGCTACCACATTTCCCCCAATCATCAAATGGAAAAAAGGGGCACCTAAAGTGGCGCGCTGTGTTTATTTAAGAGTGTCTCGGAAAGGGGATCAAAAAAAAAAAGGGAATGGGTAAAAAGGCGAGCAGCCGGTCTAACTTGGACTAGGAAAACCGGGCAAGGGAAGCGGGAAAAACCGTAACTCTGAATTGGGGGGGGGGGGTAACCTCGGGGAAGGCACGAGGGGCTCAATCCAGGGGGGAACGGCTGGCTCACGGGGGAAAAAAAATCAGAAAGTAAAAAAACGTACCAGGCACAGTGCGCAGCGGGAGAGCGTAAGGGACCTCGAGGGGGAAGGACCCGTCAAACTCGGCAAGGGAAATCGGAGGTTTAACTACGGGCGATGTCACCGTGTCAAGATATCGAGAATACACGACATTATGAATGTTCCGGATAAGGAAAGAGAGGGGGAAGTCCGTCTAGGTGCCCCGAAAACCCGTGTTGAGGAGGAAGGTTCGCAATTGAGGACTGTCCAGAAACAACAACAGAAGTGGAAACATGGGGGGAAAAGATTTCAAAGACGAGTTTATCGGCCAACACTTATCTTCGGCAAGGGGCCAGAGGAAAAAAAAGCTTCAGAGGGGGGGAAAAGTAAGGACTTTCAATCTCGTTGGGTCGGAAAAGGGGCACTTCGGATAGTCATCAAAGTTAATCAGGGGGGGAGCAGGTTTGGAAAGTCTGGGGGGAATATCGGGTGGAGTGAGGTTTCATAAAACAATGGGGGTCAAGAAAAAACAAGTCGAGTGGTATCAACTTTTCCCTGTGCGAACACCTTCAAAGAGGGACATGGAATTCCAGACGCAGAGAAACTAAAAAAGCTTGGCATCTGGATTGTAGAGAACGAATATGGTATGGGATACGGTTTGGTCGCCGGGGGGGGGAAAAAAAAACTCGAGGTTTGTGAAATAAAAACAGTCCGCGTGCGCGGCACCCATGATGGAGAAAAGAGAACTGGTTCCAGAGAAAGGGAACCATGGGCATCCCCGTTGGGGTATACCAAATCGAAGACTACAAAAGGGGTAAACCTTGTGCACGATAATAGTCTGGTACTGTGGGGCCAGGGGGGGAGGGTTAAGCGGGCGCTCGAAAAGCCATTCGCAAGAAGGATAGATCAAACAAGTCTGTGCGCATGAATTGTTAGGGGGGGAGAGGCGCCAAAGCGGGGCGATGGAAGCGCGTGAATTAAAGACCATGGGGGGGGGAAAACTGATCACTCGCTGAAAGGGCTGGGCTTATGGATGATAGGGGGAAGGGGAATCAAATAAAGCCCAGAAAAAGGGGGGCATACGAGCTCAGAAATAAAGAGATTGGCAGCACGGAAGGGACCAGGGTGCGTGTCTACTCAAAAAAAAAGAAAAGGCAGCAGTCTATTTACAAGGCAAAAGGTGCACAGTTATCAAAGGGGGATGGTCAGAAAATTTAGGGAGAAGGGTCGTAAGAGGCAAAGCTGATGGGCTGTATTTACAGTTTCCCCGAAAAGGCTGTGGAATCCTTTTAAGCTCATTGAAAAGGAATGAGGCCACAAAAACTTCTAGGACAAGGATCACAAGGAGGGAACAAACAAAAGTCGGAGGCGACGATCCGGAGAGAAAAAAGGAAGGAAAATCTAAAGCAAGGGGCGTCAAGGACGTCAATTGTGGGGGAGAGGGGGTTGTAAACCCGCGGGCAGCGCCGTCGCCGGCGGGCAACCAAAAAAAAATTGAATGAGACCCCCCCGGATAAAAAACCGAGAATATAAGAGAAAAAAGGGGTGCAGACCCAAGGGCCCGATCAATGGAAGCTAAAAGGGGTTCTGAAGGGTTCGCTGAAAAACGTGCCAAAAAGAAAAGGGGGGTTAAAGACGCAACGCGTGGGAGTTCTTTTCGTGGCAAGTTTCCGAAAGAAGCTCCAAAGAGCAATCGATCAGGCCCGTAACCGAAAAAATTTTAGCAATTGCATGCTCTTGATGCGTTACGGGAGAAAACCAAATGGGAAAAGAGAAAACGGGAATGCCCGATCAAGGACACAGTTAAAGGGCCAAGGGGATGGGAGGAGATATGGGAGCAAATCGGCATGCAATACCTGACCCTTGATCTACCATTCAAGGAAAGAGATAATCAAAAGGATGAAGTCGATTTTTCGACTACATAAACCAAAAAAGGGGAAGGGAAATCATGGCAAAAGTCGGGTTAAATCGTTGAAAGAGAGAATAACCAACCTTCTAAGAAATAGGAAGAAATCAAAGACCCGGAGGGTCAATTGTCAAGGGGGGACGAAATTCAAGAGGCTAAAAAAATCATAACCACGTTCTACTCTCGGGTCTGTGAAACTAACGAAGCAAGAAATTCCCGGTACGCAAGACACGGGGGGTGGATTGGGGAAAGTTTTCCAAACGGTCCAATTTGAGATACCTCGTTCGAAAAAAACCACATCATTGGAAAAGCAGCATTAATTGTATCGGGGGACAAGAGTCGACTGTAAATGGGACATGACAATCATACTGCTTTGTCGTGTCCGGGGAAGACGAAAAAGCCGCCCCATGCAGCCAAACATAGAAGGTGAAGGAAAAAAAGCCATCCAAGCTCTCCGGATCCCTAGAACCTATAAAAGAAAAAAAGAAAAAATGGAAAAAGCAGGGAAAGGCACAGGTTGGGGGATAATAACATGGGTGCTGATCACGCAGTGGCGAGCCAGGGAGGACGCCAGACAGAACCACACAGTCATAAGAACTTTAATAAAGGCCGGACATGGGGGCGCGCAAGGAGGGATAGCGAACGAACAATCTGGAAACCTACAGCAGGGCAACGACAAGAGAAGAAGTCTGGGTCAAGAGAAGTGGGAGAAAAGGTGGGGGGGGGGGGAACCAAAAAAAAAACAACAAACAACAACAACAAACCAAAAAACACCAAAACAAAAAAAAACCCCAGGAAAAAGAACAAATTTTTTTTTTGGGTTTTTTGTTGGCCCACCAACACCCCCCCACCCACCACCCCCCAAAAACAAACCCCAAAAAAAAACAACCCAACCGAAAACCACCCACTGTTCCCACCCACCCCCACAGGTTTTTTTTGTGGTGGAAAAAGTTTTTGTTTCCCCCCCACCCCACAAAACCCCCCCCCCCCCACCCCCCCCCCCCCACCCCCAAAACAACCCCCCCCCCTTTTTGTTTGTTTGGGGTTTTTGGTTGGGATGTGGTTGTTGACAAAAAACCCCCCCCCCGCCCCCCCCCCCCAAAAAAACAAACCCCCCCCCACCCCACCCTTTGGGGGGGGGGGGGGACCCCCAACCAACACTGCAGGGAGAGGTGTTCAAGGAGAGGGTCTTAACCAGATTTGAGGTGCGCTCGTCCTTTCTGCTGCCTTCGGCGCAATTACACTAGGAGGGGGTAGCCGGTGGCCGGGACGGGGGGTGGAGGGTAAAGTCTCGGAAGCAAGCCAAGGGACAGGGCGAAGCAACATGTAAGCTTCCCCCACCGGGGGAAGGAATGTCCTTAAAGGGGGGATTTTTAGTTAGTCGTGATCACAGTTAGGGAAACCTGATGCAGGGAAGGGAAATTAGGTCTTATATGTTGTCTTCAGGGGGTTCTGGGGGGTAGGGTCACACCGTACACAAACGCAAGGAGGGGGGAGGGGAAAAAGGGGAAGATTCGCCGGTGCCGATACCACTTCCTGCTGCGTCCAGAGTGCTCGGAAGGGCCAGGCGAGTGACCTACCGGGGCCAAAGGGAAACCTAAGAGTGCAGGTCAAAAAGCTTGTCCTTATAAGGATGACTCAAGGCATCACCAGAGAGGAGGAAAAGGGGGGGTGAAAATGATCTGATGAACTTCCATGACCTTGACAAGGAAAGCAGGCGAAAGACGATGAGCTTTGCGCCAGGGGTTGTTTTGAGGAGAAAAAAAAGAGTTGCAAACGGGGATTTGCTCTGTTGCCTGGCTAGGGCCGAACAAGGGGAAAGGTCGAAGATCGCGTAAGTGCCTTGAGGGGGGGGGATCAAGGGGGTTGAGGATCGTTAGCCGAAATGACCATCACGGGCCTTTGGAAGGGGTGTGGGACGGGGGGTGGGGCCTCAAATTTGGATGCTTTCCGTCAGAAACGTCAAAAAGGAGATTGGCTTCAGACCCCATTTTTGTCGGGGAGGGGTCGGCGACGTCGAAAGTAACGCGGGAGCAGGAGGGACTACAGCCACGAAGAAATCGAAGAAAGGGAACCTTTTGGAAAAAAAAGGGGAGACCTAAGCACCGTTTGATTCAAACGGCATCCCTTGGAAAAAGCATGCCGGGGGGGGAGAAGAAAAAAAATGATTAGGATAAAGGGGGGTGTAGAAGGGAGATTTAGAAATGAAGTGCTCTTTTGATTGGGGACAAAAAGGCGAAAGGCGCTAGGAGACACAACACCACAATCGCCAAAAGCGATCAAACCAAGCTAGCGTCTTATTTGGAAGTTTTGTGGTCTACGGGGTCGCGAACGACCATTAGTTGCAGAAGATTGGGAATGTGGGGGGGGGCAAACAGACAAGTTCCTTCAAATATGAAGGGAAAAAAGAATAAGGGGGAAAATCAAGCCGGGGAGAGAATGGGGAAAAGAATCGACAGAGGAAGATACGTCTCATCCACAATAAAGGGCGAGCACTGGGGAGGGGAGGCAAAAAAGGGGGGATCATCTTAGCCGCTGTAGCCTCATAGTCTCAGAATCACCGGGGTTTACAAAGATCGCTGCAGACCTCTTTTAGTAGAAAAGAGCGCGGATCTGGAAGGGGGATTCGCCGTCGCTTTATTTGCGGGGAAAAAGATGCAGGAAACCCGTAGGAGACGAAGCGTACACAGTTTCATGAAATAGGAAAAGAGATGAGTCGACAAGAGGGAGGCTCGAACACCAATTCAGCTACAAAATAAAAAGATCCTAGCAAAGAGGGTAAAGAGCTCTAATAGGAAAAAGGACAAGCATCAGGAGAAAAAAAGAGGCTTAAGGGACGGACACGGAAAGGACGGAAGATGTAGATGGGCTAAAAAAAAATCTAAAAGGACAAAACTGAGCACAATGTATGTGGGAGAAAAGAAAAAAAGAAAAGACATCTGGGGTGCCGTGACAAGGGGGAGAAGGTAAGTGGGGGGGGTACGAAAGTGGGGGTTTGTTCTCAGAAAAACAAGAAGGGGAAAAAAAACCATCAGAGGGATAAAAGGAAAAGAGACTCGCGTTTCATCTGGAGCGGCGGGGGAAAGGAAGAAGAATTTAAAAGGATGGGTGACAGAAAGTAATTCGCCACACTTATTCTGGATCAAGGGGGGGAATAGGATTTTGGGCAAATGGCACAATCCCGACGATGGAACCAACCCGGGGAAAGAAAAAAATAAAAAAAGGAGGAAATTTCCTAAGACAAATGTCAAATAAAATCCAAAGGCGGGCCAGGTGATGAAGTATTGGTCAAAGGCACTTACGAGGGGTTCAGGGAAAAGGGCGCTGTATGAAAGGGACAACTTCCAAAAATGTTTTGGGGAGAAAGAACTCATGAAATCTCGAAAAGCGAACAGTAGCGCAAGGGTTGAGGGGGCACTAAGGGAAGGATAAAGGAATCCGGAAAAGAAACTGGGAGACATGGCCTAAGGGAAGAACGGGGCGCCGACCGCGGTACCGCCCGCCAAAGGAGAAAGGCCCTGGGGGGAAAGTAGAAAAGCCGGAAACTCGAGACCTTCGCCCGCTTGACTGAAAGAGGGACGGAACAATGTCCTGTTAAGAGTCGGGGGGGCGACGTGCCTTCCACAAAACCAGCCAGTTTCCACTGTTGCGCGGACGTCGGCGGGGGAAAAAAAAGATCCGAAAAAAAAAAAAAAACCACGTAAGGGTCCGTTCTATCTCTGGACGCTAGGCTTTCCGGGTCGCCGATCAAAGGACGAAAAAAGCTAGGAATCCTGGGGGGTACCCATGGACAAGAGGACATGGGACAGGGGAAGTACAACATGCAAGCGTCTCCAGCTGGAGGAACTCGGAGGAAGGGAGAACAAAAAAACTGGGTGCCCAGGAAGGTCTGCGTCTTTTGGAGAAAAAGAAAAGTGGGGAAAGGTTGTGCTCCAAAAGGAACCAAAAGGTGTGTTGCACCCGGTCACCGTAAAGGAAAAGCGGAGACCGCGTCGGGAGAAGACTACGGGGACTAAAGCGAGATCCAACTCTTTGAAGGAAGGGAAAGAAGAGCATAAAAGTAGGGAAAACAGCGGATAACTTAGATCCGACGAGGGAAAAAGGCGGTAGAATGCAGTAAGCTTTTAAATCAGATCGGGAAGAGAAGGAGCGGGACATGTAGCCGACTCGACAACTGAAACCGGCTCAAGCTGAAAAGGAAGGGCTTCAAAAGGAAAAAAAAAAGATAGACTCAAAAACAACGGATTAAGGAGGAAAGAGGATGACGGTTAAGGGGGGGGGAGGGAAAAGTCGTCACAAGAAGAAAACAGGGCGAACGCCAGTAAGTGAAGTCCGGGGGAAAAACGTCAGAGGAGATCGTATCTGGAGGAGAAAGAGCAGAGCAGTTCAATCTCTTCCTTCAATCCCTCAATTGGGAAGGAAAGAGAGATACTATACTTTATCCGGGGGCCGCATCTACGAATTCTCTTCCAGAATCACAAGAGGTGGAGAAGAATCAGAGCCGTAATTAAATCAGGAGGGCGTCTCCGATCGAAAATCTTTTTCAGGGAAACCGGGGAAAAAAAAGAGAAGGATTCCCAATGAAAATCCTACTTTTACTTGGGGGATAAGAAACAGGAGTCCTGGGAAGCTCGAAAAAGGTAAAAAAAGAAGAATCAGATGAAGCACCAGAGGGAAAAATTTCAAAGCGCCTTCCTTGAGTTAAAGAATCGGTCCATAGAAAAAAAGATTATCAAAAGTTAGAGTCTATCATGTCTAACGCCTTAGAGCACGGGGGCAAAGAAAAAAACTGAATAACAGGGAAAGGGAAGAAAAATAACTATGGGTGAATAAGCGATGGGAGAACTACCGAACGTGAGGGCCGCAACAGTGGAAACTGCTGGGACTTTGGAAAGAGACATCGGAAAACCTAACTGGGGAGAGGTGCAATCGTAACGCGGGGAGAAGATCGGTGCAAAAAAATAGAAAACTACAAGCCGCATGCTTGGACGTGGGAAAGGAATGCAAGAAAACTCATTGACCGAACTCCGCTGAAAAGGTCCCGACAAGCTACATGAGGGAACCGGTAAGTGAAAAGTAATCCGTGTCAGCTGAATTGCCCCTAAAAAAAGGGGAGAGCCCGGGGGGGGGGGAGGGGGAATGAGGAAAACAAAAAAGGTTCACCATTTTTGCAAAGGTTTCAATGCGAGAGGGAGAAAAAGGAAAAAGACTTAACGGCAGGGCCCGGCCATACTTCAGCGAAAATGAAAAACGGGGCAGAAGAAAGGGGGGGAAGTGCAATTAGAGACATCACAGGGAAGAGGTTCGTCCGGTGGAGGGAGAAAAAAGCGGGGGCGTCAGGAGTGAGGGTAAGAAACAATTTAAAGCCGGTGTAAAAGAAGACGACAAGAAAAGAGTTTATAATTGAACTGCTAACTTCCCCGGGGGGACCAAGGCAGAAAGGACACGCCGATGGAACGGAGAGCTGTCATAGAAAGAAGAGGAGCAGAAAGGAGGGGGGTAGACTGGTTTTTCGCGGGCTGAACCAAAAAAGCAAACATAGACGGCAACAAAAAAGGAGCTTTACGCTGACACTTGGGGGGCACATCTGAATTTTTCAGCGAAGGGGACCCGGGGGAAAAGAAGTCGGGCCCCCGTCGGCGTAGAAACATTGGGAAAAAAATAGTAGGAGAGGGGGGAGCCTTCGATGTTCGCACGTTCAAGGAACCGAAGACTCGTTGCTCGGCGTGGGACAGGAGTGCGAAACAGATGGGGGTCTAAACAGAAAAAAAATAGAAAGGGTCTAAAGCCTATGTGGAAAAATCGAAGAGAATGTGACAGGAAGACTTCTCTTCTGTCTCACCGGGGAGGGGGTTCTTATAATGGTAGAACTAAAGACCATAAAATCGAGGCATGCTCGAGGGAAGAAAAAGAAGGACTATCACCCCCCGTTGAGTCGGGGATCAAAGAAGCTAAGACTTTCTGGGGGAAAGGGGGAAGTTGAGGGGGTCAGTCTTATCAAATGAGGGGAGCCATTTATTCTTTAAAAAATGAAGGGATTCCTGGTAAACGATGGGGGGGTATTTACAGGTCCGCGCGGAGGGGAGACATAAGCCAATAAAGAAAAAGGCTTTGTTTCCTACTTGACGAGGGGTGGGACATTAATCAAAAGGTTCAGAAAATAATTTGAAGAGCTTAGAACAGAAGAAGGACCGGAGCCTATCCCTAAAAGAACAAAAACCAAAAAAAATAGCGCCTCGAGGGGCAGGGAAGGTTTGGGGGATTTTGGGGTCGTAGGCCGCTGAAGGAAAGAGCTAATAACCAGAACAAAACTCGGGAATGAGCCAGGAAACAAAAGAGAATAACTAATCTCCCACCGGGAAGAACCCGACTCAAAAAGGAAATGCGGGGGAAGGGCGCCGACGAGATTAGAGGCTGTTCTGTCTACGATGCCTGTAAAAAGAACGCTGGAATTAGGGAGTTCCCGGAAAGGCGCCAAGACGGACGTCAGCCTCAATAGGAATGAAAAGAAGAAACGACACAAAAAAAGGGGAATCCACAACAAAGCTTCTCCGGGATTTCTGTGGACAGGAAAAGCATCCAAGAGTCCCAGGGGAAGAATAGAAGAAAGACAAAGTTAAAAGGCCAAGTGGTGGTCGAGTTCTTGAATCTCAAAGGGGAAAGGGAAGGGGCCACTTCTAATCAAGAGGAGCTGAATTCTGATGAAACGCTGGGAAATAAAAAAACAACATAAAAGAATCAAAAGCCGCAACATGAAAATCGTTGAAAAGGGATCGGATCAGACCAAGAAGGGAATAGTCCGACCTAAATCCGGGCGGGAAGGCAATAAGGGGAAAAAGAGCGCCGCCGAGGGGCAGGGGACGTCAAACGCTGCTGAGCGCTGCAGAGGAGAACGGAAAAGAAGAAAAAATGGGACGGGGTGCTGTTCACTTGGGGGCCCTAAAACGTTCGGGCATGGGAAGGAGAGGGAAAATCTTTGGAAGCACAAACAGAATGGGGAATAGCATGGGGAGGCAGTCGACATGCTCAAGAACCTGTACCATTTTACAATACAGAAAAAAAGGGAGTTGACGGTTAATCACCCGACGACCCCAAAAAGATAAAAAAAAAAAAGGGCAAGAAAAAGGTCAGAGTCACAACCGAAACTAGAGGCATTCAAAGAGAAGTTTCAGGAAGGGCCCGGAAAAAAGGGGAAAGGTACGGAACGCAGTGGCGACAAATTTAATGGGGAGAAACCGACAGAAAAGGGAAAGACCCCATCAAACAATTAACCTTCAGACTTGGAGAAGAGGACATGGAAGGAAGGGAGAGCAAAGAGGGGCTCGGAAAAAGACATGGCCAACCTACAGCCAGAAAAAAGGGAATAAGAGAGCTCATCAAGAAGAAAAAAAAAAGGGAAGATGAAATAGAAGGACTACAGCTAGCTTATCGTTGCAAGAGGTCGTTTCCAAGGAAGTGGAGTTACGTAAGTTGAAGGAGCGCCAGGACGGCTCTTTCTAAATTAGTAGCCGGGGGACAAGGGCGGGGGGTTAAAAAGAAGGGGGAAGGAAAATGCTGGCCCACTACGTGCTCGAAAAAGGGTCTGACCAAAAAAAGAAAAGATGTCCAGAATTAAGGACGGTGTTTTCTCGTAGCGAAACGCGCGGGAAGGATGAACTGAAAGGTCAAAGGAGTGGGGGCTGCCATGGGGTGAGGGGGAAGGGGACATTCTTCACCGAAGGAAAAGAGAGTGGGGATATCGGGACTTGCCCTTCAGCCTCTTGCAAAAGCCACTTCAGGCAGGTAGGGACACAAGTGCTCGTCAAGAAGGTCCAGATCACTGAAGCGTCCGAAGGAGGCCGCAAGACAAGCCCAGTACTGGCGTAAAGGGGCGAAAAGGGGGGGAAGAGGCAATCATCAACCAAAAAGGAGGACGCCGTGTGAAATTGGGACTCGCGTCAGGGAACGAGTCGGGAAAGCAAATGAAACACAGGGGATCTCGGGGGGCTATTAGGAGTAGAAAATTTGGTGGGCTGAAGATGGGAAAGAAAAAGAGTTGGAAGATCTGTGGGGGTACCGTCTGAAAAGTCCGGTGGAGATTACGCTTGGCCCATCAAATTGAAAGAAAGGGAAGGGGGCCGGTGGAAAGTGAAAAGAGTAGGTTGATGTACCAGGGGAGATCGAGAGGAGTTTAAACTTGGGGAGGGACAGGTCGCTTTTGTCCTACCATTGGTTCCGGTGAACCACGTACTCAGAATCAAGGGGATGTGGGCTCCTTTTGTCAGGGTTCTGTAGGAGGCCTTTTGAGGGTGCGGGGGGGGGCGGGAGTCATCCCTACTAGAAGAATCCGAGGGTGCCTTTTGAGAAAAGCAGGGGGGGTTTTGGAGCCACGTTCAGCGCCCTTGTTAGACTATCATTTGATCGGGGGGGAAGGAGGTTTCGGGGAAGGAGACGGTATTCGGTTTTTAGGTCAGCGTGAGCGGAAAAGGTCAGGATGTGAAGAAGGCGACGGCGCGCGGCGTAGGCAAGGAAAACCCAAAAAAGAAAAAGAAGCAAAAAAGAAAGCCTCAAAACGACCAGAAGAAGCTTAGTTGGGGGTGTGTAAAAAAAACTGGGTAGAGCTACGGCTATCGCAACAAAACTAAAAGGAAGAGGGGATCAGTTGAACCAAACCGGCAATTCGCAAGGAAAAGAAATGGGAAAAAGGTAACTGGATGAGAAACCTCCCATACAGGAGAGAAAGGCCCCAGGACTGGCTCCATAGAAGAACGGAGAAAAGACATTTCGGAAGGGAAATGAGAAGTGGAGGCTGCAAGTCTGGGGGCCAAGGAAAGTGAGTGGATAGGGCTCCTTCTTCCACACGAAAGACACAATTGGGGTCAAATTGGAGAGAAAACACTCTTTATTGAACAGAGCGTCGATGCCCTCGCTGGATTTTGGAAGTCTGAGAAAAGTTCGTTGACCCGAACAGCCCCGGATAACGGAGCAGCGCAGAAGAAAAATTTTCAGGGAAGGGACGAAGAGAATAGAAACGCCGAGGGTATTGGGAAGAGGGACCATACAAAAGACCCAACGCCCTTGAAACAGAGAACGAAGAAGGAGGAGATAGCGCGAGAGAAAGACCACGTGAAATCGGCTACAAAAGGAAAATAGAGAGCCTCAGACTACGACGGGTGCGTAGACTTTATGGGGGATACAGAAATTAGGAAGAGGAAAGGGTCCGATGTGTGAGGAAAAGAAGTTTGTGGCAAGAGAGAAGTATTGGGCAGAAGACATATTAGTATTTGGGGAACAAACCAGTAGATCAATGGGAAGAGAACTTCAAGATTACACGACGAACTCTTGAAGGAGAAAAAAGGAAGGCCGTTAAAACCGAGGGAAAAAGGGGTTTAGAAAAAGGGACACAAAAGGGAAAGCATGGAGATCTTGAAAAACTTCCGTTATTGGGTCTGCCAAAACCTACTTGAACCGTAGAATCGAAAGACGAACAGCGGACGATGAGGAATTGGAAAGAGCGAAAAAAAAACATGCCAGTCGCGCTGCGGCCCTTGGAGAAGGATTGGGGGGGGATGGCACTCTAAGGGGGAGGAGGGAGAGATAACTATCCGATTGAAAGACAATGGACAAACGGAGGATTGGGGGGAGGGAAATTAAAAAGAGTCATCTCAAGAGAAAAAAGAGGAACAATGGTGGGGGGGGAACGGAGGGAAAGTATTAAGTGTACTGCACATCCAGACTGTACTTGAGGAGACAGGGAGCCTTAGGAAAAGTCAAAAAATAGAAGCCTAAAAGGGCTTTGTCACTGCGCCGATTCTTCCGGAAAGAAAAAGAGAGCCCGTCGGACAACAAGGCCAGGGGTACGGTGAAGCCGTGGTATCGGGAAAAGAAGACGCCGTGAAGGCAAAATGGGGGTCGCCAGATGAAGAGGTAGTTCAGCCAAGCCAATCCGCGCTGGAGAAAAAAACGGAAGAGAAAGGGGGATGTCGCTGAAGCATCCAAGGAGGGGGCCGCTCTAGCAAGGCTGGCAGGCAGGAAGAAATCGGTCGAAAAACAAAATGGAAGGGGGGTTCTCGGACAGCTCCTTAACGGAAAAAAGGCAAAAATCGAGAAAAAGGAGTAGGAATGGGACAAAGACAGACGTCTGCAGTTCTTGGGCGAGCACGAACCGGGACCGAGGCGTCCTGTTACCAAGTCATCAGAGAGGGGGGACTGGAGGGGGAGGCTACAATAGGCCCCGTTGTTTGAACAGGAAACGGGAAATCAAGAGAGAGAAGAAAGTAAGGTCCGCGACAGCTACTACCGAGGGAAGAGAGGGTAGGAAAAGAGGGGAGACCGGAGGCGACGGAAGTCCATCCTGCCTTGGGACCAGAGTCAATACCGATTCCAAATGTAGCAACGCCGCTTGAAGTCCTCGCCAAGGACTTACGCTACGGGAAGGGAAGGAAGAAAAAAACTTTCTATTGGTGAGGACTACAGGATCACGCCGGACCTTTTACAAGGATCAGTATTCGCCTGGGCTCTTCAAAAAAAAGGAACGCGTATACTCGGAGAAAAAAGGAAATATATAGGGGTGAAAGCAACCAAAGAGGTCACCGCGCCTCCTGCGCGTTAGCCTTCTGAAGGAAAGGGAAGTTTTCCGAAGGGGGCAACTTCCTCCCCTAACTAAGGAGTCCCCTTAGCTTCTCTAAAGAGGGCCGTGACTTAACCTCATAAAAGGGGAAAAAAGTTCGGAAAAGAGTAAGACGGGGGGAACGTCCCTACAGAAGGAGATAGAAAGTTACCATCCATACAAAAGGCGGCGCTTAAGATTAAAAATTCGAGTAATTCCTGAAAGGAGAAAGTATGGCGGAAGACGGAATGGGGAATTGGATCGCATAAATACCAAGTAAAATCAGGCGGGGGAGAACAGAAAGTAAGGGGCAACAAACGCCCGGGGCCTCGAAAAGAAGAAGGAAGAGGGTTGAAAGGTGCCGACCGGGGACTCTTACAGTGGGGAAGCAATACGGAGAGAAAATCCGTGCAATGGGCTGGAGCAAAGGAGTCGAGCACCGGTCAACGCCTTGCGAGGAAGAAAACAAGCCGTCCAGAAAAAAAGAGGAAACGGGGGTTGATCCCGCCGGAGGAGACGTGGCAGGGGGGACTCAGGGAGAAAAGAAAAATGAGGGACGGGAGTTGGGAACAGGAAGAAATTCCACGCGGCAAACGTACCATAACAGAAAAGCCAGGTAGCGAAAAAGGCAGAAAGGTGGACAAAGCAAAATACTGGGAAAAATACGGGCAGAAAAGGAAGGAACGCGCGCCACACTCAACCTGATGGAGAGAAAAGGCAGCGTAATCAGGGGCAAGCTCGGATGGGCACACTAAACAAGGGGTTCAAAAGGGCCGATGAAGAGCATCTGTGGGAAAGAAAATTTAGGGGAAGGAAGTATTCCTCTATCGTCCGAACTGAGGAGAAAACAAACAACGTACAACAATACTAAGAAAAAATGTACGCAAGCGCTGGCCAGGCGGGTGGGAAAAACAAAAAGATCTCGTATTGAATGTTCGTATTTTATTATAGAAGAAAGGGGGGGGAGTTAGGCAAAGAACAATGGAAAGACGGTGGCAATAGTAGAAAAGGGATAAGAATAAGGGGGATCCCGTGGACGGAACCTGGAACCTTTTGAACATGGGCCTGATGCACGGAAAAAGCAAAAACGGGAGCTGGCATCGTATAAAGAGTGAGGAGGCAAGGGGGGAGAGGGGAGGTTAAGGGTCACGCCGCTTACCCAAATCCCTCAATTCCCGTGGTGGGCCGACTCTGGAACAAAAGGAGGGGGGAGTAAAAACATCGGACATGGTCGAGATAAGGGTAAAAATGGGGTCCCCGTGGAAAAAAAGAACAGATCACACCTTCGTAAAAAGGTGTTACGAGAAGTCCTTCCCGACTGTGGGTGAGATTCAGGGGGAGTTCAAGGGGAAGGACTATTCGCATATAGCAAGGGGAAAAAATCTAAACGCGGTAAACAGGCTTTTGGGGTTAAGAAGTTGGTTAGGTTCACGCAAAAAGCGTTGTCGATGGATCACCCGCGTGAGATGGAAACATAACCAGGGTCTCGACCTGAGACTGTCAAGGGGCTGATCGGCGATACCGCAAAATAAAGAGAAGAAACAAGAAAAAGAGGAAAAGGAAACGCGGAGTTCTGGCAGCACGAGAGGTTAGACCCCCAATGGGAGGCGAGACGCGATGCTAAAAGAAGAAAGTAAGACCGACTGGAATTGCATCATCCAAGGAGCATTGCAAGGAGAAAAGCCATGAATGAAGACGTATACAATAATCCTATTGGCAACACATCGGGGATTTAAAGGGAATCCGGAGGGGGGGGGGCTCATCCATTGGTTTCAGCGGATTGAATTCAGTGAGTGCGTCAAAGAGGAACAATTGAAAAAAAAAAGAAAATAAGGGGGGAAGATCTGAAACGATAGGGAAAATAAAAAAAAATAAAAATACACACCATGAACAGAAGGCGCGATGCGTAACGATAAGTTTGGCATTGTTGGGGGGATGTTTTTAGGGAAAAGCATCAAAAGAGCCGGGCTGGCTTCACAAATCGACGCTGGGGGGGGAGCTAGACCAACCCAAGAGTATACTACACAAACGAGGAACCTCCTTCAGACCAATTGTCAGCAACCACATGCTTCAGCGGCTAAACAAGAAAGTTCAAAAAAAGTCAAGCCCAAGGGCTTTTTCGGCTACGAAATGTCCTAAACAACCAAAAAAGGGACTTTTTCTATTCAGTGGCTGGAATCGTTCAGAATAAGAAAAAGACGGCACAGAGAGTATCAGGCCCGCAAAAACTAACGAAAACAAAGGGAAGAACCAGAAAAGAATCTCTCGAAGATGGAAAGTGTCCAAAGAAGGACCAAAAAGAAGAGTAAAATGAAAGGGAAAGCCAAATGGATAAATTATTTTCATCTATGATCGAGAGGTCGATAAAAAAATGAACAGGGATCGGGCCAGCAAGGCAGGGACTCTAGTGAAAAGTCTGATGAAGGGCGAAAACAAGAAAAAAACCTGCATAGAAAAGCCATAAAAACAGAGCAAGACGAGGGAAAAGAGTTGAAAGAGGAGCTGAGAAAAACCGGCTACAAGATATTCAAAAACCGGATCCCGGTTCGTCATGGGGGGTCCTGGAAGGTCAATAGACGCAGAAAAAAAAGGGGAAGAGAAGCTCATGATGATGCCGCTTCAATCCTACCTGAAATCCAAATGGGGAAAAGAGGAAGACCGGTAGTGTTGAAACGTTTTTTCACAAGAAAGGCCGGAGGGAGGTGGTCTTGAAGTGTCGGGAAAAGAACAGAGCAGAAGTGGAGAGTCGGCAAGAGGCAGATTCGAAAAGAAAGTTTACAATCGACTGAGGTGTTTAATAAACGCCCTACCCAATTTACTGATAAGAACAGGAATGAAAAGGAAAACAGAAGACCAAGGAAAAGGATCAGCTCTTGATCCCGCTCCCCGTAAAAAAGGAAGGGGAAAAGTGACAGAAAGGTACACTTGGTGGGGAAAGAAAATTACATTTTAGAACGCCGGAAAAAATTGGGGGAAGGGAGACGACAGGAAGCAAAAACAAAGTACCCGGAACCTGGCTAATGCTTTAAGAAAGCCGGACTCAGAAGAAGGACTCCTTCCTGCAGCACTCAAACAAGGGGAATACGCGGACCTCGAGCGTCGTCACTCTCTCAACAAAAAAAAAATAAAAACGAAGAGGGGTTAGGCTGTAGGTTGCAGACTGGGAGTGGAGAGGAGTAATGGAGGGAAGAAGGGGGGAGCGGAATTTTCGAAAAGGGATCCTGTTCCGGTACTGGGCGTGGATGTCGTCGTTCTTATGGCAATTAAAAAAAGACAAGGGCAGCAATGAGGATTCCACCAGTGTTGACGAAATGGTCCTTAAATGGGAGGGGGTCTTTGGGAAAAGAACGCCGGAGTAGAAGCTGTCGTGGATTTTCGGAAGCTTATAGTGAGTCAGGAATCTGGGAGTCCACCGGAAACGGAAAAGGACTTGATGGGGGGGAAAAAGGTGGAAAACCTTTCCCTAGGGAGTATCCCTTCAAAAAACTGAGACAGCAAAGGAGTTTGGGAGGGAATCCACTTCAGAAGACCGTCCTTGTGCCCCAGGGAAAACAACACGACAAAGAAGAAAGTAAACGGGAGGAGGCGAGGGGACGGGAAGGGGAGAAAAGAGAGAACGACCGTGTGAAATTTGGGGGGGGGCCTCTCAGAGGGGGGGAATAAAAAGGGGACCTTCCAGGACCCAGGGACAGGACAACCGGGTCTCGGGAGAATGGGAATGTGACGCCGGGGTTTATTCGCTCAAATGGGAAGGGGAGAGGTCAACCGGGAAAGGGGATGGGGAGGTTGGCCGCGGCTTTATACTGACAGTTTTGGGGGGTTTAGGGGGAGAGGGGGACACATGGCGCGATTGCCTTTCAAAGGGGCTAGCAAAAAAGGGCACGGTCGGGGGGGTCCAGAGAATCTCGATGAATACACTTGGGGGAAGTGAAAGGGGACCTTCATTTCCGATATCTTTGGGGGGGGGGAAGATTTGAAAAAAGTAAGAAGAAGTAGCAGCTGCTGGGGAAAGTTGAGGGGCTTCTCAAAGGGGTCCTTTAAGGGGGGGGAGGGCTTCCGTCTGGGAGCATGCAGGGGAATCGCAAAAGAGAACGATTGCCAAATCGTCGCCGACACCCGAGGACTTCGGGGTAAGAAAAAAGGAAGAAATTGTAAGAAGGGATCGGGTGGCCGTCGGGCTACGGGGCGGAAAGAGTGGTGTAGGAGGGGGGGGCGGATCGTTGAAGGAAGGCATCGGTCGGTTGCAAGAAGAGAGATTACTGTCCTACCAAACATCCACGCAGAAAAAAGAAAGATCAGAAAAAAAAAAAGGGATTGAGGGGGTAAGGGTTGGTCGCAAAATTTCCTGGAGAAAGAGACAGACCGTCGGAGACATAGGGTTGAGACCGTATAGTGTCACACACGCGGGTGTCCGGCAAAAAAGCAATGTGAAGGAGGAAGCCATCAAGAAGGCGGGACATGTGCATAAAACGAAGCGGGAAAGGGACGATACTTCTCTCCACATACATTGCAAATTGCACTGGGAGAGGCAAAAGCGGGGCAAAGAATCCTGAGCTGCTGGAGCTCCTTGAGGACATCCGCAAAAGTACAAAAGTTCAGGGACTTTATTCTGCGCAGAGAAAGCCTCGCTTGGTTGGTCTTGAAAGAGGGAAAAGGGTGTGTAAGGGGCGATCCGCCTATCAGCACGGAGGGACGGGGCGATCTCAACGGGAGGAAAAAAGGAACGCGGAGCATCGACAACGCAATTGGGGGGGAGGCGCTAAAAGGCTAAAAAAAAGACCAGGGTTGAAGCCGACAACGAAGCTAAGTGGGACGAGAGAGAATATGAGGAGAAAAAGGACGGTAAAAATATCGGGGAAACAAATTTTCTAAAAACGGGGCGGAGAGGGGGCGAAAAAGACGCTCGCCAAAACGGTGTTTGCGACCCCCTTGTTTGCGAGAAAAGAGAAGGGTTTTGTGGGAAAAAAGAACTCAACAGGGTGAAGTGGGGGGGTCACGCTAAAAACCATATTACCAAAAAATACACATCAAGATAAAAATTCCAGCTCAAAAAACCGTTCATCTTGCGAAGAGACAAAAGGAGAGTCAAAACCTCTTTTAATTTTGGGAAAGCAAGGGCATGAAGAGCATTATTCTGAGGCGGAAGGGGAAACAGGAACAATGATGCCAACTCACTCCCGAAATCGGGACAAAAAGAGAAAGAAGAAACAAGAAAACTGGGGGATGATCTAATACTAAAGTTCAACGGTAAGACCACAAAAGAAATGGAGGAAGTAAGAGAGACAGTTGGTAGTGGCACTTTCCTGATAAAGGGGGCGGCATATAGAAGAAAAGAGAAGGGAACAAGCTGGGTGTTTTACAGTTCAATCATAATCTAGAAAAAGGGTGGGGAACGAGCGAAGGAGGACCGAGCGCAAGGGAGAAGTCAAAGAAAACTGGTCGTGAGAGCTCGAGGAGGAAACTTCCACTGGAAGCCTTACCGGAGACCGACTCCAAGCATCGTCTTTGTAAAGGCTCCTATGCTGGAAGGGTATCAAAAAAAGGAGAACTTCGTGACCTGCAACTGGACTGTAATTTTCCAGTTTATTTCTATGGGAAGTGAGTCCAAAAGGATTGGGGGAGGAAAAGAGGGGAAGGAGAAGTCACGCCACTCAACCACAAAAACTAGCCATCAAGGGATCAAGGAAGAATCGTGGCTAATAAACTCTAGCACTGCTTGCCGGCCCCTCGAGCAGGAATTCTAACGGAAAAGGAAAAAAGGCAAAGAGAAAGGTTGAAGAGTACGTGGCTCGGACAGCTCGGGAAAGGAATTCAGCGAGAAGGAGGGTCTTTTGTTCTGAGGCCTTCTTCTTTGAAAAGGGGAGAGACGGCAACTTTTGAAAGGAGGCGGGCACTTTTATACATTAACCGTCTCGGGGAATGGGGATTGTTTTCGATCAATGAGAAAGTGTGCAAGGAGGTCCGATCTGGACGCCATCTCGACTCCTGGAGGAAATCCGAAAGGACGAACTAAGAACGGGGAAAATCGGGGAGCGGGACCGGCCAGCGGCCGATCTTCTAGTAGAGAAAAAAGAAAGGGGATGAAGAGGAGACATCGGACGAGCGGACTCTCCGTTTACTTAGCGATGCGTGAGGGGTGACTGACGAATCCGGCGCCGCTGACACGGTAGAGAGGAAAGGGGCTCGTACCCCCTGGAAAAACACCAACGGATGAAGGATGAAATAATGCTGTTAGGGGAACGCGAAAGCGTCAAGGAGAGGGGGATCGAGGGGACGGTTGTGGAAGAATCCGGGGCAACGTCATAACCCCTTAACCAGGAACTGAAAGAAACGCGGCCGGTGAAAAGGGGGAGGACTCATCTCCCGCCAAAGGGGGACCCACGTGAAAATCGAAGGGGTAAAGAACTACGAAGACTTAAGAAAAGAAAGAGTTGGACGAATCGCGGACGTAATTCAGGTTCGTAAGTAATGCCACGGAACCGGGATGGCGTCTCGATAGGAAAA
>Ga0179593_1622530_pt1 | contig 19579 bp, 36 predicted proteins | sample CZODoug2_1_08_16_FD_185931 | JGI IMG/M metagenome (GOLD analysis project Ga0179593, IMG submission 185931) | Vadose zone soil fungal communities from Angelo Coast Range Reserve, California, USA - CZODoug2_1_08_16fungal (PacBio error correction) | ecosystem: Environmental > Terrestrial > Soil >...
GCCGCCGGCTCAATTGGGGGCCGGCCGCGTTGCAAAGTAAAGGAAAAAGAACGAAAGAAGGTGCTCTTGGTGAGAGGGGGCAAGGCCGGCAAGGGACTTTTTTGGGGTCGAATCGATAAAGAAGGGGCCCGACATGAAAAGTGTGAGGGCAAAAAGGCAAAAAGGCCAACGGGGGGGGAAAACAGGGTCAGAAAGCTTTAAGTGCGGAAAGAGGAGGGAAAAACGTGTCGCCCAAAATTGGGTAAATCTTGCCCGATGGCAATCCCGCCAGGGGGGACAGTTAACTCAAGAGTAGGAAGGGAGAATCGAGGCCGAAGGAGAAGAAAAATTCCGGGAGAGCGATTACACAAAAGGAGTTTTGGAGGGGGTTGTTTGCAAGAAGCTCCAGTTTCGAGCTGAACTCTTTCTAAAGTACCAAAGACTTGCCCAAGGCACGTTACCCACCAGGGGGGGGGAGCCACCCGAAGGGGGAGCTGATGAGCTGCAGAAAGAATACGTTGGAGAAACATACTAATGGCGGCGACATGAAACAAAAAAGCCGCCCAAGCGCTCCGCGGAAAAAAAAAGTGGTGGGGGAACAGAGTACAAAGGGACAGGGGAACCGAAAGGGGGTTGCCGGGACCGCGGTGGGCAGAGGGCAGGCAGAGGTGTCCGTGGGGAAAAAAAGAACTGGGGCCAATTACTCCAACAAACCGGTGGTTTGCAAACGGGCACGATGAAGGGGATTTTGCCGCCAAAAAGGCTGGAGCAATCAGCCCAATTAGGGGGATACGGAACGAGGTGTGGAGGGAACGGTTTAACGAGGGCAGGGAGGGCGTCAAGGGAGCCGAGGGATTCCCCTAGATTACTGGTTTGACAAAACGAAAAAAAAAGAACCGAAAAACCGCACAAACGCCTGAAAGGTAACTTTGGGTTCGAAAGAAAAAGAAGTGTTGCGGTGCCGACGCGGGGGGCGAGCAAATACCAATAAAGGGAAAAGGAACCTGGGTCCCCAGGAAAATGGGAAGAGGTAGTCGCTGTTCAAAAGGGGCGCAACCGTAAGGTCAAAACAAGAAGAATTCAGGAGCAACTCCAACAGTAGGCTGGGCAAGTGGAACGAACCAGTAAGAAACAGGAGGGGGCGGGGGCCGACCGGGTGCAGAAGGGGGGGGTGGCATTCGGGCAATGGGTTGCGGGAGTGTTGTCGGGGGGGATAAAAAGAGCCAAGTGTACAGCTTAGGGGACAATGCTCCTGCGGCAACGAGGGACCACGATGGTTGGGGACGGGGGGGTCCATGTTCGGGGGGGTGGAACAAACGTAAAAGTTCGTGACAGGCAAGAACGGAGGCCGGAGAAACAAAAAACGGGGTGGAAGGGGAACTTAGTAAGGAGGGCGGGGACAAACGGCTCTCGGGGGCAGAAGGCGAAAAAAGGGGGGACCAAGAAAGACCGTGATAACGAGTATGCTTTGGCGCGTGAAAAGACAAAGGGGACGGGTGCGCTTGGAACACAAGGGAACCACGAAAAAGTTGGAGAAAGTGATCAAAAGGGGGTGGTGGTACGGAATCCCTGTGGGACAGTTGGGCGGGGGTGGGACCCCACCACCGGGACTTGAAAAAGACTGAAACGTTTTGGGTTGCGCCCATGTACGAATCAGTAGAGGGGCCCTCGCAAGAACTCAAAATCGGGGGATATGAAAAACAAACCGAAAGTGCATAGACAAATGTAAAATGAGAAGGGGAAAAAGGAACGGGAGGTCGTCAATGTCGGGGGGGGTAAGTCCCTGGTCTCCAGAGGGGCAAAAACGAAATACAAGGGCCAAACCGGCCCCAAAAAAAGCAACCGAAAAAGGGAAAAAAGGGTGCCGGCCAAAAAGTATTCTCACAAAGCGAGCTTGGGAGGGAGCATGTTTGGTCTTCGGGGGAGAGCGGAACAAGAGTTGTAGGGGAGCTACTTGGGCAGGACGTTTGGACAGGTAATGGCCCGGGGATAACCGCAGAACGGCGTGGAAGGGATGCCGGCTGAAAAGTGGAACTCCGCCAAGGTTGATGCGAACGGAAAACAGATCAAAAAAAAAAGGTGGAGGCGGACAATTGACGACCGGATTTTAGATCACCGGGTTGAACAAAAGGGTGGATTCCATGAGGAGACAGGGGGGACAGGGAAACAACCGTTTCGAAAAAAAGGCAAACGGCGATTTGGGAGTAGGAAAGGTTCAAAAAAGGAGCACAACCCCGCGAAGATTGAAATAAGTAATAGTCATCGACGGATAGTGGATGACCCGGCCAACACGGGCGGGGGTCGGAGAACCGTTGGCGTCAGGGGTTGGGAAAGCGGGGGACGAGCTTGGGTAACTTAAAGAATATAAACGCCCGGCTGGAAGGGGCCACGAGTCGCTTACGATCAAAAGCGGGAAACAGTGGTTGTCCAAATGGGGGCAATTTATAACCGGGACGAGACGGGGAAAAAGGTCCTGTTGTTCGAAGGTTACGGAAAGAAAAAAGATGGCCGCCGATGGACGGGGGGCCATAGTGGCGACGAAGAAAAGGCATGGAAGGAAAGGCAGGCGTCCGTACAATAAAATGCCAAAATCAGCCAAAGGCAACCAGGTCCTAAAGGGGGGGACCCGTTGGCTGTTGGGATGGAGTAACTTACAGGAAAGCCGCCTGAGGTAAAAAAAAAAAAAACCCACCTTCCACTTTGGCAAAGGAGTCGGAGAAATGACGCGAGGGAAACTGATGTGAAAAAAAGAAAACGCACCGGTGAAGGGAAAGGGGGGTACTCAAGGGGGGAGGAAAATGCCGTATACAGGGAAAATAAAAAAAAAAAAAAAAAGGCCGCAGATGCTGCAACCCGAAAACCTCCTTTTCAAAAGGAGGCGGACCGGAAGCAGCCAAATTGGGCTAAGTATAATGCGGGAATAAGGATCCAATTCTCGCCCATAAACATAAACCTAAAGGCGGAAAAAACCCAAAAAACATTGCACCAACACTCCCTTCCCGCCAAAGGCCCAACCAAGCGGGCAAAGTTAAAACGAGTGGAGATCCGGGACGGGAAAAAAAAAGTGGTCAGTAGGACTCCGGGAAAAAGTGTGGGAAGCGAACAGGGCCAGAAGGGGGAACAAAAGGGCAAGGGCAAGAAGTGTTCACAAAAGAAAAGCAATCGGAATCGGACAATCTCAGCCACAACAACAACGGAGAGGGACTGCCCTAATCAGATTGGGGGGGCTGGCAGGCCAGAACTTGGGAGGGCGGCTGGGGTGCACAAGAAATGACGATGGAACCACATCCTTGAACCCAACCGAGAGGGGGAAAGAGCTGGAAAAAATAAATAGGAACCCCGCGAGCGTGTTTGGGATTGTGGTCGGGGGATAGGAAGGACGCTTAAAGGGGGGGAGAAGGAAAAAAAAAAAGGATTCAGTTTGCTAGAACAAAAAAGCCAGACAACGCCCCTTGAGGAAAAACGAGGGGGGGGTGTGGGACGTGGAAGACCAGTACAAAAAAAAAGGGTGCCGCGTGGTCCACTCAAACGGCCCGGACAAGCCGACTCGAAACGTTTGGGGGAAAAAGAGAGGCAAAAAAAAGTACGAAATCGGCAAAAAAATGGGGTGGGGGGGTGTGGACTTCTCACGACCGCGCGGGGGGGCAAAGGGGGGGAAAGGGGTTTGGAATAACGAAGAAAAAAGTGAGTTAGCCAGTCAACAGAAACAAGCTCCAAACCCCGCATTGTGGAGGGAGCCGGAAGAAAAGATTGAAATGGACAACGTCATGTACGACCAGGGGGCAAAAAGGAAGAATAAAGCAACCAAAAAAAGCTGGTTTCACTACAAACGAAAGGGAACTTCAGGTCTACATAAAGGCGAGAAACAAGAAAAAAAAAGGACAAACCATCAAAAACGGAAAAAACCCAAAATCATAACGTAACATCGACCTGTTAGAAATGAAACGCTGTCTCGAAGCCGCCAAAGGTCCGGGGGATAAGGAAGACCAGGGAAAAGACAAAGGAAGGGACCCAAAAAAGAACACGGCAAGTGATCGCAACGGACCGCCGCCCGTGGTGACGACAGGGGCAGAGGGGAGTGGTCAGGGGGTCGGAAAATCTTTAGCGAAGGGCGTAGGATTAAACGGATACGCCAAACGCAACGGTTGCCGTTGAAGACGAAGAACGAAAAAAACCTTGGATACGGAAAACAGGAAGAGATCGCAAAACACCAGCCTGAAGAAAGGTAAAAAAAACAAAAAAAAGAAATACCTGCGGCAAACATGATCATAGAAGGGGCAGTGGTGCGCCGGTCACACGTGGGGGGGAAAGAAAGCTGGAGACTAAAAAAAAAAAAGCAGGAATCAAGCCCCAACCCCGTCCCATGGTAAAGGGACATTAACCTTAACTTCCTTAAGAAAAGCTAAGGGGAAGGTGTGCACAGTAGCCGCAAACAAGAAAGAAAAGAAATCGAGGGGCGCAAGCCCCATCGTCGGAAAGTGGGGACGTCCCGAACTCAAGGGAAGGAGGAACGGGGCCAACTTGGGGGTTCGGGGGGTTAGAACCAATTCACGGCTAACCGAGAACCGGGGAGAAGGAGAACGAACGGGGGAAGGGGGCAGGTTTACGATGCAAACGCACTTGGAGAGGAGAAGGAAGTCTTTGGGAAATTCAAAAGAGCGATGGAATGTGCCGCCCCGAGGTTAAAAAGGGGGGACAAGAAAAAAAGGGGGGCAAGGGTGTTGTCAACCGAAAAAAAAAAGGCCAAACAAGAAAAAACTTAACGTATCACGGATAAGTTGACCCGTACAAACCGGGCCAGGAGGAAAAAAGACAGTTCAAGGGGGGAAAAACTTCAGTTCCGGGGGGAAAAGCAAAAACAGCCAAACAAAAAGGGCTGCAGCGGTGGACGGGGAAGCTATACATCGGAAGCCCTGGGCTTTCGGGTCAAATGGGGCTGGGGGGCGAACTGAATGCCCGGGACTGGGGGACCCCCGCCAACAAATAAAAGGACGTCACAACTACCCACTTCGGGAAAAGTCAAGAGGCTGGGAAAAAAAATTGAAAAAAAAAAAAAACAGGTTTACCGGGTACTTAAAATTTCCCCACGACAAACCGGCACAAAACGTGAAAAAAAAAAAAGGCGGGGGGGGTCAGCCAGGGGCCAGGGGGGGTTTGTTGTCTAAGCAGTACGGCACGTGCGGAGCGAAAACGACACAATGAACCAAAAAAAAAAAAAAAAGAAATGCAACAAAGGCTTAAGGGGCCCACAAGGGGGGAAAAGCACCCGCAAGCAATCAAAGGGGAGGAAAGATCTGGCCGCAAGGGAGGGAAAGGTATACTAGGTTTGGACCGACAGGGGTGAAAGCATGAACGAACCATTCCAGAGAAAAGGAAGACCGCATCAGCTGATGGTGAAAGAGAACAAAAAGAGAACACGAGGTTCCATGGGCAACCGAGAAAAGGTGTTCGTACTAATCAAAGAAAGTGGGGTCGCTGGGGAGGTGAGTTCCTGGAAAAAAAGAAAAACATTCTGGGCAATCGCCAGTGGAAAGGACGACTAGACCTCGGTCCAACGGAAAAAAGACGGGGACGAGAATTCGTTTGGAATTGGAAAGAGGGGAGCCAAATCAAGTCAAGTGGGGGACCGAAAAAAAAAAAAAAACAGAGTGGAGTGAGGTAAAGGGGAGACAAGCCTACGAAAAAGGCGCCGCGAACAGCTAAAAGAAACCAGTTCGGCCACTGAGGGAAATTGAAGAATGGGGGGGGGGGGGGGGGGGGAAAAGGTTCACCCTGGGCCTAAAGGGGGAAGGGAAGCCTTCGGAAGTATTGGGAAAAACACCAACTAACTCGATAGTAAAAAAAAGAGGACCGACTGTCACGACCCGTTGAAATGGGGGAAGAGTAAGTCTAAAAACTGCACTGGAAAAAAGAATACTCCAAGTGCGGAAAAAAAAAAATAGGAAAGCACCCTGCCGGGACATGGGCTCCAAGGGTCCAGAATCGCGACGATGCCACAAGAAATTACAGCTGGAGGGGAACCCCGCGTATGGGGAATCGTGTGGAGGGAAAAAACGGGTTTTGGGAATTGTAAAAGGTCCACGACAGCCCGAGAACGAAGACTTGACATGGCGGAGAAAAAGGGGAGACTTGGCCGGCAGAAAGATCCGGGGGCCAGGGGGGCATCCGGGATACGACCCCAAACTACAAGGAAAAAAAAAGAGGCACAAGCACAAATAACGAGACAAGGGAAAGGTTACGAACACCGCGGCTGCCTCTGGCCAAGGGAAGGATCAAATCCTAAAGAAAACAACACATACACCAAACAGAACGTGGAATGGGGAGTAGGAGAGATATCCGCCTGATTGACAACACAAAGAGACATCCGCGCCTTAAAGAATGGGGGATTCCAAAAGAAATCTACTCGCCCACTTGTGGAAAAAAAGAACGGGGAGGTGCCCGGCATGGGCAAAATAAAAGGGTCCCAGGGGTTTGTTTGGGGGGGTTCCGATCCGGGCAAAAAAAAAAAAGCAAAACAATAATGCATGGTCTCCTGGAAAGGCGACTTTTACAAAACAAATGTCCAGAAGCGTGCGGGAAAAAAAAAAAAGGCGACAGGACAAGAAACTTGGAAAAAGAAAGGTGATTTCGACCGACAACCTCGAAAAGCAAGTAAAGAAGTCGGAGGGAAAGGAAGCGCGTATCGTTCGTAAAAAAGGAGTACATGGACAAACAAACCCGGGGGCTCTATATGGGAAGTTTTGAGAGCAGGGCAGAGGTGGGGTTCTCTTCAAAAAGGGGGAGAAACGGGGGGAGCCAGTGCCGAAGGTACGCAGGCCCAGAAAAAGTAGAAAAAAACCAAACTTTGGATGACCAATCAAGCCGCGGAGCTAAAAGTAGGAGGGAACGAAGATCACGCGTTGGTTAAAAAAAACACTGACCGAAGGAAGGAAGAGAGCGGGAAGGGAAACCAGGTGCCAAAAAAAAGAAGCCGCCCAGGGCACTCTACCAGTGGGCCAAGGTGGCCCAGGAGAAAAGCATTCCCCGTACCAGGAGCTGTGGGACCTACTTGGCAAAATTAGGATGTTTAAATGTTAGAAAGACTGGTGGAAGAACCGACGGACCATGAGACCCGCAATGGGGTGTGGAAAATAACGAAAAAAAATACAAGAACGAAATGACTGTGATGAGCGGGGAACCCATACAAGGGGGGACAAATAACACTTAAAACAGTATCGGACGAGGTTTTTGTGTGAAAAAGAGGGTCCCGACGATGTCACTGGAAACCGTAAGGAAAATCAAGGCGGAAAGAGGGTTTTACAAGGGGAAACAAAGCCGGTTGGAAAAAAAAGGGGGACAAAAAAAAAGCTGGACAAGTGCCCACGGTTCGTGAAAGAACCGCAACGAAGGTTTGGAAAAGGAACGGGCGGGGGGGCGGCATAGAAAAGGACCGAGACAAAAAAAGAAAAAAAGGATAAGGCCTGTCCACTGGAACGGTCCCGTTCTGGGCCTGTCCAATGGGGGCAAAGAAGGGACCACCGTAGGTCCACCAAAAAATAGCGAAAATCGTCGCTTCAATGAGATTAAAAAAAAACGAAAGTGCAGGTTGGTTTGGCGGGTGAGTGAAAGGACACCGAAGGTGTTGGCAAATTCAAGGACACGTGGGGGTTGGCGTTGCCTCGTGAGGTGGGGGGGAGAACGAAAAAGAAAAAGGCAACTACGGGAAGGAAAAAAGGGAGGAAACACCCCATTCCTGCCTTGGCCCACCACGAAAGGGAACCCACGCGTTGGACGGGGTTCATGGTAAGGAATCCCAAACGTAACGGAAAAAAACGGTAGGGACGATCCTGGCAATGAAGGGGGGTAGTGGACACGTGGATGGAGGGGGGAGAAAAGCTCAAAAACAAAAAAAAAAAGGGAAGGGAGAAATACCCTTTGAAACAACATGTACAAGGTGTGTTAAATAAAAAGAAGACAGTCTCCGAAGTGAAAATAAAAATTGGGAAGGGGGGTGAAAAAGGAAGCTCAAAAAAAATGCCCCTGAAGATAAAAATGGAATTCTGGGGTGTAAAGGTGGGGGGGAAGAAGGGATCCCAAGGTTTTACAAAGGGGATCTAGGGGGGGGGGGCCATTTTGCCACCCAGACGGGTTTGGAACTACAACCGTTTGCGCAAAAGGTAAAGGAGGGGGGGAACGTGAAAAAAACAACTCCCAATCGAAATCGGAGGATGGCCAACAGAGAGATGACTGGGGGCAGCAGAACGGGAAAAAGAGGGGAGCGCATCGCAAAACCAAAAAAAAAAAAAGGGGTGTCGCCAATAGAATGTGGTGGTCCTCGACTGGTTGGGAGAAAAACAAAGCCCCCAAACGGGGAAACTTGAAAGTTAGAGTGTGGATGGGGGGAAAGTTCCTCCACATTGGGGGGGGACTCAAACGAGATTTTTGGGAATCATATTTGTAAAGAAACTGTGGGGGGTGAAAACGATCTCCAAAGAAGTGAGGGTGGGGGCTTTAGCGAAAAGAACAGAAAAAGGGGTTCCAGGGAAGCCCAGGTAAACAAGGGGATCCGGGGGACGGGTGGATGATGGCCGTCTGAGTGGTCGCGAGGAATATGTTTCAGGCGAACCGAGGGAAAAGGCGCTCACCGGGAGGACGGGGGAAACTAAAAAGGGGATTGGAGGAGGAAAAAAAGGGCTGCCAGGGGACTTAGAGGGAAGAGAAATCCAGGGCGAAATTTAAAACGGTTGCGGAGAAGAAAAAAAAAAGGGAAAAGGCGGATGCTTTTGGTGGAGAAAAGTGGGAAGGAAAAATAAGGAAACCGCTAACTAAAAAAAGGGGGGGGAAAAAAGTAAAACTTCTTGAGACCGGCACAAACAATTTTATTACACTTGCGGAGTGGGGCCACGGTTGTGCCTATACAAACCTTTGAAAAGAAAAAGACGGGTTTCAAGCAATTCAATGACGGCGGGGGATTATCAGTCAGAACCAAAAGGGGCAGGACGTCGGGACGAACTTCCCAAGGGCTCCAGGGGAAGGTAAACTGGCAGTGGTATACAAGCAGGGCAAAAAAAGGTAGGGCCACTGGGAAACACTGGGGGGTTCGGACCAGGGGGTAAGTGCCCTTGAAAAGAAGAGGAAGGGGGGGGGAGCAAACCCATCGGGGGAATTCGACGAAAAAAAGCAAAAGAGACTTACAAAAGTAAACCCCTAAAAACACTGGAAAAAAGAAAAATCGGAAAACGCCGCCCGGCAGTGGGTGAAAGAAAAAACTAGACGGAAAATGGGAGGGATAACTTTCAGTTGAGGAAAGCCCTTATTCCAAACAATGAAAGACAAAGGGGGGGCAAGAAGGGATGGAGAGAAAAAGGACCAAACGGAAGTAAACAGTAGGAAAGGGCTGAAAAACAACGGGAAGGAAGATAAAAGGGTCGAAGTAAAAACCTGAGGGGGCTGCGTGCGGGAAGGGAGAAAAACAAAAGAAATACTCCTTCGGTGGAAACGAGAGAGAGCACCACCTCCACTCTTTAGTGGAACGCAAAAGAAAAGCCAAAAAAAAATAAGCCCGGTGTGTTTGGTGACAAAAAAAAAAATATCCCCAAAAAAAAAATCCTCAGCAGAACTGAAAAAAAAAAAACGGGCCAGAGCTAGAAAAGAAACGGCGAAACCTAAAAAAATACCAAATAGGGGCGGAAACGAGGAAAAGGGGTCCGGGAAGGATCAGAAAAGGTCGGTGTGTGGAAAAACACAAGCAAAAAAAAACTGGGGTGAGACAGCGAAAGGGTCCTAAACGAGGAAACCTGCAAATGCAAAAGGTAGAAAAAGAGGGAAATCTTAGAGTAAGAAAAAGGGGAAAATCTCGGGGGACACCAAGCAACGTAGTATGGAAAAGGAAAGAAAAGGACCCAAAGCCAAGATCAGATTTGCGAGGGGGCCAAAAAATTGTGACTGGGGGAAAAGTAACGGGGGGGGCGCCTATAGCGTCGACCAGCTTAAAGGAGAACCAGCCGCGTATACAAAAAAGTTTGGGGGCCCAAGGGACTAAAGACAAAAAAGTTACGGACTCTAAAGTTGGGGAAAGGGAAAGTGGAAAGTGGGTGGTCAAAGTAAGGGGGGTTGGAATTAGTTTTCTTCTTGTCTGAAGCCGTCCCTTTGAGTAAAAAAACAAAAAAAGAACGCCGCAACAGGGAAAGTGGGAAAAGTTATGGGCTATAAAAAATCGCTAAAGAGCGCTAAGAGGAGGGGAAATCCACTAGGAACAACGGGGGAAGCTCACATTCGTCCACATACGTTGGGCCAAAACGGAGGAAAAGATCGTTAACGGGGGACGGGGGGTTGGGACAGGGGGATCCAGCCGGCAAAAAAGGGGTGGGAAAACGGGGTGTCGGCGGGACCCGGAAAGAGAGGTACACCGTGCAAAAACAAGCCTAAACGCCAGAGGGGCGGAAACGATGGCGATTTGGGGAGGGAAGTTCAAGGTAAAACGCGCAATGGAAAAAAGGGAGGGAAAACGGAAAAGCTCCGCCCCGAAATAAAAAAGAACAAGCAAAAACTAAAGGGAAGGCCAGCAGGAGTAAAAGACGCGAAAAAAGACAGGGGGGAAAAAAGGACAAAAAGATATGCCTCTGAATTAAATACAAGCTGAACAGGTGTGGGTTCAACTGGCACCGCCGGGGGAGGAACTCGAAAGGGGCCGTGGAAGAATCAAGTGAATGAAAACGACAAGTGAGACTAAGGACTGTCAAAGCCTCAGTTAATGGCGGTAAAAAAACGAAAGGGAAGGGAAGACCCTTGAAAAAAACACGGGAGAGCAGGGGGGTGGGTCATAAGTAGGCAAAAAATCCGAAAGGGGTGGGGGGGAAGTTAAAAAAAGTTGGTAACCGGAAAAAAAAAAAGCCAAAATAGCCGGCCGGTTAAGGGCGCCAAAAACGGGGGTTGGGGGGGAAGGGGGATCTGAAGCCGAAAGAAAAGAGAAGATACCCAATTGGCACACTTGGGTCTGGGGAAGGGTCGTAGACCAAGGACAGGGGGCGACGCAGGAGGCGGGGAAACGAAAAAGTTGGAATTGACACAGCGACGGATAGGAAAAAAAATAAGTGAACTGGGAAGAGAGAAAACGCAAGGGGACGGGAAAAGGGAAGGTCATGGAAAAAAAAGGCATGACAAAAGGGTAAGGAGGCTATGCAAAAAAAGCAAAAAGTGGGGGGACACAGGACGCAGAAGGCACCTACCTACGTCAAGGGAGAAGAGGAGACGAATAACTTGGGGCGAGCAAAAGAAACAAAAAAAGTGCGCCACCAAAAAAGGGGGGGGAGTTGGGGGGGGGGGGGGGGGCATTGTGTACAAAAATAAAGGGAGGGAGAAAACCACCAAATTAGGATTGAAAAGGGAGGGTTCTTAAACGCAGGATGTAGGGGATAAAAAAAAGGGATCGTCCAAAAAGGGGAGAAATTCGAAAAGGGGCCACTTGCCAGACCAAAAAAGCGGCGTGTAACCTGCGCAAAGTAGGAGGAAACCGGGGGGCCACAGGACAACCCACCTACTGACGGGGAAAACAAAAGGGGGATTACCGTACACAAAAGGGGGGGAGCAAGTTCTAAAGACTACCATGACAAAGGGTTACTTGGGCGGAAGAAAAAAAGTTGGTGTTCGAGGGTGAAAATCATCACACGGCAGTCAAAGAAAGTTTGGTGGGGAAGGAGAACGGTCTTAAAGTACAAAAGGCCAAAAAAGTTCAAGGGGGGGGGAAAAACGGGGGGAGTTTCGCCACATTCGGAGTCGGACGTGAAGTTGGGGAAAAAAACAAAAAAAAAAACCCAAGACGCCGACCGTTCAAAAACCTAAACACAAACGAAACAGCAGAGGCAGAAAATTCTAAAATTCACGAAAGTGTTAATACTTTGGAATTAGTTTCTGGGGGAGGAAGTCTGAGTCAGAAAACCAAAAAAGGCCCAAACGGGAAAAGGGGTAAAGAAGGGAGGGGCAATGCAGGCAAGGGTTCAGGCAAGGGAAGGGGTAAATCCACGGGCGGTCTGAATAAACGAACACAAAACAACCCAAACAGAATTCAACACACGAGGGGGGGGAAGAAAAAAGGTCCAAAAAAAAGCAAATGAAAAAGAGGGTGTCGGAAAAAGCTCGGGGGGGACGAGAAGGGGAAGGGAAGGAGTGGACCTACTAGGTGGCCACATGTAAAACTACAGAAAAAAAAAAAACTACAGGGACAAGGAATCAGAAAAAAAAAGGCAACTGGGGGAGGTTTGAAACCCCAGGGTGGAGCAAAAAGAAAAAGGAAGGGTGTCGAGAAAAGAGACAAAGAAAAAGATTCACAGTGTCGTCTTTGCGTTTGGGGGGGTGTTGCAAAATTACCCGTGGACGTAAACCAATAATGGCAAAGGGGGGGGCGGAATCAAGAGCTCTTAAGTGACGACTGAAAGGAAACAGCTTGCCTTTTGGGAAAGAAAAAAAGGCTTCCTAATAAAGAGGGTCCGTGGGGGAGCAAGGATGGAACATGGGGAAAAGCGGGTCAGGGACAAAGAAAAATAGGGAACAGGTCCTTTCAAAAAACGGGGTAATACTCCAGAAAAAGAGGACCTACAAAAAAGACCCAGGGGAAAGCTTACACGATGGAACTGGGAAAGAATGAAGGGGGGGTCAGAAAGGGGTCAGGGAGTACTACGGACGGAAAAGCAGCAAAGCGGTTCTGCTGTGGACAAAAAAGAACTTCGAAGGAAGATGGGGTGAAACAGAAAAGACGGAAAAAAAATTGCTGCAGAAACGGAAACCGCAGAACACGGGCAGATAGAAGGGGGAAGTACGCAGTGGAGACAAAAGGTCCAGTAAAATTAGACTGAAAGGGTGGGAGTCCAAAAAAGTAACGGCGAATGGATTGGCAAACGGTGGGGGGAAAAAATAGAAGCAACCAGAAAAAAAGCCAAAGGGCCCGTGGCCATGGGGTAAAATCCAATCATGATGGCTCAGGATCGGTGCGTAAGGGAGAGGAATAAAGAAAGGAAAAATCATGGAGTGTGACAACCATACAGTAAGGAAAAAAAGCGGGGCCCACGAAACGGCACAAGAGGTTAAGGGAAAAATGTAAAAAAAGGTGGGGAGACGGGGGGACTAACGGGTTGAAAGACAACTCCTTGGGAAAAACTGGGGGGAGAAGCCAAAAGAAAAACGAAAAGTAAGCTAAATGCGGGGGGATACAAAATTGAAAGAAAGGGACGGAGCTGTGGGGGTGTCAGAAAAGGGGAAGGGGGGGGGGGGGCCGACGGGGGCACAAAAGCTAAACACCAAAAAAAACACCGGAAGGAACCCTAGTACAAAATCAAAAGGAGAACCAAAAAACTGGAAAACGGGAAGGATGGGAAAGGAAAATGCAGGTTAAAAAAAACGCAAATAAGGAACGGGGCGTGGGAGGGAATTGAAGAGAGGAAACCGAGAGACAAAACAAGGGGGAAGTACGTGAGTCCAAAAGGAAGACTCAAAACGGGCCTTTGAGAAAAAAAGCAAGACCGACCAAGCTTGGGAGGAAAAAGGCATTGGAGTCAACGACCGCCAAGTGGGGGGGGCCTAACCAGGAGAGGGCGGGGGGGGGGGCAGTGGCCAAGAGGGGGGGTGGGGGCTGAAACCATGAAACACAGAGAAAAAAGAAAAAAAAGGTAAGCAATGGGCTTGTTGTGTTTGAGTCAACCTTGAGTTTGAAGAACATCTGTTACGTTCCGCGGGGGTGGGGGTCACTAGGACCGTTCGAGACCAAAGTGGGGGTGGGACGGCAAACTTCCGCTTGCTCAAGCATCCCCAAAAGGTGTGCCCGAGTTCACAGAAAGGGTGGACTGGGAGAGGTAATCTCTGACGGTAGAAATGGAGGGTAGGTGTAATTAGGGGACCAAAATTCATTTGAAAAATAAAATGGGGTAATTTTTGGAGGGGGGGGGTGGAAAGAAGGGAATATTTAGTGTCAAGGTCCTGTGTTCGGTGTCTCTCAAGTGTTGGCCAGTACCTAGGGGGAGCGTCGGGGGCGGGTCTGTACTGAAGGAAAGTACCGCCCAGTAGGGCAAGAAATTGAGAGGTATAAAAGAGCGATTCCAGAACCACTCATGTAAGATTCCACTAGTGGATCAACATCAAGAAAAAAAATAGAGTGGGGATCGAGGAGTGGGGGCCGAAGAAATCACTGTGATAAAGGGTGGGCTGGAAATAACAATAAGGCAGGAGTACAGTGTGGGGTAAAAAAGGCGCCAATAACAAAAAGGAAAGAAGGTACGAAATAAAAGCATGAAAAGCGAAAAAAACGGGACCGGGCTCTGGGGAGAGGCGGGCAAGAGAATTCAAAAAATGGGTCGGGGGAAAAAAGACGAGGGGCCATTTACGACCAATCCAGGGGGGGGGGGAACCCTGAACAGGGAAAGAGGGGGGTGGAGCAATCTCTGGCGGTCAGGAACGACTTTGGAGAGGGCGAAAAAACGTTTGGGTACCCTTAAGGGGAGGAAAAAAGGGCCAAATAAGAAAGAGGACCTGTAAAGGGGGGGGGGGTAAGAAAAAAGGTTAAAAAAACCGCCTACGCACAAGGGGAAAGAAAAAAAAAGGGGTTAGGTTGCTTCAGGGGCAAAAAAATGGAAAGGTGGGAAAGAGGAGGGGGGGCAGCATACCAAAGGGAAGTGGATTCAGGGGAAAAAGGGGGGTGACTCCATTTTCTGGAGAGGGGGGAGAAGACTGACATGGGGGGGGGGGAAAAAACAAGAGGAAAAACCAGGAAGCTAAAAATCAACAAGTCGACGTGGGGGCAGTAGGAATAGGGGAAAAAGTAAAGAAGTGAGGGGAAAAGGTGGCCTCCCGGGAACGCAACTAGAGGAGAATGGTTTTTTGTTAGGGGGCCTGGAGTTTGAGGGAGAAAGCATGTTTTGATTGTTGGTCTAGACATAAAAACTGGAAATTACAGTCAGCTGTAAAAAATTAACCCATGACTGAAAAAAGCCAAAAGGAAACAAAAAAAAAACCCGGGGAGGGTAGTTGAGGTAGGGAAAAAATGGGCCACCTGACTGCAAAACGAAATCCGTTGCAATGACTTCTGGGGTCATAAAGGTTGGGGGTTTCAGTATGATTATTTTAGGGTGGTTCAAAACGAAGAAAAGGGGAGAAAGGGGAGTTGGGGACCCGAGTCCTTTGAGGAAGAAAAAAAACGTATCTCTTCCGGAGAATGAAAGTGGGGGTCGAAGGTAAAAGAAAAGCCTACTTAACTATAAACAAAGGAAAAGGGGGGTGAGATTGCTGCCGGTGGGAGGAACACGTTTTCAAGGGGGGTTCGGAAGTGCACCTTCCCACACACAAACGGCGGGGGGGAAAGGGGGGGGGGGAACTTGGGCCCAAGTGAAAAAAAGCCAGTGACGGAAAGAGGGGAAAGCAGTGGACAAGCACCATATAGAAAACCCTGAAGGCAAGCAGAAAGGGACTTCATAGAGAATGGTATGGCATCCGAAAGAAGAAAATTCGAAAGGGGAGAATGGGGTGGGTAGAAGGGGCAAGGAAGGAAGAATTGCTAAAAAAAATTCCGCCAGTCAAAGACATTAAATCAGGAAAAAAATTCTAAGAACGATCTTTGCGACAAAAAAAAAATTCGTTAAAAAAAGGGGGGAAAGGCTTTTCACGGGGACCCATCGCAGAAAAGGTGACTGCGCAACCCAGAAGGGGGACATGAAGTTTTGCCAAAAAGGGGCGTAAAAGTTTGTAAATTTTCGGAGGGCGGGGGGTGGGATGCCAAGGCGGGGAGGGCGAAAAAAAGTCCGCAAGGTCAAAAATGAAAGGAAAAGGAGGGGAAAAAAAAAAGACACGGGAAAAAAAAGGGGGCAAAAGAAGACCCGGGGGTGGACAGTAATTGGGGGAGAATAAAAGGGCCTTGCCCCAAGGGGAAGATCGCGGGGGCAGGATAAAAGGGGGGGAAAAGCGAAAAAACGGCAAACGGGGGTGGGGGGGACGTATCCGGGGGGTAAGCAAAGAGAAAAGGAAAAAACCACCCGGAAAGAAGGGGAAAAAAAAAAGATATAAAAAAAAGCCAAGGACGGAAGGGGGAGGACCCTTGAAAAAAAAAAAGGGCAGGCAATTTGGTGGACCGAGAGGGGATTGTACTTGGACAAAAAAGCGGTCACGACTTGTGAGTTCGAGTCCCAAGCCCAAAGGGGAGAAGGCGTCTTCGCGACATAAAGGGGGAAGGTTGGAAGGGGAAGGAAATAAAAGGCGGTCTGAGGGGGACATGTGCCTTGGGGGTGAGAAAAGGAAAAAAAGCCTCGCGTGCAAAAAGGGGTGGGGTCGTGGGGCGAAACAGCGAGGGGGGGAGGGTCGAGAAAAAACTAATAGAACGGGAAAGGAAAAAAACCTTACATGCAAAAGGAGGAAAAGAGGAAACCCGGGAGGGAAATCCAGCAATTGAAGTGGCCGGTGGAAACCCAAACTTATTGGGTAACGTTCAGGGAGAAAAGGGAAAGAACGAAGAACACCAGGGGTCCGGGGAACGGGAGAAAAAAAAAAAATTCCTGCTGATAAAGGGGTGGGCCAATGGAAAAAAATTTAAAGAAATACTGGAACTGCAAGGTGTGCGAAAAAGTGGGGGGGGTACAAATCACAATGACAAAAGTCTCAGGGGTATTCATAAGGCAACAAAAGAGGTAATCAAGTGGGATACGTCCGTAGGAGGGGGGACACCGGGGGTCGAATGAAAAAAATAGAAAACTTGACAAGCCATTCAAAAGAAAATCCAAACGAAAGAAGTAAAAAACGTCAGAGAAAAAAAAAGGGAAATAAACCCTACGGTAGGATAAAGGGGGGAAGGAAGCGCCCTGGAAAAAAGGGGTAGGACCCAGAGAGGGGGGGTGGGGGGGAAGAGAAGAAACGGCACAGTAATCAACAAAAAAAAAAAAGGGGGGGAAAAGAACTCAGTAAAAAAAGGGAAAGCGGAAAAAAAACGAATCGGGAAGTACGGGGGGAACTCATAGAAAGCAAAAACAACAGGGAAGTAGTAGAGGGAGAAATGATCTGGAAAAGTTGGGGCGTGAAAAGAGATTTGGGGACTTGGGGCGGGACATGGGGAAAAGGAAGTGAAGAACTGCAGAAAAGGGGACTATAACACACCAGGGAGGAACACCGAAGTTTGGCAGGACTAAAACGAAGCGAGGGTTGGGGGAACTTGGGTCTTGGAGAGGTGGGGGAAGCCCTCGGGAAGTTTTTGTTCGGCGGGAAAAAGAACAGGGACCGTCTTTGGCGTAAAAAAGAAGACGCCGCGGAGTCCACGAGGGGGGTTGATTGGGGTTAGAGAAAAGAAAACGCATCAGGGAGGAGGGATGGGGACTCCCGCAAGGCCAAAAATAAAAGACTCAGGAGCTAACTAGGGGTGAAAAAAAAAAATCTGGAAAGGGACCCAGATAAAGAATGGGGGGTGCAGGGTCAAAACTGGGGAGAAACGTGGGGGTTTTGGAATCAGGGCGCGCTCACTGGGGGAAGGGGCAAGGACGGGCCAAATTTGCGCGGGGAGAACAACAAAAAGGGGGAGAAGTTGAAACGCAAACTTGGCAAGAAGGAGGACAGGTGAAGGGAGAAACAAGAAAAAACGAGGGGAAAACTAAAAAAAAAAAACAAAAGGGTAAACAATATAGACCGTCACAGGGTCAAAGGGGGGGACAGAATAAATGAGGGGCCTCCAGGTAAAAAGATGCCAAGAGGAAAAAACCGTTTTTCAACACTATGGTAAAAGGTACAGGCGATGTAAAGGAAGACTGGGGGGGGGGAATAATCCTCCACAGAACCAATCGTAAAAAAAAGAAAAAAAGGCACCCCAACCGCAAAGTCTCTGGGGAAGGAGAGGGGCAAGAAAGAAAGTTCAATCCAACCTCGGCAAGAAGAGGTTTAAACAGACTGAAGGGGAATAAGGAGACAAGGCGGGGGGGGAATGAGATTTCGGAGGCCAAAAGGGACAACAAAAAAAAAGCACGTGGCCGTTTGTTGGAAAGAAGCAAAACAGGGGGGGGGGAGACTGAAGACGGAAGGAAAATTGCACCTGGACAAGGGGGCTAAAAAAAAACAAGAACCCACAGGGGGATCAAAAGGGGCCAAAAGGGAAGAAGGGGTCAACCACATTGGAGAGAACAGGGGGGACCCCGAGCGGGACAATGCGACGGGGAGTGGACCAAAAAAAGGAAAATCCCCAGGAAAACAAGAAACGTGAACCAGGTACAAAGAAAAACCGGGGGCAAACGTAAAGGGGGGGGTGAAAAAGATAATTCGCTCGACAGGGGGGGGGGTGGACTCAAGGGGGAATAAAGGCAAGCCTACGGTCGTCGGGAAATGAGGGCGAAGGCCACTAACTCAGGCCAAAAAATGGGGGGCCAGTGTTTACAAAAAGGACAGTAGCAGACGAGACCAAGGGTCGATGACACGAAAAGAGTGAAGGGCCAAAAATGGGAAAAACAGAGGTTGCAGGGCCAAGATAGTCGGGTTGGAATATAAGGGAAAGGGGGATGGGGGACGTGCGCCCCGAGTACCGAAAGGGTGATTGCGCAAAGGGCAAGTGAAAACCGGGGGAAAAAGAAAGGGGGGTGGGGGGGGGACAAGTTGCCACAAAAAAACCAGACTGAACGAGAAAAAGGGGAAAAAGTGTATCACCGTAAAAAACCACACGCAAAATCATTGGGGGGGCCATGACAGGTTCTGGGGGGGGGGTGGTTTTGTCCAACGAGGGAAAAAAAAGGAAAAAGGGACTTAAAGCTGGGTTTTTGTTTGAAAAAAGGGGGAAACACGGAGGGCGTTTCGGAAACAAACCGGAAGAGAAAAACAAGAGGGGGGGCACCGGGAAGGGTGTGGGAGAAAAGGGCGGAAAAGGGGGGATTCCGTACCGTTGAATGGTTCAAACAAAGCCCTCCTAAAACAACGTGGCACCTACCAAAAAAAAAAAACAGAGGGCAAAAAAGGCCCGGAAGCTAAGGGGGGGGGTACATTTCTTTATGTCTCAACGAAAAGGGGGACACCGGGACCAAAAAAGAGGTTGGGTGCACTCGCAAAGGGGGGAAGGTATAAGCGTAAGGAAAGCAGTCGTCTGAGAAGCCACAAAAGGAAACACGATCAAAAAAAGGCAAAACACCTACTTTCGTGAAAAAAGGAAACGGGAAGGAAAAAAAAAAGTCCTGCTTCAAAAAAAGGTAGGGAAAAAAAAGGAACAGAAAGGAAGTGACATGGAAAGCGGGGGGAGGGGGACAAGAGGGATGGAAAGAGGAGCTGCACAACTGGGAAAACATGGACCGAAAAAACTTGAAAGGAAGGTTTGTGGGAGAACACCCCCACTGGGGGGGAAGGGGGGAACACACCGGACGAAGTCGACGGAAAGACTAAACTGAATTACAATGGTTGACGGCGTCACGGGGGGCGGTCAACTGTCCACAACCAGAAGGGCATCCTTTACTGGGAGCCGCGGCAGGTGGGACATAAGCTCAAAGAGGGTTCAAAAGGGAATAACAAACAGGATACAGGGTCGTGGTCGAAAAAAAGGGAAACAGAGAGGGCGCAAAACTAAAAAGGGAGGAAAAAGGGAGGGGGAAAAGGAGTGGAAGGAAAAAAAGGGGAAGACCAAGACCACCAG
>Ga0179593_1648688_pt1 | contig 19578 bp, 36 predicted proteins | sample CZODoug2_1_08_16_FD_185931 | JGI IMG/M metagenome (GOLD analysis project Ga0179593, IMG submission 185931) | Vadose zone soil fungal communities from Angelo Coast Range Reserve, California, USA - CZODoug2_1_08_16fungal (PacBio error correction) | ecosystem: Environmental > Terrestrial > Soil >...
AAAAAAAAAAGAAAGAAGAGTCACTCCCAATCGATATTGGTGGCGACGTGCGGGGGGAAGAGGGAAGGAGCGTTCGGAAGCTCGGCGAATGCAGCACCGCAAAAAAAAAAGAAAAAAGGAAGAAAATGGCACGACGCCCGGCATGCGCACTGGCAAAAAAAAAAAAGGGAGAGACGGGATAACCGTTCTCTTCTCCCAGGCCCTACGGAAGAAAAGAAAAGGGGGGGGGGGAAAGGCGCGGATATCTGCTGTGCCCTTTGCCTTGGATCCAGACGAACCTTTTGCTATTCTTCGCATCGCACGCGCGCAAAAGGGAAAAAAAAAGGAAAGAAAAAAGGGCTTCATAATACCCCATCGGATCACCGTTTTACGAAAGGGGAAAGAGGGAGACGAATGTCCGGGCCACCCAGTTTTTTCGAAAAAAGGGGGAAAAAGGAGGTGTGCGTGCAGATTTGATCCCTGAAGGCCCCCCCCAATGGGGGGAAGGCGCCCGGGGAAAAAAGAAGGGGGGGGGGCCGCGTCTGACTTCCGTCCCCCTCGCCGCGAAAAAAAAAGAAAAAAAAAGGGGGGTTGCGAGCACCTTCCCTGTCGTTCGTTTTTTTGGAAAGGAAAAAGAGGGTCCGTTCCCACTATTGACCCGGAAGACACACGTGTTCCCGCTCCGACCACGTCCTCCATAAGAACTTCGGTGAGGGAAAAACCGAAATGCGCGATATCCGGAGCTCCACAGGGAAGGAAAGGGGGGCTGGCCAGGGCGGACATGTCCGTATTATGGGGGAGGGAAAAAAAAAGGGGGAATCGTAAAGCTTGGCGATAAAGGGAAGAAAAAGGGAAAAAGATCTGTCGATCGATCTCGACGGGGGAAATTCGAAAAAAAAAAAGTTCATGGGGATTTGTTTGGGCTCTACTACGGAAGAAAGGAAAAAGAGACCCGCAAATTGAATCTACAGATTAGGATTGAAATAAGAAAGGGGGGGGGGAAAAAGGACCCTGGATTGAACTCCCGCTCCCATCAAAGGAGAAAAAAGGAAAACCGGCGGTCCTGTGTTCGAGCGGGTTCAAGGTTAAAGGGGAAGAGAAGAGGGGAGTGATTTGACGTCATGGGGGCGAATGAGGAAAAAGAAAAAAGGGGGGGGACCAGGCCTGGCCTGTTCGCCGGAAAGCGCCTGGCAGGGGGGGGGGGGATCTCCCGAAGCCGAAGGAAAAAAAAAAAAGGGGGGGGGGGGAGCAATTTACGGCGGTCTTCTGTCGGCAAGGGAGGGAAAAAATAGAAGACTGAAAGAGATCTGATCCATTGAAGCAAACGCCGCATTCAAGGGAAAAGGAAAAAAGGAAGGTCTTTCCTCACGCCCCCGTAAACGATTGGAAAGACTGACAGGGGAAAAGGGGGGGGGGGGGGAGCCCGCCGGGTTTCGAGCCGGTGAAAGGCAAGCAAAGGAAAAAAAGGAAAAAAAAGAGGGGGGATGAACCATTCACTTCCAGGTGCTTGGGCGATAAAAAAAGAATTTTGGCAAAGCTAGATGAAAGGCAACAGAGGGGGGGGGGGGGAAAAGGGCTGTGGAACACGGTGGTCCCGCCTGGACTTACCAAAAAAGGGAAAGGGGAAAAGCAGGAGCCCGGTCACACCGGAAGGAATGATTTCGCGTTGAAGAGCATGTGAAGGAGGGAAAAAAAAAAAGTGGAGAGAATTTGAAGCGGAGCCTTATTACCGGGGCTGGACAAAAAAAAAAAAAAAAAAAAGGGGGTCAAATTTCTCTGGTGAACCGCTGGGTTCCAAGGGGAGTGTTGTGATAAACGAACTGCCAGTTGGAGGGAGAAAGGAAAAAAAAGGAAGTCGTATCTGACCTCCCAAGCAAGCTTAACGTGAAAGGAGAGAAAGGGAACATCGGTCGCCTCAGCGGCAATTTTAAAAAGAAGGGGGGGGGAAGGGAAAAAAAAAAAGGGAAAAAAGGGGAAAGTTGGTGCGGCCGGATGCCTGATCCTGTTTTCAAAAATTAGAGAAAAAAAAGGAAAAAGAACAAGCCGCAGGTCGGTTGACGTACCTGCAAAAAGGAGGGGGGGGGACCAACCTCGATCCCGCCCTTGCCGGTTAAGAAGAGAGAACGGGGCCGTGGCGGAAACTTTCGGCCCGCGGTTGGGAAAGGAGGGGGGAAAAAAAAAGGGGGAAAAAAAGGGAAGAAGCGAACGGCGATTCTTTCTGAAAACGATATCTCTCAAAAAACAAAAAAGAGGGGTTCAATAATACAGAATCGCCCGTTTCGCGGAGGAAAGGGGGGAAAAAAAAAAAAAAAGAATGAGTCCTCTGCCCCATTTTTACTACTCACCGCGCCAGGAAAGGGAAACAAAAACGTCGCTGTATCTGAGATTTTTAAACCAAAAAAAGGAGAGAAAAAAGGGGATCGAGGGTTTTTGTCCCCAATCGTAACCTCGCAAAAGTAATCCCCCCTTGGCTTTGTAAGAGGAGGGGGGGGGAAGGAAAGGGAAAAAATTTGTTGAAACAGATCAGGCATCGCCGCAAAAAAAAAGGTGGGGGCAGAAGCCTCGCGGTTTTTCGGAAAAAGGGGGGAGAAAGAGGGTTGTCCATTGCTGATCTTTGCCCTTAGTCAAGGGGAGGAAAGAAAAAGACTAGACCGTGGTCGTTGCCGAGAAAAGGACACAGCATGGACAAGTTCCTCGAAAATGGATTCGTTTCCAAGGGGAAAAAAAAAAAGAAACGGATTGTTCCGCCGCAAGGAAGCCAGGAAAAAAGGGGGTCACTTCCCCTTCTCCCAAGGGGGGGGGAGGGGAGGAAAACAGGTAGTGCCAAGACAGGTCACCACCCATTAAAGGAAGGTAGGTAGGTGTGACGCAGCCGGAGTTGGACCATTTGCCGGCGGAGGGGGGGGGGGAAAGGAAAAACACGACCAACCGTTTAAGCGCAAAAGCAGAAGGACCCTTTGGTTTGCCCCAAGCTTAGGGGGAGAGGGGAAGGGGGGGGAGGGGGAACCTGGAAAGAAAAAAGACACCCCTACAGGAGGAGGGGGGGGGAAGAGAAAAAAAGAAACTTTCCAACCTTCCTCTAACACTGAGAAAAAAGCGGCCCGGTGGTCATCGTTTTCTTCCAGAAAATAAAGGGAAAAAAGGGGGAAAAGACCCTCTTCCACCACGATCTGTGGGAGGGGGACATGGATCGATCTCTTTTCAGGAACCCCCTGAGGAAAAAGAAAAAGGGGGGGGGGGGGACAGAAAAGACGCCGTACTAAAAATGTTCTCATAAGAGAAAAAGCCGGGGGCGATCCCCCTTTCGTCTAGGAAGAAAAAAAAAAAAAAAAGGGAGAGGAGAGCGCCAGTGCTTCAAAACGATTTCCAGGTGAGGAAAGAAAAAGGAGGTGTCCCATCCCCCCTCAGAATCCTTCGGCTTGGACGAAAACCAGAAAAAAGGGGGGAACTTCATGACAGCCGTTGGATGAGGAGGGGGAAGAAAGGGAAGGTCCAATAAGGGCCGTACATTATGACGAGAAAAACGATCTGTAGATCAATAAGCGCGCCAAAGGGGGGGGGGGGGGGGTTAAGAAGGTATTATAGCCACCCATCAAGAAAAAAAGGAGACATTATGGTCCTTCTATAATCTCTCGGAAAGGGTTAATCGAAAGCGGGAAAAACAGGGGGAAAAAAAGAAAGAAGGGGACGGACCTTGTCCAACGAAAAAAAAAAAAAGAAAGCCTCGCGTGGAGCGCAGGGGAAAGGGAGGGGGGGGGGAAAATGCCTACGAGCAAGTTTGACGTAGGGGAACTGGTGGTCGTTATCCAGGGAAAAAAAAATGGGGGGGAAGACTCTTTCTACAAAAGAAAAAAGAGGATTTTCTCAAAACCTCAAGGGGGGGGTAGAAGAAAATGTCGCTGCTATGGGAAGTCAGGCCGCGCCAAAAAAGGAAGAAAAAGGAATTAGGGGGCCTTCCAGTGAATCAAGAGAAGGGTAGAAATAAAAGACATCTGGGCCGAAAACTGGTGTCCCCGGCCAGGGGGAGGAAAGATTTGGCCCAAAAGCAGTCATGGGGGGGGATCCGCCTGCGCGAAGGCAATTGAAGAATGGGTCCCAGAAAGGAGAATCCTCTCAAGTCGTTAAAAGCCACCACAAAAGAAACAAGGCCTGCCAGCTATCCCCAGGAAGGGGAAGGAAAAGAAAAAAAAGAACGGACGTATCTGCATGAAAGGGCCCTTAAGCGGCACCCGAAGGGGGGGGGAGCAGCGTCGTGCCAGTGAGTCGATTGGGGAGCTATTCCGCTCTGCCGTCTTCCCGAAAAAAGGAGGGGGTCGCATAACGCGGGACGAACCAAACTCTCCTTCTTTTCCGTGACGAAGGAGGGAAGTGGCAGCACTGACCTTACTTTGGTGTGTAATTGGGGGAAGGGGATGGGACGGAGATAGCGGAGTATACCCGGGGCGGGGAGATTGAAAGAAGGGAGAGCTCCAATTACTTGACGCGTAAAGGGGTGAGGGGGAACGGGACAGCAAGGTCATGTTTTCCCAGCGGGGTGCCGCCTACGGGGAAAAAAAAAAAGAAAACAGTGGTTCGCCGCGTTATTTGCGGGAAAGGGAAAGATTCTCGTCCGACAGAAAGGGAAGGGGACTGATTTTCATTCCGGGAAAAAGTAGGAAGAATAACTGGCGGGGGAAGCCGCCGGAATGCTTATTGCCTCCCGATAGGGAAAAGGAAAAGGGAATGGTCCCATAATATATGCATCCTCCACATCCGGCGTAATAGGGGGCGGGGAGGAGAAAAGAAGGCAAAGCCGGTTTTGCTCGAGGCGGCCCAAAAGAAGAAAAGACGCGGCGTACCAGTGTCCCCTTGTCGGAAAGAAAAAAAAAAAAGGGAAAAAAAGAGGGGGAACATGACCTTGATGACAAGTTCAAGGGAGGAGGACAAATTCCTTGGAGTCTAGCCGAGTAAGGGGAGGAGAAAAGAGAAAAGAGGAATCTTTCAATATCAAAGGGAAAAGGCGCCGCCCCAAGCACAGGAAGACAAGACGATATTTTTTCTCACTGGGGGAGGTTTTCGTAGCTCTGCGAATCAGCGCATCCAAAAAAAAAAAGGAAAAAAGAAAAGTGCGCGACTGAGGAAGGAGCCTTAAGGCTAGCCTTCCGCGACAAGGGAGGGAGGAGAAAGGGGGGAAGAAAGTCTGTCTTCAGAAAAGAAAATGAGTTTGCAGGTCCTTTCTTGGAGCCAGTGGGGGAGGGGGGAAAGGAAAAGGGGGCGCGACTGTGCCCCAAATATAGGCAAGAAAGAGGGATAACCGTACGCCATGATCGTCTTTTGGACAAGAAAAAGAAAAAAGGGGGGAAAAAAAAGCTTCCGCCAAAGAGAAAGGGGAAAAGGGAATGGAAAGAGGGGGAAAGGCCCCTATTCTCCTTCAAACACAATGATTTAAGGGAAGGAAAACTCTCCTCTGACAAGAAAAAAGGGGGTGGGCGATCACCTCCCTGCGTCCGTTTTCAAAAGGAAAAGAGAGGAGTCCCCACGCATTTGACCTCAAAAAAGACAAGTCTCCATAATATCCTTCGGGACGAAAGGTGCAAAAGGAAAAGAAGGGAAAAGGCTGATATCCTGAGCTACACAAAAAGGGGAGGAAAGAGGGGAGGTTCCAATTAATGGCGGCTCTAACGAATCGTAAAAGATGGCCAGAAGAGGGAGGAAAAAGCTATCGATTATCTACGTAAGGAGCAGGGGGACGAGAAAGACGTAGAAACAAAAATGGCTATTGTATATAATAAAAACAGAAAAAAAAGGAGGGGAGGGGGAACTAATTCATTATCAGCGAAAAAATGGGGAAAGGAAGAGGTAATGAGGACCGCCTGGTCCCTACATCCCACCTCCGGCCAGGGCACCATGGGGAAGGGGAAAAAGGGAAGGAGAGATCACCGTACTGGATCAGGACGAAAGAAGAAAGAGCAGCACCTGAAATCTTTTGGAAGCAAGGCGGGAAGAAAAAGAGGGAAGGGGGAAAGCAATGTTTTTTTTTGAAAAAGGGGAAAAAAAGGAGGGGGATGATCCATTTACTGCCGTCCTTCTTGCGGCAGCGGGGGAAAGGGAAAAAAGGAAAAAGCAAATTCCATGATAAACGCCTCGAAGAAAGGGGGGGAAGAAGGTGCTTTCCTCACTGGGAAAAAGGAGGGGGAAAAACCGTCGATCAAGAGAGGAAAGAAAGGGGGTTCGTAGCCGTTTAAATGCCCATCAGTTCACCATTCCAAAGGGGGAAAAAAAGGAAACGCCCATGTCTTGAGTATAAAAGAACAAAAGGAGGGAAAGGGGAGAAAAGAAGAAAACGGTGGTCTGCTGGTCCCTTACCAAAGGTGAAAAACCGGGGGCCAACGAGAGGGAAAAAAGGGGGGAAAAGGGGATGTCGCCGTTGCAAAGAGATGGGGACGGAAAAGGGGAGAATGGGAAGGGAGCGAGCCTTATACCGGCGGATTGGAGCCGGCGGGAAAAGAAAAAGAAGAGGGGGGGAACCTCTTTTCCAGAGAAGGGGGGGGGGAAAAAAAAGAAAAAGAGCCACCGGACCACGGAATCTTCCTTGACCTTCCCAAAGCAAAGAGAAAAAAAAGAAAAAGAAAGGGGGGAAAAGAGTCGCCGATAGCGGCAATGGGTGGGAAGGGGGGGGGGGGGAAAGGGACATTTAAACTTTTTGCTGCGGAGGCCTGAATAGGGAAAAGGAAAAAGGAAAAGGGAAAAAAAAGCCTAATACAATCCGCAGGAAGTGAAAAAAAAAAAAGAAAAGGGGGACATTGCGAAATTTCGACAATAATTCCCGTCGGGTAAAAAATCGCCAATGGGGAGAAAGGGGGGAGTAAATTGGCATATGATGCATGCTTTGGGTGCCCAGAAGGAGGGGGGAAGGAGAGAAAAAAAAACAAAAAAAGGGGGAGGAGGAAAAGAGAGAGATAATCGTTTTCATAAAATCGCAGGGAAAAAAAACCAAAAAGGGGGGGGGAAAGAAAAAACAAACCGCCTCCTCACGGTCCCGCCCACGTCCCCGTCGATGGGGAAAGAAAAAGGGCATCTTTTCCCGACTTAGGCAGAGGAGGAAAGAAAACGGGGGGGAAGGGGTACTCACCACCAGGGGGGGGGGGGGGAGGAGGGGGGGGGATTCATCTGAGTCTGTGAAAAGGGGAGAGGGAGCAAACGTTAAATGAACGGGTGTACCCCAGGTGGGGCAGAAAAAAAGGGAAAAAAAGGGGGGCTCTATACGGGGGGGGGGAAAGTGTCTGAGCCTTTTTTGCCCGTTGAAAAGAAGGGGGGGGGGGGGGAAAGGGTTCAGATACGAATCCGTGGGGACGGAAGGGAAAGAACGGAAAAAAGTAAGTCGCTAACACTGGCAGTAGAAAAAAAGAGGGGAGAAGGATTGTGCTGGTACCAAAAAAAAAAAAAAAGGGGGAAGTCGCCTCATTTTCCTCTGGAAAAAAGGGGGGGGAGGAGGGGGAAAGGGAAACCGAATGTTTGGTACCAGGGGGAAAGACACGCAACGCGAACATCATTCCTTCCCTTCTGTGTGACGAAGCCGGAGGGGGGGACCAAGAGGAAAAAAGGGGGGGGGAAAAAAGGGGGGGGGGACAGGCGCCACCCCGGAAAAAGGGAAAAAAGAAAAAGATCCGCCTTGCCAAGCGTAGGGCCGAGGCGTTTGGGGGGAAAAAATAAAAAAGGGGTTCCCCACTCCACCGTCAGGGGAACCAGGGGGGGAAGGGAAAAAGATTCTAAACCCCTTCCGAAAAAAAAAGGTTTTCCATCGTTTTTTGCCCAGAAAAAGGAGGGGAAAGGGGGGGGGGGAGGGAAGGAAGAATACCAGGTCCCACCAAACGATCTGTTGTGGGAAGAGAGGGAAAGGGGGGAGACATGGATCGATCTTAGGATCAAAAAAGGCCTTTGGCCTCCCCCCCCACCCCACCCCCCCCCCCCCCCCCACCAAAAGGAGGGGGGAGCCAATCGAAACGCAGCTTGTTGAAAAAAAAGGGAGGGAGGGGGGGGACTTCCTCTCTCATACGGCGACCAAAAAAAAAAGAAAAAAGGAGGAAGGTGCATTTGCTATTATCGTAAAAAAAAAAAGAAAAAGGAGAGTTCAGCGTTCCCCAGTACGGGAAAAAAAGGGGGGCGACCTCTCCTCACCAAAAAAGAAGAAAAGGGGACACGTTTGATGGATCTGCCCCTTCAATCATGGCAAGGAGAAAAAGAAAAGGGAAAGGTAATTAACTAATACCTGTATATCGTGCGGAAAAAAAAAAAAAAAAAAAAAAAAATGGGGGGGGGGATAAGGAGTTATATTCAACCCTCCCTCATGAACCGAGGGAAGGGGAGGTTTCGTATATCGCTCCAGGAAAAAAAAAAGAAGGGAAGGAAGTACGTTTCGAGCCGGCCCAATAAAAGGGGGAAGGGGGAAAAAAAAAATGGCCCGCCAAGTTGACGGAAAAACAAAGGGAGGGGGGGGAGGACCAAGTCCTCCATGGAAGGAAGAAAGAAGCAATTGCTTACCAATGAAAAAAAAAGAGGAGGAAGGGAAGAAAAAAAGGGTGCCGATTACTTCAATCGGGTGGACGAAAAAAAAAAAAAGGGAGGGGGGTGGAGCAGAAACCCCAAAAAAAAGGGGGACGCTTCCTCTTTAACAAGTGAAAAAAAAAAAAGAAAGGGGGGGAGCAATCAATTGTTCTCCGGGGGAAGGCAAGGGAAACCCTCTTGAACCCAGAAGGAAAAAGAAGGAGGGGGAGAAACGGTGTTGTTTTGCCCGTCATTTCGCAAAAAAAAAAAAAAAAGGGGGGAAAAAGGCGTAACTGTTTAGCCGGAGAAAAAAGATTGCCTACTATTTTTGGGCACAGGTTCCGAAAAAAAAAAGAGGAAAAGGTCTTTGATCAAAAAGGAGAAGGGGGCAGCTTATCCCCGCGCCCAGGGGGGAAAGAAAAAGACAAGGGGGGAAGGAAAGGAAGAGAGACGGCATGGTCGCCTTAGCATGCGGGGAGAAGGGAAAAGGGTGATCAGTAGTTTATTATCATTGGAAAAGGGGAAAAAAAAAAAAAAAGAACGTCTCCGTTCTACATAAAACGAAAAAGGGCCCGGTCTCACAATATCCCAGGGGGGAGGAAAAGGAGAAAGTAATTTGGTGCTGTCCCCCTCCTGGCCAGGTGCCTGGATCCAAAAAAAAGGGAAAAAAAAGGTTCGGGATCTACCAGAAAAAATAAAAAAGGGGGGGGGGCGATCCTACCTCTGTAACTTTCAGCAATGGTTCATGGGGGAAAAAAAGACGGCTACGTGGTTCGGGAGAAAAGGGAAAGACGTATTTCGTTTGCGCCTTGAAGGGGGGGGGGAAAAAAAAAGAAAGGTGACCGCTTCGCCTCCCTCTATCAAGGGGGAAGGGGGGGGGAGGCCACTGGAGCTCTCCATATACGCCGGGGGGGGAAGAGATAGACAGTCTCAACGAACACCAGAGGGGAGGAAAAAAAAGAAAAATCCGGCGTATATCGCGCTCCGAAAGTGCCGTCCCGAATGAAAAGAAAGGGAGAAGGGGGGAGGGACGAATAATATGCAACTGCGGAAAAAGGGAAAAAGGGGGTGGTACGGATCTACCACTTAGCCTGAATCCTCAACGAGGGGGGAGGAAGAAAAAGGAGATCACCCGCGCTTCGCGGCCATGGGGGGAAAAAACGGAAAAGGAAGCGCTTATCATAGTCATCTTCAATGATCCAGGACAGAAAAAAAAAACGGGGGAAGAGGAGCCGCCCATCAACCAAGCGGAAAAAGGGAAAAGAAAAAGGGGGAAGGGTAAGACCGCTCTCTCCGTTCGGAGAAAAAAAAGAAAAAGTCATACCCTCAGGGGGGAGAGAAAAAGAAAGAGGAAAAAAGAAACGTGGAAAAAGGGACGTCCTTCAAAAAGAAGGGGAAAAAAGGAGGGGGGGAAGTCCCAGCAGTACCTGCTCGAAGCGCAGGGGGAAGGGGGAGAAAGACCTTTGCGATTGACGAAAAAAAAAAAAAAGGGAAAAGGGACAATTGGGCCTCGCGCCATCGGGCAGATACCAAAGAAAGAGAGGGGGGGGGCACTTCCTGCTCTGAATTAAAACAAAAAAAAAAAAAAAAGGGGGAGTGATCGAAACTGATCGAGTTTTTCGGGGGAAAAAAAAAGGAAAGAGGAAAAACATGATTTGCGCCCGGTGCGGAGGGGGAAGGGGAAAAAGGAAAAAAAAGAAGAAGGGGAGCACCCCCGAGGTGGTTCGTAGCACCTCCCTGCTTCCTTTTTTGAAAAAAGGGAAAAGGGATCCCCCACGATTGACCGGAAAAAGGGGGAAAAAAAAAAAGGAGAACAGATAGCCTTCGGTACGCATTGCTCCGGAAGAGGAAGAAGAAGCCGGAGCCTCACGGCGAAGTAGTTGGGGGAAAAGGAAAAGGGAAAGAAAAAGTAATGGCGTGCTTCGAAACAATCGTAAAGCTGTCGGAGAAAAAAAAAAAGAGAGAAAAGGAATATCGACTATTACTGGAAAGGAAGGGAAAAAGGAAAAAAGGAAGAAAAAAAAAAATGGCTATTGTAATATATACGCCGGCCGCGCCATTTGATCTACAAGGGGGAAAAAAAAAAGGAGGGGCGCCATGAATTGAATCCGCCTCAAAAAAAAAAAAAAACGGGGGAAAAGAAGGAAGGGGGGCCGGCGTGTCTCCAAGTTCCGAGGAGATCACGGGAAGAAGGAGGAGGTGAACGCAGGAGGAAGGGAAGAAAAAAAAGAAGGGTTGAATCAGTCCTTTCCCCTGTGTCGCCGAGCGGAAAAAAAAAAAAAAAAGGGGGGGGGGGGAGAGGCCCCGTATCCGAAGGGGACCGAAAAAAAAGGGAGGGGGAGAAAAAGAAGAAGGGGGGCGGCAAGCGTTTCACCATCCTTCTCAGTCTCCTGAAAAGAGATAGAAAAAAAGGAGGGAAGGGGGGAAAATACACAACAGATCGTGGTAAGAGGGGGAAAAAAAAAAGGGGAAAAAGAGGGAAAACTCTGACCACCCTGCGATCTCATCAGCAAGGGGGAAAAAAAAAAGTCTGAGCCGGTTTAAATGGCAAAAGCAGGGGGGAAAAAAGGAAAAAAAAAGGAAGGAAAAGGTGCTGGAGGTGATACCTAACAAACGCCCTCGCCTACGCCGGGGGAAAAAAGGAAGGAAAGGGGGAGGGTACACGGTGTGTCGCTGGACCAAACAAAAAGGACAAGAAAAGAGAGAAAAAAAAAAGGATTTCGCGTTGAAGAGCAGGTTTTCCGGCCCCTGGAAGAAAGGGGGGGAAAAAAAAAAGGGAGGAGGGGAAATTGATATCGATCCATTACAAGGGGGGGAGAAAAAGGGAAAAGATCTGGTTAATCCTCTTTTCCCTAACGACTGAAAGGGGGAAAAAAAGGAAAAAAAAAGGACACGGATCGTTATCTGACCTTAAAAAAAGAGGGAAAAATCAGCAATGGAACATCCTTCCGCCGATAGCGGAAAAGAAAAAGGGGAGGCCCCACCTGGTTGGTCACATTAAAAAAAAAGGGGGGGGGAAAAGGGGAGATAGGGGGAAAATTCATTCCTCCATCCTCGATGAATCCAGCAGAAAAAGGAAGGGAAAAAACGGTTTACGCTTGGGAACAACCTCAATCAAAAAAAAAGAGGGGAAAAAAAAGAATCAAGAATCAGCGACGGGCCCGTGGCTGGACCGTGCCGGGCCGCGGGGGGGGGAAAAAGGGGGGGGAAAAGAGGGGGGTGGTGGGGGAAGTGAGAAAACGGAAAGGGGAAAAAAAAAAAAAAAAGAAGGGGGGGGGGAAGGAAAAGAGAGAGATAATCGTTTTTTCATAAGAATCGCCGTGGGAGGGGAAAAAAAAAAACAAAAAAAAGGAAAAAAAAAAAAAAAAAAAAAGGTTTCACTCCAACCGCGGGGCCCCGCCCCAAAGGAAAAAAAGGAAAGGGTCGCTGTACATCGGAGATTTTTACAAAGGGGAAAAAGGTCGGCAAGCGGGATCGAGTTGTTCCCCCAAAGAGGAAAAAAAAAAGGGAAGGTTCAACCAAATAGAAGGGAGGAGGGGGGGGGGAGGGGGGGGGAGGGGGGGGAATTAATTGTGGACCAGATCACAGGCATACCAAGGGGGAAAGGGGGAAGCCCCCAGGGGGGAAAGGGAAAAAAAAAAAAGAGGTGTGCGCTTATCAGGAAAAGGGACTGGAGCTCTTTGACTTTAAAAGAAACGGGAAAAAAAAAAGGAAGAAAAGAGACGTTTGTCCGGTGTCCGCTCTTGCAGAGAAAAAGAAAAAAAAGGGAAAGGGGGAGGAAGGGGAACAAGGTTCAACCAGAGATTTGAATAACGTATGCCGAAAGAAAAGGGGAGAAAGTCTCCAATTTTCGTTTTCGAAGGGGGGGGAAAACACCGGAAAGGGGGGGAAAAAAAAAGGGCCCCCTTCTTTTCCAAAAAAAGGGGAAAGGAGGGGAAGGTGTGGACGAAGCCGGAGTGTTTGACCATTTGCAGGCTGCCGTGCCCCGGGGGGAAAGAAAAAAAAAAGTGTTCAATCGGCTGAAGGAAAAAAGGAAAAATAAAGAAAAAAGAGTTTGCCAAGCTTATCGCGGAAGGCGTTTTGTTTCGGGAAAAAAGAAAGGGGGGGGGGGAAAAAAAAGAAAAAGGCCGGGGCAACTTGGAAAAGGAGGGGAAAAAAAAAGGGGGGGGAAAAGAGAAAGGCCAGGCGCCCATCCAGCCAACGCTGATGAAGAGAAAAGAAAAAAGAGGGGGGGGGGAAAGGGGGGCGTGAAGGAAAGACCTCGTACAAAAAAAAAAAGAAAGGGGGGGGAGAGGGGATCGATCTCTTTTCATGAGACTGCGCAAAGATTTGGTAAAAAAAAAAAAAAAGAAGAGGCCGTAATGGCTCATTCCATCTGAAAAGGGGGGGAAAAAGAAGGAAAAAATTTCTGCCTCGCTGCGCCCGAAAAAAAAAAAAAAAAGAAAAGGGGGAAACGATTTCAGGTGGAGGCAGAGGAGGAGGAAAATGCGTCAACACACTCACTAAAAAAAGGAAAAAGCGGCGTCCCGAAAAAAAGAGGGAAAAAAGGGAAAGAACCCCTCCCTCGGAAAACACGCCAAAAAAAAAAAGAAGGGAAAAGCGTGATGGGAGCGGGTTCAAGAACTGGGAAAAAAAAAAAAAGGCATTAGTCAATACTAATCTGTGATCAAATGGCGCAAAAAAAAAAAGAAAAAAAAGAAAAGTTTTGGTTATAAGGAGTATAGAAAAAAAAGAAAAAGGGTCGTCGCTTAATCCCCCCGAGAAAAGGAAAAAAAGGTACTCTTTCAAAAGAGCAAAAGGGGGGGGGAAAAGAAGAAAATAATTGACTGTACTTTTCCCTCCCTGGCCAAAAAGGAAAAGAAAAAGAAAGAGGCCTTTTTATCTTCAATAATGAAGGGGAAAGGAGGGGGGGTTTGTAGATTCCTACTAGCAATTTTCTTAAAAAAAAAAGGGGGGGAAAACGGGAACACTTGTGTTGAGAGAGGGGGGAAAAAAGGGGGGAGGACGTCCTCCGTTGAGGAACGAACGACCTCAAGGGGAAAAAAGAGGGGGTTCGCATAAGCAGAAAAAAAGGGGGGGGGGGAAGGGAGGGAAAAAGACCCTCACCTTCGCAATCATGGGGGGAAAAAAAAAAAAAGGGGAAAGGGGAAAATCACTCTGCCCTAAGCGGAAAGGGGGGGGGAAGAGGGGGGGTGGCCCCTTCCAATTCGCGCCAGAGTGACAAAAAAAAGAAGGGGAGGGTGGAATCCGATTGGTTACTGAAAAAACAACAAAGAAAGGGGGAAAAAAGTCCGCCGCCGTGCGCCCGGGAGAAGGGGAAAACCACTGGCTCCAAAACAAGGAAAAGAGAAGAAAAAGGAAAGACGACGTGGCCGTCGAGAGCCCGGTTATCCCGGAGAAAAGGGGGAAAAAAAGGAAGTGTGGTGGGGCCTTGCCGGGCAGTCCGGGCAGGAGAGGGAAGGGGGGGGGGGTCTGCCCGCCGCGCCGGTTCAGGAAAAAAGACGGTCCCCGGGCATGAACGGGGGGAAAAAAAGGAAGGGAAAAGGGCGTCCTCATTCCAAATTACGTAGGGGGGATGACCTGTATCATTAAGAAAGAAGGGGGGGAAGAGAAGAACCTTTTTCTGTGAGCTAAAAAAGGAAAGGAGAACCAGACGCGCCGTGGGTTGAGAAAAAAAAGGAATCGGAACTTTCCCTCCAAGGTTCATGTTCCCAAAAAAGAAAGGAGGGGAGTGTGGTCGCTCCTAGGAAGGGGGGAGGGGGAAAAGGGAAGGGGAAAAAAGCGTCCGCCCTGCATATTTTCTCGAGAGAGAGAAAGGGGACTGATTTCATTCGGGAAAGAAAAAAAAGAACTTCACCGCCATAAAAAAAAAGGATGCGGATGCAGATAGGGGGAAAAAGAGAGACAAAAAAAGAAAAGAAAAGGAGGGGGACATATAGAGCATCCTCCATCCTTTATATGGCGATCCCGAAGGGGGAAAAAAAGGGGTATAGTCTACTATAATATCAAAGGGGAAAAAGAAAAAAAAAAGGAGAAGGGGAGGAAGCTACCACTTATCCTCTCTTCTCACTTGTCTGGAAAAAAAAAAGGGGTTCCTAGTTAATAGAAACAGGAAAGAAAAAAAAAAAAAAAAAAAAAGGGGGGGGGGGAGAGGGACGATAGGGTTATCTCCCTAACCGGAAAGGGGAAAAAAAGAGACGAAAAAGATTCCAGAAAAAGACAGGGAGGAAAAGGAGGGACATTCTCCTCCCACACTCAAGAAAAAAAGGGGGGGGGGGAGAACGGCCGTTTATGAGAGGAAGGACTGAGCTCGGCGAAAAAAAAAAAAAAAACCCTCCTGAATCAATCCGCGAAATGGGGAAAGGAGGAAGGGAAAAAAAGAAGCTTCCTGGATAACCGGGCTCTTCGACGCCACTACGTCGGAAGGGGGGAAAAAAAGAAAGGAAAAAAAAGAGCTTTGCAGGCCTTGGAGGTGGAGGGAAAGGGGGAAAGGAAGAAGGGAAAAAGGGCCGGCCAATTGCCTCCGCAGCGGCAGAGAAGAAAAACCATCGGTCACCGGGGAGAGGGAGAGGGGGGGGGGGAAAAAGGGGGAAAGAATTGCCGGGCCACCAGTTTGGGGAAGAGAAGGGGGATCGATTTCGGCAGAAATGGGAAGAAAAAGAAAAAAAGGGAAAAAAAAAAAAAGGGGTGCGCCGGCTTAATTTCCCCGTTCAAAAGAGAAAAAGCGGAGCGAACCCCCCGAAGTTGAAAAGAAAGAAAAAAAAAAGGGGGGAAAAAAAGAAAAAAAAAACGCGGACTGGTCCTGACCGCCGTCGTCCACGATTTGAAAAAAAAAAAAGAAAAGGGGGGGTTCCGCCTCAAAAACTAGAAAGAAAAAAAAAAAAAAAAAGAAAAAGGTGCTCGTAGGCATTTACAACCGAAAATGCGCGGAGGAGAAAAAAAAGAGGAAGCACTTGCTGGCCAGGGCGAAAAAGGAAGGGAAAAGGCGAAACGAATCGTAAAAAGCATGGGGGGAGGGAAGGAAAAAGGAAAAAGAACCGAATATCGACGGAAATGAAGCAAAAAAAGAGGGGGGGAAGGAGAGGGGGGAAAAAAAAAAAAAATGGCTATTGATATATACCCTTCTTGCCTCCCATTGATCTAAAAGGGGAGGAGGGAAAAAAAAAAAGCGACTTAAATGTTACGGCCATGGGAAATGAGAAAAAAAGACACAGAAAAAGAAAGGGGGGGGAAAGAGGACGCTGTCCGATCCCCACTCTGTCGGGTCCGGGGGAAGGAAAAGAAAGAAAAGGGAAAGGGGGAGCTGACGCGCGGAGGGGAGAAAAGGGGGAGGAAAAGAGGGGGGTGAAGCAGTGCTTTCCTTGTCTCCGAATCCCAAGAAAAAGGGGGGTGTATCGCGAAATACAGAAAAGAAGGGGACCAGAAAAAAGGAAGGAAAAAAGGAGGGGGCTGGCGGGCAGTCGTTTCACCAATCTTCGCAGTCTCAGAAAAAATTCAAGGGCCCGATACACAACATAAGCGTGGTGGGGGGGGGAGGGGGGGGAAAAGGGGGAAAGAGGAAAAACCGTCCGCTCTCATCATCTTTGTGCTGATGGCGCCCGAAGGGAAAAGGAAAAAAAAAAAAGGACGGTGCGTGGGGATGGAAACCATTTCACTGACCATGGGGAAAAGGGGGAGGGAAAAAAAAAGGGAAGGCAACGTTTGTGCTACTTCCAGAGGGGGAAAAAGACACTTTACCAAGTTGAAAGGGAAACGGAAAAAAAAAAAGGAAGAAAAAAAAAAAAAAAAAAAAGGAAGAATGATTCGCGTTGAAGATCCATGGGTTGACCGGCTGGAAGAAAGGGGGAAAAAAAGAAAAAAATTGGAGAAAGGGAATGAAAAAAAGGAAGAAAGAAGGGAAAAAAAAAAAAAAAAGGGGGGGAGCACAAATCTCTGGTGACCTCTTTCCAGAACGACTGGGAGGGGAAAAAGGGAAAAAAAAAAGGAGCCGGCACCGGAAACGGAAGAAGGGAAAAAAAAAAGAAAAGGAGAAAGGAACCTCAATGGCACCTCTTCAGCATGGAATCACGAAGGGGGAAAAAAAAAAAAAAGGGGGGAAACGCGCGGCTTTTGTCTTGCAAAAAGGGGGGAAAAAAAAGGGGAAAAAAAAGAAGGGGAAAGAGTGTTCACAATTTTCATGAAGAAAAAAGGGAAAAAAAAAGTGAAAGTACCGCAACTCCCGAAGGGAAAGGGGAAAAAAAAAAGAAAGGAAAGAAAAAAAAAAAGAAAATGCCGTCGGGGTAAAAATCTCCGATACCGCGACGGGCCCGTGGCAGGGGGAAAGGAAAAAAAAGAGAAGGGGGGGAACGGCGGGGTGTTGGGGAAGGAAAAGACAGCAGAGGAGGAGAAAAAAGGAAAAAAAAAGGAGGAGAGAGAGCTACAATCCGTTTGGAAGGAAGGGAGAAAAAAGGGGGAAAAAAAAAAAACACCAAAAACCGGGGGGAAAGAAAGAAAAGAGGAGAAAAAAGTTACCCACCGGGCGGCCCTCCAACGGTCCCGCCAAAAAAAAACTGGGGTATCCGGAGATTTTGGACCAAAAAAAGGAAAGGGGAAGAGGGGGGCCCAAGCGTACCCTCTCCCCGTGCCGGGAAGAAAAAAAAAAGGATGCGCGGGGGGAGGAAAATTGGGAAAGGAAAAGGGGGGGGGGGGGAAAGAGTAAGGCATCTCTCAAACGTTTAAAATGAACGGGAAAGGGGAAAAGACCGCCGCCGTTTGAAAAAAAAAAAAAAGCTATCGGCGGACCGATGTTCCCATTGGAAGAAAAAGGAGAAAAGGAACGTTTCGCTTGCTGGGAGAAAGGGAGAAAAAGGAAAAAAGGAAATTGCCGCTCCCCTGGGGAAAAAAAAAAAGAAACTGGCAGTTCGTGATTGGGGAAAGAGGGATGTCGTGCCGCAGTTCCAGCCTCCCGGGGGAAAGAAAGGGGAAAGAAAAGTCTTCAAGTTTTCGTTGTCCTGAGGAAAAATTGGGGGGGGAAATTCTTCCACCGTCACGCCCTGGAAGGGGGAAGAAGGGGAGGGGGTGTGACAAGCCCGGAGTGGACTTGAAGAAAGGGGGGGAAGGGGGGGGAAAAGGAAAAAAACGTGGTTTTTTTCATCGCTGAGCCGTAGCCCAAACGTTGCCTGCACAAGAAGAAAAAAAAAAAAAAAAAGGGGGGGGGAAAAGGGGGCGTTTGTTGTTGGGAGGGTACAATCCATCCACCTGGCAGTTAATGGTTCATCCCAGGGGAGAGGGGGGCCTTTCAACCGGCTCGGAAAAAGGGGGAAAAAAAAAAAAAAAGGGAAAAAAGGGGGGTGGTCCAGCGTTTTCCCCAGTATCTTTTCCGGGTGGCGTTTAGTGAAAACCGCAGGAAAAAAAAAAAAAAAAGGGGGAAAAGATGCGGCGTTTTTGCTCAGTGTAAGAAGGGGGGACAAGGGGAAAAAAAACGCCTGCGCCAGAAAACGCCGTAAAAAGGGGGAAAAGAGAAAAAAAAGGGACCGAGCCCCCTTCGCTCGAGGGAAAAAAAAAGGGAAGAATTGGCGGCCCTTCGCGGCGCTTCGAGGGGGGAAAAAAAAAAAAAAAGGGGAAAGGTGCTGCGAGAGAGCAAAAAAAAAGGGGAAGAACCTCACTCCCAAAGGAAAAAAAGAGGAGAAAAAGCGGACCTTGACTGACCCCAGAAAAAAAAAAAGAAGAAAAAAAACCGTCCCCTCATTACAGCTTTGATTTGATCAGGGGGAAGGAAAAAAAAAAAGGAAGGAAGCTGCTATATGAATAGGGAAAGAAAAGAGGGAAAAAAAAGGGGGGGGGATCAATAGCCCCTTTTTTTTTGGTTATAATGTAGTAGAGCCACAAAAAAGGAGAAAAAAAAAAAAAAAGGAAAAAAGGAGCTGATCCGCCGCAAGCAGAAAAAAAGGAAAAAAAGAAATCGGTTTCGACGGCCAGGGAAGGGGAAAGAAAAAAAGGGGAGGGGTCGACACCTGGCCCGAACCCCCCTCGGGACGGGAAGAAAAGAAAAAAGGGGTGGGAGGGGGGGGGGGAAAAGAGGGAAAAGAAGGCTTTTATCTGGAAGACCTGGTGGTCGGAGCTGGAAAGGAAAAAAGGGGGGGGAAGGGGGGAAGGACGCCCGTTTAAAAAACATAAAAAGGGGAAAGGAAAAAAAAAAAGAAAAAAACACCTCGTGGGGGGGAAAAAGGAAAAAAAGGTCCCGCGGCGAAGGACGAGAAAGAAAAAAAAAAAAAAAAAAAAGGGGAAAATCCATGGTTCCCGCCGCCTCGGGCCTGGGAAGGGGGAGGAAGGAAAAAATCCGATCAGTTTCCGATCAAAGGGAAAAAGGGGGAAAAAGGATCAGATTTCCAAAAGCTATCATGCAGGGAAAAGGGGGGAAAGCTGCGCGAGGCAATTGCCGTTTGAAGGAAGCGAAAAAAAAAAGGAAAGGGAGGAGGGAATCACCACTTTCCCCAAAGAAAAAAAAAAGGGACGCTCATGTACTGGGTTAGGAAAGAAAAAAGGAAGGAGAAAAGGGGGTTTTATCCCCGTAGCTCATCGTTTCGCCTTCCCATGGGAAAAAGAAAAAAGGAAAAAAAAAGATTTGATCAAAGGAAGGGAAAAGAGGTGGAAAGGGGAGGAAAAAAACGCGGCTCCTAAACTCTCGCTCTGGGAAGAAGAAAAAACCAATAATCCTGATGGGGGGAGTGGGGGGAAGGGAGGGGAAAGGGGGAAAGGGGAGAAAGGGCATTTGGCCTGGGATCATTTAAGATGACGAGGAGAAAAGGAAAAAAAAGATCGCCGCTTCCAAAAAAAAGGGGAAGCAGAAAAGGAGGGAAAGGAAAAGCAAGGTCATGTTTTTTTCCCATCGTTGGAAAAAAAAGAAAAAAAAAAAAAGGGATCCAAAGACCCTGGCACGCAAAAGGAAGACGGGGGGAAAAGGGGGGGGCGCCTTCACTGCCGTCCGTCCCATAGGAAAAAGAAGGGAAAAAGAAAGAAAACGTGACTGACTGATTTCATCGGGAAAAAGGAGGGGGAAAAGCCATCAATACGCCGGAAAAAAAAGGGGGGGGAAAC
>Ga0179593_1633685_pt1 | contig 19575 bp, 19 predicted proteins | sample CZODoug2_1_08_16_FD_185931 | JGI IMG/M metagenome (GOLD analysis project Ga0179593, IMG submission 185931) | Vadose zone soil fungal communities from Angelo Coast Range Reserve, California, USA - CZODoug2_1_08_16fungal (PacBio error correction) | ecosystem: Environmental > Terrestrial > Soil >...
CCGGTGTCGGGTAGGGAGATATGAGTGATGGAAGAAGCACTACCCGCCAAAAAAGCTCTCGACCTCTCTCGAAGCAAGCCGCCCATAAACAGGAAAACAAGCGCAGTGCAGGCGATTTCAACTTCCGAGCACAAATCACGGCGGCTCGTCCCAATTCTTTCAAAGAAAACAGCAAAAAAAAAAGAAAGCCGCTGCTCCTCCAGTACAAAAGGAAAAAGCCCTCTGAGACAAGAAAAGCTGAAATGCAGGAAAAAGACAAGCCAACATGCATTCTTGAAAAAAAATCTGTTCCAGCTCGGGGAAGGAATCTCGAACGCAACCGACAGCGCACTCGAGGAAGCCCTAGAGGGAGGTGGGCTCGTTGCTCAAAAACGGGCTCCAAAGGGGGGTCTCGATGCAGTAAGAAGGGGAGAGGCACTTTCGCAGTTTCGGAGGCGCAACGTGGGGAACGCTGGGCCTCACGCAGGGGAGGAGGTCGCACATATACGGGGAGCCGGGACTGAACAAGAGAGGGGAAGAAAGAAAGTTACTCGCGCACGAACGACAAAACGAAGGGGAATACACCCTATGTGGGCGCACGCCTCGAGGGCCGTCCGCAACACCCAAACCGAAATTGAACTGAAGAACGGGGAAGGCACTAGCGATTGCAGGAGGGAAAAAGGTGATGCCAATGGCTCGATGAAAAAAAAAAAAAAAGGAAGAGAGGAGAGCAGGCAGGAGTCAGCAGAGCACCTGTTAACCCTCTACATCGCCGGGAAAGAGGACAAAGATCGAGGACCCCTTTCCATCGAGAAAAAAAACTGGCGCTCATTCTCGGAGCGAAACCGCTTCTCTACAACACATCCTCGAGGGGAAAAAAAGAGGAGCAACACCAATTCTCTTCTCGGAGGGGGGATCGCCAACCTCGGCAGAAGGTGTCTAAAGAAGACGCCGACTCCATGCGGCCTTGCAAGGGGGAGCATCTTCAAACTTCTACAGGAGGCTCGCGGTGTTCTGCCGGGGAGTCATCTTCCAGGGAGCGCTCTTAAGGGGGGGCTCTCCCATTTAGAAGAATCGGGCTAGGGAGAGGCATTTCTCCTTTGGAAGCGGTCTTCTTTTCTTAAAAAACCAGTCGGGTGAGAAAAAATTGATCGCGCAAGCTCGAGAAGGAGTCTCCACCATGCTCACCGGAGGGGAGAGGCAAGTTCGTCACGCGGCAGAAAGAAGGGCGGCCTGTCAGGCGGAAAGAGAAAAAGAGAGGGGGGAGAGTCCGCCCCGGTGTGCTCGCAAGGAGGGGCTCACCTTCTGATCATAAAAAGGGGGAAAAAGCGGACTGGCGAGCGGAGTGGGAGGAGGGCGCCATCTAAGAAAAAAGGGGGAAAAATTTTGTTCGCGCACGGGAAAAAGCCGCCACTTTTGGGCAAATCGAGGCAAAAAGAGAGACCAAGCACTACAAAGGGGGGAAAGCAAGTCGGGTTACTACAAAACTAAAAACCCGCTCGGCATCCGCGCAAAAGCGCCTCGATAAAACACGGAAAGAGAAGAGCACAAGAGGATGAAAAAATTCTGGCACGTGCCCTGCTTGATGTTGTAGGGGGAAAATCACCCCGCGTTCGAGGGAAGAAAAAGTCCTATTCAAGAAAAGGGTAAGACCAAGCCCCAGGACAAAGGGAAGGAAAGGAAAGCCGATCAAAGAAGCGTATCTAGAAAAAAAGGGGGGGGGGATTGCCGACAAGGGGGAGAAGAGAAGAGCCGCTGCGCAGCGGAAAAGAGAACGTGTCGAGGGAAGGCCCTCCTCCTCTTCGAAACTACTCTATCCTTACCCTTATTCTGAAGAAGTGACGCTTCGAAGCCCTTTTTAAAATGGGGAACCGCCCGGAAGGGGGGTTGCCCTTGTTCTCTTTCTCGAGCAAAGATATACCCGTTACTAGGGAAAGGAAACCTCACCGGGGGAAAAGGAGGACAACTTCGCGACTGCGGAGCCTAAGAGGGTGCGCTTTCACGCGCTGCGACGAAAAGAATCGCACAGTGGACCGGAAAAAGAAATCTCCAACTGAAATGTCTACAAGAGAAAACGTGCGCGCCCAAAAGAAAGGAGTTTCGGGAGTGAGAAAGGAGGAACCGGACTTTCAGTAGTCTCTCAAAAAGAGAACACCAAATCCGTGCGGGGACCCGGCCTGCGCCAAGTCACTGCATGAGAAAAGGGGAAGTATTAACACCTTAAGGCGAGACGCACTCCAATTATCACAAGAAAAAGTTAACCCGCCGTCAATATCTTCGATTTCCGCGCCTGAAAGGAAAATCCGTAACGAGAAAAAACTTTTGTAGCTCTCGGAAGAGCTACTGTCGAGACTCAGGCCTCTTCAGGAGAAAAAACACCCACTTTTCTCGTGGAAAGCACAGAACGAAAAAAAAAAGCCCTATAGGTCTCAGGACTTCGGAAGGGGCTTACTACATCCGGAGAGAAGATTGCTCCTGGAGAAAAAGCGTCCAATGGAGGAGCGAGGAGGAAGGTCCCATCAGTATTAAAAAAAAAACATTTCACATCAATCCGAGAAGGGAAAAGGAAAAGACGACCTTGTTAGAAAGAACCGGAGGCTAGGTTCGATTAGTCCGACACTCGAAAGGGGGGAAACGAATACCTCCGTCGAGGTTATGCCTGTTCGAAAAAAACTAACCAAAGCCCACCTCAGTCCCAGAACGAAAAGAGCAGGAGTCTATTCTTTCGAAAGGGAAAGGCAACGCGCCAATGACGACGGAAGCTACGGATGACTGGGGAAAAGAGATCAGAAGCCCACAAGCCGAGAAAAGGGTTTCATACGACGGGTTGACCTTTTGACCACGGAGGACCCCGCGATCTGGGGGAAAAGAAGAAGGGACGACTACACGGAAGAATAATTTTTCTCCGTACGGGGAGCCACGGGGAGAGGGGGGGGAATTACGCAGTGAAGCGAAAGGCGCCTTGTGAGAGGGCGCCGCTAGCGACGAGAAGAAAGACAACCGGACGGCGAAGGAGAAAAAAAAAGTGATTTGGTCTTCAGACCGCTTGGAGGAGCACCGAGAGAGTCTCTCCGAGGAAGAGGGGGAAAAAAACCGCTTAAGAAATGCGGGCTACAAAAGCTCGGCTTCGAAAGGGAAAAGAACCGCCCGACAAAAAAAAGGGGGAAAAGGAGCCATCTATTTGCAGGAAACTGGCAAGAAATTACTGAGGACTCGGCTGGTAGGAAAAGGGGATGCTTTAGCGAGCCGCAGGAGAGAGAAAAAAGCCGCCGAAGATAAAGATAGGATAGGAAGGGCCCGAGGGGCCTCCTTGAATCTTCTCTAAAAGAGAGGAAAAGAGAGAGATTCGGAAAGACAGCTGCGGCAGAAGAAGAAAGAGTTATCCACTGAGGAAGAAGTGGGGGTAGGAGTCGCGGAAGGGAGACTCGCTATCCTCATGAAAGAGGGGCGAGTGTTGACATCAGGAAATTGCTAAGGAGAAAGGGTGAGGGGAGGTTTAATTGCAAAGGCTCGCCGTTAACTTTATCCCGAGGGAGGACTCCTGCTGCTGGTTCGCTTGGGAAAAAAAGCATCGTGTCTTCAAAGAGATGAAGAAAAAAAAGAGGGATACTTGCGCTCACGCGCAGACGTCACAAGCGACCTTACTGAGGGCCTCTCCTTTCCCACAAATCAAAAGGGGAAGAAGGTCGTCTGAAAAATTACAAAATAGGCGATTTTGGGGAGGGATCACCACATCTCCGCAGAAGGGAGGATCGATTTCAAACAGTTTTTGGAGAAAGAGAGAGGGAAGAGACCGTAATTGCCCAATTTCAAAAAAAAAGAAAAACGTCCTTCTTAAAAAAAAGGTGGGCTGACCGAGGAGAGGGAAGAAAAGGAAGGAGGCGCGTCAAGTTCGTAAGGCTAGGCGGAGAATTCCATGGGAAACTGTCTCTCGGCTGGAGGGAGGCCGGTGGAGGGAGGGAACCTCCGGAGAGGAGCATGAAGGGGGGATTCGTTCTCCTCGCGGGAAAGAAGATAATCAAACGCCGGTCGGTGTAAGAAGGTGGTAAGGACGCGAGGCGAGAGTGGGATTTGAACCGAATACGTAAGCTTCTGATTTAACTAGATCGCAGAAAAGGGGGGAAAGCGAGTGCTCTCCATGAGAAGAGGAAAGGGGGAGGTCGTATCCCACAAAGAAAAAGGAAGGTAATACCTCTTCGATGGGAAAGCGCGGTGCTAATTAGAAGGATAAGAAAGTTTTTTTGAGTGGTGAAGCGAGCTGAAGGGGAATCGCCCATTAATCTAAAAAAGGCCTGCTCAATGGGGGGGGGATCCAGGCATGGAGGAAGCTGGCTAGAAGAAAATCGGACTATTTGAGAAGGGTTTCCAGTTTCGAGAAAGATTGGAGGGATCGCAGTGGGGGACTTCATCAGAATAGCTACCAATGCTTACCGGGAAAAGCCGTATGGCAAAAGGGGGCGTATCTGAGAGAAGAGGAAGGGGACCTCCCTCTTGAAGAAAAGAACGGAGCAGACCTGGACTCACTTAGGGGGGGAAGGGTATACATTAAGCGTTGTGCGAGGTAAGAGAAAAAAAGCTGGTGGAGACCGCGCAGGGTTAAATCGAAAGATATTCGCTCTCCGCATAGAAAGGCGCACACGGTTAGGTAGTGAGAAAAGAGAGGGGGAAGTCTCTTGCAGGAATACGAGGCCCAAGAAAAACCACATCCACTACTCCTTCGTTTTAGAAAACGCTACAGCGCTTCAATGCAGGAAAAGCGTCAGGAGCCAGCGAGAAAATAGAAAAGAGGGGGGGTCGTTCGCTGCGCGAGAGATAGAAAAGCCACAAGGAGCATCCCCAACTCCTAAGAGGGGAAAGAGCGCGTTTATCGGAGAGTCCTTGTGTAAGGGAAAGGAGAAAAGGGGTCTTAGACGGAAGGGACACGGGAGTGAGGAGAGTCAATCTCCATCGAGGAGAGTGAGGTTAAAACTACCAAAGAAGAAAACACTGAGTAAAAAGGGGTTCTCATCCGCGTGGAGGGTATCGCGGCTCGCGAGGGAAAAAAGAAGTGCCCGCTGGTGAAAGGAAAAAAAAGGGAGGGAAAAGTTCGTAGTCCATGGGGGGTTCTCTGGTCGCTGCTAGGAAAAACGACTTGCCCAAAAAGAGGAAGACCAATAACTAGAGGGTAGAGGGAGGAAAAAGAAGACAAGAAAAGCTAGGAGACAGTCCCGCAGCGTGTTTGGGGAAAAAAGGTGACCCGGGGCAAAGGCGGAAGAAAAAAAGAAGCTTTGCCGGATGCGCGAAAACCGAGGGGCCGCCGCAGCCGAAAGCATGATTCCTGCCGTCAAGAAAGAATTTACGCGAAAGATCCAGGCAAAAAGAACAGCTTGGGAAAGACGAAAACATCATCCCGATGCAGAAGGAAAGAAGGAGGATTTACAGATCGATCTGAGGGGTGTAGATCGCGAAAAAAAGAGGGACTGCGAACCCCCGAGATAGACTAATGGGGGAGAAGGGACTGCCGCCCCTCTGCAAAAGCGTCGCTCCCCTCGATAAAAAAAAAAGCCGCGGTTGGCGAAAAAAAGAACCAAGAGAGCGCATTGGTGCGTTGAAGTCAGAGATGACTGGGGGGGGTGAGCCAGATGTTTTATGTCGATCCAGAAAAAAAAAAGAGGAGGCGCCGTGCACCCTCGATGAGAAACCGAGAGTTTCAGATAGCCCCCACAGGGGGGGGAGGGGAAGAGAACTATCGCCGCCATGAATGAGAAGGGGAAGAGCAGAGGCGTGTGTGTGTCTATGTAGACGCGCGAGGGAAAAATGGTCTTAATCGGTGAATAAGAATCCACCGGGAACGAGGAAGAGGGGAGGGGTTGCTGACGGAAAACCAGGAAAGAGGCGTTTCGCCTCACGGGAACGCAATCGGTGGTGGAGAGTCCCGGGTAGTTCAAGGGAGGAAGATGTCTCGCGGCGAAGAGAGACGGTCGCCAGGGGAGTCCGCGACCGTATTCTGGGACACAGCACGTAGGCCCATAAAGCCGAAACTGACGAAAGGGGCGGAGGGCGTCGTACAAAGAAACAAATAGAAGAGGGAAGCCCGCTTGGCGGTATTTTTGAAAAAAAAAAGCGAGATGGCTTGCTCGCGGTGAAAGCCTGCGACCATGAAAAAAAAAAAGCTTTGGTGGGTCGTTGGGGGGAAGAAAGGCCTGTGAGAGGGGGGGAGGGGCCTTGCAGTCATGATTGAAAAGAAAAAAAAAAGGGGAATGGCCTGATTAGTCTGCTGGACAGGAAGGGGTCGTGGAGACCGCTTGCTGTGAAAGGGAGGAGGGGCCGCATTGGTCAGAGCAGACTTGAGAGGGGGAGTTCTCTGCCTTCGACAGGAAAAGACGCTTGCTTCAGTACGCATTGGAAGTTAATGGGAACCGGCGAGAGAGGGAGAGAGAACAATTGCGGGCAGTAGGGGGAAAACGGCATAAGCAATATCGAAAAAAAAGAACCACCGTCTCTACTATCTCTCTAAGAAAAAGAAAGAGAGAGATAGTCGACGACCGTGTGATCTGGCAACGGTGAAAAGACGAAAGAAGGGGGAAAGAGTCGCCTCTCTCGAATGTCACAAGGATAGACGAAAAAAAACGCCAATCGTTCCTGACGGAAAAGAGGACTGGTGCCGGCCGAAAAGCAGAAATCACGGGAGGGGAGGAGAACAAGCACTCAAGAAGGGAACACAGCAGGGGGAGAGGCCGCTTCTCCTCCGTCCAGCAGCTAAAAAAATCCAGGACCAGAAGTGAAGAAAGGAGAGGAAGGCCTCAGAAAAGAAGAAAAGGGAAGTAAAGCAAAACGAAAAAAACAGCTCATTTCTTTTCAAAAGAGCTCTAACGCACCCCAGAACTACAAAGAAAGCCAATAGAAAGGTGGGCTCGCTGCGCAAAAAAAAAAAATAGGGCTCCTTCGCTTACTGAAAGAAAACGTACGTTACGACTCTAAAAAGGGGGAGAAGTTTCTGCTTCACGGGGGGAAACATGGAAAAAATGCTGTGCTCGTTAGGTCCGCACACATAAGAAGGCTAACGCCGATAGGAAGAAAAAAAGACTCGCTCAAAACGACCAAGGGACTGGGGGGAGAAAATACACCCGATTTCTTGAAAAGAAGCCTCTATGACATGGGGGAAGAAACCTCCAAGTGAAAGGAGGAAGAGGGCCCGGTGGAAAACAATATCGATGGGCTTCTTCAGGGAAACCAATGGCCCATCGATGCACGAGAAAATACATCGCAAACAAAAACCGCCGAAAAAAGGAGGGCAGCAGTCGGAAAGAAGAGATCGGGACAGGCACCCTCTACCAATCTCCTTGTGGGGAAGAAGAAAATACGATGCACCCTTCATCCGAGGGGGAGAACCCTCACAAGGGAGAGAGGTTCTCGTGATCGCCAGAAAAAACGATCTATAGAAACACAAGGGAGGGGCGACAACCTTCCTTCAACGCACCCACTGCGCTAGGGAAAAAAGTGCTCAAAAATAAAAGAGGGGGGAGGAAAACCATGTGTGAGGAAATCACGGCCGCCTCCATAAAAGCATAAGTCTGAAACAACTGTCGACAGGGAAGGAGAAGAGCGGGGGGAATACTAACCTCTCGTAGGGAAGTGTTCTCTAATCGAGATTTTTTACTCGAAAAAAGAAAATCTGTCAATCCTAATTGCGCTAAATCGGCATCGCGGAGGGACTTCGATTCTACCCAGAGGAAAAAAGGGGGTGCCTGAGGAAGAGAAAAAAAAGAAGGCCTTCGTCACCAATGATCCGGATGGGCGGCGCTCATGAGGAAGGCGGGCTAAGGGCAGGCGGCACTATCAAAGGAAGGGCCGCCCGGTGGAGTCGCCCTCCGGGAGTCAAATTCCAAACTCGGGGGAGGGGAGAGAGGGGGTTGCTGTGTCTGGAAGGGTGGCGAATCGAAAGGGAACCATCGCATGTGTATTTGGTCGAAAAAGCCGCCACGGGCAAGGAGGAAATGAGGAATAGGCCGAGATCGATAGACCACTCACTACGGGGAGGAAAAAGCAATGCGGGTACTAAAAAGAGGCGGTCAATAAAAGAAAAGAGCGCGCCAGGATACAGGGTCGGGGAAAGAAGCACTGCGGGGAAAACTTGATCACGTGCCGGAAAGGGGTTAGGGGGGAAAAAAAAAACCCGCCCCCTGAAGGGTGCGATTGTTGAAGAGGAGAAAAAAGAAAGTGTCACAGTACCGCTAGCCAAAAGCCAGAGAACAGTCCTTGACCAGAAAAACGCTCTCAAGCGTAGATAAAGGTGGTATTGCCGAAAGGGGAAAGGCCGCGCGCAGCTCCCTAGACAAAAAGCTGGAGAAAGACAGCCCTCGAAAAAGATCCTTACGCTCTCTATAATCAAGAAAAAAACGCCCTGGCAGGCGTCTTTCTATCCCGGGGAACACGACTGCTTCGGGTGGGGGGAATGGACCAGAGAAAAGAAGGAAGGGGTGTAAAAGTTACTTGCTCGAGAAAACATTAACTTTTTTCGAAGGGGAAAAAAAGAAACTCGTCGCGACTAAGAGGGACTTACGGAGTTGCGCGGGTCAAAAGAGGAGCTCTCAACCAGGAGGAAGTGTTACCGCGAAAACTGAGCAGCCGCTCACTTAGGAAGGAGAGAACCTCCTTGCGCGCACAAGGGTTCTTCAAGCGAGGAAAAGGATGTAAGTTCTCGCTCATAGAGATAAAAAAAAAGACTTGTCTTCAAGAAAAAATCCAGGACCAAAAAAAATGGGAGAGAAAAAGAGGCACGTACAAGCGGCAGATAAAAGGACGCACATCTTCGGAAAGCTCGGGTAAGACCCTAGCCAGGAAAAAGGCCTTTTCAAGAAAGAGGAAAGGACTTTTTTCTTCGAAGGAAGAGTCTACTGGAGAAAAAAAAAGAGGAGAAACACTAAAAAAAACGGGAAGGGATCTTTCTCATAAAAAGCGCTCTACCTCAGCGAAGAGGGAAAGGAAAATTTGTGGGGGACAAGAAAAGAGGGGGAAGATCGAGCCGGGAGAGGCACGCTCGAAAGGGAGTCTTCTATTCTCGGAAAATCGAATCTAACTAGAACCAAAAACGCTGCTCCGAGGGAAGGAGGGGGGAAAAGAAAACTTTTATCGAAAGGAACACGTCGGAGGAGAGATAGTATTTCTCTTCCCCGCGCAACCCGCCCGTCGATGAAGTTCATGAAAACATACCCTCCCACCGAAGCAAAAAAGGAAGAAAGAGAAGTCTTCCGAAATGGGGGAAAGGAGATCAGGGGAAAACGCTCCAATTACGAACTCCCAGGGTTTTGCGGCAATCGAGAAGGAAGCCTCAGACGAAGAAAGGTGACATTTGGAAGACCACGAGGCGAAGAATCCAAAGCGATAGGGGGGGAAAGCAACTCCGAAAAAACATTTCTCCATGGACGGAGAAAACCGGTTCGAGAAAGAAGGGGAAGGAAAGGGGAAAGCTGACAGAGAAGGGGGTGAAACGTCTTGGGGGGGGAAGGCCGAGCTCCTGAAGTAAGGGGAGAAGTACGAGCGTGAGCGCAATGAGAGCTTCCCGTGGAGGAAAAAGATTGGCGAAGAAAAGATCTAAAGCTGCTAGGAAGGAATGAAATGCTCACCGAAATAGAGGGAATAACTGTTCTTTATACCTTTCCAAGAAAGCTCGGATGAGCCACCGGGGGGAAAAAGAAAACCCCCTACATAGAGGAGCGGAAATCTAATTGGAGGAGGGGAAAATGTCCAACTTTCCATCGGCTTCAAAGGGAATTCAATGCGTATCGAGAAGGCCGCGACATCCTCACAGAGAAAACGCGGAAGCTCATTGCGAGAGGGGAGAATCCGAGGGGGGAACCGCATTTAATCTCAAAAACAACGTATGAGGAATGAGGGGAGCCCATCTTCGGCAAAAGAAAATCTCTCCCACGGGAAAAATAGTCCGCGGAGGGGAGGCTTTCGCTCCGCTTGCGGCGAAATTCATGAACGTAATACATCCGGAAAAAATGTGGACATCAAGGAAAGAAAAAGGAAAAGAAGAGGAGATTGTAGGGAGGCGTACTGGAACCGGGGCGACGCCTCTCTCAAGAGGGTCTTCATCGTTCCCGCTGCGGGGGGGGAAAGATCGAGCAGAGAGAAAAGGAGGAGCCCATCTTCCTGGAAAACAGAAAGTTCGAGATTAAGTTCCAAAAGGATGAAAGCGTACCGGACTCAGTCGAGTAACCCTTGTTCAACAAAGGAAAGGGGGAAAGCCAAAAGAATACAAACTTAGAAAAAAAACCACATCTCCGAGAAAGGAATTGAGAGAGGGTAAAATAGAGGGGGAGAAACAATATCTCGGGATGAAAGGAAAGAGCGGGTTCCAAAGGAAACCCGTCTTCACCCCGTCGGAAAAAGCTTAACCGCGCGGGAAAAAATAATCCTTATTGAGAGCAGGGGAGGAAGGTCGCTGCGAACCCTGGCAGGGGCCTCTTGGGAAAAAGTCCTGTTGACTGCCAGGGGGAACCGCAAGGGAAGAGATAAAGAGACGGCTTGATTCGGAGAGAAGGGGAGAGGCCGAAAGAAAGGATCACTCCGGTCCGTGTTATATCAAAGAAGCGGCCGCGTCTTGAGGAGTGAAGACTTCGATTGTGAAGCACTCGAGAGAAAAAGAAGGGAAAGCCGAAGTGCGCGACACGCCGGGAAGATGAGAGAGATGTCGTATCCCCAAATCCCGAAGCGCTGCTTTAGAGCGCGGTGCAGGGTCCCACCAGAAAAGTGGGGGGTAAAGGCTGAGCAGCAACGAGCGCGGGACCATAAGACGATCTAGAAGGAAGCCTGCGAAAAAGCAGGTAGGACGGAAGCTAGGGGAGTCTTAAATCGAAAGAAAGGGAAAACCGTTTGAAAAGAAAAAGAAAGAAAAATTTTCTAATAAAAAAAAAGGTAGTGGCTCGCCGTAGGATGAACGCTCGCCGATCCAATGAGGAGTAATGGCCGCCCCCGGATGGGGGAAGAACGGCTGGGGGGTGGGGCGGATCTTATCAGAAAAGAAAGCTTGATAAAAAAAGAATGGTCGAGAAAGGGAAAGGCACATTTGTTGGGTGGAGCATGCAGGGGGAAGAGGCGGCAGGGGGGAGGAACACTGTTTCGAACAAAGGGCTAGCAGAGAGGGGAAAAACGCCACCTCCTCCGTATTAAGCAATCCGCTCGCGAAGTTGAAAAGGTCGCACCCTTTTAGTATGATAGGAAGAACGTTTCATAGGAAAAAAAGCTAACACGGTTAAAAAAAAGAAAGAAAAAAGGGGAGAAACGAATCACAAAGGGCAGAGACTCTGACAAGGGAAGCAGCATCATGTCAGGAGAAAGGAGAAACGGCGAGGGCTGCCATGCGCCAAGGAAAGTCCTCGCCAAACAGTAGGAGAAAAAAACAAAAATCCGAAGAAGATAACGATCGTATCTCTGATTCACGGGTCACGGGGGCTTTTGATGAGCGGAAAGGAAAAAGGGAGTTACTCGACTTGCAAGACAACCCAAGATAAAGAGACACGGCCGGTTTAGGGGAAAGAAAACATCAGCAAGTGCAAGAAAATTCGAAGAAAGGACCGGCCTCGAGTGGTGGTGAGAGGAGGCAGGCTAGGCGAGGAAGGGGATGGGTTTCGTCACTCCGAAGGAAAAAGGGCTTTTTCTCGAGAAATAAAAGGTCTAGAATAGAAAAGGGAATTCCGACAGGGACAACGTTCTCCACTTGCGCAGAAAGAAAAAAAAAAGGGTGTGAGGGATGGCGAAACTCCAATCAGGGAGAGAAAGGAAGGAGAGAGGGTTGGTCACCAGAGGAGGAAGCGGAAATGTGAAAAGAAGGAATCAAACCTGAAAGAAAACGATGGGATAGTGAAGGAACTGCCTTTGGGAAAAAAAACGGGAACGACTGGCATCCTTATCGGAGGGGAGGTAAATACGGACATGGAAAGGCATATTTCGAGATCCATTCACCCAGGAAGGAAATCGAAGAAAAGCAGCCAGGGCAGAAAAGACGCAGGATATTTGACAAGCGGATATTCGAAAGGGCGAAAAACAAAGGGGTATCTCTCTACCAATAGAGGCGACCAAGGACTCCCTTCTCGTTGAGGGCCGCACTTCTTCCGCACATGGAGGCGCGCGATCAAATCAGAAAGACCCCTTTTCTAAAAAAAAGAGTTTTTCGCCCCGACTATCAAAGGGGGCGTTGAAGAATGTTGGAGACGATGAAGGGAAAGACAGGTTATTGCTATCACGAAAGGGGACGGCCAGGGAGTATGGCGCCGTGCACAAAAGAGGAATTTTTCCTCTATCGGAAAAAAAAGAAACACACTGCGATTAGAGGGTTCCAGGAGAGAAAAAACCGCGCGTCGGCGAGGGGGGGTGGAAAAGGGGAGAGCGTGATCTTACGCAGAGACCATTGGCTTTAAGGGTGAAGAAGAAACAGCTAGTGCCTTTTCCAAAGTTCACTTGGCGGGGGGGGACCCCATCCACGCGGAAGAAAAAAGAAAGTTCACCGAGGGGTGGGGTAGTCCCATGTTCCCGGGCGTGCAGCGTTAAGCTTCAAGGTAGCCCTGTATTCCGCGACTGAAAAAAGAATCCGGGTGGAAGGGGGAAAAAGGGCACGTGATTCCCATTGAAAAGAGTGCACGAAACTGAAGGAACGTGCTTGGTTCAGCGGAGGGAACAAAGAAGCGCAGAAGCCCGGAGGGGGGAGGAGGAAGAACCACTCCGGGATGGAGTGAGCCGACGAGGACAGGGCTTCGAGCTCCTTCGCGGAAAGGAGCTTGGTTTGGTCTTTTTGAAGGAAAAGAGGGGCTGCATGTCGGATTACCCTAGAAAAAAGGAAGAATGGGCGCTGATTAGCGCAGGGGGGGGGGACGGAGGCAAGGACCGATGGTCTGGGATAACTCTTTCTTTTTGGCAAGAAAAAAGGGGTCCGCGCCGCCGTGAGCGGAAAAAAAGGGAGACAGCGCCGCCTAAAAAAGGAAAAAGGGAAGGGAAACCATTGGAGTTGATTGGCAGACCAAATGGGAAGGAAGAGATTTCTAGAGCTGAGCCCACTGGGGGAAAAAGAAAAACCGTGCCAGCAAGCATATCTCCAAAGAAGCAAAGGGAGAGAGAAAAAAGAGTCAAAAAAAAAGGGGAAGGATTAAAAGAGAGAGCTAGAGACGACCGGGGGAGGGTAGGGATATATTGCATTGCTGAGGTGCGCAACTACCCCTTCCAGAAAGTCTCTGCAAAAGAAATCCGCCATCAACGCAAAGAAGGAAGAAACTCCGTTTGCGGGCTCTGTCGCCGAGTCACCAGAAAGAAAGGGCGCTTACCAATGCGGAAAAAAAAAAAAGCAACGTATTCCACACCAAGAAATCCTTCCAGCGCGCAGCAGCGCCATAAAGATCTTACCAGAAGGGAATCCGGGGAGAAGGCCAAACATCAAAAAAAACATTCCATTCTTGCAAACTCCCAAAAAAAAGAGGAATCTCTTGTCATCGCAGGCAGAGAGGACAGCGCACAGAGAGAAACAGAGAGGTTGGCTCGGGGAGAAACCAGCCGCCCATCTGGCTCAGAAGAAAAGATGCTTACGACGATGGAACCAGGGTCGGGAGGAAAAGGGGGAAAGGCCTCCCGTGCGGGGAGGAGAACACCCGGGGGAAAAGCATACGTTCTCTTAATCCAAACTGCCTATCTTCGCCGCGAAGAAAGGACGACCCGGGAACATCTGGAAAGATGGCGTGAAAATCGGGGAGGGAAAAAGAGGATCTATTACCTGTGGTCAGAACCCCGCAAAGGGGGAAGGAGGCCCTGTGAGAGGAAAGGGGAGGGGACACCGATTCCATCCAATGGTCCTCAGGAGGAAGCCTCTACATAGAAACCGCCGCCGCGAGAGAGAGGAGGAAGCCTTCGCTCAGGTCAGCATCGGGGAACCTCTACAGTCGCCGTTTGGGGGAAGAGAGAGGTCATATCGCGGAACCTCATCGAGGGAAAAAAAAAACTCACGCAAAAGGCTGGCGTCATTCTCGGGTCGCAAGAAACATCTGGTCTCCAACCCAGTAGGAAAAAAAAAGAGGAAAGGCACCCAATGCGCTCGAAAACTCGGCCGGCGTCCGTATAAGGTGTGTCTTCGATTGAGCGGACAGCCCATCGAAGGGTCTGCTTCGGCACCAGAAAGGGAGGAAATTAGCTGCTATAGAAAAAGGGGGGTCGCCGTCTAACCCCTCAACGTTGCTGGTCAGCGAGGAAGGGGGATCGCCCTTACGCGCAGGGGAAGAATCATGGCCCGCTGCCGCGTCAGGAAGAGGGAAAGGGTTTTTAGTCGAGAAAAAAGGACCCACTCGTAGGGATGGATCTCGCCGCTCGAAAGAAAGAAATGCCTTCGTCAGAAAAAGAGACGTATTGACGGAGCGACCAGGATGCAAGTCGTCACTGATGAAAAAAGCCAAATCGCCGGGGAAAACGATCACCATACTGGAAGAAGGCACCAAAAAAAACAATCGTTCCCTCAAAAAAAGCGGGGGAAAAGAAAGAAGATGAGTGGACTGGCGACGGAGTGGAAAGTTGGAGGAAGTTGGCGCCATCGGGGCGCATTTGTATTGGGTCGCGAAAGACGTCCGAAAAAAGTAGGGGTCGGGAGGGAAAAGGAACTCTCCTTCGAACCGGAGAGAAAAACAAAAAACTTTCCCGCAAGGCGGGAAGAAGGCATCCGCGCCCTACGGAGACGCGGATAACCACCTTCGAGCCGGAGCAAAGCGGAGAAATTAGTTTGATCAACGGGGGGGAATGATGTTGGTATGTGGGGGGAAGAAAAAAGAAGCCCCCTTGTCGTGTAGAAAGTGAATCGAATCAGAAGAAAGGTGCACCTGAAATAATCACAAGCCAGAAAAACGGAAACTTGAAAGCCTATCCCGAGGAGAAACGTATTCGCCGGGCTTGTGGGAGAAAGGGGGGCGAGCTCCGCGCGAAGCGAATCACAGCTGTGCGCAGGCAGCCCTCTCCGCTGCGCGAAAGGAGACCCTGAGCTGCAGAGGAAATTGAAGCGCGTAGAGCCAAGGGGGAAAAGTGGAGAACACACGGCGTCGTGGAATGTGTTGCCCGGGGGAGAGTCCTCTAGCCATGCAAGAGAAAGGGGGAGATGCTCCGATCACAAAATTGTGCGAAAGAGGAAACTTCGCGACGAGGCGGAGCGACTACGGGGCGTTTTCCACAAGGCTCGGCGAGGAGACGGGTTGAAAAGGTGGGACCGCCCAACGAAGGAGATCCACTGAATGTCTAAAAAAGGGAAGCAAAAAAAAAAGGTGGCGCGCCAGCGCCGTGAAAGAAACGGACTTAGGGAGGATCAATCCGATAACATACAAAACAACCGAAAGAAAGAGAGGGCCAGGACCAGGGGAAAGAAGGGCGAGAAGCACTTTCGTACACATACTGAGCGGACACTCAAGGGAAGAAAGATCTCTCCACGAGTCCACGATCTTCGATTTCCGCGCCGAAAAGAGAAGCCGGGAGCACTATCAAAGAGAAACTTTGGTCGGCGATGAGAGCGAACTAGCGCTCAAGGAAAAAACACACGAAGAAAAACGGGGGCGAGTTTGACGGGCGCATTAGAAAGAACCAGAAAGGATTTCTACATAACTTCGAGGGGGGGCTACTACATAGAGATAATAGAAAAAAGGGAGCACTTCTCTGGCACAAGGGGAGGGCGAGAGTCGACCGGTACACCATCTAAAAAGGTTCACTCAAAAAAAAGCGGTCGTAGCGACTAAAAAAAGGGGGATACACCGACCGTCGTGCTTATCGAATGTATATTCGATTCCCTCTCTGAGACTCCGTCGATGCCCGTGCGGTAAAGACCCTCCCACCCGGAGTAAAAGGGAGAACTCTCTCAGAAAAAAGTCTAAGGAACTGGAAAGCTATCGCCCTCGACAATGAGACTTCCAGCGCAATACTTATGGTTCTTGCTGAGGAGAGGTAAAAACAAGGACCGCCCAGACGAAAAACGGTGGCAGCTCAGGGTTACCTTTTGAATCGGAGTCCCGCAGTAGAGTGGGTGAATCACGAAGAAAGCTCCTCAATTTCTAAAGGATGTGTGTGAGCAAAGAGCTCCTAGTTTGTCAGCGCAGGGAAGGTGTAATTCTGAAAAAATGTGTAACAATGGATTTGGGGAGAGAAGGGCGACTGAAGCGGGAATAAAACGTACGTAGGAAGTGGAAAGCAAGGAGAAAACAGTGAGTGTCTCAGACTCGGAAACGCTCTCGCGGTAAAGCGAAAAAAAGAGGAGGACCGCGGAAGAAAGGCTGATAGTCCCGGCGAGCGGAAAAAACACGTCAAAAAAAGCCCTCCCTAAAAGAGGGAGAAAGAGAGTGGCGGAGGGCCTGAGGGCCACAAGTGGCCATACCGCCTCGGACTGGTATTATAACGTTCATTGCGTACGGAGAGAAAAAAAAAAGCTCAAAAGGAGAAAGGGAGAGTCTCATTGGCGAGAGGGGGGGGGCTCAGGCCGCCTCTTTTCCTACAGGAAAAACTTATTATTATAAAGATATAAGGAAGGGGCGTTCGGAAACAGAGGAGGAAAAAGATCGCCCTTAGCTGGATAATGAGCAGCAGGTTTAGGCAGTAGAGCCGCCTTTCTTCTCGTCCTCAGAGGAATCCTATTCCAGTGTGGACTCAGAAAAAAGGGGATCATTCTCGATTGGGAGGAGGTCGTTTAAAGTGGCGAAGAAGAAGGGATCGAAGGGGAAAGGTAACAATCCCTCATCTTCAGAGGGGTTCCGAGGCGTGAAAATTCCTCGGGCGAAGAGGGAAGAGGGTGCGTCCTCCAGCGGAGGAAAAACGCAAAGGGCTCGGCTCCTTGCGACACGAGAGAACGGGAATTAAATCGTAAAATCCAGAGAGAGAAGGAGAATCCAATCCCTTGTGTCAAAAAAGAGCAGGTCAGAATTCCCCCGGCGAAACTTAAAAGAGGAAACGGTGGATCAACAAAAAAGAGGAGTCCATGGAGAAAGGGGGAGTAAAGTGTCGTCGGCGTTAGAAAGAAATCTCCGCTCGGAGATACGAGAGGACACAAAGGCGTTTAGGCGGCAGGGGGGGCTTGACACCGATTTGGGGGGAAGCATAACCAGTAATCCTTATGAAACCGTGAAATGGGTCGATATCCCGGGAAGGCGCACCTGTCGCGCGGAGGCCAGGGACGGGGGAAGGGGCGTGTATGTAAAAAAGAAAGTGACTTCAAGGGTATTACGGGCGGGAGAAGAAAAAAGAAGAATAATGATAGAAGACCGCAGACTGTGTAGAATCACAAGGTTCGAACCGCTGTCAAGGGGGGAACTGGGGGGATAGGTAAGAGATGGTTACGGAAGAGGGGGAGAGAGACTAATAAGACCGCTAAGTTCTCTCCCGGAAAAAAGAGATGTCGTATCCCACAAGGAAGAAAAAGATTCGCTGCTGAGAGAAGGTGAGAAGCAGAAAACCACAGAAGGTTGTGGGAAGTGTTTCCTCTGGGAAAAAAGAACCATAAGCGCTAGCAAAAAAGTCCTGCTCAGGGAGGAGAAATGAAGGGGAACTTCGGCTCGGCGCGGAAAAATAACGATCTTGAACAAGGAGAGGGACCAGTGGCAAGATGTGCGTAAGGGGAGGTACTTCCACGCTCGAAAAAAGCTGCCGCAGAAGGATGGGAAGAGAAAAGGTGAAAGGGATCTGGACGAGATCCTGAGATCCGGGGGCCGCGCTTTGAAAAGAAAAAGAACTGTTCTCGCACGAGAAGGAAATTGTAGAACAAGGGGGGAGAGCGGCGTGGGGGAGCGGACCTCAACTTGCAAACACTCCTTGGGCCGCGCGAAAAAAAGAAAGTATTCGAGAGTAAAAAGAGAGGAAGGGAAGAGTCTCACACGTATGTTAGTGATCGAAGACAGAACTTGTTAAGGTCTCTTTCATTTTCTCAGAAAAAAAACCACATCCACGACGCGCCGAGAAAGGAAAATCACAGGAGAAGGGGAAAAAAAAAGAGGAGAGCACAGGGGAAGGATAGAGAGATCGCAAGCGGCGAGGGCTTCCAAAAAACGGGCGCTGCGCGGGAGAAAGCGTCAGCCTCAAAAAAACAGAATAGGCGCTATAAGCTCGATCAGGGAATCGTTTCACGGGTCACGGCAGGTGCTTATCGGCTACTGGGAAGGGGGAGCGTCAGCCAGCAAAGAAGAGAGGGGGCAAGGAGGGGGGTGAGTGAGGTGCACCCAACTAACAAAAAGAGCAGCAAGGGATAAAAAGTCTCATCCTCTGCTCCGGCTCGGAAGGGACGGAAGGCGCGGATTCCGCGCTGGGGGGGGAAAGAAGGGCGGCAAGGGGAGGTAGGGGTGAGGGATCGTCGAAAAGAAGGGCGCAATACCGAATTACAAAAGGTTTCGGCCTTCCCAAGAAAAAACCCCATAGAAATGGAGACAACGGACAACCCACTCCGCTCGCAGTCCCGAAAAAATGTCACCTGAAGAGAAGAATTTGTAGCCAAGGCAAAAAGGAAAAACCTGGGCGTCAATTGCCAGAGGGGGGGAGACGTGGGGAGGTGCCTTCCGCGGAAGGAGGGGTTCCGCAGAAGAAGAAAGGGAATCATTAGCGCCGAAGGGTCAAGGGGACATTTTTACTACTTCGAAGATCTTGCGGAAAAAAAAGAAAGGCACCCGGGGAAAAGGGAAGACGCGAAGAACAGCAAAAAGAATGGAAAAAAATCTGCCCAGAAGGTCACTTCTTAGTGGATCTTCTAAAGTGCTAGTAAAAAAAAAAGAAAACCCTACTATGAGGTCGGAACGAACCCCGCGCAAAAAATAGAAGCTCTGGGCCCGTTGGAGGATTCCTCCCGGAAGAAAAAAACATTGATGCGTCGTCAAAAAAATCGAAGAACAACTTGTCTACAAGGGGCGCCCCGACGATCCCCGCCGCGAGCGATTGGGGGGGCGTGAAAGTGTGGAGGAATGACTGTGTTTTATATCAAAGAAGCCCGAAATTATCGCCAGAAGTGCAAATCGAGAGGGGGAAAGGAGAGGGGAAAAGAGTTGCAAGATAGCACCACACGCAGGGGGGGTCCCAGGAGAAGAATCGCCGGCCTTAAGAGAAAAAAAAAGTGTTTGTCGATGTAGGAAAGGAGGAGGAGCCATTGGATGAAGAAAGCAAACGAGAGGACTTCCAACGGGGCCGCGGAAAAGGGCATGCGTGGGGACGGACCCCATGTCCTCGGAGAGACTCAACGCGCGTTCACACAAAGAGGGAACATTGTTTCAAAGAAGGATGCAGCTATTAAGGCGAGATCAAGAAATGTCTTTCGCAAGGGGAAAACGACCTGTATGCTTTGAAATGGAATCTCACAGAAAGAACGTGAAAACAGTTTCAGTCCGGACGGAAAAAAAGGAGGACAGCTTCGGAATCGATCTATACCCCTCAGGAAAATTGTTCTTAGGGGAAAAAAAACCCACATCCGAGATGAGGAGGAAAGTGCGCTGTCGGGATTGCGAGATACTGCGCCTGGAACGACTTGAAAAGAAAAGAGGAAGCTTGTTTTTTTCTGTGAAAAAAGTTCTTCTTGGATGTGGCCTAATGAAAAGGCTGGTCCGAGGGCGGGGTGGGAATGGGAAAAAAAGAGGA
>Ga0179593_1490094_pt1 | contig 19570 bp, 35 predicted proteins | sample CZODoug2_1_08_16_FD_185931 | JGI IMG/M metagenome (GOLD analysis project Ga0179593, IMG submission 185931) | Vadose zone soil fungal communities from Angelo Coast Range Reserve, California, USA - CZODoug2_1_08_16fungal (PacBio error correction) | ecosystem: Environmental > Terrestrial > Soil >...
TAAGTTTTTAAAACAGGGGGGGGGAAAGCATTGTCAAAGCTGTGTTAACGGAAAAGCCAAGGATAATTGGGAGAGGGTTAAAAAAACCAAAGACGCAGGGTTTCTCCCTCATTGTACCGAAGAAAGCGCAATCACATTTAAACAGATAAGAAAGAAGTTGCTGAAACAGGGAATTCCCTTGAAACCAAACAAGAAAAAATGCCTCTCGCCGAAAAGAGAAGTCAACAAAGGGCGGAAGAACGCGTGCAGAAATTGAAAAACAAGAAATTGTCAAGGGGCCTAAAAAAGGGAGAATTGATCAAAGCGGGAAAAACAGACCACTCTTGGTGGCGGAAAAAAAAAAAAAAACGAGGGACGTTTACAAACGCGGGAGAAACCAAAGGAAAAAGCGCCGCAAGGCGGGGGGGGGTTGGAAGAAGTGTAACAACATTTTAGGTGGGGGGGATTAGAACCGTGCGCAAGGGGGATCCCCAAAGAACATTTGCGTAGCGAAATCTGTCAGCGGACAAAAGAAACACGAAACGCCATAAGGTGGAAACCCAAGAAAAAAATGGAATTAACCAAGGGAAATCGTCTTGACTGGCGCGCCAACCAGGTGCGGGGGACGTCAGTCTGACAAAACAGGAAAGGGGACCAGTTGTTGTCAGGAAAAAAGGAGGAAACTCAGTGAGACTCTAACATGATTGAAGTGGATTGTAAGAAGTGAACACGTCCCGTATGTGGGGAAATTGATGGAGTGGGGAAGGCAAAAGGGCGGAACGTCCTGGAGTCCGTGAAAGCAAACCGTGGTGAAACGGGGGATATCAAATTGCCCTGGAGTGTGTTGACCGAGGAAGTTTGGAAAAAGTCCGCTACGGGCACGAAAGGGAGGGGAAAAGCGCTGTTCATAGGGAGGTATCATCGGGGTGTAAGGACCAACGCTTTGGCCAAGAGGGAAGTGGCAAATTGACGTTGGTTTGTAAAAGCAAGACTCAACGACGCGGGTTGAAAGCCGAAACAGGCGGCTGAATGATTCGGGGACAAAAAAAAGAGGGGGTCCAAGGAGGAGGGGGGGGGACAAGTTCTATTGGGCTGTTAATTGGTAAATTCAAGCTGCCGGGGGTTGGGTGCGGTTGGGACAGAAAAGATAAAACCAACAAACTCATTTCCAAACAGTTGACGGTGGAATAACTACAAACTCGGGGACGGAAAAGCCAAAAACTCTAACACGATGAGAAAATTTGGGGGGGCCACGGGGGTTGTCCAAGAAGGATAGGCAAGTCAAACAGGTCAAGAAGACGTTAAACAACTACGGAAAAATTTGTGGGAACATGTAACACTCAAATATTGATCGTGAACAGGGAAGGGAGCACAGGGCCAAACAGCGACTTTGCGGGGGGGTCTTTCATGGGTTTTGTGGAACCCTTCAGATGAGGCGGCGAGGACCATAACCCCCGGAAAACAAGGCTCACTCGGGAAAGAAAAAAAAAAAGGAACAGACCGTTATCGGGTTTAAAACTTGACTAAAGAAACAAATTTGTTGGAAAATGAGTCCGGGTACCCGCCAATCTTGAAAAGGGGGAAAGGGTCGTTTTGGGAATGAACCAGACGGACGGATTGCAAACAACAAACGAACAGGGCAAAAAACATGCGGAATGAAGAGAACCGCCGCGTTTTTCGGGGGGGAAAAAAGACCTCACTGGGGCTGAACGAGGCCGCCATTGGGGTTGTCATATGAAAAGCAATTGCGAATGGGGGAAAAAAAACAGAACGCAGTCGGGAGATTGCAAACCAAGAAAAAAGAAATCAAGAAAAGTCAACGGAAAGCTCTTTAAGTTGGGGAACAACAGTCAAAGGGGCCGAAGGAAAATAAAGAAACAAAAGCTCTAAAGGTAGAGAGTGGAAAAGCAAGGAGAAAGGAAGCTAAAAAATAAGCGAAGGGGGTGCTTTCCTGACTTTAGCGAACGATGTCAAATGAAGAAAGAAAAAATGCATTGGGTGTGGAATAAAAATGAAACAAAGAGCGCCCCACCCCAATTGCGCAACCAGGTAGAATGGATTCACAATAAGCCAAACGAGGTCAAAAAGAAAGGGACCATGGGGGGGTTGTAATTAAACATAGAGGCGTGAACCCCCGAGAGTATCCAAGCGAGGTCCTGAAAGGTCACTACAATCTATCCCTTTAATCGTGGGGGAAAGGCAAAGGCGGAAGGGGGAAAAAAAAAAAAGGGGAAAATTCACGTCCACCGGCAAGTCAAGGACGCCAAGATGACACTTTAAAGAAAGAACTAGGGGTGGGGGGGAAGAAAATTTTCTTGTGAGTCAAAGTCTGGGGTAATCATTGGGGATCTGACGCACAACACAAAGGGAGGATGAAGAATCAACATGTAAAGACATGTAAAAAAAGAAACAAATAAAGGTGTCACACAGACAAGGGTGAGGGGATTGTGAAAAGGGTGAGTCGTGAGGGGAAAAAAAAAGTGCCTGGACTTCCAAAGAAAGAAGTGAGTCCTAAGAAGGGGGGGGGGAATAGAGGGGGCCAATTAAAAACGAAAAGGGGCCTACCAAACAAAAAAAAAACGGGACTGTCAGCAACAGGGAAATTGGCGAAACCGAGATGCTCCGAGAATATTTACAACGATGAGGAAGAGGGGAACAAAAGGGGGACAAAAAACTACACGAGGGAAAAAAAAAACGGAGGGAAAGGATCTGACTCTTTCTCAAATTGGTCGCTGCGCAGAGGCAGCCGGTGGGGGGGAGGAAATCTAAAAAAAAATAAAAAGGAATGTGATAATCAGATTTTTCTCTTGAGAAAAACGAAAAAAAAGGAACTAGGAACTAAGTCAGCGTCTGTCGAGTACAAGTTGGAGAGGGATTCCAACTCTATACGAGATTCGGTTTGGGGGGAAAAAAAGAATAAAAAAAAAAGGCAACTTGGGATGGTCAGATACACAATTGGACGCTGGGGAAAAAATAAAAACTAGTGGAACAAGGCTTCTTCAACCTAATATTCTTGTTTGAACAATCTAAAAAAGCTGGGAAAAGGCGCATAGACGACGCCAAAGAATGCGGAAAACCCAGGTCAAGGATCACATCGAGGTAGGTGACAGTACTGCAAAAAAAAAAGGAGAGGATGTGGCCATCACTCCAAAGCGGTCGTGGTTCCGAAACCAAAGAAAAATCAAAAAAGTTCAACCGAAGGCTGAAAGAAGAGAACTGGAAAATTGGGTTATTGGGAGGGACCCGGAGGCGGGGAGAAGGGGGGAGGGGGTGGAGTCTAAAGAGCTTGGCCCGAAAAATTGAAAACCAGGGGGACCAGAGGTGGCTAGTTGTGGCAAGACAGGATTCAAAACTGCGCAAAATCCGATCGAAGAAAATAAACCACGAAAAAATAGGGAAAAACTGGGCTTCAAGGACAAACATGGGCTTTGGGGGCAAAGAACCGGGGGAAAAGGCGGGGTCCATATGGGGAGGGTTTCTTAAGTTTGAAAATAGCTCGAGGGAACGCTCGTAAGGAATTTAGTCTGACTTTGGGGCAAAGGGTGGGACAGAAAAGGGAAAAAACAGGAACAAGGGTGATATTGTTGGCCAACCAAAAATAAAGAAAAGGTAGGGGGAAAACAAGTCAGAAGGCGTTTGTAAAGGGGGGGGGCAAGCTTGGGGTGTTGCCTTTGAAGAGGGGGGTCGGCGTTGACACGACCAAATAAGGAAGTTGGGGAAAGAAAAAAGAAAAAAAGCCGAACTTGACCCAGTCCAAAAAGGGGGCGTCTTAAGGGCTGAAATAATCATATCCCAACGGGAAATAGGAGGGGGGCCACAATGGGGGAGTGGGCATTGATGGGGACGTACCAATTTTTTGGTTGGACCACATAAATAAGGGAATCGTGTGTATGGGGGGAAAAAGGGGCAAAAACCAAAAAAGATCAGCGAGAACGCGGCTTGGGTCCAAAGCCGCATATGTGGAGATCTCCCGTCAGCTACCTGTTTTGTTGGGGGAACCAAAAAAAAAAAGAAAGTGTTGGGAGAAAAAAGGACACTACAAAACAAATCATGGGAGTAGAACCCGTTTTTGTACACGAGGGAAGAAAGGGGTGTAACCACAAAACCGAAGGGATAAAGACGCCAAAACAGTAACTGGGCCATGCATCATTCTCATAAAAAAGCCCCGGAAGTAATGAAACAAGAACAGAATGAAGCCGAACTCTGAGCGGACCGAACTGCAAAACCTGGGGGGGAAAACAGCCAAAAACACTTTTCTAAAGAAGGGGAACAAACGGGGCCCAAAAAGGGCGCGCGCAGAATAGGGACGAGAAAAGAGCACGATGGTTTGTCAGAAAAGATTGACACATCTGAAAAGAAAATATTGAGAGAGACTCCAACCCCAAGTTTGGGAACGCGGCGAGAGGGGAGGGCCCAAACATGAACGCCAAAAAAATTGGGGGATAAAAACATTTTCCAAAAAAAAATGGGGGAGTCAAAAAAACTTTCACAGAACAAAGGACCAACTCCGGGGAGGTGGTGGGGGAGGCACAGTAGACGGCAAAAGGCAAATTCAAGACGGAACTAACAAACCGCGAAGGGGGGGGGGTGGGTCGGGGGGGAAAAACAGCTTTTTGAGAGCCAATCGGAACTTAAAGAGGGACATCCGACCAAAGTGGTGGGATTGGGGACCCAAACAAAAACAGAAGCGTGTGTGATGGTTAAAAAGTCAGTTTTTTGGGGGAGAAAAAAGGAGGGAAACGCTAAAAAAAGGGGGAGACCTGGTTCGTATCCTGGGGACAACAGGACTGGTAAGTCCCCTAAAATATATCAAAAAAGAGTATCAGGTAAAAACCAGGGAAGGGGGGATTTTAACCAAATGGGGTCACAAATAGCAGGTAGGCGGGAATCCAGGAGAAGCACGGCTCTGGAACTGTGGTGAAAGAAAAGGGAGAGCCTTTGTACACGTAAAAAAATGTGTGACACAATACAGCAACAACCATAAACTCTAAAAACAACAAAAAAAATAGGAGACAGGATATATGAAAGGTTGTGCAGGTTTCCAAAGAGTCACACATCTAAATCATGAAGGAAAGGGGGGGGGTTGGGAAAGACTGGGTACGAAGAGGGATGAAACAGCTACCAGAAGGAGCAAAGAAAAAAGGTTTGAAAACCTAGAGACTAGAAGCTAAGGGTCAAGGCCTGCCAATCTAGTAAAAAAAATCGGGGAAACCAGTTATACTTTCCACAGGGTCTGGAAGAAAAGAAAAAGGGCCAAGGGGGAAAAAGGCCAACATAACAAGCTATGTCCAGAGGTGGACAAGGTGCGATTTAAAAGCACGCAATCGGTACAGGGAAAGTCAGGGGGTTGAACTTTAGAAAGGGAAAAAGGTCGGCGGAAGAAAGGGGAAGACAAAGGACGAAAAAGGCCGAGTGTTGAAAGAAAGGGGGGAAAGACCCATTAAAAAAGGGTGGCGGTCAGCAGGGGTTGTAGACACCATAACAGTTCCTTCCGCGAAGAGATTCAGGCAGAAGGCGAACCTCCAGGGCAAGATTGGAAAAAAAAAGAGGGGAGAGTCATGGAACTTTGCGACGCCTCCGGGGGATGCGGGGGATTCTTACAAAAAACTGAACAGTTTCGCGGAAAAAAAGGAAGGAAAAGAGTGGAAAAAAAGAGAAGGATTCTGAGGGGGCAAACGCCTTGGCCAAGGAACTTGGGGGAATGTGGGATGAGAAAAAAAATGGAAGTTCGTTTGGGGGTGCGTCTATCTCCTGTCTTCAAAAAGAAAACAAAAGCCCTGAGTTGGAAAAGCTAAGGAGGCCCAAGGAGGTTGTGCCAAAAAGAAAGGTGGTCCCAAGCAAAAAAGGATGATAAAAAAAAGAAAGAGAGGAAAAGGACGGAGGAAAGCGAAAGTAAAGACCCAAAAACTACTTCTACAAAATAGGTGGACAAAAACAAAAATGGGAGGGGGGGAATCAGAATCAGGAACGTGAAACACTGCGAGAAAAGGGCCCCATAGATAACGCAGCAAAGCCATTGACCTTAACAAAAAGGAGGGGCCATTTCGAATTTGGTATTGGGGGGGAAGGAAATCTTGGAAAAGGCGGGTTGGTGGGTTTGGAAAGAACTAACGGCAACAAGCTGTCAAGGGTTAACGCAGTGGACAGGTTTGGGAACCAAAAAAAGGTTACGTAACCATGAAAAAAACAGGGGAGGTTTGGAAGGTGAAAAAGGAATCAATTACAAGGAGGGGGAAACGTTCACCTAACGAAATGAACATCAAGCATGGAAGATTGAAAGCGTACAGGGAGGGACAACTAAAAGACTCTTGGTGCGTGTCTCTGTAAAGGGTTATTTGCCATGGAAGAAAAAACACGAAAATAAAAAAAAGAAAAAAGCGCCAGAGGTCAAAAAAAGGGGGTCAAAACTTCGTACCAGGCAAAGGAGAAAAGGGAATCTTTTCAAGTCAACTCAACATTTGGTAAAAGTTATGCCTAAGGCTGGAGGGGGGGGGGGGGGGAAAATGTCCTTTTTAAGAAACACCTCGGAGGGGAAGGTCAGGGGGAAAAACAGCAAGACGCCCAAGGGAATGCAGAAAAAGCTGAATTGGGAAAAGTGATCCATTTTGTACTTTAGGGGGGGATCGTTACTATTAAAATTTCAAAAAAAAAAAAAGGGGGGGGGAAAGACGCCGGAGAGGAAAAGATTTCAAACAAGAAAAATATCAAAAGACCCTCCAGCAGAAAAGATTTGAACAGCGAACAAATTCGAAGCTTGAGGGGGGAAAAAAAGCATCGGGGAGAGAGAAAACAAGCGGCAACTTGGGAACATAGTTCACCCGAGAAGGGCACGTAGGCGAAAAAGAGGAATGGGTAAATCTCTTTGATTTGGGGGGAAAAACGCAAAAAGGAAAGAACCAAGTCCGCCTGGGCAGCAAGAAGGGGGAAAAAAAAAAGTGGAAAGGAAAAAAGATACAAAAAAAGAACCGGGGCAACAAGGTGTAGGGGAAATGTCGGGGTTGCCTTCGGGGGTAAGTGCGGACACATATATGGACTCAGAAGCGAGAGACAACGGGAAGAAAAGAAAGCCGGATAGGGGTTGGAAATCGTATGTTCCTCGGAGTACCCGTACGAAAAAAAAGCATGCGGCCGCATGGCCACTTCAAAAAAGAAAAAAAAACACGCCTCACGCTTATTTTCATTAAAGGTCTGGGGGGGGGGACGGAAGGGGGGGCAATGGGATGACATTTGAGGGTTCAGAAGGGAAAAACAACACGGAGGGGAAGGAGGAAAGAAAAAGAAAAGGGGGAGAGAAAAAAAAAGCAACTTGAGCCAATTCCGAAAAAAACAGAATTGGAAGGGGGGCACCAGAAAAAGTTGGGTCTTTACCGGAAAAAGGCCACCGACGTCCCAACAAGGGGGCCAGGGGACGCCAACGAAAAGGAAGACACGACCCCTGTGCACTCCCAACCGATAAAGGGGGGGGCGGGGTACGCGGCGTACCCAGTTTGCCATACTGACCGTCTGGAAAATGAAGAAAGGGAAAGAAAACCTGGAGAAAGGAAAAAAAAGTCGGAAGAAAAAATAAAAGACCAACCGTAGGAAAACACAGCGGAAGGGAGAGGGGGAAAATCACTTGAAGGGACAGGAAAAAACCTACACAGAGGGGGCGGCACCAATAGGAAAAGGTACTGACCGAGGAAAACACTACAAGAGGGGTTCACGTGTAAGAATACAGAAAGGCTAGGGGGAAATCCGAAGCTTGGGTGAGATTAAAAAAAATTTGCTAAGGGGATGACAAGGAGATACAAAGAAAGAGAAAAAGACTGACGGTGGAAAAAAAATACTTAGGGGAACACGTACCTTTAGGGCTGGTAAATCAAGATACGGTAAAGGGGGGGGGAGGAGGGGGGGTAGAGGGGGGTGATCTCCGAGCCTTAGAAAGTTAAACAAGATGGAAAATTGCTAGATTAAGGAATATGACTACTGGAACGCACAAAGAAAGGAAAAGAAAAGAACTAAAAAGGGAGTAATCTCACATGAGCAAGGGGGGTGGAGTCATGCAACCAGGGTTCCAAGGAACTCTCAAGTCGGGGAAGCCAAAGATCAGGAAAAAAGAAAAAAGGGGAAAAGGGCAAGAAACTGAAAATTGGTGGAATGTCCCAAAAAAGGACGGATAATTGTGACAGGGAACGACTGGATATAAATCACTGGCGATTGGTGCTAGTGAAAAAAAAAGACCTTCGGGAGAGGGAAAAATAAACAAGAAAAAAGAGAAAGCAGGAAAACGAGGAGAAACGTAGTTCCATTCGCGCAGTCAGAGCCAGCTGGGAAAGAAGGGGGATAAGTTTCCGATATAAGGGGAAAAAAAGAATACCGAGGGAAGCTACGGGGGTCTTTTGAAAAAAAAAAGGACCCCACCATGTCAGAGGGGGACGAAAACTTTGTTTGGTCAACCGTCCCAAAGAAGGGTTGGCCTGTAAAAACCGTCAAAAAGGGGAGGGGAACGGGAAAAACAGCTTTTGGCCGGGTCTGGGACGGTCCCCAAAGAAACAACAAGAAAAAAAAGGAAATGGGGAAAAGGAAAGTAAAAAAAAAGTTTTCGATGCGACAGGGTAAGAACGGGGACTGCTGACAATAAAAGAAAAATGTTGGCGCCGGCTTTGTTTCACCGAGGGAAGGAGGCTTGATGTGGGGGGAAAAAACGGTCCAAGGGGTTGTTTGCCCCACATAAAATTTTTGGGCATTTCAAACCAGGAAATAAGGAAAAAAGTAATGAGGAACAAGCGGGGGGGGGGAAGAGAAAGGACTTACGGTGCTATCCCAACAAAAGGGAAAAGACTTTGGGGGAAAAAAAAGGAAGGGTTGAGGAAAGAGGACAAACTCCAGATTGTAAACCTTTTAAAAAAGGAGGAGCGCCGAAGCGAAGAACCTCATTCGCAAAAAACCGCCCTCAAGCCCCAGGAAAGTGTCGGGGACACAATCACAACAAGGTACTTGGGGACAAAGGATTGACACTTAAGAGGAGAAGAGAAAGGACCAAATCAAAAAACGGACCGTTTGGGATAGAAAAGAGGGCAAAGACACCTCACTTTTGTTCTTAATAATTTTACTTGGCAAACTTCAAAGACTTAGAAAAAAGCAGAGGTAAAAGGAGAGAAAAAAAAGGTGTTTGTCAAAAACATCTTTGAAAGGAGCGTTCCGCGGGTGTCTACTTCCGAGTTGTGAGACTAGAAACGGGAAAGGGGTTAGTGTAGAAAATTTTAAACCACCACGCACAAGGGGTAGAAAGGGGAAACCCCCTGGTTCTTAGGAAAAACAACAATTGCGGAAAATACACGGGGAAAAAAAAAATTTGGAGGGAAAAAAAAGAGACAAAAAAAACCTAAAAAGTCCCCCGTCACGAAAAAACGCGCAGGGTGGGTGTCAAGGATCTTGGGTTTTCTTAAAGAAACACTTTCAAAACATGAGGAAGAACCTCCAAAAAAATGGTGGATTGGGGAAGGGATAAACCGGCCGGTTCTGTCAAAAGTGGTGGAAATCGGGGACAGAGCAGAGAAATAATTTCGAGGAAACAAGGGGGAGGGAATGAACCAAGGCGACTAAAGGTATCTGGGGGGAAAAAAAAAAGACGGTTGATCTGCCTCGGAAAAAGGTCTCAAATCAAAGGAGAGCTGGAGTTTCAGGGGGGGGGCACTGCACGAAAGAAGACTGGGGCTCACATGAAGGTGAAGGTACCAAGCTGTGTGAAAAGAGAACGACAAAAGAAAAACAACGGAAAACTCAGAAAAAAAACAACTGAGGAAAGGGGAAGGAAAAGATAAGAGAGGGGGGGGTGTTCATGTGACCGGAATGGTGTCCACACAGCTGTAAGAAATGCATGAGAAAATAGTGGGGGCCAATGCCGAACTGGTTCTCGATTGCGGTAAAAAAAAAGAACACCGGCCAGAATAACAGAATAAAAAGGAAACTGCACTCAAAAACGCTTAGGGGCTCTTCAAACACTTGGGCCAAAAAGGAAGAAAAACAGGAGCCTAGACGCGGAAGAGGCACCCGGAATAAACGCGTTAAAAAAAAAAGGGGGGGAAGCAACAGCAAGGTTTCTGTAATGCAGGTGGGGGAAGGGAAAACGAAGGAAGTCAGGAAGACTTTAAAAACAAGGCCCCGGGGGGGGTCAAACTTACTAAAATTAAACTTCAAAAGCAGGCGACTTGCATAAAAAGGGCGATGTGGGGGGTGTCCCCGAGGCCACAGGGGGACGTTATTTAAGCAGACGAAAAAGGGAAACCGAAAAGTGAAGGTCGCAAAAAAAGAAGAGGGAAGGGCCTCATGTCAGGGAAACGCGCACAGGGAAAAAGGGTCTTGAACCAATGGTATTTTATTTTCTACTAAAAACCGCAATCTCCCGCTATGGGACGGGGAAAGGTCATTTCTAAGAAAAAAAGTGCGGATTGGGGTTAAAAGGAACAAAATTCTTTAAGAGGAAGGGGAAACAGCGTCATGATTCTTGGGGCACAGTCCTTTGAGACACATGACTTGGATGGGGAGGGGCTAGATAGGTCTTTTATAACGGGAGGCCGCGGGTCTTGAAGGAAGGGGGAAAGGGGTGAGATGGAGAAAAACGTGGATTTGGTCGAGTCTAACCTGGTGGTTCCCAAAAAAAGTAGATGAAGTGCGGATCGGGTACAACACGCAAATTTTTCGAAACGAGTAGGGAGCTTTTTAGACAAAAAAAAGAAAAGGGGGAGCTTTTTAGGGGGGGGGAAAAAAAATGGAAAGGTGGGGGGGATCAACGACATTACTAGGGAATGAACAAGTCGCGCAACAAAAAGTCCAGCAATCAGGCAGGGGGGAAGTTAGACAAAAAGGCCAATTCAGTGGGGAAAAAAAGGGTTAGGGTTCATTAACTCTGATGGAATTGGGGTGAGGGGGGGGACAGAACTTACAACACAGCTGAGTTAAAAAACGACCGTTGGGGGACTTTTTTACAAGGAAAAAGAGAAAGGGAAAAGGAAAAAAGAAGGGGATAAAAAAAAAAAACTAATGGGGGGTGGGGGGGAATGGTGTAAAAAAAGAAAAAACGGAGACTCGGTCCACTACTCACGAAAGTAGAAACTTAGAAACGACAGATGGGGGGAGAGGAAACGCGAAGGGAAAAAATAACGAAGAATCTGGGAGTTGAGAACGGGAGGTTGTCCGCTATCGACGGCAGGAGGGGGCCATCCTCCGACATAGAATCGGGAAAGGGGTGAAGAAAGAAAAAAAGTGAGAAAAAGTTGGGAGATTACGGTGCACTGAAAAAAAAAAGGGGGAAGGGGAGGAATGGAAAGAGGGGAAAGGGGGTTGGGGGAATGTGGAACGCCGCCACAGCCAGTAATCCATCAAAATCAAGAAAGCAGAAGAACTGCAAGGAATGAAAAGAGAGACCTCCGCGAGGTCGACTGGTAATTTGGAGAAAAAGGGGGGGCGAGTATAAAATGGCTCACAGTTGCCTCTTTTCCAAGCAATCAACTGAAGACTGGAAAAGGGGGCCCAAACGAAAAATATAAAAGGAAAAAAGGCCACAACAAAGAGAGGGAAAAAAAAATTTGGTAAAAAAAAAATCGGATCATGAAAGGGGGGGGGGCAACGAAAAACTCGATGTAATAGCGTGCATAAAAGAGGCAAAGATAGGTTCCTAGCTTCCCTTATCTATGGATGTGCCAAACTCCATTACACATCACCAGTGGAAAGGGGGAGGCATCAAAAAAAAAGGCGGCCGGGAAAAAAAAAAACGTGAATGGGAAGTGAAGATTAACTAAGATGGGGAAAAGAAAGGTCAGTGAGTCGAGAGTCGGGAATAAGGAGAACCAACCCCGAGAGGAAAAAAAACAAAAAAAACTTTGGAAGGAGAGAAAACCAACACTAGAAAGGGGGGGGGATCAAGGAGGGAAGGGGGAACCTCAGCTTAGAATAAAAAGGCCACTGTCGCCCATGGCCACCCCAGACAGAAAAAAAGAAAACTCAAAACGCGATGGGGGAGGGTTGTGAGGGGGAAGGGTAAACCGGTCCGAATCAAGTGGGGGGAATATAATCAAAAAACAACGGAGAAATATATAGACAAAAAGAAAAGAAAAAGGACAGGAAAAGAAAAGAAATTGGGCTAAAAAAGCGTTGACGGTCTGTTAGGGTTAGTGCAAAAATGGCAAGGAAAAAGGGGGAAGTTGGAGACGAGAGGGGGGGGGGATAATGAAAAAGAAGAAGGGGGCAATCACCGAAAAGGGGGGGGATGGGCTAGCGGGCTTTCTTCCAGCACGCATGAGGCTAAATGGGATTAAGGAAAAGATCCACATTCACAAAAAAAAAAGAGGAAAGAAAATAAAAAAAGGAAAGAAGGCCCGACCACATCTTCTTGAAAAGAAGGATAAATGTAGAAAAAAAGTGCGGGACGCCAAAACGGGGGTTTAGTCCGGATCAAACAAAGAAAAAAAGGAGGAAAGGGGAAAGGGGAGAATAGATGGGGAAAAACTAATCCATGAGAAGGATGCGGGATCCTGGGCTGGTGAGGATTTAAAGTTAATTGCATAAAAACTGTCACGAGGGGTAACATGAACTAAACTAGGTGGCCAAGAAAGGGATTTAGAATGGAAAAAAACTGGAAATCCTTTTCCATAAGAAGGGTCTGATGGGATTAGAATTAGGGGGGTGTGTGGGAAATCTCGAAGGAAAGCTGTGGGGGAAAAAAAAACAGAGGAAATAAGGGCGCAGGTAACTAGCACCCCCTGAAGGTAGAACAAAAAGAAAGGGCAAATGGGGCGCTTTGAACTCTTCTGGACAAGAAGAGGTCTATGGGGGGGGAAGCATGCCAACGCGAAAAAAGGATGGTTGGAAAAAAAAGACAAAAGACAAGGAAAAAAGGAAAAGCCGGAAAGGCCTCCCTGAAAATGGGGTTTTATTCGAAGGAACTACAAAAAGAATTTTGGTTTGTGGGAAAAAACCACGAACGGGGGGAAAGGGAAAAAGATGGCGGGCAGGGGAGCCGGAGGAAGGAGACCAACTCTGAGAAAAGAATGAAAGATTAACCCTACCACGAAGAAAGAAGGAAAGCTCTGGACCGTGAAGGGGGGAAAAAAATGGGGTTCAGTTGAAAAATCCGCTGGAGGATAAAGTTGAAAAAAAAAACCTGTACTCCTGAAAGAGGCTCAAAAAGGGGGGAAAGATACTGTTTGTTAAAACAAATTGGGGGCAAAAACATTAAAAAGATCGTTCTCTGTTGATGTGTGGTTTTTCCGTTCAAAAGTCGGGGCCAAAAAGGAAAAATGAACGTGAAGGGGGGGAACCAGCTGGTGGGGGGAAAACACGTTTAAAAGTAGGTGTGGAGGTGCCACAACGCACACCAACAAAGAGGGGAATTGTAAATTAAAAAAAAAAAGAAAAAAAAAAAAAAAAAAACGAAAAAAAAGAGAAAAACTGGGAGTACCTAAGTGTACGCAACCTGCTCATAAATCATATCAAACGAGGGACCGTGGGAAACATAAGTAACGTAGGGGGTTGAGGGGAAAAAAAAGGAAATTTTGGGGTTGGGGACAAAATATTACATGATTTTTTTGGTTGGGGTCTTACCAATAGAGAAAGAGAAAAAACGGACCTCGTGCAAAACGGAACTTGGGGGCTAAGAAAAAAAAAAACAAAGCACAGGAAGAAAGGTTGGGGGAAAAAAAAAATAGGGGAGGAAAAAGAGGAACAACAAGGGATTCTTAATTGAAAACCGGGTTACACAAAGTGGTGTCCAAACAGGGGAAAAAAGGAAAAAAGCAAAGGAAGCGGGGGTGGAGTCTGAACGATGCGCAAAAAAAAATTTCTACCTAACAGACACCTGACTTTCAACAACAGTGGAAAAAAAAGGGGAAGAAGGAGAATGGGAGAAATCACTCAGAAGTTGCCGAAAATAGGGCCAAGCGCCCGCACTTTTGTTGGCGAAAGAATGACAAAAAAACCTAACCAATAGGGACGACTAGCATAGTGGGGGGGAAGAAAGGAGAATATTGGGGGGAATGCAAAGCCATCTTGGGTACAAGGAACTTGTTAAACGGGAGAAGGACCCAGAGTGGAGGGAGAGGCAATGGGGGAGGAGACAAATGTCCCATAAACGTTAATAATGGTAAAGGGGAACAGCTGACGGAACGAGCAAAACTTCAAAACAAAAACGCTGTGTAGCAAGGATCCTTCTGACCTGAACAGAAGATGCACGAAAAAAAGACAGCGGTGCGACCACTGGTGGTAAAAGGATAAGCGCACTGTGGACACACCACTCGCACAACCAAAATTTGCTGGTGCCGAACCAAACCAAGGGAAGGGCCCCCAACTGCTAAAAACGCCCAAAAACCCAAACAAGCAAGGGAAAAAGGACGAAAACGAAACATTCACAGGGGAAGCGGGGGGGGGCATGCCGACCTGACAACCTGAGAGAGCTGAGCGGTAATTTAACCCTGTGATCGTCCAAGTCGCAGGGGGAAAACAATTGAACATCAAAAGAACAAGATGAGTGACTGTGGGGGGGAAAGTACCCTACCAACTGTGAACTCCAGGGGGACGGGTACAGCGTGTAAACCATACACGAAAAATTTCACAACCATACCTCAGACAAAAAAACAACAAACAAAAGAGGAGGAAATTAATGGGTGGGGGCATTTTCCAGGATGGTCCAAATACAGGTAAGGTAAAAAAAAGGCAGGAGAAAAAAGTGGGGGAGAATTCCCTAAACAAAGGGATGGGGTGACTCGAGGAAGGACCGCGGAACAAAAAATAATCACAATTTAAAACAAACTATAAGAGGCTATAATTTCTGGGCAGGAAAGGCAATCAGAGGGAAAAAAAGGGAAAGACGAGGGATAAAAAAGAATAACGTGGTAAAAACGACCTGAAGAAACAACGGGGGAAGTGAGACAAAAAGGAAAATTTTGGGGGGTCGGATGCCTAGGGGGGGTGCGTTATCGGAAGCGGGACAACGAAAAAAAAAAACAGCGGGAATTGTGGAGGGGTCGATTAAATTTACAGCCAGCAGGAGGACTTGCCACGGAAAAGAAAGCCAGGGGGGCCAAGGTTAAGAAATGGTATTAATCGGGCACTCCAGTGCAAAAAAAACTACCATGTGGAGGAGGGGAGGAGGTAAGTAGGGACGCAAGCGAAAAGAGAAGGGAAATGGCTGAAAAAAAAATGTGTGAGCATTCCCGTAAACTATGATGAAAAAAAAAAGAGGGGAGGAACGTCAGGACTTCAAAGGGGGGGAGGGCACAACCACTTGGGGGGGGAAGGGACGAGACAATGCTGTCCCAAAAAAATCAAGTGAACAACCTATGAATTTCTTTGGGGGAAAAAAAAGCTGGGGAATGGGGCAAAAAAGTGTGAAGCAAAAGAAGGGGAGGGGGCGCAAAAAAGAAGAAGGGGGCATTCGGTCTCCTTGGGGGAAAAAGGTTGGAGAAAAAAAATTCCAAGGTATTTGTGTGAAAATGGGTGGGGTTCCCAAAGGAAAATCTGGGGAAAGGGACGGGGAAGAAGGGGGAAAAAGAGAGGAGGTGGACACAAAAACGGAGAGTACTCACTTTTGAAGGAAAAACAAAAACGCGTGAGAGGTATGTAACAAGGAAAAACTTTTACAGAAAAAAACAGACAAACTTAAAAAGGGGGAACCAAATGAGGAAGGACCAGTGGCTCATGTATGCATGCCACAGGAGGGAAAGGGGAAAACAATGAGAAAAATTTCGATGGTGTGGAGGTTTGGTCCAGAAATCTGACGGGGGAGGGGTGGAGGTGGGGTTTGAAGAAAAACTGCACTTCCCACCAATCGAGTACACAACGCAGGGGGGGGAAGGTTGACCAAAACTCGCGGGGGAAAAAAAAAGTCAACGCCGAGACAAAATGAAAGTTGGTGGGGGAATGGGGGGGTTCAAAGAAAACAAGATAGAAGGCTGAAAAATGTCTATCTGGGAAGGACGTGAAAAATTTAGGGGAAACATCAAGCTGCAGGAACTCAACCTTACAAAAACGGGAAAAAAAGGTCGTGAGGTTGGGATAAAAAGGGGGAGGGGGGGAGTTGGTAAGGATATCGTTCTGGGCAGTCCTACCACTAGCAGAGCAAGAGGGGAAACTATACGGACGCAAAATTCTCAAAAGGTTAGCGTGGGGGAAGGGGGTCAAAAAACGAAACAGGGGAGGGCCACGGGCAGATTCATTTGTTTTGGGTCTTTGTAACCCTCCAAAGGACGCGGGCAGGCCGGCCCAAAAAGCATACGCAAGGCGGCAAAAAGAAAAGAAATACAGCCGCTGGTCCGTCGTATCCTCCTGGGTTGGCGACGGACGAAGAGGAGAAAAGGGGCCGGGGACCAAAGGTCAGAAGCAGATGGATTTAAAACAAGAATGTAAAAAAAAGGGGAGACGCAGCAAAGAAAAGATGGTTTCAGCAACAGCAAAATCAGATGGGTTTCGCCAAAATGACATACGAGGGAAAAAAGCTGTACAGGAAAGGAAAAATGGAAAATCGACAAAAGGGAAGGTTGAAAAAGCCAGGACCGTCGCTGGAAGAAAGAAAAAGGGCGAAAAATGAAACGAGGTGAAAATGGTTTTTAGGATCGGGAGAGCCCGGCGGCCGGGAAAAGAAGGGAGATAAGGTGGTGAAATTAAAGAAGAAGGGGGAAAAAAAGAAGTAAGGGAGGGGGGATCGTCCTTGGCAAGAGAGAGGGGTGAAGAGGGGGGCAACCCCGGGGGAAAAGATTCGCCTTCAAAATTTGCAAAGGAAGCGACAGCAAGGGGGGAGGGTTGTGAGAAAAAGGGGCTTATTGCTAATTTTCCAAGGAGAATTAGTAACTCACCGGCACGAGGAACCGCAGGCAAACTTAACGCCTCGGACGCTAGTTGGCAAGGGGGAAGGGTTCTGGTTGGGGAAACAGGGGTAAATTTGTGGGGGAAGAGGAGAAAAACAAAGGGAGGAAAGGAAAAAGGAGAGGAAAAAAGAAAAAAAGGAAAAGAAAAACATTGATAGGCCGAGAAATTTAAACGGAACGTGGAATTGGGCTACAAAACCAGTGGGGGTGTGGGTCGGGGAGTTGAGTGTTGACCGGGACCAACAGGGGAAGAAGGGGCAATTGTAGGAAAGAAGCAGAAAGTTGGACTCCAAGTGTTCCAAATCACACGATTCCAGGGCTGACGGCTCCAGTTGGAAGGAAAGAATGAACTCTATTGGGTCATCGGGAAAAACGGACTTGAAGGAAAGGAGGGAAAGGGGCAAAAAACAGAGGAAAAGAGGCCATAGGAATTCGGAAAAAATCCACTTTAGCCAAGGGAAAAGCCCATGCTGCACTGACGCGAAAAAAACTTGGTAAAAAAATGAAATGGGAAAAGCAAAGAAACAAAAGGACGAATGCAATGGAGAAGAGGTGGAACCGGGAAGAGAAAGCGAGGAACTATAGGAGAAAGGGTTTAGAAACAAGTTCAAAAACGCATCTTGACAAAAACGGAATACAAAGAAGCATAGGGGGGACAATGGGCCTGAACTCTTGACGTCACAGGGGGAGCTGGTCAAAAATCAGAGGGTGCTCAAGTCGTATTGTTTTGGGGAAACACAATCTCGATAACGGAGGGGGGGGGGGGAAAAAAAAACAAGAGAAAAGGGCAGAAATAGACAAGACACGGGAGAAAAAAGGATTAAACGAAGGAAAGACCAAGGCGTGGTACTGCAGTGGGCTAAGCACCCCCTGTGGGGTCAAATGGAAAAAACGATAAGGAAAGTGTCCTCAAAAGAATACAGGAAAGAAAAGAAGAGAAATGAAAAAGGGTGTAGTTGACAAAAACACCGATAGGGGAAGAAGGGGGGGCAGTCAAGAAGGGGGGGGGGGGGAAAGAAATGAACTATGGGGGGGCTAAGGGGGAGAAAGTAGGAGGCAAGCAGTCTATCGAAAAAGAAAACCAGAAAAGTAATCCACTCCAAGAGAAGTAACAGGGGGGGTCTTTCCTTGAAAGGGGAAAAAGGAGCAAAAGAGGGGGGGAGGGGGGCTAAAGGAGAACTGTCTTACGCGGAGGTAGGAGAAGGGGGTTAAAAAACTTGAACACGACCAAAAAAAAACCAATGTGAAATAGGGATGCGGGGGGTAGTGTGTGGTTAAGGGGAAAGACCCAATGTCGGGCCACCTTCCCAAGCAGGTGTTGAAAAGAAGGAAACAACGACATTGCGTGGTAGGGAAAAATAAGGTCAGGTGGAAAACACAAACAACAGGGACACAAAAACCACAACATCCATAAATTGGGGGAAATAACCAAGCAATCAAAATTTGGGAAGGTAATAAAGGGTAAAGAAAAAAAAAAGGGAAGGGCGGTTCCGTTCATTGAAGAATACAGAGAAAAGGGACGCGAGGGGGGAGAAGTCGTCAAGAGTCTGGATGTCAAATAAACGTCCCAGTGTGGGGGGGACAAAAAAAACCTGAAAGAAGAAAGCGGGGGTTTCCAGGACAAAAAAAGAAAAGGTAGGGCGAGAACGAGGGAGTGGTCCAAAGCAAACTGTGATATCGAAAATAGCGACCCGGTTTTGTGAAACGGTGAGAAGAGAAAAAAAAAAAAATACAGGGGAAAGGGTCTAATGGACACGTTTTTCCATCAAAGAGGAGACAGGACCGCGCCGCGACCTCCTGCTCAAAACCAGCAGAAAGGCAAGAGGGACTCAAAAAAAGCCAAAGAAAACAGCGCTTTCAAGGGGAGGGAGAGAAGTCCAATTCTGAAAACAAGAGGGGAAAATAAATGTGAGGGGGGGGGAAAACTTGGAAAAGAAAACGCACTTTGTTCAGGAAAAAGATGAAGCAAAAAACCTCCAATCACTGCCCTGAAACAAAAATGAAAGGGGCCAGATCCTAAGGGGGGTTTCACAAAAACCAATCTGGTGACAGGAAAAACGTGACCAGGTCTGAGCGATAAAGTTCCTCGTAAGGGAAAAGGGAGGAGCAAAGGGCCCAGCCTTTAATAACGGGGACAAAAGGGGCTAAAAACACAACCTGAGGCCCAACCCTCGCCAAGTAACGCCCCCGTTGGGGGCAAGGAGAAGGAGAGGAAAAAACGGAAGACTTCACGGAAACCAAGCCGCAGTTGGAGCACGTTTGTGGGTCAAAACGTACGATGGAGATGAAGACCGCAAGGTGCACCGAAGGGGGACCACCAAATTTGGCAAAGGGGCAAAGACAACGATTTTCAAAACGGGGTGGAAACGGCGAAGAGAACTGAGGCCCTGTTACTTTCGAAAGCAAACCGTGAACAAGGGAAGGAAAAGGAACCGTAGGAGCTGGGGGGAAAGGGGGGGGGTAAAAAAAAACGGGTGGGGGATCATGGAGAGGGGCAGGTGAAAGAGGGCATCAAGGGAGACAGCGTGAAGGGGGTGCGTTGGCACTACAAGACTCAAGGAAAGTTTAGAATGAAGAGTGTGACCAAAGGGAAAAACGGTGGGGGGGCACAAACTTAATCTCGAAATCAAACAAAAAAACACATTTCCAAGAGGAAACGCAAAAGGGAGGAGGAAAGGTGGCGTTTAAAACACGTCATTTTCACACAGCTGGTACTTAAAGCAGTACGTGACCAGCAAAAAAAAGGGATGGGT
>Ga0179593_1404114_pt1 | contig 19569 bp, 31 predicted proteins | sample CZODoug2_1_08_16_FD_185931 | JGI IMG/M metagenome (GOLD analysis project Ga0179593, IMG submission 185931) | Vadose zone soil fungal communities from Angelo Coast Range Reserve, California, USA - CZODoug2_1_08_16fungal (PacBio error correction) | ecosystem: Environmental > Terrestrial > Soil >...
CCAGGCTTGGAAGGGGAAGGACAGGAAAAGCGAAAAGGACAAAGACAACAACAGAGCACAACCACGGCAAAGGTGGAAGGACGGGCACAGAATATGCGGGGAGTGTGATGGGCAGGCGTTGGGCAGATTTCAATCCGTAAACGAGGGGAACGTAGGGTTCAGAGAAAGAGACCAACAATGGGGAGAAAAGGGTGCTGCTTCGCTGACCGCAATGCAGGGCCCTTAGTATGGATGACGAAGTCTGAGGGGCATGTCATGAGTGCATTACTAGGAGGAGGAACTAGTCTCTCACACAACAAAACGAAAAGAGAGAGCTGTACTTCGACACCCTAGTACTTTGAAAGGTACCGGGAAAAGGTCATAGGATAACTGAAGGCCAGAAGAGCAAGACAGGGGAGAGGTCACGGCAACCTCTATTGGGGTGAGGGAAAGACTGATAGGGACAGGCGGGCAAGCAGAAGGTCCCAGGGAACCTGTAAAGATGGGGAGGGTTAACGCAATCCGGAGACTCGGAGGTGCGAGTGGTAACAAAACAGGGGGGGGGGGCATCAGACGCAAGGGTGGACCGTGTACTTAGGTTGTTTAGGCACGTTAAAAGAAGAGGACTCGAAAAGGGGGGAACGCTACGCACCACAAAGACGATTCGGAACGACAAAGTGCAGAAAGGGGGCGCAGCAGAGACATACGGACATCAGTCAAAAAGGAAAAACAAGAGAACCCCATAAGGCGTAAAAGCAAAGACTGGAAAGGGATTAGTTAAAGGAGTCATAAAATCAAAGAACTAATGGGGTGAGTTTCAAAGGAATCGGGGGAGGAAGTTCAAATAAAAGGGGGAATCAAATGGGGGGGGGGGGGGGAGAGGGAACCCATCAAAGGAGGGACAACACTCCCAGTCGGACGAAAATCTCATCAACCAAGAGGTACGGGATCTAAAATGACTACTGGAGGAAGGGCACGGCTCCTTGGGGAGTTAAAAAGATAGCCGAAGAAATATGCAAACAATCTCGTCTAACGTAATACTTTTAAGAGTCAAAAAGAAAAAAAAAAAGTCACCACAATCACCGGCCCTAATCGTCATTGGGAAGGAGGAGGGAGAAAATTTGTTGCAATTTTCTGCAGGGAGTGCCGGGGAGTAGCCAACGAGAAATCAATCTCCAACGAAGGGTATGCTTGGAATCCGGATGGGGGGGGGAGTGGGAAGGTTGCACGTATGAGAAAAGAGGAGCATCCGTAAAAAAAAACTCTCGCGAAGAATGGAGAAGGGCATTGCGAGTCCTTCTCAGTTTGGGCAAGTACCGGAGGGAGACAGAGGTATACAACTGTGGTATAGCAGACGTAAACAGCAAAATCAAAAAAAAAGGGGGCGCATCCGGGGGAGTGGGTGTCAGAAAGGGGAAAGTCAAAAGATTCTAAAAGAAGAGTTTTTCCTCACTGGTTAATGGGCCGCAAAAGGCACGTAGGAAAGGAAGGAAAAAGGCGGGTCACGGGGCTGTCAGGCGAAGGATTACAAGGTAAAAGGGAGGAAAAAAGACGGGGAACCGCCGTAACGAAAAAGGGGATACCCCCTGAAAATGGAGAACGTTCGATGGCCATCGGGCTTCGAAATCAAAATAGGGAAGTGTACCCATGGAAAGGATGGACCAAGCCACTGTTGAGAAGGGGGGAGAAAGTTCATGGGCTGGGGGGGGAAAGTAGAGGGAGATTATTGACGGGGTAGGGATAACCACAAGTAAGGGTCTCAACCGCAGCTGACTCGAGGGTCAAATCTAAGCGCGTCAGAGGGGCCATCAGGAGAGGGGGAAGTGGGCAGTGGGGGATCGCATCACCGTATGAGGGGAAAAAAAAGGAGAAGTCTCAAGGGGAGGATCAAACTAAGAGGGCTGGGGAGGGGGAAAACCGTCGAAGAAGGCCAAAAAGAGGGGGGGCACCGAAAGAAAACAAAGCAGCCTAGGGAAGGTGGATTGGGGGGATGGACATAAGACCTCTCCTAAATCAACTGGCGCGACGGGTTCAAAAAAAAGAAAAAAGAACTTTTAGAACACCGCATGCAGGGGCAGGGATTGAAAGCTGGTAGACTAAGATGTATGGAGAAAAAAAATCCTTCTAAAAAAAAAGGGCAGTCCCGTAAGCCTTGAAAGGGTGTAAAAATGGTGGGGCAGGGGAAGGGGGAGACAAGCGTGGAAACTAATTATCAGGTGCGGAGTACCCAGAAAGGGAAGGAGGGGCAAACTCCAGGGGAAAGGAATGAGACATATTAATTTACAAGGGAATTAGTTTACTTCTCCAATTAACCAAAGGGGAGTCGACAATAGGGGGGGGTGCTGGGCTTTTTAAGCTAAAATTCAAAAAATGAGTGTAGTGGCAATCTGAGAAAAGGAAAATCAAAGAGCAATCGAGAGTCCGTGGCCCATTTATAAGACCAAGGAGTTAAAGCATCAAAAAGGAGATAGCTGGAGCCGACCGGAGAGGAAGGAGAGTAAGAATGAAGAGAAAAAAAGCAAGTCCTGAGAGAATGGCATTTTTCGGAGTAGGGGGATCACCGGAGAGGGTGGTTACCGAACAAATAGGGAGGAATGAAGGCAACTACAATCAATTGGGGTCAAGGCATACCAAAAAATACATAAATTAGAGTATGGATGTGGTTGGGACGGGGGAAGAGGTTCAGAAAACAACCGGGTTACAGGAATCGCAACGTGGGAAGAAAGCCCTAGTTTAAAGTAAGGGACTATCTGGACAGGGGGAAAGCCTGTCAATGCAGAGGGAAAGTAAGTTTTCCAGAGGACGAACGGCGGAAGTTCGTGCATAAGAACGTTTTCCGACCTCCAGGGGGGGGGGGAAGACAAGTTTGCGGGAAGAACAGAGGGGAACACCAATTGAAATGAAGGTGAGTTTAAAAGGGAGAAGAACTGCAGGTTCCAGCGCCCTAAGAATTAAATCTTGTGAAAAGAGGGGAATCTCAATTAAGGATTTGAAGGGGGGGGAGAAAAGCCGTGTAGGGGAATTGGTTGTGGGGGGGGAGGGAGGGGCAGAAAAAGAGAGTCCGCACGGGCAGGAGGGAGGAGAGGAATTAGACCCTGGTGATTAGAGGACAAAAGAGGGGCATGTGGGACGATGCGCATGTCAAAAAGGGCTTTCGAGTAAAAATGAATACTCAAAAGAAAAAACAATAACGCTAACAAAGACACAAAGGAGGACAAACTCTGTGAATGAAAGAAGGTGAACAAGTACTCCGAACGGAGAAAGAAGAGGGAGTGAAAGGGTTGGGGTGCAGAAAAACGGGCACCTGACCATCGTGAGAAAGAGATTGGAAGGTTATGGGTGGTGGAGGGACGGCAATCAAAACGAGAGGACTAAAAAAAACAAATAGAGTTGGGGGCCGGCGAGCTCAAATACACGCCAGTCTGGCTTCGGGCGGGGAAACATGATTTCGAAAGAATCCTGGGGAGGATATGGTCTGGAATTGGACAATAAACGAAAAGGAGGGGGGACATGACTCGAGTTCTGAAAAAAGGGATTTAAAAGAAATAGGTGTCAGGGAGGCAAGGGAAATCAAAGGTCGTAATGAACAGGACGGAAGTACAAAGTGGGGGAAAATACCTGGCGGAATCTGGCTACGCCGAATGGCTTCCAAAGAATACGTACCGCTAAAAAAAAGTTGGGTGGTAAGGAAAATAAGTAGGTATAAGGAATGGCAGGAGGAGAAAAAGATCGAGGGGAAGGATGACAAGGGGCCAAACTATTTTAAAAGGCCACTGTCAACATACCCAGTGCCTCCAAAGGAAGGGGGCAGGAGTTGGGGGGGGGCAAGAGGTAAGACTGTATGCAAGGTGGCGTCTGCAGGTTTTGTGAGGGGGTGTTCTTCGGAGGCAAGGTAAGGAGGGAAGGTCCGAAAGCCAGGGGAATGTGTAGATAAGTGCGGAACAAACGCTTTTCGGGGGGATAAGGGGGACGATCACAGGGGGGGTCGAGAGAAACTACGCCAAGATACCGGCAAAGGATGTCCAGATGAAAAATAGGACGCAAAATACAAGAGCCTAACCGAAAGAACAAGTTCATAGGATCAGGGACACTCCGAAAAAAGAAAAAAAGAAAGGCGTGGGAGGCCCAGAGTCAAAGGAAGGGGGAGGTGCAAACTTTTCGGGGGCCAAAGGGGGGGGTTCTTATCCCCGGAGGTCCAAAGCCAACACCGCGATCAAAAAAGGAGTAAAGACAACTTGCTAGGAAAAATAGGAGAAGGGGGTAGGCGAAAAGAAATGTGAAAAGAGAAATCGTCCAAAGCGCGAACAATCAAAGGGAAGCTCACCATAAAAGTTAAAAAAGGAGTGGGTAGGACATGGTCTCAAAAAGAAGAATACGGTTGAATCACAACAAAGAAAAAAGGGAAACCGACGAAACCCAATCCAAAAATATTTAAGGAGGCTGTTTCAGGGGGGAGAAAGGGGGAATCCTTGTGCCAATAAGGGAAAAGCTTGCCGGGGAGGGGACCAACGCAGGGGAGATAGGGAAGAAGGACATGGTACTTGGGCTGAAAAATTTTGTCGAGTCAATGGGAAGGGGGAAAGACTGAAGAAGGCGGAATTGGAGAGAGGGGGAAGAGAGAGGGATGGACTGAACGGCATGGATCTTCAGGAGGGGGGGAGAGGCAAGGACTACGATTTGGGCAGAAGGGAGCATATGCTCATCCAGAGGGGGGGAAAGTAAGTGAAAAAAAAGTAAACAATCACCAGGAAAAAAAAGGGGTGCGAGCAGAGGTCGGTGTGGCCTCTGGGAGAAAGGGAAAGAAGGAGGACAGAAAATGATTGGGGGGAACCTCAAGGAAGTTACTCACAGATGTTAAGCTTCGGGACTGATGAAGATGGCGTAACTTCTCCCTTTTGGGGTCAGCGCGTAATCTGAAAGGCACGTTAGGGGGACCAAGCTGGGGGGGGAAAGCCGAACGTGACCCACGAAGAAGACCCCTTCAAAGGGGACTGAAGAAGTCGAGGAATGAGCTTTTCGAAATAAAACAGGTGGCAAGGGGGGAAATGGTCTATAAAAGGAACAAGGCAATGACAAAGAGCTTTAAGCTTCGTAGAGTGCGGGAGGGGGTGGAAAGAAGGAAAAAGGGAACAGCGAAGACCAGTGAGGCTGTTTAGTCCAGACAGCCGCCATCGGACGGGGAGAAACGGGCCTTACCTAAAAGAGAAGCCGGTTTAAGGGGGGAGGGGACTTCCAGGGTGATCACTATCGCTGAAGGGAGGGGAGGGCCCACGAGGGCCAAGAGGGGAGAATACTGACTCAACAAAGAGTAAAATAGAAAGAAAACTTAGGTACCTAGTGTTAGCAAAGGGAATTAATCGAGCTTTAGAAACAAACCCAGCTTGGGAAATTGGAGGTGAAAAAAGTCCTTCACGGTTTCAAGAGGGTCGGTGAAAAAGGAGCAACGTCAGGTTGGAGGGATACTAAACCACTACCAATCATTAGGAGAGAAGGAGATAATCTGAACGTTCCCACATAGAAGAAATGGAGAACAGACGGGTGGGAAAAAAAGACATTTCAGGAGGAGGGAAAGTTAAAAAGGGAGGAGGGGCAGACTTATTTGGTTGGAAAAAGGCTCGGAGAAATCACATCCACCGAGGCATCAGGGTGTACTCCTTGAGTGGTACGGAGTGGAAGGACCGATGTGGGAAAAACGGTACGGTAACGAGAGAAGGAAGAAAAAGGTACGTCTGGGAGAATAAGACGGATACTTACTTGAGGCCAAAAGTATCCTGACGGGGAAAAGGGGTCATGTACAAGGGTAAGGAAGGTGGGGGCGCGAAAAGGCCAACAAAAGAGAGGGAAAAAAGAGTTGTTGTGGAGGGGGGGGGCAAAGTTTACGGCGGCCCTCACTTCGTCAACACAAACGGACGGTAGTGCGTCAAGGATGATACGGCAAAGTCACATAGGGAAGATCGGGCAGGGGAAAAGACCAAAAGGCAAGTTGGGGAGAGACCTCATGAAAGCAAAATAATCGAAGTCCTTAAGAAAAAGTTGCCAAAGAAGACGTCGGTTATCCGAAGAAAAAAAGGAGAACAGACAACAGCCATAGAAAAAAAAGAAAAATGGCAGGGTACGGGATTGGAAGACTATTCGCGGTGCCGAGCCAGATTGGAGGACCAGGATGCAAAAAGAGAAAAGGGAGTTTACTGAACCAACTGAAAAAATAAGGAGACCGACATGCAAGAGATAGTGCCAGTTGGCGGATTAAGGGGTTGAAAAAGGTGGTCGAACATATAGTCCCCCTGAAACCTGAATAGTGGGCACTGGGAGGGTCGGGCATCGGGGAATACAGGGGTTAGTGTACTACTTCAAGGGCAGAGAGTCACTTATTCCGCTACGAACGAAGGGTAGTGTGCAAAGGGACCCATGGGGACGGGAGGGAGGAGGTGGGACAGCCCGTACTTGTTAAGAGAAAAATTGTATATTTTGCAAGTTAAACACGCGGGAATAAGGGGAAAAGCCCGCCCCGCAGGAGGGGCTGGGAGTCTTAGGACTGATTGGGAGGGAAAGCGATACAGAATTGAAAGATGGTTGAAAAGGGGCGACCTAGGGGGGGGGGGAAAGCATATGGGGGGTGGGGGATGGGCGGAGAAAGCAGAAGATTACGTACCTTGATTGGGGAAAAAGAAAAAAAAGGGAGGTTCGAATCCACGGAGAGGGGAACGAAGAGCATCAACCGGCTTGGACTAAATTCAAAAAAAGGGGGAGAGGAACGAAAGACAGAAAACAGATTAGAACACCGCTTGAAGTATATAACATCATGGGGCAACGAAGGGAAACTCACAAGATTGAGAAAGGGAGTTTTTTGCAGGCGGCGGCAAAGTATTCAAAGTCAAAAAAATACTTGAGGGAGTCATCAAGGGGAACAGTACTGGGAGTGTTGTGGGAGAGGAATCGAACGAAGACTTCCTTGAAATCCAAAAAAAAGAGGGTGGCGAGGGGAAGGGGATGCTTGAAAAGAGACTCCCATTTAAGGGCCTTAGGCTTGGGTAAGGGAAGCCAGAAAGTACCAGGCTTGGGAACAGGAGTGTCTCGAAGTGTAATGAAATAGAAGGCTAGCTCGGAGAAACAGGATCTCTCTCCAAACGGAGTATTAAAAAGAGAGAAAGTGCGGAAGGAGTCAAGCCGTCTTGAATTTTGACACCGGGCACCTATAAAATGTAAATTCTCTTAAAGACGCGGGAAGAAGGAAGGAACTCGAAGAAGAGATTGAAGAGTCAAAGAGCCCGAGGTCAAAAGATAGGGTTTTTGGTACGAAAGGCTTAGACTGATGGACTTTCATTCGACAGGAGAATAGGGACCAGATTACCCGTTTAGAGAATGGGTGAAAAATTCAGGGAACGCCGCCGAAACGACACCAGGGGGGGGGAAGAATCTTCTTACACGGGGGAAGGAAGCGGGTGCCATAGGTTAACTTCAAGCTTTATGCAGGGGGAAGGGAAAGGGGGTGGGCGTGGGCTTGTTGCAAAAATGAAAAGGGCTGGGACAGGGAAGCGAATCCCAGGGACAGCGCATACGTCGGAAAAAAATGAGTTCAGTGGAGCAAACATGGGGTCGTGAGAAAAAACGCCATAAGAAAGGGGGACAAATCTTAACAGGAGAAGATTCCGAAATAGCAAAAACAAGATGAAGACCAAGAACAAGAGAGTGGAAAAATCCAAACCAGCAGGTCAATTCTCGTGAGATGAAGTAAAGCTAGAGAAGTCACCGTAAGCAAAAGAGGGAAAAGGGAAAAGGAAGTAAAAAGCAAAAGGAAAGTTACATTCCATTTGGGCTCTGACCCTAGAGACTTTCCAAGAAAAAGATCGACCCAATGGCAGGCGAAAAAGAACTTGAAGAGCTGGGTCCGCAGTAATAAAATCGGGAAGAGATAAAAGTAAAAGATCAACTCCCAAATGGAGTCAGCTCGAGAAACTAAACATTACACGACCAAGAGGGCGTTCTTCCAGGATCAGACTCGGTAACGGGGGTGGAGGAACCACCTGAAATGCACAAGGGTAAAAAAAATCCCCACGAGATAGGGAAGGGACTTAACTAGTAGGGTATTTTCAGGGACTGGGGCAAAAGAAAGGGGGAGTTATTGCATGTGCGAAAAAACGGACTGGGAGGGAACCGCCACGTAAAAGGGGGACGAATCAACGAACTTAAGGTCTTGGCTGGCGCAGTGTTGGGGGAGGGGGGGGGTTGGGGGGGGGGGGGGGTGGGGTTGGGGGGGGGGGGGGGGGGGGGGGGGGGTGGGGTGTGTGGGGGTGGGGGCGGGAAAATCAGGTGATAAGGGGGCTAACTAAACAGGGAGGAAGTGAAAGATTACCTCAGAAGAGATGATGAGGAACGGCTTTTTGCGTAAAAAGGGAAGTGGTCTAGAAGAAGAGAGTTGACCTCTGGCGGGACTTGGGAAAAAGGAGCACTAAAAAAAACAAAGGGGAAGGATTTAATCGAAGCCGTACAGAAAAAACTCTGGGGAAAAGCTCTATGTCGTGGGAATTCGGGACGCCTTCAATGGGAGAACACTGTAGGGAGGGGGGACTCCTTTATGGCGGGGGAAGAAGTATTGAAGTCAGAGGGGTAGGATGCGGGAGAAAGGGTGGACCCGGGATTTGCATGTCAGCAAGTCCTGAAAAGTACGGTACGGAACAAATCGGGGGGGAGCAGACCACGCAAGGTGACAACAAAAATAGGGGGAAAAAGGAATCTGTTCTCAGAAAGGAGGCAGTGAGAAAAATAAAAGCATGAAATGTGACAATTGATATCCATTCTTGCAAGCAAGCAACTGCAGAAAGCGGGGTTAAACCTAAATGAGGGGAAAGTTTCCGATGGGGCGATTGGAAATAGAGGAAAAAAAGGAATAAGAGCGGAAAGTGATTGATAGGGGGTCATGAGAAAAGGAAAAAGTCCGAGAAAAACTCAAACCGCAACTTAGAATGAAAGAAGGGAACGGTTTCATCGGATAGATTAAAAGAGGGGGGGTGGGCCACAACGTCACAAGGGGGTGGCAATCCTGGGGGGGGGGGGAGGCCTACTTGAGAACTCGCAACAAAAACAATGAAGGGAGGGTCGGGGAAAAAGAGAGGGGAGAAGAGAAAAAGGGGACTCAAAAAATTCTGGCACTAGGAGCGGGCGTGGCAAAACCTCAGTGGTTAAAGAGGGAGGGGGGGACATTCCGGGAAGTTGGTCCTCCGGGAGAGGGGGAGGGTGAGTACACCCCTTGGATTCGGGAGGAGAAAATAAAAACAGCCTGAGAAAAAATGTGGGGGGGGTCCGAGGAATCTCATCAGACGGCCACACAATAGCCCACTAAAGACTTTGGAGAAGGAGAATTTGGTCACCGCAATGATGCAGGTTGGGGCCTGAAAGATAGGGCCTATCATGGGGTAACGGCCGTTGAAATTGAGGGAAGAAATCAGGTGACATGAAAGATACAGGAAACTCTGGCTGGGCTCCTTTCGGTTTGAAAATAGTGGTCAAGTCAACCCGATTGGGGAACAAGACGGCTTGTGGAGAGGAAGGAAGGATGCAGTGTGGTCAATGAAATCCGCAATCAGAAGAGGGAACAAAAAAGCTTGAGTCCCAAAAAAGTACCTGAGGTCCAACCGGAGGAGTTGGAAAGAAAGGGGGGGAAACCGTTTTGAAGACGAAAAAAACGGCCAAAGGCAGGGGCTCGCACAAATGGCTTGTGCGGGGAAAAGGTCCAGAACTTAAGACAACAAAACTTAGGGAGGGCGGTCAATCGGACCAAAATGAGATTCAAAGAGGAGACTCCCGCATGCGCTGGAAACAGAAAAAGGGGCACAGAGCGACGAATCTTACTCGCAAGAAAAAACTGCCTCTCGTCGTTAAAAGAGAGGGAGACTGGACAAAAAAAAATCAGGGATGCTCCAAGACCCGAAGGGATGGATGACGAAATATGCGAGGCCAGAAGCAGAGGGTCCGACACCCCACAGGAATGAAAACTAATACGAACTGGGAGGGAAGTCCATTGCTAACACTGAAAAAACTGACTAGAATGAAAGGAAAGAGTGGAACAGGTTGAAACGGGAGAAGTTTTCAATGGGATGCAAAATATACTAGGATTAGCCCGAAAGAACCGAACTCATTGGGCAAAGGGAATTTGGCAGGGGACTACAGTCTACAGTGATCGACAGGGGAAGAATTGCAAGGAAAAAGAAAGAGGTTGAATCGAACTTCACGATTTGGTCTGATTACATTGGGGACCGAAAAAGGGGGTATCGAGGCGGAGGGGGACAAACCGTCCACTAAAGGGGATATAGAAAAAGGTGGGAGGGAAATGGCAAGCACCGTCCCACTGGAAGAAGGGAAACTCGATCAACGAAGAGCCTTCTTTGGAAGTATTAGAAAAAAAAAGGGAGATGCAAAATCTCCTCAATGAGGGAACGGGGGAGGTGGGGCCGTTGGGGGGAGAAGAATGCCAGTTTTAGTGTTAGGCATATGTGGGGGGGGGGGGGGGGGGGTCGGAACAGATCTAAGCAGGAAATGATAAAGGGAGCTCAAAGGGAGTGGCGCCCATCGAAAAGAGGGGGGGGGGGTTCGCATACTGGGGAAATCTATGGTGGGCGAAGTACGGGGAAAGGGGAACAGGATTTCAGGGAGGCAAGAAAAAAAAGTTGCCAAAAGAAAGAAAAAAAAAATAGGAAAAGGGCAAAAGCTAGGAAGAAGTCACAGCTGAAGGACAAAAACAGGGAAAGCAGGAGGAAGGGGTGTAAAATGGGGGAGGTTGATCAAACTGAGGAAAAGAGGAAACAATCGGATAATCGGAACGAGCTGAGGTGGGGAGCGAATTATCCAAACGACAGCTCCGGGGATACCAAACAAATAGAGGGGAGGGGGTACACAGAGATCGGCTGGGGAGTACGTGCGCCATGAATGTGGAAGGATGGCGTATTCCATGGGGAAGGGAGGAAGGGTAAATGGACACATAGGGGATAGAAGGGGCAATGCTAGTACGCTTATTCAGCGCCTTGATAAAGAGAAACCAAAAGTGTAGTAGGGAAGAAGAGAGAATCAAATGGAGGACAAGAAGAAGAGGTAATGGTCACGACCATGTTAAAGACAACTGGTGTTGAAAAAAAAGGGAGAAGAAATATGCCATTCAACGGAGTCAGCGAAGGCAGTCTGGGCTCGGGAACCCCAGAGAAAAGTTTTTTTTGGGTTAAATCCAAAATCGAGAGGAGGGAGGGGATGCGCTAAAGCTACTTCACAAGGGGAAACTACGGTAAATGGGAAAAAAGAGGTGTCCAGCCTCCTGCCCACTCCCAGTGCAGCAAGCTGAGGATTGAGGCCGTACAAAAAGGGGTGGCATCTGCTTCAGATGGTTTCAGGGTGGGTAACGTCCATTTTGGGTATTGTTCTCCTAAAGTGCAATAGGGCAATGTCTTGAAACAGGAACTAACCGACCGTTGACCTGAGCGAAGGGAGGGAACACCAGGACAAGGGGGGATATACAAAGAAAATGTGAGAGGGAAGGGCACTCCCTCACGCACGGAGAGGGAATATGTCACTTCAAAAGAAAACAAAAAAAAGATGCAGAAAGAACACTGGCGGCGGGACCAAACAACAACGGTACATAGAGGATAATGAGTTAAAAGCGTCATAAGACTAAGAACCGGAAGGACGTCGGCTGGACTGGACCCTACACGGGAAGTTCAAACGGGTCAATTAGACGTGGTAAGGACCCGAGTTGCGGTCACCACCCAACGAAAATCACCCAGGGCTGGCGAACACGCACTAAAGAAGAATGATCAATAGAGGGGGAAATAAGGGGCATCTATGGGAATAAAAAGGACAATGCGAGACACTCCAACTCAAACCTGAAAAAATTATAGGCGTCGCACTAGAATGCATATTAGGAAAGAAAAAGGGGAAGGGCGTACAACACAAACCGAACACTACTCTCTTTGCGGAGGTCCCTCAGTATTTGGTTAAGTCAAAAAGGGGGAAGCATGGAGGGGAGGGCATCACAAAAGGGACTTTGTAGCGAAAAAAGAGAATAGAGATTAACCGAACCGCCTGGGTCATGGTCTGGCATAAAAGGGGGGAGTGTTGTCGCTCCGTAGGATCAGGTAGGAGACAAGAGGGACACAAACTGTGCGAGGGAAGAGCTCAAAAACGGATAGGATAAAAGGTTGGGGAGAAAAAGGGCGGGGGAGTAGCAGGAAGAGGTGCTCTGAAGGAAACTTTAAACAAGGGACAGAAACAAAGGCCGTGAAGAAGCGACAAAAACAAACCAAAAAAGAGGGGGGAACAATCCCAAAAGGGAATTTTGGCCTTCTGTGGAGGATCAATTCAAAAAAGAGGGGGGGGATACTGGAAAATGAAGGGGGGAATAATGTAATTAGTGGACTCAAGAGGTTTCCATGTATAAGGGACGGGATCGAATGAACTGGGAATGGAGGGGCAGTCAGGGACCGACGGAGAGGACAATTTACAGGAAAAAAGGGAAAAACCAAAACGGTAATGGACACTCAAGCCAAGTACAATTGGAACCAAGCCATAGTGGACGGCATAGGGAAATGGAGAGGAGAAGTGAGACGAAAGACGGGGTAAAAGGGGGAAGAGAGAAAAACAAGACCGTCAAAGTATTTGCCAAATCGCTGGTCGAAAGTTAAAAGATGAGGAGGGGGGGAACAGTAGATGAGAGGCATCTCGCGGCACATGTATTGCTAGGGGGTGGTAAGTCTAGAACAAAAAGGGCGGACTTTCACTCAACCGCATTACAGAGCGAACGGGGACCTGGACGGGAAATCGAGCGGGGAGGAAAGTGTGACAAGATCACGCTACGCGGAAAGGAATTTGGTGGTATGGTAAAGTGAAATACGGATACATCGACTCATACCGGGTAAAAATAGAGATGTAAAAGTATGTGACTACAAAGGGGGGAAAGGAAAAGGAAGACGGATCGTGGCACCCTCTTGGGAAGCTATTCACGAGGGGAAAAACGGTCCCGTCACGAGTGGTTCAGAAAAAGAAGGGATCAGGTGGTGGAGAAAGTCGAATGGGATGGACTACGAAAACCGAAGCAAAGTCAAGTGCCGCGAGATGAGAAGGGAGGAAAGTGGGAACACCTCCGCACCGCGAACTGACGTCCTGCTCGAGGGGGGAAACCGCAGTCAAAAGACTTGGAGGAAGAAGGGGCTAGTCAATGGGGCCACAACGTGGAGTTGGGGGGAAAAAATGAGAAAGCAAAGACAGTAAAGGACAATCTGAAAGGGTACCATCCGTTCGTGTACGGATGGTCACCTGCAAGATGGGGACAAAAAGGGGGACTGGGGAAAGAAGGAAATTCCGGAGAAGAAAAGAAGTCGTATAAAAAAAGGAAAAAACAAACCCAACGTGACTGGGGAAACCCGGGAGGCCCAGGTTACAGGCCAGCCCGGGTCTTTTACAAGGGAATCTTTTGAAAGAAGGGGGGACGAGAATGTGCGCACAACATGTTGGTTGAGGGTTCGGGGAAGGGGGGAGGAGAAAATCCTGAAAAGGCTTGGTAGTGCTCAATCTGCTAGGCCAGGAAAGAACGGGAAATCTCAAAAAAGCCCGGGGACCTTGTTGAAAAAAAGCCGAAAAGACTAGACAGGGGATAAAGAAAAAGTACATACACCTCTGCGTAGTGAACTAAAGGAAAATGAGACAAAATCAAAAACCCGCTGCAAACAGACCTTTGCGAACGCTTCAACGGTGGGGGTTCGGGGACAGAAAGATGGGTCGAACAGGCATTAAAAAAAACTAAAAGGATTCACCAGGGGAGACAAAAAAGGAACTCTGGGGAAAGCTCAATCAAATAGAGTAATGGCCTGGAGGTGTTTACCGGTGAACAATAGGTTGTAACAGGGGTGGATCAAAAAAAGTTTACTAATGGGAGGAAATGGTATCAAAAGAATATGGGCACTTTAATTGTCAGGGGAGTCTGGACCGAAGTGGGGTGGACAGTGGGTGGTCAGCAAAAAAAACATTATTTCGATACGAGAAATTTAGGTGAGGAGAAAACGGTTAGCAAATGGGGCTAGAAGGGGACGGCTTTGGGGTAACCACTAGAGGGGGGACGATTAACAATTGTGAACTGAGGGCTTTGAAAGTTTCCAAGCCCGACGGGTACTACTGTGCCAGCAACACCTAAGCTTACGGGGCAGGGGGAAGTCTTAGGAGAGGGAAATGACCACGCTGCAGAAGGCCAAAGGGGGGAGAGGGGTGGATTGTCCCGACCTGGGTTAAGGTGGGAGCGTGGGGGGGTGGGTTGGGGGAGAATTTCTGAAAGACCCGCGGAGCAGACGTCCCATTGCGGGGAGGAGGGGAGAAACCCAATGATTGAGGATATGTAGCAGGTTGGAAAAATGAGAACGAAAACACAGGGCTTTCTAGGAACGCCAACCAAATTGGAAGAGGAAGAAAAGAAAAACCCGGAAGGTTAAAACAAACCGTGGGTACAAGCTTGAAGGACAAAAAACCAACTGGAAGATTGGGATAAAGGGGGGAGTGTGCGGAGGGGAAGGTGGCACATGGTTCAAATGCTTCATAAGGGATCAAAAGGGGGAAATTACTTGTGTTGCGCCTGTCAAAAGAGAGAATGGGAATCCAAAAAGAAGCGGAAAGGGCGTCATAAGAACGCAAGGTTTGCAGGATCGTCGTATGCAAGTATTGTCATCCAGAGGTCATGAGTGAGGCTGGTCAAATCGAAATGGTGCAAGTGAATAAGCTTGCGAAGGGTAAGGATCAGAAAACGGGAGGAAAAATAGGGACAGTCTTAAGGAAAAATCAAAAGCTAGAATTTTGCACGTTCGCGACCATCAATTCCCTTCACTTCATTGAGGCGGGATACTTTGATGAAAGGACAGAAAAAAAGCTTCAGCTACAGCTCCGGGGACACAGGGCGGCACAAAACTGTTTTTGGGTTTGGGGTGGGGGTAAACTTCCAAAAGGGAAAAAGGGAGGCAGAGCCAGGCGCCCCAAACTACGGTTCCCAGGGGGACTGGAAAAAGAAGGTAAAAAAAAATCAATTGGGAAACTCCGCCGCCAAAAAAAATGAACATACATCATGACAGGCAGACTGGGGGGGGCTGTAGTGGTCCTTCTTTGCGAGGACATTAAAGCTGTTTTGAGGAGGTTGGGGGGAGGTGGTGTCTCGGGCCCGGATGAAAGTGTCAGGGACGAATGGGGGCTCTAAGGAAAAAGGGAAACGGAGCTACTGACGTCACAAAATGGAGAGGGAGGGGATATAAGAACCTTGGTTCGATGCGGAGACGAAATCGCAAGGGGAAGAAAGGGATCGAGGTAGATCTGCCGAATCAAAAAAATGGGGAATCAAACTAAAAAAACGGTACGAAAAAGGCAAAAATCAAACGGGTTCAATAGGGCATGGGAAGAGATAGACGACCCGTAAGCAGTGACTGGGCGGTGGGAAAGATTACAGACTGGAGGAGCAAAATTCCATTGGTCCATTGGGAAGAAGAGTCCCTCAGGCTGTCCAAAGACGCAGCCAATGGGCCAAAAGAAACTGTAAAAGAAAACGAAATCCGTCAAAGAAGCGGGATAAAGAAGGGTTAAAAACTATAAATCCCGTCAATCTCACTAAACGGGGAAGGAGCACCGCAAAAGACAATTCCATGCAAGAGCAGGTTCCTTACCTGGCGCATGCGGAAGACGGGGGAAGATAACACCTGAAAGATGAAACTTAGGAAGACACCCCGTGCCACTACTAAACCGGGTAGGAAGGCGAAGGGAATGGGTGGCAATGATCATTGAGGGGATGGAATGCAGGGAGACAATCTGGAAGTCAGTGGTCTCTCCAAAGAAGGGGTCGAAATACGACGAAATAAAGTGTGGCTGGCAGCAAAGTGGGTGGCCGGTTCATAAGTAGGGCTAGGAGAAAAGAGACGGTAAAACCATGGGAGAATTAGCATCATCTACCTGTTCTTGGGGGAACGGCTTTGGGTAGTCAAAAAGTGGGGTACCTCAACACACCCCACCCCCAGCCACCACAGCCCCACCACACCCCCCAGCCCAGAAAAAGTATAAAGATAAGAAACCCTCCCACCCCTAACCCCCCCCTAAACGGCGGGACAAACATCAGACCGCGCCACGTAGTACGAGGACGTAACCCACGACTTTCAACTCTATTAAAAAGTGAGAGGGGAAAGAGGTTACTTTGAAGGTACATATGCAGGTGGAACGTGGGCGGGCCTGGACTGTCAAAAGCACCCGCAACAACAGAAGTTGTTGTCAAATTCACTGTGTTGGGCCTTCGGTGGAGCGCCTTAAAAACTTGGCTAAAAAAAGGGAAGTGTGGACCTTTAATGGGACTAAAGATTTAAAATCTGGGTGGGGAGATGACGATGACGGGGAATTAACCTGGAGGTGCATGGACATTGATAGGAAGTCTTACAAAGTAATTCCTGGTCCCAAAGGGAGGGGACACGCAAGGAAAAACTAAGAGTCCAACTGACAGAGGGGAAAGGCGGCATGCAGCCAAAAAAGGGTCTGAGAGCAACGAAGTCCGGTTTGGAAAAAACAAAATCGTCAGAAACAGCCCTGCAGCATGCGGTAAAAGCTTTCGAGGGAGGGGCGATGGGAAAGAGAAGGTAAATCTCAGAAAGGGGCTGAGGGGTTTTGTCAAAAGAAAAAAAAAGGCCGGAGGTTTGGTCTAAAACATGAAAGAGCAAGGGAAACTACGTGGAGGTGGTGCCAATAAGAGCGGAACAGAAGGGGGTCCCGATCCACTAATCGCTGCCAGTCAAAGTGAAACAAGAAGGTCAGAAAAAACGATGAGGAAAAGAAAGAGGTGCAAGTGAATCGGTCATAAAAACTACGTAACCCGAGCTGTCGGGGGTGACACCTCTTGGAAGATTCGATGAAAACCGGGGGCAACGTCTCTCGGGGTCAAAGTAGGAGGGAAGAAGCCGAAAAAACGGTGGAGGGTGGCTGAGAGAAAAGAAAAACTGCGACGCATCACGCCTCGAGAGGGGAGGTCTCTCATGGTTTCACATCGCCCCTAACTTTTGAACTCGCTAGAAACCGGGAGATCGACATGGTCAACAAACGGCCCTGTGGTTGATTCGAAGAAAGCTATGGGCGCATTAAGGAGCTAAGTACCCGCTTGCAGAAGGGGTACACTCATGGGTGTACTGGGAAAAAAAAGTCCCGGGAACAGAAGGGCGGTGAGATGACTGCCTGGACAGGAAAATAAACAGGGAAGGAATCATTCGTACATAAAAAAGTCCCAGCCGGATCTGAAAAAATGGGATTACCACATTAGGAGGCCAACCTTCATTTTACGGGGGAGTCGGGAAGGACTCAAAGCAACAACTCAAAGGAGGGGGCAATCGGTGGCTTTGTTCAAGTGGAAGGCGGCGCTCACTCCGGGACCAAGAGCTTGGAGGCATAATCTGCCGCAAGAACAAGTCAGATCGGACAGCGGAAACAAGGGGGAAATGCCATGAAACAAAGGGGTAAACAGAGCGAGGGAAAATATAAGCGAAAACGCCCAGGATCTCTCGTTAGCCTAGAAGATAACCCCGAAAAAAACAGGTGCCAGCGAGAAAAAGAAAAACATCAAGTGGAAGTTTGCGAAATCTGGGCGGAAAGGCACGATTGTCGCCCAGGAAAGCAATACAAAAAATGATTGGAAAAAATGAGAACATTAGACGCCTAGTCCAGGTGTTGACCGAAAGGGGGCATACTTAATGGTTTCCATGTGGTTGCTGGAAGACCTTATTACGCGATTATGCCCAGGGAGAACCATCTTGGCACTGAATTGGTGGGAGCAGAGCTTGAATCCAGGGGGGAGAAAGGGGACGCATGTAGGGAAAAATGTTTTAATACGCGGCGAACGAAATGCGGGGAACGTTTCCGCAAAGACAGGGAGTAGGGTTTGCGTTAAAAAAGAGGGAAGATATGGGGGGGGAAAACAAAAGGTCTTTTCAAGTTCCTCCCCGACTCCGGAACAACAGCCAGAAGCTGTTCTGATTGGGGAGGGGAAAAAGTAACTGAAGAAGATTGAAAGTCAACGGCTGGTTGGCTGTGGGAAAAGCCGTGTGAAGGGGAGCAAGAGTGTGTGGGGATGTTCGAAACAGATCTACCGAACTGACTGACCTTTCGGATGGGAGTGCAAGCCCTCAATAAAGGGGTATAGCTGAGAGGTGTTGGAAGGTAACAGGTCCCATTGCTTGAGGGGAAAATTAGTCAACATTAGCAAGGAACGAAAAAAAAAAAAAGAAGGTAAGCAATGTGAAGAACCCGAAAGGACGAAAGAACAGGAGCAATGGGAGGTTGGCAGTTCGTGGACACATTTATTTCAACCAATAGCTAATCGGTCTCAAGGGTACGAACTCTTGTGGGCTGCAAATAAGAAGGGGTGGACGGCAGAGAGGCAGAAAAAGAGCTTGAGGTAGCTACCGCGCAAGGTGCACTTCTTGAGGTGCACAGTATGGGAAGCTAAAGGACCATGCTTGAACATAGGGAAGGGGGAAAAATTACTAAAAAGGGAGGGAAACCTAACAAAAAAAAAACACAACAAAGGAGGAAGGAAGTCTTCGCGAATCAGCCGGAGTAGTATTGAAAATGGGGGACAGCAGGAAAAGGACCGAATTGTTCTGGAGGGAAAGAGTGAAACATCCGACGCAAAAAGGAAAAAGGAGAATGAGCGGGAAGGAAGGCAGCCCCTCGTGGGAGAGCTGAGCGGGGTGAAGGCGCGCAAAAAAATACTACTGGGAACAAATGAGGACCTTGGATGGTGGAAAGGAGGGCAAGCCGCCTGCAACACTAATTTCATACATCTTAGGCGGGAGGGTGGCCGTCAATCTGTTTTAGGGTATGACAGAATTTTCCAGTGGGGAGGTTCATGGGGTTGGGTTATGACGGCTTGAGAAGTCCTCGAAACCGGGGCAGGCGATAAAGCATCCACCTCGATTTAACAGGGAGTCGACGAAATGTCAAGTGGAGAAGTCGACTGCAAAAACTGAAGGTGTCATGACGCGAAAGACGGTGTCGAAAACAAAAAAAAAGAGGCCTAAAAATAACAGCGGGAAGACAGCCCAACCAGCAGAAGGGGAGCGCTGGATAGGAAGAATTACCTCAGGGGTAACCCGAAAAGTCTTTGGGCTGAGTGGAGTCACAGACGGGAGGGGGGAAAAGACGGTATTGGTCAAATTGATCTTCCCCCTAATGATGGGTCCAATCCTCCCTCGGAAGCGAAAACGGAAGGAGTCGTATGCGCAATCAGGGACTCGATGAAAAGATCCAGGAATAAACTCCCAGGATCAAGCTCCGACCGAAAGATTACAAACGGGGAAACGTGCTCGACTGGCCCTAGGGAAAATACGGGTTAATAACAACCACAGGAACAAGGCTGAAAGGGAAACCCATCGGCCATACTCTCTTTGGAATTAGAGGCGAATATTTTGGGGAGGGGCGGGGGGTAGAGCAGGGGGTAAGAATCTTGTTTTGACGTGACCGCCAAAGGAAAAAAGAGTTCGCCATAGCCGCTGCCCTGGGTGGCTATCCTGGAGGGGGGGGTTGGTAGCAGGTTCAAAGCTGGCGGGAGAG
>Ga0179593_1579340_pt1 | contig 19567 bp, 38 predicted proteins | sample CZODoug2_1_08_16_FD_185931 | JGI IMG/M metagenome (GOLD analysis project Ga0179593, IMG submission 185931) | Vadose zone soil fungal communities from Angelo Coast Range Reserve, California, USA - CZODoug2_1_08_16fungal (PacBio error correction) | ecosystem: Environmental > Terrestrial > Soil >...
AACGTTCTTCGTTCGAGGAAAAGGTATTCAAGGGTCTATCGTACTTCATCTATTTGTAGAAAAAAATCAAAAAAGGCTGGGGAAACGTCGAACGGAACCGCCCGGTCAGTTGGGAGGTGAAATGGAAGGATCGCGGAGTGGGGGAAAAAAAAAAAGAATATCCGTCCTCTCTAGGACAAAAGCCCGGTTGAGGGGGGGCGGAGAAGATAGGAGCCAGTCAAATCGCAGGCGCAAAAGCTGTACCAACCAGTTCGTGGGTAGAATGTACGCAACGAACACGTGAAATGGAGGAAAAGTAATTGGAAAACTCCCAATTAACAAACGCTCCCAGCGATAAAAAAGGGGATTTAAAAAGGACGGTTGAGAAAGGTCTACCGTGTATCTTCGGGTTCCGCGGCCTCCGTCGAGGCTATAAAGGGAAACATCGGGTTTAGGCGGGTGCGGGGTCTAGTTGAAAGGAGTCGTGACAAGATAATTTCACTAAGTGAATGAAGGGGACGGAGAGTGGGGAGGCCTGGAAAGGCTTATGAAGTACAGACACCAAAACGCGTGGGTTTTTGAGGGAAAAGGGGAAAAAGTTGGTCAGTAAACTAGCGGATCCTGGTCTAGGGAAAGGGGGGGGTAAACGACACGTCTAGAAGGGAAAAAAAACCACGCTGAAGTTGGTCGTGGGCAAAGGGAAAAGGGGTCGGAGGACACCCGGTTCAAGGGAATGGAGCTAGTGGTTTGGGATAAACCGGAGGGGGGGAAAGAATCCCAACCCCCAACCACAAAAAGTAATTGGGTGCGACAAGTAGCTTGGAACCGCTTTGGTCTATGGGGAGAAGGAGGCCTAGTCCATAAGTAAGATTAAATCAAATTATTTGAATTAATCTTTGGGTAGGGCCGAAAAAAAGGCGACTCTTCACTCTAGAACACCGAAAAGAATAAGTCTTAAGGGGAAAAGGACAGACACGCCCAACATCAAAGACCTTGATTCCAAAGAAAAGATACGGAGAAATAAAAAAGGTCAAATGAATGATCAACGCAATGCGTGGGAAGACTCATCTAGGGGGAAAAGCATTGCAAGCGAATAGCCTATATTGGGATAGCGAGAAAGGAGGGCCATGCCTCTGAAAAAGACGAAGGGGGGCCGGCGGGCAAATGAGGCAGATTGAAAAGTCGCGAAGTCTTCATCTTGGGAGAGAGAGAAGACACATACCGGAGCTAAGGACTTAAAGGTCTCTGCTGCTAAAAGAACCAGAAGGGAAGAAAAAAAACGTTATGGTCGTAAGGGGAGGGGTGGAATCTTCAAAAAGTTGAAGGGAAAAGGTTCGAAAAAGACGATCTCGTAATCCCCTTAGAGGAGCCATGGAAGGATGACTTCAGCAGAGAAAGAACATGACCCAGGACCAGAAAGGGAAGATTTTTGACAACAGTCAAGGTTCCACAGTTGAACCATGACTATTGGTTTGGAAGGGAGGGGAGGTAAGGGGGGGTCTGATGAAGCGAGAGATCAGGAAAAGAGAATCATCGCCCCAGCAAAAGCCAAAAGAAAAAAGGTCAAAGGGGGGAACCCAATCATTTGGGACACAAACAAAAGGACCTCCCAAATCTATTCCTTGGGACACAGGAATCTGTGACGGTCTAATAAGAAAAGGAAGATGAGGGAAGCCTAAATTTGGACATCAAGAGAAAGTAGAGAAAAGACAAAAAGTCCCACGATGGCGATGATCTCCAGAACCGAAAGTTGTGGGCGGATTCCCACGGGGGGGGAGAAAGAGGGGTATAAACTAAAGCAATCGTAAAGCTCCAGCAGTTGCCCGAGAGAAATGTCCGAAAGAAGCCAATCTCAGAATAGGGCATAACCGCAGGAAATCCCACAAAATGAGGAGGGGCGAAGACGAACAAAAGGGGAAGTCACGACCTGGACCCATGAAGGTCGAGAAAGAAGAAAGCCCTCTGATCCCAAGCCAAAGAAAAAGAACATTGAAATAAGTTCATTACTGAGAGGAGGGATAAAAAAAGGGGTGAAGCTGGACAAATGTGAATATAGAGATGGGGGGGGGAAAGCGCGAAGTTTAAGTCTCAAGGGGGGGTAAATGACTGGGGGGCTACTCGGAATAAAAAACTACACCGATAGGGAGAGGGCAGCCAAGCAAATTCTCATCGCAACAAAAAATGAGATATAAGTGATCCTTTATAATGCCGCTGCCGATGAAGTTGGGCGGGGACCTCGAATTTCAATATCTATAATAAAAGACCTTTTCACCTTTAGGAAAAAGCAAAGGGGAGAAAGCTGTTGGACCGCTGGGAAAGTGATCGCGAAGGAAAGCAAAAAGAAAAAAGATCGGGGGGGGCAATACTAGGGGGGGATAACTATGATGGCAAGTCAAAAAAACGTGACGCTCATACCGCGTGTTGGGGGGGGCGCGTCTCGTCAAGACGAAACGGCGCGAATTTTCTGGGCGGGGAGGGATTTCGTCGAATGGATCGGAGAACTGAAGGTTGTCTTGATCAGGGAACAAGGGGAGTCTGTCGGGAATAGGTGCAACCGTCCGGGATTGCTTGAGAAGACCGCTCGTGACCCATCAGGGGGCATCAGGAAAGCTGAGGAGAACAGAACGAATTCCATCTGGTTGGAAGCAGGACACGGTGAGCCCTGGTGCAATGGGGAGGAGAAACTATGGAGGAAAGGTCAAGAACCATTCGGCAGAGTCATCAGAACGCAGTTGGGGGGGGGGTGGTGGGGTGGGGGTTGGGGGGGGGGGGGGGGGGGGTGGGGGGGGGGGGGGGGGTAGGGGTGTGGTGTTGGTGGGGGGGGTGGGGTGGACATTGGATGTTGGGTTACCCCCGCCGCCCAGGTTTCTCAGAAAGGGGCCGGGTTCTCTTTCCTAAGGGTCCCCTCATAGACACGTCTAAAAAAAAGATCATCAACAAATTGGACCGTCAAAGGGGGGAATCCATAATCCTCAACTTCCTACCTTGGGGAAGGTAGAGGGGAATGTTGTAGGGTCCCTGCTCTCAGCCTGGTCCGAGTTAGGGAAAAAAGTGCCGGAAAGGTAATTCACCAATGAAGAAGAGGGAGTTCAAGGGGACTGCATTCCAACGAACACCTGGGTGTGACATCTCTCCAGGGGAGAAAGAAACTTAAAGTCTCGCCCGGAAAAAGGTGAGGCAGCAAAGGGGACTGGAAATCCCTGTACGTGTCGATCGCCACCCACCCGCCCAACTATGAAGTCCAAATGCATATGCATGAAGGATGTCACTACAGAAAAAAAAAAAAAAGGAATGGAAAAATCCCCCCCAAAACTGATATACGTTTCTCCCCAATAGATGTGAGGCCTGCTTGACGATATGAGGGGCGCAATAATTGGGGGGTGGGAAAGGGTTGAAAAGAGCGAAAAAAGCTAGCCCGAGACACGGGGGGGGGATGTCAAAAATGGGTTGGGAGTTGGGACTTGGTACAAGGAAACCAAATGGATCGGACTGATTCAAGCCAAACATTTGTACGCTTAAAAGCAGCCGGGGGGACCCGGAAAATAAGGAGAAAAAAACGGTTCCTGAGGAAGAGGCCAGGGGAGAAAGGACTGAAGCTACGAGGGAGAAAAACACACGGGGGGGGGGGGTGGTGGGGGATGCCGAGGTCGACCGGGGAGAAAAGACACAAAAGGAGAAAACATTTCCACCAGAGGGTGGCCTCCGCCGGTAAAAAAAAAAACCGCGGGTGTGGTTGGTCAATTCAAATAGGACCGTAATAAGAAGGACCGAACAACGCATAGTGTAACCTAAAAAAAAAAAAACCGCATTGTCCAAAAAAAGGGGCACCGAGGGGGGAGTAAATCCAAAAATGTACCTATACTTCGTTAAAGGCAGAGAAAAAAGGGATTAGTTATAATTCTCATGTCACGCGATACGCATCAAGGCACAACATTGGAAGCCTGTTTGGGGGGAACTAGAATCAGAGAAATCTCTAACTCAGAAATACACGCGGAGAATCGAACGTCAGCGATTTGTCCAGTTAGGGGAAAGAGTGTTAAATGTGTCTGGTAGGGGAACCAAATAAGAAGAAAAAGGTCCCAAAAGGGGAACCTCCCCTTCTTTCACCCCAAGGGGGGAAGATCTTCCGAGGCGCTGACGGCCCGCACACGAAAGAAGGAAAAAGGAAACGGGGGGGCTAGCTGAAATCAGAGAGGGAAGCCGCAGGAAACCACGCCCTCGATCATAAATGTAAAGCGGTGAGACACCTTTCCATCAGGGGCTGGCGGGGACAGTGCGAGGGGGCGCCAAAAGAAATTTGATGAGGATCGGCGGAAAAGACGTGGCATTAAAAAACTATTAAAAAAAAAAAGAAGGGGGGGGGAGACCTAGATAAACAGAAACCTCGCTGTAAGGATCAATGAAAAACAACAAACGGTGAGGAAAAGAGAGATCTATCCAGGGAAAGCAAGAGATCAATTAGAGATAAGCTAAAGGGGATTACGGAGAAATTCGGATAGAGGATGGCAAAGGGGGCGAGTAGCAAAAGAAATGAATCTGTTCAATAGGGCACATCGCAACTGCGCGCCGAAGAAAAGGAACTGAGGTTGGACGGACTATGTCCATCATCGGGGAAGATTATGTCAATCGGAGGGGGAAACGGTTAAAAACTCCAGCATTTGCAGAGCCGGGGGGGTTTACGGGGAAACTGACTGTGATCATGTCGGGAGCAGGGGGAAAGATAAAGAATGGAAGAAAACCAGTTCGCTGGAAAAAGGGGGGGAGAATGTGGACACACCGGAAACACACTTTACAGGGGAACTTATGGGGGGAACTACCAAGGAACAACGAAAACGGAGGAACGAACTTGGAAAAGGGAACGTTTCTATTTCTATCTTTGGAAAAAAGCCCGCTTCTCGATGAGGGTCTATGAGAAAAGAAAAGGAATCTTACACCGTGGTTGGTTGATGGGCGGGGCTTAGTTTGAGGAGTTAGATAATCGGGACGTCCGGGTAGGGGAAAAAGCTCTGGACAGTCGAGTGGAACGGGTACAAACAAGGGGGAAAAGGTATGTAAAAACTGAAGGTAAAGAGAGAGTATTAGGTGTAAAAGTAGCCTAAAGGAGAAAAGAAGGGTGGGGAATGAGAAAAACGGGGGAGACGAAGGGGCGGGGGGGAGCATCAGGGGGGTGAACAGAGAACACCAAGGAGTGTTGGACGGCGAACGGTGAGGGTGGAGAAGATTAGTCACAAAGGTGGGGCAAAGAGAAAAAGGGAGGGGAGGGGGAGAAACAAGAGGGTGTATTTAATTCTACGCGGAGAGGGGGGGTGGGTAGATGAGTGTTAGAGGCGGGCGGTAGATTGCAGGACGAGGTGATAGGGATACGGCTAGCGCATGGGAGAAAGGAAGGGGAGTGGGACATAGAGAGGCTAAGGTGTGGAGAGGGCTTGGGAGAGGGAGGAGGGGAAGGAAGCTTTAGCAATGGGGAGGTGGGGGCGAGGGAAGAGCAAGAGGGGTGCGGGGGGTAGAGGGGATGGCGGATGGGGCGAAGGAAGGTGTATTATTAAGATGTGTGGTTTTGCGGGTGGAGAGTGGGAGGAGGTGGAAGGAGTGTGTGGGACGGGAAAGCCCGGGACGGGGGGAGTAATGTGTGAAGATCGTGTGGAGGGTCGAGGTAATATACGGGAGGAGGGGGTAGATGTTTAGGAAATTAGTTGTAGCAGAGAAAGTAGGAAAAGTGATGGGGGTTGTACAGTAAGTGGTGGATGGAGGTAAGTGTCATACTTGCTATGAGAGAGGTGCGGTAGGAGTGGTGAGTGGCAAGCGGTAGAGTCGGGTGGGAGGATTGGGGCGCGAGGAAGGTTACAAGAGTTGGACACGAGAGATTGGGAAAATGAATGCGTGAGAGAAGAAGGGGGTCCGATGGAGAAATGGGGGGAATCTGTGTGCGCGGCTAGGAAGGGCCTAAGAAAGGGGGGGGCTGGGGTAAAAACAAATGAGTGGGGCGCAAGGGGTGCTGGGGGTAGAGGGCGGTGAGGTAGATAGGGAGTGGACGAGAGTGAACGTAGCGGGTAATATGGAGGGTAGTTTAGGTAGACGGTCGGAGGGGGTGGCGAGAGCTAAGTGATCAAGGAGCGGGTGAGGTCGTAGAGGGCGCTGGGGGGAGGGAGAGGGGGGGAGAGGACGAGACATGGGGAGGAGTGGGGTGTGTGTGGAAGGGGAGGGGATAGAAGGGATGACAGCTAGTGAGGGAAAAAGGCGGAGCGTCAATGGGGATGGGACCGCCTGGTGGGGAAGGAGATGGGGTGGAGCTGAGGCGGTTAAGGATGAGCAGGGGGGGTGATGGCGAACGTAAAACAGGGGGTATGGAAGGAGTGCGAAGCGGTTGGGCGGGGGAATGGAGGGGGGGGTGAGCAGGGCGCGAACGGAGATGCGAGGGGGGGTGGAAAAACGGGGGAGCAGACGAGAAGAATTAGAAGGTATGAAGGAGGGGGGGGATAGCGGGGAGGTGAAAAACGGAGCGGGGGCGGGGGGACGGAGATGGGAAGGGGTGGAGGGGGGGACGGGAGGGGGGCGAAGCAAATGAGCATAAGAGAGGACTGAGGCATGGAAGGGGAAGGGAAGGGAAGGACCTCGAGTGAATATCGAGGTGGACAGAGGTGCAGGGGGGAGGGGGAGGGGGAAATGACGGGGGACACGCCTGGGTCTGGGATGGTGAGTGGGGTGGGAAATTGCGGGGACAGCGCGGTCGAAAGAGCGCAAATGAAAGGGAGGAAGGAGGGTGGGCAGAGTAGGAGTGGGGGGGGGTATGGGTCGGTAGATTAAAGTAAAAAGGGGCGATGGGGTGGCCACAGCGAACGACGGTGAGAAGCAAAAGAGAGCGGAAGTGAAAGAAGGAGGGAGGAAGAACAAGGAGGAACAGAAGGCGGGGCTGGGAGGAGGGGAAAATGGGGGGGTGAGGACGGTGGAGGTGGAAAAAAGAAGGAGGGATTGATGGGGAGGAGTGAGAAGAGGGGTGGGGGTTAAGAGAAGATAGGGGGGGAGGGAATGGTATAGGCGCAGGTAGAAGGGGATGGTTGGAGGGGTGGGGAGCGAGTGCGGTGTGAGAAAAGGGGCAAAGGGAGGGGAGTACTGGGGAGGGTGTAGATGAAAGCGAAGGGAAGGGATAAGGTGGGGAGGCGAATTCGAAGAGAGTAGCGGGGATAAAGGGGAAGCTAGGGCAAGGGAGGTCAACCGGTGAGGGGGAGAGAGAGGGTCAGCGGGGGGTTGGAATGCGGTGATATAGCAGGGGCGGACGTTGTGAGGGAGGGGAGGAGGTGGGCGGCATGAGATGTGGTACAGATGAGACACATTGTAGGGGAAGGCAACCGCCGGATGTGAGGAACGAGGAAGAGTGGGTGGAGTACGGGAAAAGGGGAAGAGAGGCGGAGGTAAATAGGACAGTGGGACGGAGGTGAGACAGGGTTGGGGAGGGGGGAGGAGAGGCGGGAGGAAAGTGCAACTGTGGGCGGAACATGGTGGAGTGTGAGGAAAAGCTCAGCGTGGGATGGAGGTTATGCGGTGATGCGTAGAGATGCGTAAAAGGGAAGGACTCGGAGGGGAGTTCTAGAGGGGGTAATTGGTTGCTGATGGATTATGAGGGGATGTGGTCGAGCGTAAGCAGGGAAAGCACTGATGGGAGAGGGGAAAGGGATGAGGGGAAAACACTAGGGGGGGTATGGAGTAGAGACAAAAAGTGGGGACGGTGCGTTACGTATAAAAAGAAGGTGAGTTAGGAAGGCCTAATGTGGAGGCGTAAAGGAGTGGGTAGTATGTATGGAGGAATGGAGAGTAGGTGGGGGAGGCTCCGAGCTAATTTGGGACGAGTGAGGGTAGGATGGAAGGTAGGTGGATATGCGGGGAGGAGGTGGAAAGAGCTTTGAGGCCAGAGGGATCTAAATGGGGGGGTAGACCGGGCGGAGGTAGAAGTGAGGTAAAAGAAGGAAGGTGTCTAAGTGCGGCACGTTGGGTTGAAGGGTGGGGGTGGGGAAGGGACGGAAGAGGGATTATGAATAGAGAGAGGCGTTCGCCGGAAGGGAAGAGGGAAGAAAACGAAATAAGTGCAACGACGGCGGAGGGATGCTTGGGACAATATAAGTGTGGACAGTATCCGAGGGCGTTGACCGCGACGGGTACTAGAGCTACACGAGCGAAGGGCGCGGGGAGGGTGTGGCGCAGGAAGGGAGTATTAAGCGCGGTCGTGCGTCGTGGGGAGGGAGTTGGTAGTAGTGAGACAATGCGAAGGGGAGGAACCAGGGGAGGCGGAGTTGGTAAGAACGTTGCACCTCCACAGGGAGGCGTAGCGCAAAGGCGGACGCGCGGGGAGACGGGAAGCCGAGGTAGACGGAAGGGGGTGCGCAGGGAGACGGAGCGGGGGGGTGATAGGGAGGAAGACAGAGGAGAACTATGATGTAAAGAGAATAGGCAAGCAGAGGGAGTGGACACGGGTGGAAGTGAACGGGGGCTAGAGCGCGATGACGGGGGGTGGGTTAGAGGAAGTGGAAGTGGGAGGGTGGGATGATTGAGTGGAGAAGAAAGGTGGGGTGGTTGGGAGTTCTTGGAATGGGGAGATGGGGGGGGGGTCGATTGGTGACATTGTGTTTATGAATTGTACCCACGAGGGGGGGTGGTATAAGATCAAAGTGGAGTACGTACAGAGGGCTGATTAGTGGTAGAGATGACGGGGGGAGGGAGTAGAGAGGGTAGCGGGGTTGAGGCCGAATGGGGGTAAGGGTGGGATATTAAGGAAGAAATGGGGAGGAGGCTCTGGGGTGTTGCGCTGGGCCGTAAGGGACGTAAGACGGGACGATGTATGTCGGGGTACGGGGAGCCGAAAAAGGGGACCGGTGATCGGGTAAGAACAGGTATAGAGGGGGAGGGGGGGGGGTGGGGGGTATGACTAGTCGAAGTGAATGTGGGGAGAAACGTAGGGCAGCGCGGTGGGGGAAGGGAAGGTCGAGAAGGAAAGAGGGGAAGCCCGGGGGGGAGCGGAAGCGTGAAGGGAATAGGGAAAGAGACAAAGGCGTGGGGAGCAAATGTGACAGACGGAGGAGAGAGACCATAGTGGGAGGGGCTCGGAATGGAGGAAGGGGGATGGGTGGGGGGAACATTGCTGGTGGAAGGAGACGGCGAAGGGGGGCGGAGATGGAAAGAGGGAAAGGAGGAGAGAGGGGGGGTAGAGGGTCAATGATAGGTGACGAAAGCAGGGTATGACGGGGGGAAGAGGCAAGGGGGACCGGAGTGACTCGGTGGTTGCAGTCGGGGGAGGGGGGGTGAAAAGGTGTGGGGGGCGGTGGTAGTGGGGATGGGGGGGGGCTGAGGTTCGCGGGGCACGGTACGAAGGGGTGTGAGGCTAATGCCGATAGGGGGGCAAAAAGGTGGGGTGGGAGGGGGGGTAACGAAAACGGGAGATGCCGGTGAAGAGGAAGTTTAGTTAGGGATAAGGGTGTGTAGGAGAGGGTGAGAAGGTCGGGGTAGAAGACCACGAAGAGTGGGGGCTCAAGAAGAAGGAAGGGGCGGTGATGTATGGGGAGTCGGGGAAAGGGGCGTGGGAAGAAGAAGAGGAGTAGAAGGGAGTAGGCGGGAAGCGAGGGAGATGTGGAGGGAGTGGGAATGAAGAGAGGGAGGTGGGGAAGGCGAGTGGGAGAGAATGGCAGAGAAAAGAGAATACAGGGGGGGCGGGGTGAACGGAAAACATGTAGAAAGTGGGGGGGGGATGGGGGGAAAAGGAGGGGGCTCTGGCGAGGGGGGTACCGAAGGGGGAGGAAGGAGAAGTAGCTGTTGGCTTAGGGCCGCCCCCTAAGGCCAGGAAAGCCATAGGGGGAAATGGGGGCGACAGGGGTGCGTGCTGCGTGGAAGCCCCTCGTAAAAAAAGGGAAAAGCGGAAGTCAAAAAGCCGAAATACTCACCACAAAGCCGATAAGAATTCGGGCTAAGTTAGCGGGGGAAGAGGGGAGGCGGGGAGAGAGGAAGGACAGGAGATCGAGGACCTTCAATGGGCAGGAGGTACCGAAAGGAGAATGGGTCTGTAGGAGAGTAAAGAAGCGCGATAAAGTGAGGCATGAGAATTAGGAGGGTGCGCGACAGGAGGAAACAAGAAGGAGAGGTCCGTGAGAGGGTGGGAAGAGTGGGAGCCGTCCCTCGGCAGGGGTAAGAGAGCGGGGGTATGGGGGTAGGGGGCTGAGAGGGAGTGTACGGAAGGAGTACGGGGGGTCACCGTCAGGGTTGTTGGAGGGGGGACACGTAGAGTCTCAGTCTGCGAAAGAGCATTGGGGAAGGACAGGGTTCTTTGCTGGCGAGTGCGGAGGGGTAGGATAGGGACGGGTTAATGGGGGCGGAGAAGCGGGGTTGGGGGTAGAGCGAGAGTGAGGGGGTAGTAATGGTGGATGAAAGAGGCGGACAGCGCTAGGGGAAGGGAGTGGGTGCCGGGGAGAGAGGGGAGGACAGAGGCCTTTGTGAGGGTGGGAGGAGTGGTAAAGTAAAAATGAGGGGTGGGAGGAGAAGAGTGACTGACGGAGAGTGGCGGAGAAGTGGAGCGGAAGTGCTGTAGGGGGGAAAAACTGCAGGGGGAGGACGATGAGGTGGGGAGGGAAGAAGTGGGGGGACAACGTTGGGTAGGTTATGAAGGAGGAAGGTTTCGAGGCTACTTGAAAGGGTGGGATATTGGAAAGACAGCATGAGGGCCGGGGGGGAGATGGGGGGGGAGAAGAGGGGAGGGATAGAAAGCGTGTATGGCTAACAAGAGCAGAAGGGGGCGCGGGTGAAAGAAAGAGGGGGGAATGAGGGGGGGCGAGAGCAGGTGGAGAGGGAGAGTGGGGGGGTGGGGGGGGGGAGTTTGGTGGGAGGTTTGGGAGATGGAGGGGGAAGGCAGGGGGTGTGTGAGGGGGGGGGGGGTGTGAGGGGGGGTAAGAGGTTGCGGGACGAAGAGAGTCAGTGATACGGTGTAGTGGGAAAAGCAGAGGGCGCGTGGGGGGAGGGTGTAGTCAGAGGGGGGGGGGGGTAAAAGTGTGGAAGATTGTGGCGAAACGTTAGGGGGAGGGTGGCGTGAGAGCGGAGGTTGCGAGGGAGGGGTCGGGTGGGGGAACCGATTTGACCGCCTTGTTATTAGACAGGATCCCCCGACCGAGGAAGGAAAAGGGGAAGGAGATGTTGAGGGGGACAGTTAGAGGGAAAGGCGGGGAAGATGGGGGGGGTGGGAGGGAGGTGCGTAGCGATGGGGAATGCGTGGGGAGGTGGGTGTAGTGAACAGTCAGGGGGCGAGGATTAGTGGTAGATGATAAAGGGGGGGTGAGGAGGAGGGTGAGAAAAAGGAAGAATAGGGGGCAGATGGTGGGTGAGGGTTGGTCGCGAATTGTAGGGGGAGGCTCGGAGACAAGTTGAAGGGGGCGGTTGGGCAAGTATGAAGGAAAGAAGGGCAAGCAGTGAAGGTAGGTGTAAGCGAGGGGCACTCGAAGGGAAGGGGGGCGGGAGGGCCGGAAAAGGTCCGGGAGAAGTGTGGACAGCACAGGACGGGAAAGGGGAAACATCCGGGGAAGGGCGGGGGATGGGATAAGGGCAAAGGCAGGCGCGTGTAAAGAATGTGGAGGGGAAGGTAAGGGGGCGTGGGAGAGGCGCGTGAAACCGGGAGACGGATAGTGGAGTGAAAAAGGGGGGGGGCTGGTCAAGAGGGCGAACTGAGGGGGTGTTCGTGTTTAAGGGCGGAGTGGAGAGGGCAGAGGGGGAATAGCTGTGAGTATCGTGGGAGGTGGGATGGGGAGAGGGAGGGTGCCGCTTGGGGGAAACAATCTACTCTTTGTGGGGAGCCAAGGGGAGGGCAAAGGCACGGCAGATGGCCTGGCATCGGCATTATCGTGGGGGTCATATGGCCAGAGGTGTTGAAGGGCAAAAAGACCGGAGAGGGGAACAGTGGGCCTAAAGAACTCTGCTGCTCCGTGGAAAGAGACGAGGGAAAAAACATAAGATGTAGTCAGGGCAAACTGGTGACTGGAAATGGGATCAAGACGTCAGAAAAAAAATGGGGGAATTCATAAACAAACCTTACCTGCAATCCTAGAAAAAGAAAGAAGGGAGAACCCCCAGAGAGCGGAAGAAATCTTTTGACAACCTTCCAGAGAATAAATCTCCAGGTTGAGCTATTACTATGTTTTGGAAAACGGGGGGAGTCACGGGCAGGAGACGGGCTTCATCTCGGGAAAAAAAGGAGGAATCATCGGCCCATCAAAAAAGCCCTCTGCCTCCACAAGAGTCTGCAAGGGTGGGGGGGTTATACCCACATCAGGTCTTCGTTAAGGAAAAAACCACTGACCGCCAAAAAGCGTGCGAGGCCTTTTTCCAATCTGGAAGTTCGCAGGGGAGGATCATAGAAGAATTGCATCAGGCTCGACTTCTCAAGGAAGGAGGAGCGACTATGGAGGGAGGGCTCGGAGAAAAAACTGGACAAGATCAACTTGGGAAGAAAACGGGACGTTCTAAATCAATGGTACGGAAAGCAAAATATTGCCAGTCGTGACATAAGATAAAGCCAAATCTCTGAGGACCTGGAGGGGGGCCAAAAAAAAAAAGCAAAATTCCGCCTGGAAGGGGGGCCGACCCCAATCTTTAGTGGTCCCAGAAAAAAAAGGAAAAAAAAAAAGTATACGACTAGCTGATCCTAGGCTCCATATTATGAACCAAGTCAAAAAACTCAAATTTTCCATACATTGTCTGGAATGGCCCGGGACAAGTGCCAAATGGTCAAAAGAAGATACAATCTTCATTAAAGGGCTTCTCGATTAAACACGCCCGTTTTAGGTAGTAGTTCTACTGTCTCCGGGCCCACGAGGAGAAGTCCGGGGGGGGAGGGGGGCCAAGGTCCAACTGACAGAAAAAGAAAAAGAACAAAAAGAAGAGAAGATGTGTCCTGCGAGGGGCGCTCGAGCAAGGTGGTGGAAATGCTTAAGGGGAAATTGCGTTCCTATGACAACGGCTGCCTGTTACCTTGCGCAAGACGAGGCAAAGTACGATGGGCCGCTCTTTTAACATTGAAGCTAGGGGGGGGGGGAAGCGCGAATTGGAAAAAAAACGCCATTCATTCTATGTCCTTGAAAGGGTGGTGATCAGAGGATGCCTGAGGCCTATCACGAAGGGAGTCCACGGGAGATCACTGGGGGGGGGATCCAGGTTCTCCCAAAAGACCTAAAAAAAGGGGAGAAATTGGGGCTGTGCGGGGGTTGAACTTGCGGTTCCGAATGGTCTGCAGAACAAGAGCAGTAAGGAAGTCACGAGTCTGTCAATCGCTGCGCAAAGGGAATGTTGGACGCGCACGCGGGGACTCTTCCAGGTGGCATCTCAAGCAGTTGCGTGCGGACAAGTGACAGAGGGGGGAGGTTTCCGAAGAAGGCGGACGGGGGGGGGAGAAGGGAAATGGGAAAAAACAAGGACTTCTGAGAAAATCAACACAGAGCAAGGACGCGCTTTGCTGTGTTCAGGTGTGTAAAACCGGACGACCGGGTGTTCTCAGTTCCAGACTAACTTGTTGGGTCGATTCTGGAGGGCGGATGTGCCCCAGGTTGGATGCACGGAGAAGAATTATTTCATCAGCACTGACCGCAAACTTATTTCCAAAGAAGACTCAACTAAGAAGGTATTTAAATAGAATTTTTTCAAAGAATCAAGTCGTCTGTCGCGATGGGGGGAACAGTTATGATCTGTCTCGGAAAAGGGCCGGAGGTCACCATACTGGTGGGGGAACAAGATCGTATTGGAAAAGAATCCAACAGCACACCGGGGGTTGGAAGAAAAAGAGATTCTAAAAGTACTTTGCTCAGGCAAAAAAGCTGAAACGGAGCAAAGAGAGAAATTGCTAGGAAAAGTAGGATCCTGTACGTTCGGAATCAGAAAAAAAAATATGAAAAAAAAAAAGAAAGAAAGAAAGGACGGGGATGCCATCTCATGGAAGGCATTTGGAAAAAGGAACTCCGTCGCTGGGGAAGAAAGGAGCAGTTGATATATGAACAAAGATCTGTACGATAGAAAGGGGAAAGGAGTCGGAGATGGCGGCGACCTAATTGGTTTGTTAGAAGGGGGAAAAAAAAATAACGCTGGCGGGGAGGCTCCAGAGACCACTTGTGGAGTTCAAAATTGATTTGGTCGGGGGAATAAAGGAAAAACGCAATGAAGTAGGTTGGTGAAGTATCAGCGAGGGGAGTAAAATTGTAACACCGTCGTGAAGGCCGGGGGTCGGAAACCCGTAGGCGCCAGCCGAAAAGGAGGGCGCCCTCAGCGACTTTAGAACAACTGAGAAGGGCAACACTGCGTGGCCAAACACAAGACAACACGAAGTTGTGGGGGGGGGGAAACCTCATGGAACCGGGTGAAGCCACAAAAAAAGGAGGAAAGGCGATTGCACAGGTTCAGCGGTGAATACGGGCAAACCACTTGCCGAAGTGTTGTGGCAAAGAAATGATCACCGAAAAATCCGACCACAGAGAAGCCCACCGCAGTTTCAAACAACACCAGCGCGTTTGGGGGGTCCGGGGAGTCCGACGTTCCGATACCAAAGAGTGGGAAACCGGCACTCGAGAACAGCGAGGAGGGGACGAAGACAAGAAGTCGCACTATCACTAAACCCATCAAAAGAGAAGCAACCGCAGTACGGAAACGAAGAAGCGGAAAAAAAAGGAAGAGCCGTGGAAACACAGCTACACGCCGTTATAGAACGTTCAGATTTTAAGGGGGGGGGTGGGTTGGGGTTTTGGTTGGTGGGTGTGGGGGTTGTGGGTGGGGGGTCACGGTGCGCTGCTCTGTGTTGGTAGTCCTCAAGAGGGAAAAAACGGTCCAGTGGGAAAGGGGGGGGACATCCATCCCAGAACTGGAAAAAGGGTTAGAATCTGGGTACAATCTTTTCGCCTGCGACTGCCCCGCCGACAAATAGCTACGTACACAAATTCAAAATGGAAGGGAGCGGGAGAGGGGAGAAATCGGTAAAACCGCCAGCCGGAGGAGGAAGGGTTACCGCTGATGGCTCATCCGTGCGCCACCTTCCATCAGGCACCGGATGTATTCGAGCGCCAATCATGGTTTGGGGGTCGGAGGAGGAAAATATGGATTAATAGCGAAATTCTCAATACCTTTTTTCAAAGAAAGGCCTCCGAACCGAGAACCTCGCAGCAAAAAGCAGGAATCCTCTCTCAAGAGGAGAAAAGCCGGATTCCCTGATCAAGCGTTCTTTCGTTTACGAGGATCGGAAAAAAAAGGGGAAAGATAATTCAAAGAAAGTCTTAGTCGCGATGCCAGCCGCCCGAGGGAATTCTGGAAGCTCCGAGAACTGACCGCCGCACGGTCTTATGGGCGCAAGGGGAGGGGAACAGAAAAAAGGGGGAAGGATTATAGAAGCGGATGACGGTGGGAAAAAGAGTCGCACCGGCAGCTAATGGCAAGCTCCCTGCCGGGGGGAATCGTTGTGGGGTTTAGGGACGATTTGTAATTCCGGGGCAGGCTGAGAGGGGGGACCATCAGAACGCATTTGTCTGGGGTGACCAAGGGGGGGGGCCCACAGACGGGGTTGCTCACTTAGGGGGGCTGATAAACAAGTAACAATGTAACGAAATGGAAGGAAGGTCGAGTAGGGAGAAGGTCTCCCTCTTCTCGAGGATATTGAGAAAAAAGAGAAAAGGACAACGTTGTGAGCGTTTCTGGGGGAGGTGATCGGGTCTGGGCGTGACAAGATTAGGAAAAAAAAAACGCGGTCCGGTCAAAGAAGTTCAAGGGGCCGGAAGGTCTAACGTCAGATTATACCAAAAAGCGGGTGTGTTGTAACCTGTGAAGGGGGAAGTGGGGAAGGACACTTCGTGATCCTTGTCAGGGGGGGGGGAGGGCGGCAGAAAGGGCGGGGATACAAACCGATGCAATTTTGCGTCAAAAAGGATAGTCCCCGCTTCACTGGGGGGGAGCAAAAAGGGTTCCAGGTCTCTGCCAGGTCTACATCTAATCCCAACCCACAAACAACCCAATGCGTGTTTTCTTGTGGCCAACTGAAGTAAAACAAATTTGGAGGCTCTTGGGGGGCCCAGACTAAGGACAGTTATTGGATTACAGGGGACTCCTTATTTTCAGGCATTCATTGTGGTCTGCAAGATAAAAGGAAATCGTCTCAAAAACCTTACTGCACAAGACCGACTTACTAATTCGGGCGAACCATACCACTACACAAAAAAAAAACGAAAAACAAGCAAGGAGACCTTGCCGCAAAGGGGTCACCGACATAGGGGAGGGGACCAGAATCGCCGGCGTCCCGAAGCAGGAAATCTCTTCGAATAGAACATGTTGAGTCAAGGCTGGCCGCCTCATGGAAAGAAACGAGGGGGAGAGGAGGAAATAAAATCCAGCCGATTGCATGCATCTGCAAGGGGGGGAGCCTTATTAGGATTGACAGAAAGAACGGATCATCATATCATGGTCTTTCTGCTCTGCTCCGGGAAAAAAGGATGAAAAAGGGGAGGGAGTAAAAGGTGTGCTGTCTGGGAAGCAGGTTTGAAGAGAACGGCCCATCGAGGCATCATAGGTAGGGCGACAAGGCAGAGAAATTCCAAACCTTAGACCAGCCTCCAGAAAGAGTTTGAAACAGTCCTCTTGAACGAGAAATTCCACAGGCTGGGGGGGGAAGGGGAAAAGAAATATGGTTATTTTTGTAAGGAAGGCATTGCAGCACCCGGCTGGGAATAGCTGGCTTTCATGCCGTGCATCCAACAGGAGAAAGAGGCCCACAAAAAGCTGCATCCACATTGCGTCTGGCAGACCCCAAGAAAGGGAGGGAACCCACCTGAAAAACAGAAAGCCAAAGCTGGAGAAAAAACATGAGATTGTGGATCGTTTCACAGAATGAGTCCTGGAAATGGGGCAGGGAAACGCTCCGTCGCCGTCGTCCGAGAAAAAAGAAAATGTAGCGAACGGCTCAGAACAACGCTTGCATGATTCAACACGAGGACCGTCGGCGCGTCAAATCAATTTAAAAAGGCGAAGGGGACCCGTGGACATTGTCCGATAAATCGCTGCGATCCTTCGAGAAAAAAGGAATCCCGCACAGCAAAATTCCGTCCGTCGTCAACGTGAAAAAAGCCACAAACCAATCTTGAGTTGGAAACGAACGCCCAGTCGTCTAGACTAGCGCCATAATCAGATGATCCGCAAAAAAAAAAAAAAGGTGGACCATGTAATCAAATAGAGGACTGGCTGAAGGATTCGGATAAAGTGGTCGGTCCAAATTCAAAGGAGGAAGCACGGGGCCGAGAAGGCGCAAGTAACATGAGAAAGGGGATAGAACGATCGTCCAGACTGCTTCTGAATCGGCCAACACTAGTCATGGAAAGAAAGGAAAGGGGAATGCATTGCCAGCGGAGCGACCACATCTCAACAACGTGAGTTAGGATGAAAGAGATAGATGGTTCACGTGCACGCCAGATGCCGGCTGAGAAGATTTGGGGCAGGGGAGGAAAAATCAAGGGAGGGCGGGGGGGAGAATATAAAAAGGGCGCACTTTGGGACAGGTCAGGAGGAAGAGGAAAGATTGGCTCGTTTAACATGGGGGGACCGCTCGATAAGGACCAGCAAGGCATGGAGGGAGGGCAAAGATAGGTGCGGGATCAGATTCCTAGGGATAGACTGGGCGTCAAGGCGTGAACTCTCCTAAACCGCGTTTCGTATTTTCGCACATCCCGACCCGCAAGGGGCTGGGAAAGGCGGTTCTCGGGTCTCTCATAACACAGATGCTTGGGGGGAGGGAAAGCAGACGGGTGCGGAGCGCAGTGCAAGGAAAAATGGGTTAGGCTCGCCCGCGCCGGGTCCTCGGAAAAAGGTGGGCATGAAAAGGCATGATCCGATCGCCGATCTCCATCGTGGACTTTTGAAGGACCGCAGCTTGCAGTAGAGAAGTATGCAAATTTTCTGTCAAAGGGATGCTAAAAATAGGGAAGTCAGGCCTCTAACGCTTTGTGAAGTCATGGGTGGTGAAACCGCCGACCTGATGGGGTACTAAGTGAACTTTTATGAGAGGGCTTTCTGCCGAAAAGGGGGTTGCCCATTTTTATTCCCTTATATAAGGAAAAAAGAGAAGTTATCATACCAGTAAACCCTGCCCTTTGACAAAAAATATACCAATCTGGTCCTCACTTCCCAGAATTTAGGGAGGGGGGGGGGTCAAAAATATACTTCTCTCTCTTTCGCGCTTGGTCCTAATTGGGGGGCGGTATCCTCCTGGTGGGATTAAGAGACGTCTTTTAGGAAGCTCCAGACAGCACACGGTTGTTCAGCGCTCATCGAACCTTCTATCAAAGGTATCTGCCGAACGGTATACCTTGCTAGGCACCCCTTATATACCGGGGGAGAGGGGGAGTCACCACAATGACGAACGGTAATTGCCGAATGAAAGAGAGGCATGGGGCATTTGAAAGACAGTAAAGAATCCCGCGTCCGCTTAAGCGTCGACATAAAGTCTCCCCAATGACTAATCTGAATATTTGAGGACTGATGAGAGAGGAAACTAAAGCGGATCAAGGATGCTACCCAGCTGGCAAAAGTTGCTCCAGAACGGGCTTTAGCAAGTTCGGGATTTGGTGTGGAGAAAAAAAATTGAAAAAAAAAAATATTAGTCTGAGTTGGGAAGGACGAGGTTTCAGATGGTACCTAGCGGCTAACAACCGCACAAACTGCCAGCAGTGATAAATCCAAAAAGGGAGGGCCGGGGACAAAAAAGAACAACTTAGCACCACGCGGGGTCAAAGAGGACGCACACGGGGGGTGGGTGGGGGTTGGAAGTCTCTTTCGGGGGAGCGCCCCAAAATCTACTCCACCATTGTAGGGCAGCGGAACAAAAGCACTGTCGCAGCACCAATCCGAGGTGGGGGGGGGGGGGAAAAGCCTCAGGGCCGTGCACCGGTCAAATCAGGACGAGACACGCGGTAACCGACAATTGGGGCCCAATAAGCAACACAAGCGTTTTTTGGGGAAAATAGGGAAAGGAAGAGGAAATCAAAAAAAAACATCGCATGTGCGCAAAAGAATATTGCGGGGAAAACGACAGAGATCGCAAAGCAACCCCACACTAGAGCCACACAACGCCGGGGGGATGACACTATACTCAGGACGAAGCGGAAGGGCTCCGTGGAACAACGCGAAAAACTTTCAGGGGTTCCAAGGGGCCCATCTCTGGTCTCGTTTTGAAGTTAGGGAAGAAAGGAAGAAAAACTGGGGTGTCCCTGTGGGGTCAATGATCCATCCCATTCGGGAAACCCAAGGGTTCTGAAGTGGGTAAGAGCTTTATGCGCGACTAAAAATATGAGAGAGTCAGACGTAAAAAACCGAACACCGGCGATGCCCTCGGGAGAAAAGAAAAAAAAAAGACGACGAAACCCGCCACCGAGATCCATAAGCGGTCAAAAAGGGGCTCATCCGTGCGCCACTTCCAATTCCGTCGGCGTTCAAGAAGGATTTCAAGCCAAAATAAGTTCGGGAGAATCGAGACAAGGGGGGCGTGCCAATATCGAAGAAAAGAAAAGGGGGGGGGGAAAAGCATAACTCTCGAAGGATAAGAATCTCG
>Ga0179593_1661487_pt1 | contig 19567 bp, 16 predicted proteins | sample CZODoug2_1_08_16_FD_185931 | JGI IMG/M metagenome (GOLD analysis project Ga0179593, IMG submission 185931) | Vadose zone soil fungal communities from Angelo Coast Range Reserve, California, USA - CZODoug2_1_08_16fungal (PacBio error correction) | ecosystem: Environmental > Terrestrial > Soil >...
GAAAGAGGGAGAGCGCGCTCGTCATGAAAAAGAATAAGCAGGTAAGCTTCGCTCTCGGCTTGTAGAGGGGAAGGAGGGGCTGTGACGGCTCGGAGAGAGAAGGGACGAGCGGGCCAGGCAGGGGAGAGAAAGGAGTATCTCGTCGTCCTTGCAGCACCAAGGAAACCGGCTTCTCTTGATCGGCTGGTCGCGCGGCAGAGGAGAAGGATCGAAGACCGTGAGAAAGAGGAGGGGACGCAGTACTCACGCGCTTCTGAGGAAGTGGGAGGAAAGGGACCTATCAAAGGGGGGGTGACGCAAGGGGGAAGGACCGCTGTAGGGAATCCCCAAAAACCTTTACAGCTACGAGAAAAATCCAGGAAAGAGGACGGTCAGCGGTGGCACGCCGAAGAAACAAAAGCTCCTCCATGCCACTAAAGGGAAGGGGATCGATTCGCCTCTAGAAGGGAAAAAGGGGGAACGTTCTCTCCTGCGTAAAAGAAAAAAGGGGGGTCTTTACTCACGAGCCTCGCGAGACGAAGGCCTACCCTTTTTGTTTTGGATCAAACGGCACGGCGACTCCGAGCACTAGAAAGGCTCCCCTTCAGAATTCTATAACTCCGTCACGGGAGACCATCGTGGGAAGCGCTCGAGTGAGAGGGAGGTCTTAATCCGGGAAGTACTTTACCTATGTTGAAGGAGGAAATATCACTTTCGTGATGAACTCGAGTACCGTCTTCCGGGATTGCCGGCGCGTGGAAAAGGAGCTTGAGGGACTCAGGCCTTTTCTGCAAAGGAAGAGAAAGCTTCTGCGGAAGCAGTAAAAGCAGCCTTCATGGGAGGGGTCTCATCTCTGAAGCTATTTTCGGCAGATCGAGAGGAAAGATTAACGAAGGGAACTTTCAGAGAGAGGGTCGCTCGAAAGCTCTACTGCAGAATAGAAAGATCCCGGACGCGGACTCTCAGGAGGGGGGGGACTCTCTATGGTATCCTACAGAGCTGCACCGAGAAGACACAAGGGGGAAAACCCTCAAAAGTTTCTTGCGTCGAGGTAGAGAAGAAATGGAGTCGGGGGAAAGGAAAGCTTGTACCTTCTTAAACTTCGGGAAGAAACAACCACTAAGCGGCGCAATAAGAGTCTTCGGGATCTCGGAGATAGAGGAGGACCGCGGAGGAGGAGGGGAGGAAGGAGCCCTCTCACCCTATGGAAGAATCGTTGTCCCTCTTCTCCAATTAGCGACCTGAAGGAAAGAAAATGACTTTGTGAGGGAGAGGAACGGGGAGTGCCTTGACGCGATACGTCCGCGTAATACAGGAGCATCCCGGGGAGTTCTTTCTCTATGGCGCAGGGGGAGAGCCCCCTCTGATGAGACAGTCGACTACGGAAGGGGGAGGAAGAACCTGTCTCTTCACCTTAGGAGAGAGCGCTAACATAGAAAAACCGGAAGAAGCTCGGAGGGGAAAAGAAGCCTAATAGAAAACGCTATTATAGGATCGTGAAATCGGCTCAGAACTCCGAAAGCGGCTCCTGGGACTCTATTCTCCGTGAAAAAAGATTAAAGGCAAAAAGGGCGGGGGCATATCTCTCAACAACAACACAGGAGATGACCCACTCCTGTGCTCAATTGACTTAGGGAGGGTAGCCATCGCGGCGATAAGCAAAAGAGGGGTCCGGAGGATAGCCCGAGGACCCTCTGAGGTCTGCTCGGGGTACCATGCCGAGAGGAGGACGTGTAGGTCATGGGGGTAAAAAACTGCATCTTGCCATAGAGTCGCATGTCTAACTCAGGAAAGATCCCAAAGGAGTAGGTAAAACGATTGAAAAGCTGAAGGCGCGCGGTCGGGCCTTACCGAAATGCTCGTTAAAAATTAGCGGGTAATACGAGCTCTGGAACGGGTCCTCCCGGCTCACAGGCGATTTTCCACACTGTCAGTGAAGGAACTCTAAGTGGAGGAGAAAGGGGGGAATTCATTCTCACTGCATCAGGGGCGGTCTCGTAAATTGAAATTGGGGGAGGAACTCTATCGCAGGAGGAGAAGGACATACGGAGCGACCTGCTCCCAGGCTTTGTGTGTTGCAGAAAACTTTTACTGTAAAACGAACAGGGGGGGGGGGGTGGGGGGGGGGGGGTGGGGTGGGTGGAGGGGGGGGGGGGGTTGTTTGGGGGGGGGGAGGAGGGGGGGGGGGGGGGGGGGGGGGGGGGGTGGGGGGAGGGGGGGGGGGGGGTGTGTGTTTGGGGGGGGGGGGGGGGTGTGGTGGGGGGGGGGGGGGGGGGGGGGGGTGGGGGGGGGGTGGGGGGGGGGGGGGGGGGGGGGGGGGTTTTGGGGGGGTTGTTGGGAGGGGGGGGGGGTGGGGGGGGGAGGGGGGTGGTGTTGGGGGGTGGGGGGGGGGGGGGGGGGGGGGGGGGGAAGGTAGGGGGGGGTGGTGGTGGGTTTTGGTGGGTGGGGGGGGGGGGGTGGGGGGGGGGGGGGGGGGGGGGGGTTTGGGGAGAGGTTGTGGTTGTGGGGGGTTGTTGTTTGGGGGGGGTGGGGGGGGGGGGGGGGGGGGGGTTTGGGGGTGGGGGGGGTTTCCAGCAAAGTTGCATCTCGGAGCTCCTCCCCCATGATCAAGAAAGTGTTCATTGCTGGATGTAGGCCCCGATAAACGCGCCTCCAAGAAAACGCTGGAGAGGAACATCGATCTCCAAAATGCTCATGAGCGAAACGAGGAAGAAATCGAGACTGCCCGCAAAGGGGGGGGAACATGCTAGGGAAGGCGTTCAAAATCACAGCAGGAAAAAATCTATTATCAATAACAAAAATAACATTCCGTTGGGGGGGGGGGGGGGGGGGATGTATCTTATTCGCGAAGGTAATCGTTACAAAAAAGATTCTGGCACTCTCCCTGCAAAAACCTTCTCGAAAGAAGCCGAGCTTCATAGAAGAAAAGGATCTTTCAAAGGAGAGGCTATTCGTCTTTCTTCGTCTGGAGGCGAGAAAACTCCCCGAGTACTTGAGGACAGGTCTCTTTTCGAAAGAGAAATTTCGCGAAAGAGAAAGAAGAGCCGTTCCAAAAGTAGGGGAACAGGGGGAGTTCCTTCTTGAAAGGCGGAGGAGATCGAAAGAGTGTGATCAGACCGCTACTCCAAGAGGGGAAAATTCGAGAGACGGGAGGAAAAAAGAGATGAAGCAGGAGGGGAAGAGGGAAGGCACCGTGAGTGGCTTTGCAAGGGGGGCTTCTTCCAACGAGGAAAAACCTCGGAAGGGAAGGGTGACCGTCGATTCATTTGGGAAAAGGAAGAAGACCGCGGCAGCGAGGGGTAGAGGCAAGAGGAATTAGAAAAAAAAACTCTTGACCTTCCTCGCAGAATTCGAGGAGTACTTCTTAACAGAAGGGCAGGATATGCCCGCTGGGGGAAGAGAGTCTGAAGGGAACTCGAACGATCCCATCCTCCTGATGTTAGAAGAGGATGCATCCTATATACAAACCGAAGCAGAAAATAATTCTTGAAGAGAAAAAGATAAGAACAGCCCATTACCAAAAATCATGAAAAAAAACTACTCTTTCTTCTGAGGGACACGAAAAAGGTGCAAGAAGTGGAGATCCTCCAAGACCTAGGGAATAAAAAAAAATATATATATGGCGGCACGAGACAGCGATAGGAAGGACTCCCGAAAGGAACTTTGGGGGTGGGGAGCTGTCAGAATTAATCTTCCCGAAGAGAATGTCGTATTCTTTTAGGGTACTATGGTCTGTTAAAAAGAGGGGAGGAGAAAAAGAGCTTCGTTCTGTGAAGTAGCTTCTTATAAGGCCTGCAAAAACAGCTCCCCTCTTTTCAGGATTAATCCAAAAAAACGCGGGCCTCTGGCGAGAACTTGATCGCGTAATTTCGACTCGAAGATCTGATCTTCCGCCGAAAAAGAAAAGAAAAAGTCTATTTGCCGCACGGACGGCTAGAGGGAGCTGTCGAAAATCCCGCTGCCACTGCTCACAGGAGAGGGAAAGACCTCCTAACGCTCCTGTCGAGAAAAAAAAGGGTCGACTAGAACCCCAAGTCGCTCAAAAAAAAAAAAATCACGGCGCTATGTGAGGAGTAAAAAGAAATCTTCGTCGCCTCTGCAAAGAGGGGAAAATGCTAACCAAGTATGGGAGGAGCTCACAAGCGCCGCGGAGGAAGACGATGACTACTAAAACCATGGTAGAATGGGGCGTTAACGGGAGAAGCAGATTCCACTCTTAACAGTAGATCAAAAAGAAAAAAAATCTTTTCCGCTCAGACGCTTTCTCGTGCGCGAAGAAAGCTTCCTACAAAAAAGGTGTACTACGCGTCACGAGAGAGGAGGAATCTCGAGGAGAACGGGGGGAGGCAGAGAATGTCGATTGGAGGCGGCCTCATCTCTCTGTCGTTGGATCTTAAACACAAGCTTTCTTTCGGACGAGACACAAGAAAGGCTTTTGAAAAAATAGAGGGGCCTTTCGCCCTGAGAAAGAGGAGAAGTCTGTCGAGAGGAAGGGATCTCTCTTCCCGCCAAAGCACCACTCTCGCGGAAAAGGAAAGTGTCGCACGGGAACGAATGCGCATTCCAAGACGGCTATCGACTCGGACTCTAGCCAAGGGGAAAAGAGATTCTCCTCATCCCAGCGAAAAAATGAAACAAGGGTAAGGAAAACCCTCGCCAAAGGAAGGTGGTCGTCTTCTTCAATGGGGATTCTGGGCCATGGAGGGTAGCTCGTAAACAGTAGGAAAAGAGCGCCCCGAAAAGCCTCTCCGTATGGAAAGGAAGGGTCCCGCTGATGATTCGAGGAAGGAAAAAAGATGCCGTGAGAGAGAGGAAGGGAGGACACGTCTCGTTCGAGGAGGAAACCCTGCTGGTGTCGAGACCGGGTAAGGGGGGAAAAGCCTGCCTCTAAACTACGCGAAAGAGCGCGTTCGGGGAAGCGTAGCAGGAGCAGCCGCCGAGAGAGGGATGCGGCGCTCATCGCCTAAACTGTGGGAAAACATCGTCGAAGGGTCAAGAGGCCACGTCTAGAAAGGAACTTACGAATCTCTAAAGGGTACCCGAATCCGAATAGAAAACAACGCTAGTGTAACGAGAGTCATCGCTCGGCTCGAAAGGATCTAAGGGCTTCTTCGCCGGGGAAGTCGAGAGAGGAAAGGCGAAGAGAAAAGGGAGAAGAGATCTCAAAAACAGAAAAGGGGAGGAGGGGATATAGAAAAAAGAAAAAGAGTAGTCCTTCTCGATCTCAAGAGAAAAGAAAACAGAATCCGGGGCGCGGAAGTCGTGAGACGAAAACGCCTCTTCTAATAGGACGGGAAAGAAAGGAAGGGTGACTCAGGCCTCTGGAAGCGCCGGAAGAAAAAGAGAAAGTGGCATCTTCCATGCGAGACGAATGGAGGAAGCCACCATTCCTTCGGCATGGCAAAGGAAGAGCGTGTGCGGAAAGGGAGGAGCGCTCTCACATCGCTGCAAGAGAAAACGAAACCATGCTCGGTCAAGGCACGAAAGAAAAAAGAGGGGTCCTAACGGCTCTACACAGAGGTAAAATAAAAAGAAGCCTCAACTCTAAGGGTCCGACGTGGAGATTCGCATTTCTCTAAGGGGCAAGCCCGAGATCTATTAAGAGCAGAGAAAAAAAAGAAGGCGCGATCGTCGCGAACTCTGAGAAGAAAACGCTTACGAGGGAAAGAGAAACCATGTCCATTCGACATCGCAGAGGCGAGAGGACGCGGTAAAAGGGGGGGAAATTGTGGCATGAGGGGGGGGCATATTAGATCTCAACCGCACAAAAGAAGGGAAAAAGATCTCTATCAGCAGGAAGGGAATCTGCGGGGGGGGAAAAAAAGGAGAGAGGAGAAGACCCAGGATCCCGGGAAAGGAAGAGAGCTGCCCGCCGTTTCAAGTGACAAGTCGGAAAAAGTCGGTCCAACTGCTAAGCACTCTCCTCGCCGCTGAAAAAAAAGAGAAAACGATGAGGCAAGAACACGCGGGCTTGACGATATGGAGGGAAAATGGAAAATAACTCCAAACTCTATTCGGAAGGAAAAGGGAAAAAAAAAAATCTCCTCCCTAGCAAGGAAAAGTCCTCTCTCTTCATCAAGAGGGATGAAGAAGAAGGTGACACGTTCGTGTAGGAGGGAAAGCTGAAAAAAGCCCTATCGGACGGAAAAGCAAGAGGGTCCTTTCTTCCGTAAGGGAATGTTCGTCTATTTCCCTGGGCGTGAAACACAAAAAAAAAAGAGAAAAGGCAAAAAGGAAACTTGTTTAGGAGGAGCGCGCGCGTCTCTTTTCCAGAAAAAAGAAAAAGCAGTCGATCTCCGTGAAGGGAGAATGAGCTTCAGAAATAGGAAAAGGTGGCGTGTCGTCGGATCCGGGAAGGTCCGGGAAAAAAAAAACGCGCGGCCCCAAAAAGGACTGTTGGAGGTAGGGTACAGGGAGAAAGGGAAAATTTTCCTCTGGGAAAAAGGGCCATCTCTTCCCGAGCCAAGGGAGACTATTCGGACCGGAAGATAAGGACGGGATGAGAGTACTACGAAAAGAGTCTCGTCATATAAGGTGGAGAGGGACTCTTCGAAGAGAGGGACCTGCCGCGACGAATAAAAATCGGACTCTATTACGTGAAACCGCGAGCAGCACAAAGGGAAGGATAACTTACTGATATCCCAAAGACGAAAGAAAAGGGTCATTCCACGCCCACCAAAAACACCGGCGCTATCAGGCCGCGCAGAAGCAGGGAGGATGGGCTGGCCGAGAAAGAGATCCGCGCCAGCGAAAAAAAAAAGACGAGGAGGATTAAAGAGGGATATGGAGGGAAGAAAGCGCTCTCTCCGGAAGACAATGGGGCGCTGATCCTTCCTCTTCTCCGAGGGTTTGGAAGAACGGTTCTGGCGTTTAAGGAAAAAGTGGACTGTTCGTCTCGGGGATAGCAAAGAGCGGCCGGAGCCGCGTAGAATCGAAAGAGAAGGCTACGACATAAAGAAGGGGATTCGTCTCGGCGGAGAAAAGCGGCCAGGAGCGATCACCGCGGGCCTCAACTGCTGAGACCGGAAACGAAAAGGAAGTACTCGAGCCCACGCGCAGAAAAGGACGGCCCTATTGGGTGGCAGAGAAGGGACCGACACTGACTGCCGCGCTTGTCGTTCTACAACGAATCAAAAATGAAGAAAATCCGATCGTGGTCCGAGCTATGGGGGGGAAGAAAAAGGGGGGAGACTAATAAAATCCGCCGCATCTCCACTCCCGTGCTAGACGAAGAAAAAAATCGCGCCGCTGAAAAAGGGGGGAATCGTAAAGGGGCGCTTTCTTTCTACACAAAGGGAAGAAAAAACCCTTGTACCGAAAGGAGCGGAACGTGAGACGAAGAAATCTCTAACATGGCAAAAAAAGACTTGCAGTACTCTCCGAGAGACGCGTGAATCCGGCCTACTCGAGGAAAAGAACTGTCGGGAGGAACGAAAGGGGACGTACGGCTCTAATTGCGGATGGGGGGGGGGGAGGTTCTTACAGGGAGACGGCGGTCGTTTTCCGAAAGGGAAAGCGTCCTCTCGTACAAGAACACGGCATGTTTCGGAGGTTAGTGGGATCCAGATGCGCTTCAGTGGGAGAGAAGAAAAAAGGACGCGCGCTATGTCAAGTGAGGGCAGCTCTCGACGCTCTCTTGATCCCTAAGGGAGAAAAAAAAGAAGCTCTACGCATGAGCATTCCCCGCCGCTGTCCTGGCTATTAGCGTACAAAAGAGGGGCGCGAGGCGCCGTGGAAAGAAGGAAAGACTTCCCAAGACGGGAAATAAACGCGCCTTCGCAGAAAGAGGCTGCTCTTTGGAGCTGGGGGAGAAAAAAGTTTACTCTTACACGGTGAGGGTCAAAAGAAAAAAAAAAAAAAAAGGTTTCGCCGAGAGCGAGCCTTAATGTCGTACTCCGCTAGGAAAAAAAAGGGATTTCCGCCTGAAAAGCGAACCCAGATCCGGGGAGAAGAATCGTCTTCCAAAAGAAAAGCCGCCTTACTTACGTGGGAAAGATTTTTTCGAGCCGAAAAGGAGAGCTCGTGAAATGGCCAATGAAGGAGAGAACGTCACTCTCCTGAACGGGGGGGAGGCCGAAAAAAGGAGGATTGCTCGAAAATGAGAGAACTCTCTCACGACAAGAGGAGGGGAGCCATCTCCGAAGAAAGGGGGGGAAAAGGCTTTCATCGTCAAAATCTCCGTCTTCGACCATCGAAAAAAGGGAAAAAGATTCCTTTTACAAAAGAAGGAGGAAAGGCCTCCCTTTCTAGACGATGGGGAAAAAAACGACTACTCCTAAAGCTCAGGAGTGGTTGTGGTGGGGGGGGGGGGGTTTGGGGGGAGGGCGCCGCTATTCGCTCTTGATAAGAGCGAGAAGGCGAATACAAGGAGTGGAAACAAACAACGTAGGAGAAAAAGAGGAGGAAGAGGCCACAAGCTCTTCGCCTTCTTCAGAAAGAAGGCGCTCATCTCTTCTACGAAGCAAAGACCCGCGTAAAAGGCGGCTAAGAGCTGGAGGAGATGAGGGGGGGGGACAGTCCTAGCCTTAGTGAAGGAAAAAGGAAGATGTTCTCGACTTGAAGAAAATTGCTATACTAATTCCTCTAGACCTAAGAGGGGGAGATTAGCTCCGCCAGAAGAGTAGAAAAGGCGATGAAAGGGAGCCTCTCTCACGAACGAGAAAAAGGCGGCTTCCTTCAAGGTAGGCATTCCCTGCACTGACAGCTATGGTCCTCAAGAAAGGGCAGGGTCAACCTCGTCCTGGAAGAATAGGAAAGAAGCCAGAAAAGGGGGAAAGAAGTCGTCAGGCCGACAAGCATCAGAGGAACTCCTCGAGGGAAGCGGCGCAGCGCTCTAAAATCTTAAGAGGAAAGTAACTATTACCCGCGCCCGGGGAAAAAGGGGGAAATTTCGACCGGAGCAGGACGAAGGAGGCATCGTCTTAGAAGGGCCACTTTTTTCATTTTCAAGAGAAAGAACTCAGAGAAGAGAGCCTTCCCATACGACGGGAAAAAGACGAAGGAGGAAATTCTCAGAAGAAACTCGTAGAGAGAGAGTGCCCCGCCGGTTCCGGAAAGAGAGGAGGGGAGTCGTCCCCTTACTATAAGAATCGCATCTCACACTGGAAAGTGAAAAAACAATTTAAAGTACGTGGGGGACTAAGGGGGGACCTCCTAGGGCGTTAACACCACCAAGCTCGCCGAAAACACCTCCCTCGCATTCGGAAGGTCCTCGAGCGTAAAAGAAGGGGGGCGTGAAAGGAGGAGGGGAGAGGTCAACGTCGATGTCGGCCGGCTCACGAGCGAACTGAAGAACACTGGGGAGGAGGGGAAGTCTCTTTGAGCTCGGGCAAAGAAAGGGGACTCGTGAGAAAAAAAAACGCTTGCCCTGAGAGCACCTTCGAAAAGCGCTCGGCGGGAGGTGTGAGTCCGACTAGAAAAAGCCCATCGTTTGAAAGCAGAGCCTCGTTCCTCTTCGACAACTCTCTCATGAGAGTTCTGGAGGGGGAGTCCTGTTGGGAGAAGAGCGGAGGAGGGGGAGCCTCTACCTAAGAGTTATTTCATACGTAGAGGTACCTTTTCAGAGGGAGGGGGGGTGAGCCCGACAGCGTCAGCAGGAACCTCGCATTGATAGGAAAAAATCGGGGAGGTATAAGAGCGAAGCGATACTTCTTCAACCGTAAGCTAGAAGAATTGATCAAACCTGAGAGGGAGACGGTTAGAATGGGGGGGGGGGATCTACTAAATACCTATCCGCCTATTTGAAGTCGAGGGAGGAAAGCGAGGCATCACCTCCGGCCGAAGGAGGAGAAAAAAGAAAAGGAACCTCCTTAAAAAGCACACAGAAGAAAATCCTCTAATACCCCTTACAAAGAGGGGGTAGTTCTTCCTGCCTAGCTCTTCCCCACTATCGGGAAAGAAAAGAAAAGAAGGATCCGCTTATAGCGCGCTCGCAGGACGACAGAAAAGCAGGGGGAGAGGAAGCATGAATCGTCGCTGCGGGGAAAGGCGGTTTCTTTCTTTTAATGATGGACGATGTCTTTTCGTCTCGGATCCGAAAACAGAAGAAAAAAAAAAGAAGTATCTTTCCAGGGGGGGGGGGGGGGGGGTTGGGGGGGGGGGGTGGGTGGGGGGGGGATGGTTGTGGGGGGGGGGGGGGGGGGGGTGGTGGGGGGGGGGGGGGGGTGTTGGGGGGGGGGGGGTGGGGGGGGGGGGGGGGGGGGGTGGGGGGGTTGTTGGGGGGGGGGGGGGTGGGGGTGGGGGGGTGGTGTTGTGGGGGGGGGGGGGGGGGGGGGGGGGGGGGGGGGGGTGGGGGGGCGGGGGGTGTTGGGGGGGGGGGGTGTTGGGGGGGTGGGGGGGGGGGGGGTTGGGGGGGGGGGGGTTTTATGGGGGGGGTGGGGGGGGGGGGGGTGGGAGGGGGGGGGGGGGGGTGGGGGATCGATTCGACGAACTCAAAAGAAAGTCTAGCAGAGGGAGGGCGTCTAGCAAGCGGCCCTGAGGTGCTCCTCGGTACGGGGAAAACAAAAAAAAAGCATTCTTCGGCGGAACCGAAGGAAAGAGTGTCCTATCATGACCTTCACGGAAAAAAGAAGAGGGACTACTCGCCCAGCCGAAGTAAAAAAGAAAAAAGGACATCAAAGCAGGAACGATGTCTCTGTGCCGCGCAAAGAACGCCCAATTTGCCGAACAACGGGCACGTAAAAAAAATAAGAAAGAAATCGATTAGAAAGCTCGTCGACGAGGCACTTGTCTCGCTCGGGGAGAAAGGATGGCGGCTGCGAGCACGCCGCGAGGGAAAGGGAGGAATAAACCCGTGTAACCTCCTGAAAAGGGAAAAAGCGACGAAAAGAGGAGAACGATACATTCCCCAGACGCCTCACTTACTCACTTGATCTCAGGAAATCTCAATAGGGAATCAGGCCTCTACTGACCGAGGTGGACTACTCTTAAAGTCACTGAAAAAAAAAGGGGGGCTTCTTCGCGAAGGCGAGGGATTCTGCGTGGAGGGAAAAGAGTCCGCATCTGCTGGGGACCTCTGAGAGAAACAAAAGGAGAAACTCATCCCTGCATGTTAGGGAGAGGTCTCTACAGAGGGAAGAAACAGAATGCGCTTAAGGGAGGTGACCGACTCAGTACCGAAGGGGAAGGGATCTACCGGCTTTGAAAGAGAGGAAAGGGATTTATCTCTTGATCGAAGGAGAGTCCCAGAGAACGTCGCTCTAGGCTGACTCGCAGCAGTATGGAAAAAAAATCATCCATCGCTGCACCGAATAAGGACAGTTCGACCCTCTCCTGCGAGGGACAAAGGGGCGGGCGTGCTCTGGATGGACCCTTTATAGGGGGAATAAGGTCGGGTGCAACGCAGCAAAAAACAGTTCTCTCTCTAAGAAGGGGTAGAAATCTCGTATTTCAGGGGAAATTCGCTCCGTGAGGACACCCTATTCCGGGGCCTCTTCTGCAACAAAGATCACAGAAAAGATTTACCAGTCCTTTTTTCAGGGATCGTGATCACAGAAAGGGGGAAGAGGACGTGGAACGAGCCTTCCTCTCCTTGAAAATTCTCGCAGTGATGGGAAAAAAAAGGAGCATGGAGAGAGAGGGGAGAGCCTCTCTATTCGACGAGGAGAGGGGTTGATGTCCTAACCTCGGGAACGGCCATCGAAGGGAGATGACACTTCGAACATGCTCGGAAAGGGGAAATCCCTACAATAAATTTTACCGCGGAGAAAAAAAAGGAGAAGGGAGGAAGGAAGCTCTCCAGAGGAGGGGAAGAAATGCGCTCTATGGGGAAAGCGATCGAAGGCGAAGGGGGCGGGAAGATCTCTCAACAAGCGGAAGGGGAAAGAGAGAGCCCAACCGGATCAGAGGACGCTATATCCTGGGCCGACTAAGCCCTTCGGGGTAGAAGGAAAGCAGAAAGGGAGAGAGAGCGTTCGATATTCGGGTAACAGGAAAAGCTTGCTGGGAAGGTTCGTCGATGGAAGAGGATTTCCATGGCTTAAGGGCAAGAAAGGCTTCGGCGAGAGCTCCGCAAATAAAAGGGACGAGGTCGCTCCAGGGGAAGCGAAAAAAAGAGCGCATTTCTTCCGGAAAGAGAGCCTTCTTTGAAAGGATGAAGGAGGAAAGGAAAAAAATCTAACACCTTCGAGTGTTCCCAGAAAGAAAAGGAATAGAAACTCACTTGTACCCGTGACGATGCTCACTGCAAGGGAGAAAGGAATGTCTCTACATATATCGAAAAAAAAGAAGCGCTTCTAAATACGTCTCGTAGAGGGGGGGGGGAACTCTTCTGTCGGGGTATGTTTGCGAAAATAAAAGAACCTTAAGAAGTCATTCGGTCCCGCCAAAGGGGAAGGGTAACTGCCACTGGGGAAGGGGGTTTTGTCAGCTCTGGGGGAGCAGACCCCTCTAAAGGGGACCATAACTGCTGCGAGTACCTAGTCGAAGCGGAGGCTCATGTTCTTACGAAGAAGACAAACGGTCGCGGCCGTCAGGAAGGACGTACATCTCGATTGGAACTAAAAAAAGTCGTCTCACTCGGGAAGGAGGAACGGACCGATGAGGAACCGCAGAACATTCCGGGAGAGAGGAAGACTCCCGGAAAGGAAACTTTAACACTCAAAAGAAAAAGGCTGAAATAACCACGAAGACGCATAATCCCATTTCCTAGTAAGAACGACTACGTGGGCGAACAGAGTGACCTCTTTTAAAGAGTCCTGCTTCACTCAAAAAAAAAGAACGCACCTCTGTTCCAAGTCCGTGGGGGGGGCTCTTAGGGCGGACTGCGGGGATCTCCTTCAGGGCCCAGGAGGGGGGGTTCTTCGGCAGCGTCAGGGTGGCGAAGAAAAAAGGTTATCACGACGCGCAGAGACATCGGTGACGAGGAAAGAGGAAGAGGCTACGAGATGAGCGACTAAAAAAATAAAATGATTGGCGTGCGAAAAGGAATGGGGGGGGTGGAAAAAAAAAAAGACCGCTCGAACCACCGGGGGGGGGTGTGGGGGGGGGGGGGGGGGGGGGGGCGCCCGGATCGGCCAGCCACGCTTGTCAGTTCTTGGAGAATAAATGTAAGTGGAAGGGGCACTAAAAGTAAAAGCATTCCTAGGTTGGAATATCACCGTGCATAGATGCCTTAAGAAAAACTTTCTTCTTGCGGGGGACGCTCCCTTACTCAGGGGGGGATATCATAAGACTTTATCGGAGAATGAAGGAAGATCTCTCTCATCGAGAAACGAAAGCTCGTCGGTCGTTTTTCTGCATTCTATGACTAACAGACCAAGTCTTATACCCTAGACGAACAGCCCAGCGAAAAAAAAAAAAAGAATCCCCACCGGAAAAAAAGGTTCCTGCTTTTCAGCGACATCACGGGCGGAGGATCTCACCGCGCTCCATCTCTCCAAAAGGGAGTGGGAGGGACCTCCTCTTAAGCGCTCTCTTCAAAAAAGTGAGGAACTTGTCATCATTAAGCGGGCGAAGAGAGAGGGGGTTCTGGAGTTTAATGAGGAAAGAAGAGGTCGTCACTCTGTATATAGCGGCGCTAAGAGGAGAATCAAAGGAACCGATTCGACTACCTCGGCGATATCTCTGACAGGCGGTAACGGCAGGGGGCCTCTGCGAACCGGCATCATCTACTTTTCGGACAGCTCTAAAAGGTCAAAGAATATTGAGTGGCCCCCTCTGGGAAGATCACGAGCACTTGGAAGATGGAGGGAGAAGAGGATCACGACTGCCACCTGCACAAGAGGAATCCGACAATCTTTCCTTTCTATTGGAAAAAATTAAGATCCGCCTTCCGCCCCTCACTGAAGAGAGGGGGGACAAGACATCTCGTACGCCGCGGCAAGGGGCTCTACTGATGGAAAAAGATGGCGGCTGGCGTCGGTCGTGAAGAAGGGCGCGAAAAAAAAGGTTACCTCCTGTTCAGCGAAAGGAACGAAAAGGAGGGGAAAATGCCCGAGCTCACCTATACTGCAAAAAAGCGGTGCGCTCTCGAAAGAAGAAAAGGGGGGCCTACATCGACGTGACCGAGGAGAGGGAACGATACGGTCTTGCTGATCAAGAGGGCGCTAAGAGGGGAAGAGAGAGGACTTCTTGCAATGCATGGGGAGAAAAGACGGAGGCGTCGTCCTCTCGTAACAAAAGGAGTTCTTTCTGTGAAGGAATGCCGTTCTCCAAGCGTACAGGAAGATCAAAAAGAAGACTCTCTGACTCGCGGAAAACACCTTCTTGCCATAGAGGGAAAACGCGACATTCGGGAGGCTCTACGCATTCATGAAAAAAATCTACTCGTACTCGTCAGGAAGGGGGAGTCTCTATGAAGGGGGAAATCACCGCAATCCAGAGGGAAGGACACAATTCTGGTCTAAAAAAAAATGCATCCGGTGGCTGCGTCGAGAGGGGACCCTGTTCGTAGGGACAGTGCCGAGGTACTAGGACACCGCTCCACTCACAATGAAATGTTGAGAAGAGATAAAGAGTCGTCGCTCGGGGAATCTCGAGGGTGCCCGCGGATTCTTTACTCAGAGATACTCACACAGAAATCGTTCCTTAGGGGAGGGAAACTTCTCGTCGAAGGGAAGGGTTGACTTTGAAGGTTGTTCTCTCCAGGGAGGAAAGGTCCTGTTACCGGGCAACCTTCCGCGACGACGCTTGGAATCCTAAGTAAAGCCGCGGAGAGCTCTCATAAAACGCGACGCCTCCGCTGAGAAAAGAAATCGAAGTAACTTCCTTTTGGGAGACTTCTCTCATCTTAGAGGCGAACTCTCTAAACATCGAGGGAAAAAAGAGCTGGGTCCTGTTCAACCCCGAAAGGAAAGGAGACTTAACTCGCGTCAACATAGGAAGAGAAAAAAAAGGGCTTCGTCGCCGCTATGAAAAGGGGGGGGATCGAAGCCAGCGGAAGGCAGGGAGAAAGCGTGATGAGATAAAATATATATATGCCCAAGACTCCTTCGCTAGCTCGAGATATAAAAGCCTCGCGGGATATACTTAGGAAAGAGACTCCTCTTCAAAGAGGGGGAGGATATTCAGGAGGCAGGGGCAGGCCTGACGTCCTTTTCCTAGTGAGGGGGAAAAATGCAAAAAAGAGAACTATTCCGAATCTTCATGAAAAAAGCCGTCGGGGGGGAGGGACCGCGGGCTTCTTAGAGGCGAGACCATGATCTCTAGAAGAAGCATTTCGGCGTCCTGACACCGTCGCGGAAAAAGATGGCCACGATGTCCTCATGCATCAAAAAAACCGGGGGGGTCGTCGTCAGGCGCTAGAAAAAGAAAGGAGGGGGGAAGGGGAGGGAGATACGGGTGGTAGATGAATAGGTGGGTGAGAGGTGGGAAGATGGGAAAGGGGAGAGAGAGAGGGGGGGTGGGGAGAGAGAAGGAAGGAGGAAGGGTGGGTAGGGAAAGGGGTTGGGGGGGGGAGGTAAGAATCCTCTTTTCAAGTTAAGCCGAAAGGAGGGCTACAGAAAAAAAAAAAAGGAAAAACGGGTCCCTACGCGAGAGGAAAGGGGAGCGCGACACCTACTTGCCGAGGAGATTCGTTGTCTTTTCCTTTGTCAAAAAAAAAAAGGTCCGCTACCCAGGGGACGGACGAATGCCGAAAACTTAATTCACTGTTAACTAAAAAAGAAAAGAGGGGATTAGTTAACTACCCGCGCAGAAGGGGCCGGAAACCAGAAGGCTGCGAGGAAAAGGTCCGGGGGGCCAGCGAAAAAGAAGACACATCTTGATCACGGTCGCGGGCGTGGAGGAGGAAGGGCTGCCCGTCCTTTTCCGTGGCGCTTTCCTAGCTGTCTGTCGCAGGACGAAACAAAAGGAAAAACAACGTCCTAAAAAAGAAACACGCCGGGAACTGCCGGGATGCGGGAGGGGCCGCCTCCTCTTGGGGTGAAAGCTGTCACGAAGAAAAAAAGAACCCACAAGCTCTCCCTCTCAAACTGAAGAAAAAAAGGCGTCCGTCCCGACCAGTTTATCGGAAAAAGAGGAAACGTCGTATTCGGCCAGGATTGCAAAAAAAGAAAGGCTCTCGAAAAAAAGGGGAGGCCTTCTTGTAGGAGAAAAATACGGGGCGATAGGAAGGGGGAGAGCCGAAATAAGTTCTTTCGGTTTCCGCTAGGGGAGGCGCTACCTCTCCGCTGCCATAAGATTTCATCAGGTAGAGAAGGAGGAAGGAAGAAGATTACTTCCTGAATCGGGAAACCGGAAGTTCGAGGAAAGGGGCAGGCTTAGTCCTCCGAGAGAGAAGGAAAGCGATCTTCCATCTTTTCGGGAGGGAGATGTGCCTCGTTCAGCAAGGGGGGAGAAGAGAAAAAAAAGAGGCTTCACCAGGGTAGGACCACTCGGGAGAGGCAAGCGCAACTCGCTTTCTGCGCGGTAATGCTCTACCAGGGAGGGGAAAGAGGTGATCTTGGGAGGTCGCGCCCAAACTCTACTAATCCCTATCCGGGAGTCGGCTCCTCGTGGAGGGGTAAAGGAGGCAGGACTATATACTCCTCTCGTCAGCAAAAAAAAGGGGATCCCGAGACTAACATCCCATCCACCAAGTGCAACTAAAAAACAATAAGACGCTTCCTTCTGCAGCGACAAAAAGGGGGGGAGAGGTTCTCGACGAAGAAATGTAGCGGACCATCGAAACAACACAACTATTATTAGTAAAAAGAGGGGGGTACTCTCGTCATGACGAGGAAAGAAAAAAGAGAAAGGATCGTAAGAGAGAGAGAGGCAGGATGCGTTTCTTTCGTTGAGGGGGATGTTCGTCTCTTATAAGTGAAAACGGATTATCTCTTGCCTGCAGACCCACGGAAGTAAAAGAGGAGGGAGGCTCAGCAGAGAGGGGATGTCAGAGATACGAAGCGTCTTCTTAAAAGGGAACTGCTAGACCTTTATCATCTTGCGGGAAAAAGGGGAACTAAGGCACGGCCGCCCAGAAGAGAAAAGGAGAGTTGCAAGGGACGCGCGTCTTCCCTGGAATACGAAGAAGGCCCGGGAAGAGTAGCCAAAGGAAATCCGACCTCTTGCAGGAGGAGGGGTCTCGGGAAAAAAAAAGGCTCTCCCTCCGCACGAGAGAAGGAAAGAATCGCCAGCTCAAGAGAGAAGGGGAATCTTTCAGATCTTCACCGAAAAACTCTTCGTCTAAAAGGAGGAGCTAAGAAAGACGAAAGAAACCCTTGTACCTCTACGGGGGCGGGCCATCGCGAACATGCAAAAAAAAGGAGAACCAGGCCAAACGACAGCGGTGCGCTCGAAAGTCGCGATTTGAAGCCGGCAAAAAGAGACGTACCGGGGGGGAGGGGCGAAGCGTTCACGAAAGGTCTTGCGAGAAGGGGAATTGGCGTAGAGAGGAGTGCGGGGAGAAGGAAGTGAGCGGCGCAGAGCAGAAAGTTTCCCGCGGAAAAAGAAGAGGAGGGCGGCAGCAGACCACGCACCCAAAGCGTGTTCTTTCTCTAGCGGGAAAAGAAAGTAGTGCGTCGAATACGTCAGGGGTTGCCGAAGAGGAAGCTCTAGGGAGAAGGAAGGCGGTCATGGCGAACAGAAGTATCCCTCGGAAAGAATAGCATGGCAAACGGATAAAGGCTATCTACCTGAAAGAAGCCGGGGGAGAGACGAGGCTCTTTTATCTCCGAAAAGGAAAAAGACTGCCAAGAAGGTCGGCCAATAGAAATCCGTTGCTTCGAAAAAGTCGTGTCCAGTGAGTGTACGCGTACACGGAGTGAAAAACGCACGATCTTGAGAGATCCTCTGAAGTCTGCGAGAGGAAGAAGGAGAGGGAGGATGATGGAAAAGCGCCTCGCACCGAGTAAGCGTCCCGGAAAAGGGAGGAAGAAGGCGGAAGGGGACCTTTCCGTTTGGAGCATTGAAAGTATGCTAAAAACGGATCCCCAACGCGCAGCAGTGAATTCCGCAGCGCGTCTTTGCGGAGGGAAGGGGGGGAGCGCCTAGGCTACGAGGGAGGGAAGCATCGACGAAGGGTGGAGGCCGAGGGGAAATCTTCAAATAGAGTCTCTACATCGCGAAAAAAGCTAGGCCTGGTCAGCCAAGAAGGGGGAAATATCCCACCGCAAAAGCTGTGTCATCGCGCTAGAAACTGCTTCCGTCGCCGAAAAAAGAACTCTCTATCGCGAAGGCGACGGCTTGGGCTAAAAAAAAGAGGAGTATTAAAATATAAGTATGAAAGAGGGGTGAAGGATCCCTCTCAAAGGGGGGGGGAAGGGCCGTACGATCCCGAGCGAGGGGAGAGTAGAAAGGGACACGCTCTAAGAGAGGGGGCATTCTTTTGGAGAATAGCAGTGTTCTCTGACGTGCAGCGGAGAGTACATATGCCTCTCAGGTGGAAGTAAGGAATTCGGCTATGATTCGCCGGACCGAGGGGGTGAAGAACGCTCTCATTACGGAGTAAGAAGGGAGAACGGGTGTTCACAGGACACGAGCCGAGGAAGGGTAACAAGATAAAAAAGGGGGCACACCTCTCCCTCAAGCAGGAAGCCTTATGCCTGAAGGGGGCGATTCTCATGCGCTACAGGAAGGTCCATCCTCTCGAGAGGACGTCGCTATCTCTTGATAACTAGAAGGGAAAAAGAGATTACACTCTTCCCGAAGAAAAATTCCATTAAGACAGGAAAGAAGCCTCGTCATTCTCTTTATAACTTAAAGTTCAATTAAGGAACCCCTCGCCTCTGCCTTCCAGAACGTCTGAAAGAGATCCTAAGAGGGAGGGGGGGGAAAAGAGGCGTCGAATCAAAACGGTAATCTCCGGAAAAGACCGAGGAGGCGGTCCGATTCGTCAGGGAAAGAAAAAGCACTCGCAGCGAAGAGGAGGAAATTCCTCTATGAGCAAGAACAGAAAGGAGGCCGCGCCGCTGTTTTCAGCAACGGAAAGGACGGCGCCGAGAGGGGAAAACCCTCGCCTCGTCGCGAAAAAAGTAAGAGGAGCTTCATCCCGACCGTGGAGGGGGAGGAAACCTCTTTAGTCGGACGCTTCACTCCCGATAGAGAGAAAGCGAAAGGGGGGCGTGCTACCGGGCTAGGGGGAGAGAGAGTGAGGGAGATTGTGGACTGGCGGAAAAGGGAAAAAAAAGAAAAGGAGGTACCCGGGTTTTCCCAACAAAGGTCGGAGAAAAGGGCGCTTGTGAGCACGAAAAAGAAGAGGGACGAGTCAGAAGACAGGAGAACAAGAGGGACGTATATCTTGCAAGCGGATAAATCTCCCGGATTGGAAGGGGGGGATTCGTCTCCACAAAGTAGCGGAAAGGAGACCGTAGAGGAGGGGATGTCGTTCCTTATAGGTTGAAAGAAGGGGCAAGCTATCTCTTCAAACCAGAGGCAGAAAATCTAGTTTATAGACTCTTGAAACAGCTCAGACTAAAAAAAAGGATAGAGTACTTCGTTCAAAAAGGAAAGAGCATATGCCCGCTTGGGAAAAAGAATCAAGATCTAGACCTGACAGAAGGGCGCTAATCGAGTACTTGTTCTCAACCGAGACCTCCGTCCGTCTCGTCGTATGAGAGACCTAGACTCCAGACACCAGAGAAAGACGGAAGACAAGACCCACAAAATCGAGCGACCTTCCGAATCAAAAGAAAGGCGGGGAAAAGGACGAGCTCTCTCGAGAGAGGCC